>OOCB01000663.1_pt1 | contig 53364 bp, 41 predicted proteins | sample 1671351 | NCBI WGS metagenome assembly OOCB01 (sample SAMN06348148, study PRJEB24527) | human gut metagenome | biome: human gut; feature: ankylosing spondylitis patient; material: feces | host: Homo sapiens | place: China | collected 2015-10 | reverse complement strand
AAATAGTTTTTCACATGGTTGATGTAGATGTCCATGGAGTCTGTTTGCGAGAGCATCATGTGCGCAATCAGCTTGTAGGACATCACCAGGTGGTATGTCATACTGTCGGTGTGCGTACCCAGTATGCTGTCGGCATATTGCAGGGCTGCTTCCGGGTTTTTATATATAGTGTCGTTGAATGTTTTTTCAAATTCAGCCAACGGAGTTTCTGGGAGGTCTTCGTTTTTGCTGCATCCGGAAAAGAATGCGGCAATGGTTGTTATCAATGTGAAGATGACTCCATAAATCAGTGTCTTCATGGCCGCGAAATTAGCAAAAAAGATGCAGATTTGTCTAAATTGAAATTTTTTTTCAAAAAACCGCAGTTTTCAGAATCTTTTCAGAATCAGGTGTCAACTTTGCAATGTAAAAATTGAGTAATAACCTATAAAATTGAAAAGATATGAAAAAATTAGCAGTTCTTTTAGTAGCGATTGTAGCAGTGTTTGGAGTAGCAAAAGCCGATGACGACCGTCCTATCGTAGTCAGCAAACTTCCGGCAAAAGCTCAGACATTCCTGAAGCAGTATTTCAAGACTTCGGAAGTGGCATTGGCAAAGGAAGACCGCGACCTGTTCAGCAGCACTTATGACGTGATTTTCACAGACGGCGGAAAAGTGGAGTTTGAGGGTAACGGCGACTGGAAAGAGGTGAAATGCAAAAATGTGCCGACAGCCATCGTTCCGAAACCAATCTACAACTTCCTGACAAAAAACTACATGAAACAGGGTGTGACGATTGTAAAGATTGAACGCGACAAGCGCGGCTACGATGTGAAGCTCTCCAGCGGAATGGAACTTGAATTCGACACTAACTACAATCTGGTTGACATTGACGACTAACCGGATGATGCGGGAACATACAGAAAGCGGGCGATACAGCAATGTGTCGTCCGCTTGTTCTGTTTAATAGGTCTTTAGACGGATTTGGGTTTTATTTTACAGGAAACAGCTTGAATTCAGCAGCGCGCAGCTGATAGCCTTCCCACGGTGAGCCGGTGAAGGAAGATACATTCGATACGCCTACGCGGATTTTTCCGTCATCGGTCTTGATGTTTTCAATTTTCACGTGGTTCCAGCCGTAGCCTTTTCCGTCGTTTGCCTTGACGATGTTATTGACAAAGGCATCGGTCGTGTCGTTTCTTTCTACAGCTTCCTGCCAGATGTTTCCGCCTTCGTTGTTGGCACAGACCGGAATTTCAATTTTGTAGATGCTGTCGGTGGTCTGTGCGTAGATAAAGGCTCCGTTGCCGTCGCTGGCTCCTACGGCTTCCAGCGTGTAGGTACCCGGATGCAGGTCATAGATTTTTTCCATCTGGAATTTCATCGCGTCGTTTTCCCTGTTGTGGGCATACAGATAGCGTACGCCCGGGTCACCGTTGTAGAATTTACCCCAGCCCACGAAATTGCCTTCGTTGTTTTCACCGGCTACAATGTTCCATTTCTGTGCCTTCAGGTAGCCCCATTCGTATTCCGGCACATAGAACCCGTTGTGGGTGTTGACGGTCCGGACGCTTTCCGCATGGGTGCGGTTGATTTGAATGAGTGTCATTGTCGTAAAAATGATGAACAGAATGAGTGCCACAGTCCAGGTGATGCCCAAAGTCCAGCTCTGGCGGCTGTTCATGGGTTGTGTCTTTCCGAAAATGCGGGCGGCAAGATGGAACGACGTGTAGATGGCAATGCTCAGTACGATAACGAGCGTGACGGCTGCAATCCAGAAGCTGACGTGCGTCGACATGGGCAGGCTGTTGAGAGTCAGCAGTATTTCAGGGTCGACATTGGCGGCCACCAGTGTGCCGAATCCTGCAATGGTGGCGTAAATGGCAATTCCGATGAAGCATACGGTGGTTATCAGTCCGAGTACGAGAAGGAGCATGATAATGCCGGCTGCTATGGCTATGCCGATTTTAAACAGCGTTACGACAAAGTTCAGCAGTGTGCCTGCAATGTTGCGTGCCTTGCTTTTTGTGGTTTCCGACGAGATGAAGGCTCCTGCCTGTTTCGTTCCGTTGATGATTTCGTCGCGCAGGTTGTTCATGTTGACGGGCTTACCCTGCATCATCAGCCGTTCTTCCGGCGTGCGGGCTTCCGGCATGATGAGCCACATCAGCAGATAGATGGGAATCATGACCCCTTTTGTGATAAGTGCAAACAGCACCATCAGAATGCGGCACAGCAGCGTGTCGAGTCCGAAAAAGGCGGCAATTCCGGATGTGACACCCGAAAGCATTTTGTCGTCGGGATTCCGGAACAGCTTCTTCCCTACTCTTTGTCCGGGTTCGGGAACGGATGCGGTGTTTTCCTCCGGGTTTTCGTTCCATTCTTCGTCGTCCATTTCTTCCGGGTTGCCGATACGCTTGATAATGTCTTCAATATGTTCAATCGTGATGGCTTCCACGCCTTGCGCTTTCAGGTCGGCGAGAAGTTCGGCTATGCGGTGTTCGATGTCGTCGGCAATTTCCGCTCCGTCTTCCTTGCGGGCGAAATACCGTTTCATATTGTTGAGATACTGGTTGAGCAGTTCGTATGCATCTTCGTCAATGGCATAGAGCGACCCCAGCAGGTTGATTGTGATGTTCTTTTTCATTTTCGGTGAATTTTGGAGTGAGTTGGGTTATTTTGATTTCAGGTGGCCTACGGTTGCGGCAAGTTCGTTCCAGGCCGCGTCGAGTCCGTTCAGGAAGTTTTCGCCCTCGGAGGTCAACGCATAGTACTTGCGGGGAGGCCCCTGGGTGGATTCTTTCCACTCATAGCTGAGCAGACCGTCTTTTTTAAGGCGTGTCAGCAGCGGATACAGCGTACCTTCGACAACAATCAGCTGCGCTTCCTTCAGTTTGCTGATGATGTCCGAAGCGTACGACGGTTCTTTATGGAGCAGAAGCAGGACGCAGTATTCGAGCATCCCTTTCCGCATCTGTGATTTGGCATTGTCGATGTTCATAGTTTCACTTATTTAAGGATATCTCACCGGTATTTTTCCTTTTGATGCTGCAAATATATGTATAATGTTAGTACTATGCAATACATAGTACTATATTTTTATAGGTTTAATTCTTTCTCATTTGTCGGAAACGTTATATGATTTGTTGAAAAACCTTCTATCTTTGTATAATTCTAATACTTACCATTATGAATGCGCAAAAATTTTTTAAACTGAACGTTTTGAGCCTGTTGACTCTTGTGGTGATGATGGTCTCCTGTTCGAAGGAAAGTTCCGATCTGATTGGTTTTGTGCCGAAAGACGCTTATGTAGTGGCGACACTGAAGCCGATGGATTTGGCGAAAAAGGCAAATCTTGAAAAATTGGAAGTTTCCGATCCTTCATTGGCCGAACTGAAGAACCTGTTTATGGAAGATAATGGCATCGACCTCCGTCAGACTGTATTTTTCCAGTCGGGCAATGAAGGCTGCTTTGTTTTTGCCATTAATGACAAAGGGAAATTTGAAAAGACATTGGAAGGAACTCCGAAAGAAGAAATAAACGGCAAGCCGGTCTATACGGACAAGAACCTGATTGTGGCCGACGATTACGGCTGGGTTGTTGTTGAGGGCGATGTGAAAACGGTGGCTGGAAAAATCGACGGCTGGATGACGCAGACAGAAGAAAACAGCGTTTTGGCCGTGAAAGGCTTTAACGATATGATGCTGAAATCGGATGTCGACCTCTATGTGAATTTCAACGAGATTTACGAAATGGCTCCGGCAAACGAAAGAACTATGTTGGCCAATATCGCTTCCTATCAGAAGCTGAAAAACGCGAGCATGTATATCAGCCTGTCGTTTGAAAAAGAGGATGTTTTCATGAAGTTCCATGCTTTGAATGCCGAAGGCAAGAACATGCTTCCGGAACTGAACTTGGAGGATGTCGACAAGTCGGTGTTCAAGTATATTGACGCAAAATCGTCCGTTGTGTTGGCACAGGCTGCCAATCAGGAAATGGTTGACTCCTATAAGGCGATGGTACAGCAGTTGGTTGGTAGTCCGTCAGAGCAACAGATGGCAAAGCTGGCACTTGACAGCTGGGACGGCTCTATCGCAATCGGTGCAACAATTACCGACCTGGACAATTACTATGCCAACAGCGGTTCTATTGTGTTTGGATTGACCGACAACGGTGAGGATAATCTTAACAACTTGTTTAAAAACGAATTGTCAGCCATGGGATTGCTGACTGAAACTGGAAAGAATACCTATACGGTAAGCAATCTTCCGCTTCCTTCATCTTTGACTTTGAAAGTTGTCGACGATATGCTGGTGGTGAACTATGGAGCTGAAGTGAAGGATTCCTACAGCGCGTCGAAATTCTCCGATAAGTCGTCGGCCATATACCTTGATTGTTCTGAAGGTACGGCTTTGGCACAGCTCTTGCAGAGTACTTTGGGCAACAAGGCCGTTACCGGCTATGTCTATGGCTATATGGACGACAAGGAAGGCTCTTTGCAGATTCACGTCAACAATGCCGGCGGCGAACATGAAAATGTGATGAGCCTGTTGGTTGACCTGCTTTCGCTGGCATTATAAGCAATAAAGAGTTACATGCAGAAAATAAGTCTGAACAATACGCTTCCGAAGGTTTTCGCCGGACAGCCGGACATCCGGTCGGATGTCTGGCTGAAGGACGTGACGTTCGAGCGTGGAAAGAAATATCTTGTATCGGCGGAAAGCGGTGGCGGAAAGTCATCGCTTTGCGCTTATTTGTTTGGCTACCGTACGGATTTCAGCGGTGAGATAACGTTTGACGGCACGTCGGTCCGTCAGATTGACATTGCCCGCTGGTGTGAAATCCGCAAACGGGAGATAGCCTATCTGCCGCAGGATTTGCGGCTGTTCCCCGAACTGACGGCATGGGAGAACGTAGTGTTGAAAAACCGTCTGACCGGTTATCGTACGGAGGCGGAAATCCGCCGTTTCTTCGACAGTCTGGGCATCGGCGGCAAGGCGGACAGTCTTGTTGGGAAAATGTCGATAGGCCAGCAGCAGCGTGTGGCCATTGTCAGGGCGCTCTGCCAGCCGTGTGACTTCTATCTGCTCGACGAGCCGGTGAGCCATCTGGATGCCGCCAACAACCGTGCCATAGCTCTGCTGATTGAGGAAGAGGCGCGGAAGACCGATGCGGGAATCATTGCCACGTCGGTGGGCAACAATTTGGATATAGCAGCCGAGGAGGTGCTGAAGCTATGAAGAAATCAATTCTTTGGAAACTGCTCCGCAAGCATGTCAGCGTAGCGCAGATGGCAGGTTTTGCCGTTGCCAATATGGTCGGGCTGACCATTGTGCTGCTCGGCTTGCAGTTCTATTCCGATGTGAAGCCGGTGTTTGACGATGACGACGGCTTTCTGCGGAAGGACTATCTGGTGGTGACGAAGCGCGTGAGCGGAATTTCGTCACTGAAAAGCATGTTGGGAGGAAATACTGCAAATGCGTTTTCCGACGACGAACTGCAGCGGCTCCGTTCGCAGGAATGGGTGCGGAATATAGGTGAGTTCATGACCTCCAACTATGAGATATACGGCTCGGTGAGCCTGCCCGGTAAAGAAGTGTCGTTGCGCACGAGCTTCTTTTTTGAGGCTGTGCCCGACGAGTTTATCGACGTGAAGAGCGACGAGTGGAAGTTTGACCCCTCCCACCCCGTTGTGCCGATTATCATGTCGAAGGACTATTTGTCGCTCTATAATTTCGGCTTTGCCGCTTCACAGGGTATGCCGCAGGTGAGCGAAGGCATGATGGGTGCCGTGCCGATTATGTTGCGGCTGACGGGCAGAAACGGAAAATCGGAGTACGTTCAGGGTAAGGTTGTCGGTTTTTCCAACCGTTTGAACACAATTGTCGTGCCCTATGAATTCATGCGCTGGAGCAACGAACGCTATGCACCGGGCGTGAGCAGCCGTCCGTCGCGGCTGATTGTGGAAGTGAGCAAGCCGGGCGACATTGCCATTGAGAAATATATGAAGGCCAACGGCTACGAAATAGCCGGCGACAAGCTCAACAGCAACAAGGCGGGCTATATGCTCAATATCGTGATGAGCATTGTCATCGGCATCGGGCTTATCATCAGCCTGCTTTCGTTCTTCATTCTGATTCTGAGCATTTATCTGCTGTTGCAGAAAAACACCCGCAAATTGCAGGATTTGCTCTTGCTGGGCTATTCCCCTGCCGAGGTATCGGGACTGTATGTGCGGATGGTGGTCTATGTCAATGCGGCGGTCTATGTGCTGTCGGTGGGCGTTATGCTGGCGTTGCGTTCGCTTTATCTGCCCTATCTTGCTGCGTTGGGCATCAGCGGCTCGTCGTTGCTGCTGTCGGCAGGTGTCGGCCTGTTGATAATCGGGCTGATTTCGGCGGGTAATGTTGTGGCGATACGCCGTAAAGTGAAAGCCTTGTGGTTAGTTGAAAAATAGAAGTATTTGAACAAAAAAGAATAGTTGATTTTATGAAAAAAATTATGTTGGCGGCAGCTGCTGCCATGGTGGCATTCTCCGGAATGGCCGGAACAAAGGCGATAGCCCACCGAGGCTATTGGAAAACGGAAGGGTCGGCACAGAACAGCATCCGTGCCCTTATCAAGGCGGATTCTATCGGTTGCTACGGCTCGGAGTTTGACGTTTGGTTGTCGAAGGACGGCAAACTGGTGGTGAACCACGACCGCGTGTTCAAGGGTAAGAATATGGAAGAGTCGACTTTCGAGGAATTGACAGCCGTAAAGCTCGATAACGGAGAAAACCTTCCTTCGCTGGAAGAATACCTGAAGGTTGGTGCACAATGCAAGACAAAACTTATTTTGGAGTTGAAATCGCTGAGTTCGCCCGAGCGTGAAACGCGTGCCGTTGCACAGATTGTGAAGATGGTTGAGTCGATGGGACTGGAAAAGCGTATGGAATATATTGCATTCTCACTTCATGCCTGCAAGGAATTTGTCCGTCTTGCTCCCGAAGGTACTCCGGTCTACTATCTGAACGGTGAACTCTCGCCGAAGGAACTCAACGACCTGAAAATGGCAGGGCTTGACTATCATTTGGGAGTCGTGAAGGACAAGCATCCGGAATGGATTGGAGAGGCGCACGATTTGGGCATGAAGGTGAATTGCTGGACAGTCAACAATGTGGCCGATATGGTATGGCTGGTGGAAAATAAGGTGGATTTCATCACTACCAACGAGCCGGAAGCGTTGCTCAAGCTCCTTCGTGAAACTTACGGAGAGAAATAGACCAACCTGTTCGAGTCTAAAAAAATAGAAAGCGGTTTGTGTTACCATGATACGGGTCGGCGCAAACCGCTTGTTTTATGCTTCGGACTATCGTTATTTTACAATAGAACCGGCCACTACATTCGCTACTTTTCCGCGCAAAGGAGCCAGATTGCCTTTGTCGACAGGATGCACACGGTGTGCCAGCAGGATGATGGCTACATCATTCACCGGGTCGATGATGATTTGTGTGCCCGTGTAGCCTGTATGTCCTACCGTAAATTCCGGATGCAGCAGATTCATCGTGTTTTCGCTGTAAGATACCCAGCCGAGAGTATGGCCGATGCCCTTGGTGTCTTCCGGTTCGCGGAGCATGGCGTCGACGGTCAGTTTGCCCAATACGCGTTTTCCGTTGATTTCACCGCCGTTCAGCAGGGCTGCACAGAGCACAGCTAGGTCCTCGGCACTCGAAAATACGCCGGCGTTGCCCGAGTTGCCGAAGTTGAGCAGGCGTGCGAGCGGGTCGTGGGTTTCACCCAGCAGCACGCTTCCGTCGGCCTGTTTTTCCGTCGGAGCCACAAGCTGCATGATTTCCGTCTTTCCGAAGGCTTTCGGGCAGTAGGTGGTATGTTCCATTTCCAGTTTGTCGAAAATGTTCTTTTGTGCATAGTCGCACAGGCGTTCGCCGGTAATCCGTTGCAGTATGTTCTGCAGTGTGATGAAGTTGAGGCAGCTGTAACGGTATTTGGTTGTCGGCTTGAATCCGCGCGGCATCGTGCAGATGTAGCTCATCAATGAGTCGGGATCAGCCTTTCCGTAGGTTTCAATCACCTTGTCGACCGATGCGTAGGCCGGCAGTCCGGATGTATGAGTAAGCAGGTCTATGATGCGGATATCGGTTTTTTCACCTGTTTCCGGGTCGACATACGGCTGGAAGTTGGGAATATATTGGCTCACCTTGTCGGCAAGACGGTAGCCACCCGATTCGAGCAGGTGCATCATCGACATGGTAGTGCCCACCACTTTGCTGCATGAAGCAAGGTCGAACACCGTGTTGGTGGTCATCGGCACAGTGTCGGGATATACGCTCTTGTTGCCGTAGGCTTTCAGGTAGGCAAGTTTGTCGCCTCTTACCACGGCCAATACAGCACCCGGCATTTCGCCTTCGTCGATGGCATCATAAATAAGTTGGTCCACTTTTTCCAATCGTTCAGCATCCATGCCGACAGATTTCGGCGATACTTTTTTAAGGCCTTTTGCTGCAGATTCAAAGCCTACTGCACACGAAAGGCACAGCAGTGCTACTGCCAAAAGTTTTCGTTTCATAATATTTTTAGGTTAATAGTAAGTTAAATGGTTAAACTGTAGCAAATGTACGACAATTTGCAGAAACAACACCAAGAAAATCCCTCTTGCAACAAAAGAAAATTTCATAAAAAGCGTTTTCGAAGTTTAATTACTGTTTTGCGATTGGCTCGATAGCGTTGAATTCTTTCCAGATATTGGCTTTCTTGAACTTTTCAACGCACGACGGTTTGACTAACAGCCGTATTGAGATGAATTGTGTGTAGTCGAAAGCATCCTCATCAAGCGGTTGAGGCTCGTTTGCAAGATTGATGATTTCTTTTAATGAATTGCAATGCAGAAACGATCCGTTGCCAATTGATGTGATCGAATCGGGAATATAGACAGTTTGCAAAGCTGTACACAAGGAGAACGTATACGGTTGGATTGCCGTAACGGAATTGGGTATGGCGATTGATTGCAGGTTGAAACAACGGGTAAATGCCCCTTCTTCTATGAGTGTGACAGAATTGGGTATGTTGACAGACTGTAGCCTTTCACATTGCCAAAAGGCTTCTTTGCCGATTGTCGTGACAGAACGGGGTATGGAATAACTGCTTTGTGGTTTCCCGTGTGGATACGAAACGAGAGTTGTGGCATCTTTATTGAAGAGTACCCCGTCAATTGATTTATAGTGTTGGTTATTGTCGTCGACCATTATATTTTCCAATGCTGAACAATCCAGGAAAACTGTCCTGCCTATGGCGGTAACAGAACAGGGTACAGTGATTGACTTTAACGTTGAACAGCAGGAAAATGCACAATCCTCAATGGTAGTGACAGAATTCGGTATACTGACCGATTGCAGGCTTGAACACCAATCGAATGCCTGTTTTCCAATGGTTGTGACGGAGTTTGGAATGTCGATGGAAACCAATGCGGAACAATGGCAGAATGCCCATGGGCTGATTGCTGTCACGGAATTGGGTATGCTGATGGATTGCAAGGTTTTGCATTGCCAAAAAGCGTATTCCCCCACCGTGGTGACGGAATTGGGGATAGAATAGCTGTTCTGTTTTTTCCCTCGTGGATAGAATAATAGGGTTGTCGCCTTTTTATCAAAAAGCACTCCGTCGATGGACTGGTAGTGCATGTTGTTGCTGTCAACAATAATGTCCTGTATTGCCGTGCAATCCGAGAATGCACCCACGCTGATAGAAGTGACAGAATGGGGAATATGGACAGACTTTAGAGTCTTGCATCCCCAAAATGCGCCCTCTTCTATCTTGGTGACAGAAGGAGGAATGCTGACAGATTGCAAATTCCCGCATTTGTCAAATCCGGATTCCCCGATTGCAGTGATGAAGTCCGGGATGCCGATTGTCGTAACGCTGTACTCTGAACCGTTGTCGGACACTTTCTCTGGAATCGTAATGTCGGTTGCTGTCGTTGCGCAGGAAAACACTGCCACAGTTTTGTCTGTTTCCGATATGACCTGATAGCAAAAGTCGCCGATTTGAAAGCGTTTTTCGGCCATGGAGGCAAGCGAGATGAAAATGGCAATCAGTAAAATGGCAGGACGTTTCATAATGATGTGTCTTATCAAAGGTTCTTGTTGATATATAGCGCCTTAAAGTTAGGAATAATTACAGGGAAAAACAACTTTAAAGGGCGTTTTATACAACTCAGGGCCGTGCCGGTTGGCACAGCCCTGAGGTATGATAGTTTTGTTGATTTCTTATTTCAAATCGAAGCCGATGTCGCGGCGGAAGTATTTGCCTTCGAATGTCACTTTTTCAATCGAAGCGAATGATTTGGCGAGGGCTTCGTCTTTGGTTGCGCCGTAGGAGCTGGCTGCGATGACACGTCCGCCGTTGGTAACGATGCCGTCGGCTGTTTTCTTGGTTCCTGCATGGAACAGGATGCTGTCGGTCACCGTGTCGAGTCCACTGATGAGCTTGCCTTTTTCGTAGCTGCCGGGATAGCCTTCCGACACCATCATGACGGTTACGGCATAGCGCGGGTCGATGGCAAGGCGGCGTTCAGCCAAAGTAGTGGTAGCCACGCCGTCGAGCAGGTCGAGCAAGTCGCCGTCGATGCGGAGCATTACGGCTTCCGTTTCCGGGTCACCCATACGCACGTTGTATTCGATTACCATCGGTTCGTTCTTCACGTTGATAAGTCCGAGGAAGATAAAGCCCTTGTAGGTGAGCTTTTCGTCCTTCAGGCCTTTCAATGTCGGCTCGATGATGCGTTCTGTCACCTTCTGCATGAATGTTTTGTCGGCAAAGCTGACCGGAGAAACGGCACCCATACCGCCTGTGTTCAGGCCGGTATCGCCTTCACCGATACGCTTGTAGTCCTTGGCTACCGGCAATACCTTGTAGCTTTCGCCGTCGGTAAGCACGAAAACCGAACATTCAATACCCGACAGGAACTCTTCGATTACGACAGTGGCCGATGATTTGCCGAACATGCCGTCGAGCATTTCCTTCAGCATCTTTTCTGCTTCTTCCAGTGTCGGGAGAATCAATACGCCCTTTCCGGCTGCCAGTCCGTCGGCTTTCAGCACGTAGGGAGCTTCCAGTTGCTTGAGGAAGCCGATGCCTTCTTCCAGATTTTCGGCTGTCACGCTCATGTAGCGTGCCGTCGGGATATTATTGCGCATCATGAAGCCTTTCGCAAAATCCTTGCTACCTTCGAGTTGTGCGCCTGCTTTCGACGGTCCGATTACCGGGATATGGCAGATTTCACTGTCGGCAACGAAATAATCATAGATGCCGGCAACAAGCGGGTCTTCGTTTCCTACCACAACCATTGTCACGCCGTTGGCGAGGGCAAAGTCCTTGATGGCAGGGAAATCGAGCGGCGAAAGAGCCACGTTTTCTCCATATTGTTCAGTGCCGCCGTTTCCCGGGGCGATGAACAGTTTGTCGAGGTGTTGGCTTTGGCTGAGTTTCCACGCAAGCGCTGATTCGCGTCCGCCGGAGCCGAGCAATAGTACTGTATGATTTTTCATTGTCTGTAATAGTTTTTATGATGGGTTTATTCTGTTTTATTCGTTGATGTTGTTTTCGCCGTTTTCCTTTTTGCGACGGTGGCGCATTGTCACTTCGCCCTGTGGAAGGTCGTCGTGCAGACGAGGCTTGCGGAACTGTACGGCCTTGCTGACTTTCTTGTCGGCAAATACGCCCGTTTCTTCCTTGTCCTTCGGCTTGCTGTCGCGCATGCGCTCGCTGTATGGTTTGCGGTATTTTTCTTCCAGCGCGTTTTTCGGCTTTTCGCGACGGTCGAAGCGGCGACCTCTGCCCTTTTCTTCGCGGTCTTTTTTCTTGAACTCCGGCTTGCCGAACTTGTCGCCCTGGTTTTTCCAGCGCACGGGACGTTCGTGTTTCTCCATCAGTCCCAGTTCGCGGCTCTGTTTGCGGAATTCGGCATAAGTACCTTCGAAGATGTCGAATTCGCGGAATTCACATTCTAGCGCACCGTTGAGAATCGGAGTCTTTGATGTCGGTTTCAAGCCGATTTTGTCGAAGTATTCCGACTTGTAGCCGATAATCCATGCCTTATAGCCGCGGAACACGTGCTTCAGGCGTTCGCCGATAGAATCGTAGAGCGCGTCCATGTCGTCGGCCGAGATACGTTCACCGTAAGGCGGGTTTGTCACAAGGATACCCTTTTCCGGCGCTTCCGTATAGCGTTGGAAAGGAAGAACCTGCAAGTCGATGTATTTGCCCACGCCGGCACTCTTGATGTTGCGTTCGGCAATGGCGATGGCTTTCGGCGAAATGTCGGAGCCGTAGATTTTATAGTTGAATTCGCGTTCCTGCGAGTCGTCGTTGTAGATGCTGTCGAACAGTTCCTGGTCGAAATCGCGCCAACGTTCGAAAGCAAAGCTCTGGCGGAACACACCCGGGTTGATATTGCGGGCTATCAGTGCCGCTTCGATGAGGAATGTACCCGAACCGCACATCGGGTCGATGAAGTTGCTTTCGCCTTTCCATCCGGTTTTCAGAATAAGGCCGGCGGCCAGTACCTCGTTGATGGGCGCTTCCGTCTGTTCAACGCGGTAGCCGCGCTTGTGGAGCGACTCGCCGGAGCTGTCGAGCGATATGGTTACCTCATCGTTGAGGATATGCACGTTCAGCAGCACGTCGGCGTTTGTCAGTCGGATAGACGGACGTTTGCCGTATTTTTCGTTGAAGAAGTCGGCGATGGCATCCTTCACGCGGTAGGTCACAAATTTCGAGTGGCGGAATCCGTCGCTGTTGACCACAGAGTCGATGGCAAAAGTGTCGTCGGCCGAGAGCAGTTGTTCCCAGTCGTATTTTTTGACGGCTTCATAAAGTTCGTCGGTGTCGCATGCCTTGAACGTGTAGATCGGCTTCAGGATGCGCAGTGCCGAACGGCAGCAGAAATTGGCTCTGTAGAGCATTTCCTTATCCCCGCGGAATGCTACCATTCGTCTTCCCGGTTTCACGTCGGTTGCTCCCAGTTGTTTCAATTCTTCGGCCAAAACGTCTTCCAGTCCTTGGAATGTCTTGGCTACAAGGTCCATCTCCTCTTTCATTCTGTATCTTGCTTTAGTCGTAAAATGTTGTTTGCTTTAGCTTGTACGAGTTTTTCGTTTTCAGCCACATCTTCTGTCACCCAGATGTTACCTCCGATAATGGCATTTTTGCCGATAGTGATGCGTCCCAGCACGGAAGTGTTGGAGTAGATAATCACGTTGTCGCCGATAATCGGGTGGCGCGGTATGCCCTTGATTGGGTTGTTGTTCTCGTCGTAGGAGAAACTTTTTGCACCCAGCGTGACGCCCTGATAGAGTTTCACATTGTTGCCGATGATGGCGGTCGCTCCGATAACGACGCCCGTACCGTGGTCAATCGAGAAATATTCGCCGATGGTGGCTCCCGGATGAATGTCGATGCCGGTTTCTGAGTGTGCCATTTCGCATATCATGCGTGGAATGATGGGCACTCCCAGCAGAAGCAGGGCATGAGCGATGCGGTAGTTGGTAATGGCGCGGATAGCCGGATAGCAGTAGATAACTTCCTCCTGGCTTTCGGCTGCCGGGTCACCGTGGTAGAGGGCACAAACGTCCGTGTGCAGGATTCTCCGCATTTCCGGAAGCTGCTGTATGAACTGTGCCGCGATTTCCGTCGCCTGGAGTTCCAAGGCGGCGATGTCGGGATTTTCATTGCAGTTCTTTCCGATTGCCAGACCGGCTACCACCTGCGATACAAGTGCGGCATTGAGCTGTTCGCACTTGATGCCGATGATGTATTCCATGTTGTAGGTGTTTACATCGTCGTTGCCAAAAAATCCCGGAAAAAGGATGGCACGGCAAAGGTCGACAATCTTCTTTATCGTTGCCTGCGAGGGAAGCGGCTCGCCGCTCCAGCGCATGTGGCACATGTTGCAAAGTGATGCTTCGTCAGCCAATTGTGCAACTGTCTGCTTCAGTTTGTCTTCGTGTCTGTAAGTCTTGTTCATCGGTCCGTTTGCGTGTGACTTGAAATATTCTGCAAAGTTACTCTAAATTAAAGGTTTTCCCAAACAATAGACCGAATTTGTTCACGGCTGATGCATCTTAACTGATTGGGATTGCCAGAACTTTTAAAACGTGCATGATGAAGAACTTTAATGATGCACTTCTATGGTTCTGTTTGTTTTAGATGCATCAGCCGTGTTGTTTCAGTTTTTATGCCGAGCCGCATTCTGTTTCGTTCGGAACAATGCAAAACAGAATGCGGATGGTATAAAAGAAGAACTTAATGCTTCAATACTTTTGCAGTGATAGAACCGTTGGAAGTATTGGCTACTGTTACATAAATGCCCGATTGCAAGTGTGATACATCTACGGTTGAAGTCTGACTTTGTGCAACGACGGTTCCGGTAAGGGTGTACACAGTTACATGGTTGATGCTGCTGTTTGTGATTACATGGATGGTGTTGTCATAAAGTTTGATGAGACCTTGCGAGTTGGAAATCGCAGCCATTCCAGAGGACGGAAGTTCAATGTCGTCGATTGAAGCCTGGCGAGAAACTCCGGTAGCGTCCCAATGCGAGTAACCTAATTCGTCAAAATTGATTACACCCGACCATTGTTGAAAAGGAGTATCAGGAGAATCCGGGTCAATGTTCTCATGTTTCATATAGAAAGAATCGAACAGCCAGCCGGAGGTGAAGGTGTCGTCGCCTGTATAGTGGACAATCGGGTCGTTGGCAAGGTCGAAATGAATCAGTCTCCATCCCCGCCAGTTGATGGGTTGCATGGGGTCGCGATGTTTCAATCCGCCGGATGTAGAGTTAGCACGGATAAGCATGCATAGATTATTGTTGGAGCCATCACCATAAACCCATGCGGTAAGCACTGCGGAAATGTCGGTGAATGTTTTGCTCTTGCTTTTACTCCAATATTCGCGAATCACCCAGTTGGAGGCGTCGGGGTCAAATGCATAGGTAAGTTCTATTGAACCCGTATTGGAAGGGTCTGTAGAACTGGCAAGGTTGCTGCTGCTGATTCCTGACAAGCTTGGAATAATGCCTTGTGTAGAACCTGATTGGTCGGGAGCCCAAAAGTCACTGAGAGTATTGAGGTCAAGGGCAGTGGTATATGATTGAAGCTGGCGGTATTCCGATAGGAATCTGAAATACATGGCATCGGCAACATTACCGCTGGTATCGGTAATGCCGGGTTTTATCGAAACCAAAAAGGCACGGTCGCGTGGCAGGTCGGCATCGAGGTAATATTGTAAAAACGACTGTCCATTGGCTATGTCATGAGTAAGGCGTCCGGGATAGATGTTTCCGTCGCGGTCAGTCACAGTAACGAAATCAGCGTTGGCGTTTTCGTCCCAAACTATTTCTTCATTGAACTCGATACCAATAACAGGACGGTTGGTGAACTGTACTTCGCCGTCGGTGTCCGGTGTAGTGTTGACGATATAGGGTGCTTCGGTATCGGGTTGTGTCATCGTGAAAGTAAGGACATAGTTGCCTCCTTCCACACCATCGCCGTCTCCATCAAGGAATTGTTGAGTTTGTGAGTTCTTTGCGATAGAACCGTCAATAGTGAGAGTGTATGTCTGTTGGGGTGTGAGATTGGAGAGGTCGACACGAAGAGTATAGTCATTCTTCCATTGTAAGCCAACTTTGCCATTGTTGTCAATTGTCAATGCTTTTTCCACGGAAGTCCGCTCCATGCGGCGTGTGAATGTAATGTCAAGCGGTTGTTGTGGACTTACTGCCTCAAGGTTGTCAAGGCTGACAGACTCTACTTTGGCAGGCGTTTTGTCGGGAATGCGTGGCAGGATGATGTTTTGGTCAATCAAATCGCCGTTGCGGTTGTAGAGTGAAATCTCAATATTCTCGGGAGTGACCTTCATCAACAGGGCACCTACTGTCATGGCGCCTTCAGTCCACCGTGATTTGATGAGTTCTGTATTGTCGGTCAGTTCTTTGGTATTGGAGCCGCGGTCGTTGTCAGATGAAGGTGTTTGGATATAGACTGTTCCTTTTCCGGGTTCTGTCACCTTTCCGTTATTGATAGGCGGAGTAGAAACGTAGATATGGTTGTTGGCACCTAAAGCGAGGTTAACTTCGTATTTGTCAAATAGTTCGTTCCAACGTGAGAACTGTGCCGTTGAACCTTGTTCGCCATAGAACCATTGGTAGTGCTCCATTACGGCGACGTATTTTGAAGGATTGTTGGCTATCACTTCCTTCACCCAATTTTGGGCTTCAGTCAGTCCTTCGGGGGTGCGCATGTCCTCGCTGTTGAGGGCAATGATGAGCAGATCGCCAAGTTTGGTGTAGTAGCACACACCTTCCTGTCCTTCGTAGCCGTTAAGAGGATTGGCGTTGGCGTTTTTGAAGAAATGGTTGCCGTTGAAATTGTTGGTACGGTCCATATTGTCGTGGTTTCCGTTCACGCCCGCCCACATATAGTTGCGGAAATACGGCTCATCGTAAAGGTCTTTCCAGAAAGAATAGCTGCCGCCCCAGGCGATGATGTCGCCCAGATGGAGAATCATGTCGAAGTCGCTGCCGTTAATGCTTTTCAGTTTGTCGAGCATCGACATGGCTGCTTTCTTTCGGTCGGGAATCGGTGTATAGGTATGGAAGTCGGAGATGATGGCAGCTGTCCATGTGCCGTCGTCGGGAAGTGTGGAGAAATAGCGGATTTCGCCGTCGGCCTTTTCACCGACTTTGTACATATAGCGTGTGCCGGGCTGCAATTTTTCGAGTGAAGCAACATTGCGTGTGAAGTGGGCGCTTTCGTAAAAATCCTTTCCGTCGGGAGTCTTGGAGTACATGTTGTCGTAGACGGTACATTCCTCTCGTGTCGGTTCGATGCGCTGGACTTCTGACCAGTCGGAGTCGTCGGCGGTAGTAAAATAGCAGTAGGTTTTTGGCCCGTTGAGGTCGCTGTGCCAATTGATGCGGGCCGAGGTGGTGGCATCTACGCCGGGGTTGACGATTACGGTGCGAGGCGCTTCTGCCCAGACTGGCATGGCTGCCATAAAGGCAATACCGAGAGCGATAAAGCCTTTGCTTAAAGTAAATCTCAGTTTTTTCATAATGACAGAATTTTAAGGTGTTATGAATGATATGTTTGTGTCGAAGAGGTGATTAATGCGTGTTTTGGGTGGGCGTTTTGTCGGAAATGGGCAGGATGATGTTTTGGTCAATCAAGTCACCATTGCGGTTGTAGAGTGAAATCTCAATGTTCTCGGGTGTGACTTTCATCAACAGTGCACCGACGGTCATAGGGCCTTCATCCCACCGTGATTTGATGAGTCCGGTATGGTCGGTAAATTCCTGTTCAGCGTGTCCGCGTTCATTGTCGGACGACGGAGTCTGGATATAGACAGTTCCTTTTCCGGGTTCTGTCGGTTTTCTGTCTTTTATTGGCGGTGTGGCGACATAGATGTGGTTGTTTCCGGCTAGCGCGAAGTCTACGCCGTATTCGTCGAACAGCTCGTTCCAGCGCGAGAACTGCGACTCTGTGCCCTTATGTCCATAGAACCATTGATAGTGTTCCATCACGGCAACGTATTTCGAAGGATTGTTGACTATCACTTCCTTCACCCAATTTTGGGCTTCGGTCAGACCTTCGGGAGTACGCATCGCCTCGCTGTTGAGAGCAATGATGAGCAGATCGCCAAGTTTGGTGTAGTAGCACACGCCTTCCTGTCCTTCGTAGCCGTTAAGAGGATTGGCGTTGGCGTTTTTGAAAAAATGGTTGCCGTTGAAATTGTTGGTACGGTCCATATTGTCGTGGTTTCCGTTCACGCCTGCCCACATATAGTTGCGGAAATACGGCTCATCGTAAAGGTCTTTCCAGAAAGAATAGCTGCCGCCCCAGGCGATGATGTCGCCCAGATGGAGAATCATGTCGAAGTCGCTGCCGTTAATGCTTTTCAGTTTGTCGAGCATCGACATGGCTGCTTTCTTTCGGTCGGGAATCGGTGTATAGGTATGGAAGTCGGAGATGATGGCAGCTGTCCATGTGCCGTCGTCGGGAAGTGTGGAGAAATAGCGGATTTCGCCGTCGGCCTTTTCACCGACTTTGTACATATAGCGTGTGCCGGGCTGCAATTTTTCGAGTGAAGCAACATTGCGTGTGAAGTGGGCGCTTTCGTAAAAATCCTTTCCGTCGGGAGTCTTGGAGTACATGTTGTCGTAGACGGTACATTCCTCTCGTGTCGGTTCGATGCGCTGGACTTCTGACCAGTCGGAGTCGTCGGCGGTAGTAAAATAGCAGTAGGTTTTTGGCCCGTTGAGGTCGCTGTGCCAATTGATGCGGGCCGAGGTGGTGGCATCTACGCCGGGGTTGACGATTACGGTGCGAGGAGCTTCTGCCCAGGCTGGCATGGCTGCTATAAGGGCAATACCGAGAGCGATAAAGCCTTTGCTAATAAAATTTTTCATAATGACAGCATTTTAAGGTGTTGTGAATGTTTCTTCAAAGGTATGAGTTTTTATAATTGGAGAATTCTCTTTAAGACTATTTAGCGCTTATTTGTCTATTTTTAATATTGCAGTGTGGTTCGGCATAGTCAAACTTGAAAACTTTGTTTTCGTTTGTCTCTGCGTTCACCTTTTACTATTTTTGACTAAAATAGGATGCGGTTCGGGATAAAAAATAACTGAAACAAGTTTCATTATTTTATTCTCCGCTCACCTTTTACTATCTTTGTAGAAGATAGGAGGCGGCTCGGCATAGTCAAATTTGAAAAACTCTGTTTTCATTTGGCTCTGCTCTCGCCTTTCGCTATTTTTGCATGAATAAATTTGAGAAAAACCGTGGCAGAAAAAATAGTTGAGACACCGCTGATGAAACAATATTTCGAGATGAAGGCCAAGCATCCCGATGCTGTGCTGTTGTTTCGTGTAGGCGACTTTTACGAGACGTATTCTTCGGATGCCGTCATCAGTTCTGAAATTCTGGGCATTACACTTACCAAACGCGCCAATGGGCCGGGTCAGACCATCGAGATGGCGGGATTTCCCCACCATGCCCTTGACACCTATCTGCCGAAACTGGTGCGTGCCGGCAAACGTGTAGCCATCTGCGAGCAGTTGGAGGACCCGAAACTGACCAAGAAACTGGTGAAACGCGGCATTACGGAACTCGTGACGCCGGGTGTGGCCATCAACGGCAATATGCTCGACTATCGTGAAAACAACTTCCTCGGTGCTGTGCACTTTGGCAAGCAGTCGTGCGGTGTGGCATTCCTCGACATCAGTACGGGTGAGTTCATGACTGCCGAGGGTACAATCGATTATGTGGACAAGCTGCTGGCGAATTTCGCTCCGAAGGAAGTGCTCGTGGAGCGTTCCTGCCGCAAGCGTTTCGACCAGACTTTCACGGCCAAATACCTGACATTCGAACTGGACGAATGGATGTTTACCGATGAAGCCGCCAACGACCGCCTATTGAAGCAGTTTGAAACGAAAAACCTCAAAGGCTTCGGCGTACACAAGATGTCGAACGCCATTATCGCTTCGGGTGCCATTCTCTTCTATCTTGACCTGACACAGCATACGCAGATAAAACATATCACTTCGCTCTCGCGTATCGAGGAGGAACGCTATGTGCGCCTCGACCGTTTCACGGTGCGCAACTTGGAGCTTATCGAACCGATGAACGAGGAAGGCAAGAGCCTGCTCGACGTCATCAACCGCACCGTCAGCCCGATGGGTGCGCGTCTGCTCCGCCGCTGGATTCTGTTCCCGCTGAAGGACGTAAAGCCTATCAACGACCGTCTCGATGTGGTGGAATACTTTTTCAAGGACCGTGAAGGCCGCGAACTGCTCCAGAAGCAGTTGGAGCTGATTGGCGACATGGAGCGCCTTGTGTCGAAAGTGGCTGTGGGGCGTATCTCGCCGCGCGAAATGGTGCAGCTGAAAAATGCGCTGAATGCGCTTGTTCCCATTAAGGACTACTGCGAGAATGCCGACAATGCCGTGCTGCGTTCGTTCGGCGACCAGCTGAACACCTGCGCCACCATCCGCGACCGCATTGAGCGGGAAATGAATCCCGACGCGCCTAACATGGCGAACCGCGGAAATGTCATCCGCGAAGGCGTGAACGAGGAACTCGACAATCTGCGAGAAATAGCTTACTCGGGCAAGGACTATCTGCTCCATATCCAGCAGCGAGAAAGCGAGCTGACGGGCATTCCGAGCCTGAAAATAGCCTACAACAACGTGTTCGGCTACTATATCGAGGTGCGCAACACGCATAAGGACAAAGTGCCTGCGGAGTGGATTCGCAAGCAGACGCTTGTCAACGCCGAACGTTATGTGACACAGGAGCTGAAGGAATACGAAGAAAAAATTCTGGGTGCGCAGGACAAGATCCTGTCCATCGAAACACGGCTTTTCAACGAACTGGTGGAAAGCACAGCTGCCTATATTCCCTCCATACAGCTGAATGCCTCGCTGATTGCGCGGCTCGACTGTCTGCTGTCGTTCACGCGGACTTCAATTGAAAACCGCTACTGCCGTCCGGAAATCAACGACTCGCTGGAACTTGACATCACGGAAGGCCGCCATCCGGTCATCGAAAAGCAGCTTCCTGTCGGGGAAAGCTATATCACCAACTCGGTGCATCTCGACAACGACCGTCAGCAGATAATGATGATTACCGGCCCGAACATGGCGGGTAAATCGGCCTTGCTCCGGCAGACGGCTCTTATTGCCCTGCTCGGACAAATCGGCTGTTTCGTACCGGCTCAGGCTGCAAAAATCGGTATCGTCGACAAAATTTTTACCCGTGTAGGCGCGTCCGACAACATTTCGCTGGGCGAATCTACGTTCATGGTCGAAATGAACGAGGCGGCATCCATCCTCAACAACCTGAGCGAGCGCAGTCTGGTGCTGTTCGACGAACTTGGCCGTGGAACGAGTACCTACGACGGCATCTCGATTGCATGGGCGATTGTGGAGTATATTCACGAAAATCCGCGGTTCCATGCCAAGACGCTTTTTGCCACCCACTACCACGAGCTGAACGAAATGGAAAAGACGTTCAAGCGCATTGCCAACTACAACGTGTCGGTAAAGGAAATCGACGGCAAGGTGGTGTTTGTGCGCAAACTGGTGAAAGGCGGAAGCGAACATAGTTTCGGTATTCATGTGGCGAAACTTGCCGGACTTCCCCCGGTGATTGTCGACCGTGCCAATGAAGTGCTCCACCAGTTGGAGGCTGCCAACTCGCGCGACGCTATCAACCAGAGCCTTCAGGAAATCGGTGAAAAGCCGGAAAAGGGCGTGCAGCTTTCGTTCTTCCAGCTCGACGACCCGGTGCTGAGCCAGGTACGCGACGAAATTCTCGGCATCGACATCAACAATCTCACGCCGATGGAAGCCCTCAACAAGCTGAACGACATAAAAGGTATCATTACAGGGAAATAGATGATAGAAAAAAGGAGTTTAGACCATCTATAGTTAAAAACAGCTATAACCAATTTAGAAAACTATGGCAAAGAAGAGCAAACAGGTAAAGACATGGGTGACTGACACGATTCGGGAGGTGCTGAATGAAGCGGAGATAAACTATGAATTTCACGCAGAAGACAACGTGTTTACGTTCATATTGTCGTGTGAGAACACGGATTTGAACATGGTAATTCATGCGGACGATGCGGGTGAGTGGTTTCGCTGCTATGCTGCATTGCCTGTTCGCTTTCCCAAAGAAAGATTTGCCGAGTTGCTTTTTACGGTCAATACCATCAATTTGCAGCGCACGGCCGCCTGCCTGCGGCTGAATCCGGAGTCGGGAATTATTTCCGCCTCGATGCTTGTAAATGTGGACGACGGCTGTATCGGTCCTAAAATGTTTCTCTGCAATATGCACGAAGTAGTCAGGCTTCTTGATGAAGAAGTGCCGGAACTTATGAGGGTGGCCTATGCCGATTTGAGTTCGGGTCAGTTTCCCGATTATAACATCTTCGACGACACGCATACGGAAAATTGATTCCGAAGCAGCTTTCTTATCTTTTTTTACCGGATAGGCGCGTTTTCAATACAGATAATCCATGGTGATGCGCATATAGTTACCTTGGCTTGTCCGTGAGCTTTTTTATGACGGAATTTGTGGTTAAATTTGGGAATCAAATTTTTCATTCAAAAGCTCCATGGAAGATTGTATCAAGAAACTGAACAGCGCCATTGCCGGCGTACGCCCATATCTGAACAAGACAGAAAAGAAAGAAACGCTCGACAAACTGGAAAAACGCCTTGCCTATGTGGCTAAGGCGGAAACTAAAATCCTGATATGCGGGGAATTTAAACGCGGGAAATCGTCGTTTATCAACGCGCTTATCGGAAGGAACCTTTGTGCCGTCGACCAGGACATTTGTACATCGGTCGTTTCCATTATCCGCTATGGCGTGAAGGAACGCGTCATGCGCAATTTTGGCGACTTCTCGGCACAGCAACGCGAGGAAATACCGTTTGCCGACATAGAGAAGTACACCGTAGGGCGAGCCGACGAGGTGAAGAACACTTTATTTCTGGAAATAGAACTGCCGCTCGAATCGCTGAAGAACGGCATGGTGCTTATTGATACTCCGGGTGTGGGCGGACTTGACCCACGCCATGCTTTCATTACTACTTATTTTTTGCCGCTTGCCGACATCACGCTGTTTATGACGGACGTCAACGAGCCGCTGACCGTCACGGAACTGGACTTTTACAAACAAAAAGTGGCACGCTACGCCAAGCATACGTTTGTGATTGTGAACAAATGCGACCTCAAAACGCCTGAACAGGTGGACGACATCAAAAACGACACTGTGGCTAAAATTGCCAAACACTGTGAGGTGAAGGCGGAGGAAGTGAAGGCATTCGCCGTTTCGTCGAAAACAAAACTGAACTACAACAAGACGAAGGTGGAGAAACTCTACGACAAGTCGGGTTTCAGAGCTGTTGACGAAGAGTTGGCGGGCACTTTGCAGCATATCAAGGAAGAACAGATACGGATTATTCGCGATGAGTTTGTCGCTACTCTCGACAAGACCATCGAACCGCTTACGATACAGTTGAACCAGATAGAAATGCCTGACCCTAAGGCTATTGTAGAGCTGAAGAACAAGGAGCAGGAAATTGCCGCACAGGCAAAGGAACTCAACGACCCCGCTTCGGAATTCAGAATGCGCGTACAGAAGCGCATTACGGAATACCGCGAGAATGTTATCAACAAACTGAACGAGCAGAGCATCATATTCAGCTCCAACGGGTTGAACTCGCTGATGCTCACCGAGGAAGCAAAAGGTCCGGAAGGCGGAAAGTGGATAGGCAAGCAGTTGAACATGGCACTTGAATCGCTGGGTGCGGAAATTATTATGGAACTGCGTACGGCTTTCGACAAGATTGCCACGATGGAGGAGTTTCAGGGAATGCTGCATTTCAATGTGAAGGATTTCAACTATGAAATCAAGACCATTGCCCATTCCAAGCGTGAAGTGCCTCTCCACAAGCGGCTGATGTCGCTTATGCCGGGCATGGGTGTAGGATTTGCCACCAATCTGGTTGCCGGTTCCCTGTTGACTGCCGTCGGCGCTACGTTTGCTTCCGTTGCCGCCCCCATTCTTGCCGTTGCCGCCGGTGTAGGCATGGCGTTCAAAAACCATTCGGACACCGTCAACGAAACGGAATTGATGGGACTCCGCGAGCAATATCAGCCGCAAATCACAGCCGCCATGCAGCAGTTGCGCACGTTTGTGGAAAGTCGTTTCTCCGAGTTTCAGCAGGAGTGGATTATGGTTATAACGCAACGCGTGAAGGACTATCAGGTTACCTTGCAGGAACTGATGAAAAACTTGGCAGAAATGTCGAACAACCAGAAACTGGCATTGGCAAAACGTATGGAATTGGAACGCCTTATCAAGCCGCTTACGGCACAACGCAATTTGGCGGCTATGGTACTGAACAATCCGTTTGAGAAAAAGGAAGACAACGAAAAAGAATAGGCCATGAACGAAAACGGCTACAACATGGCATCGGTCGATGCCGGACTTGCCGAACTGCAGAAACTGCTGCCTGTCGGCAAAATGGAACTGCTTCGTGAAACGCTGGCGGCATCGCGCCAAAAGCTGAACGAACCGATGCAGCTTGCCATCGTGGGCAAAATCAGTTCCTCGAAATCCACTCTGGTAAACGCCATTTTGGGTAAGGAGGAAGTGATGTCGACCGGCCAGATGGAAGTTACCTACAATGTAGGATGGCTGAAATACGGTTCGCCGCAGAACGACATAATTATCCATCACAAGGACGGTACGCCCGACTTGCACAAGTCGCCGCAGGATTTCCACGACTGGACAGTGGACAACGAAGGGAAAAAGGAACTTATCAACAACGTGAGCTATATCGAAACCTTCGACGATGCCGAGATTCTGCGTGATATCAACATTATAGACACGCCCGGACTTGATGCCGTGCGCGGACAGGACTCGCAGAATACGCTCGACTTCTTGAAGAATGTGCGTCCGGATGCGGTCATCATGCTGTTTACCCATTCCGTTGCGGAATCAACGCTCGATGTGGTGCGCGACTTCAATAGCGGCGGTAATTTCAATCCGCTTAATGCCATCGGTGTCCTTTCGAAAATCGATGTGCTGTGGATGGAGGACAACGAACGCGAACAGACTGCCTTGCAGATTGGACAGCGCATAGCCGGCAACAAGATGAAGAACCTGCCCATGCTTCGCAAGTCGCTTTTCAACATCTATCCCATTTCTTCCCTGCTGTTCCTTAAGGCATCATCACTCAAGGAAGAAGACCTTCGGCTAATTGGCCGTCTTAACGGCAGTGATGAGGATATGCTTGTCTGTGCCATGCTGACTGCCAACGATTTCATTGACCCTGACTATGAACTGGCTATCAGCGTCGATGAACGCCGGCATTTGCTGAAACAGTTGGACTTGTATGGCATTTATCTGCTTTCCGAACTATTGAAAAAGAAGCCGGAAGCAACCCTTGGCGAAGCCCGCGAACTGCTGTTTGCGGAAAGCGGCGCAAAAGAATTTATGACCATTCTGCACAACCATTTCGGCAGCCGTTCGAAGCTAATCAAGATGGAAAGCATTTATCAGCGGCTGCAACGTGCCTTGGCTACCGAACGCGCTTCAGCTTTCAGGGATACGGAAGCCGTCCGTCTGCTCGACAGAATGGAGCAGCGCATTGCCGATCTGTTCAGCTCGCTGGTGCACGAACACAACGAGTATGAACTTCTCAACCGCATTTATAGCAACGAAATCGACTTGGATGAAGAAGTTGTCGACGAGTTTCAGCGGCTTTGCGGAGAGCATGGAGGCTCTGCGCCCGAGCGTCTCGGACTTGACCCGAAACACGCCACTGTCAGCGAAATGAAGGAACGGGCATTCGAACGTGAAAAGTATTGGCGGCGTGCCATCAACGAGGAGTTTGACCCGGATGAAAAGGAATGGATGCGCACCGTATTGCAGTCGTACACACTGCTGCGGCACAAAATCCAGACAGCCGCCTATCAGTACGAGCAGTCACGTGCCTTTTTGTTTAATGAAAATTGATTGAAGCTATGATATATTGCACAAAATGCGGGACATCAAATCCCGAGCAATCCCGATTCTGCCGCAACTGCGGCAGTACGCTGCAAAAGCAGAACGTTCGGCCTTCCGTTGCAGCGTCGACAGTTGTTATTGTGTTTGTGCTTCTGTTGCTGGTTGCAAGTATTCTGGTGGCTTTTTCTAAAGGAATAGAAACTGATGTCGTTGGAATCGTTTTGATGTTGCCATATCTGCTGGTTTCAGTTGCAGTCATTCCAATGCTTTCATTTGTCAAAGAGCAGGGAGATATAAAAATGCGTAATTTTCATTTTGTGACACTTTTAGTCTTGTTAATTGCCAATGCACTAATGATACTGCTGATGTTGAACGGTTCGATGCTCTTGCCTCATGTATTGCTTTCTGCCGGACTGGCTGTCAATACGATAGTGGCATGGTTCCGTCGTCCGGCCGAGTCAGAGGATAATTGATAATAAATTGAGAATAAGAAAATTATATTTTAACTATGATATATTGCACAAAATGTGGGACACCAAATCCCGAACAGTCCCGATTCTGCCGCAACTGCGGAAATCCGTTGCAAATGCAGACCGTACAACCCCCGAAGCCACCGCAATACACGCCGAAGCCTTCGACGGGCGTGTCGGTTGCCCTTATTGTGTTCATGCTGTTGCTGCTGATTGTAAATATCGCGGCAGCTTCCGACAGAAGCATGGATCCGGACATTGACGGTGTTGTCCTTACAGTGGTGTATTTGTTGCTTTCCGTTGCAGCTTTTCCGATATTGTCGTTTTTCAAGAAACAGGCAAAGGTCGCGTCTCGCAATTTCCATTTTGCAATTCTGCTGGCCTTGTTTACGGTCAATACGCTGCTGATACCGATGTGGAACGGTTCGCTGTTGCTGCCCTACATTCTGCTATCCGTAGGATTGGCGGTCAATACGGTCATTGCGTGGTTCCGTCGTCCGGCATTGGCAAGCGGAAGGGATTCGTTCCTCAAGAAATTCCATTTTGTCATGGCTGGAATTGGCGGCATTATGACGTTGTTAAGCCTGTTTGCATTTTTCAACACCCATGAATGGAGCAGTCAGGATCCGACAGACTCAAGCTATTCACGCATGACTTCTTCTTCGTTTTGGGGCTATCGCTTTGAAAGCGAATCGATTCGTTTCTTTGGCGAAGATGCTCCGCTTTGTCACAATCTTTACGGCATCAGTGACGATATGTTCTATCTTTACCGTTACGTCGTTGACCATACCTCGGAATGGGAATGCGATAGTACTGCATTTTACGACAGCCGTTCGGAAGCCCGTAGCGGGTACTACCGGTACGTTACCGTCGGCACGCTGATTTTTGCCGCGCTTTGTGCCGGATTTGTCATTTTAGGTATTCGACAGAAAGGGTAATAATTATGAAGTGTCCGAATAGTCATACGGAGTTGCCTTCAGGGGCAATGTTCTGTCGTAACTGCGGTTGCAGGCTTCCGTTTGAATGTCCCGGTTGCCATGAGAATATTGCGGCGGATGCAAAGTTCTGCAAATATTGTGGTACGGACATAGCAGGTTTTTTCTGGAAGGCATGGGTGGATGAGTGGAGAGCCAAATATCTTGGTAGTCCGTTCATGTTCGGGAATGACAGTATTCCGAAAGAGGCTGAGAAACTGGCAGAGTTTTCGCTACTTGCTACGGCCTCCAACCTCAACGGTCCGGCATCACTGAAATGGAAGCCCGACAAGGCGGAAGCCGGCTGCATTGCCGACCTGTTCCGTCGATACTGTGCAGAACGGGGCTACGCATGGGAAAAAGATTTTTAAACAGAAAAATAATTACAACGAAATATGGGAAACTGGGTATGTATTGACTTTGGTACGAGCAATTCGGCGGCGGCAATCGTGGTTGACGGCCGTCCGAAACTGGTGTCGCCCAACAACAAGTCGTATTTTCCGACCGTGGCTTGTGTGTTGGGAAAGGACAAGATTGCCGTATGCCAGAGTGCAGAACAGTTCAAGACGAAATATCCTGAATTCTATTTACAGGAATTTAAACTCAATATTGCCGAGCCGCTCGACTGCAACGGTGTTGGCTATCGGGAAGTGATTGCCGCCATTCTGCGTCATATAAAGGGCTGTGCGGAAATCGAAAACAACGGTAACCGTATTGACAACGTGATGCTGACTATTCCCGCCATTTATACGGAAAGCGACCGTCGTAAGGACGTGATGCGTCAGGCGGCCCTCGATGCGGGATTTCAGAAAGTGGCTTTTATGCGTGAGGCGCATGCTGCCGCTCTCCACTATGCCTATATCCAAGGCACGGAAACCGTCGGCCTTTCGTTGGTCTATGACTTGGGTGGAGGAACGTTCGACCCCGCTCTGATTATGCTTTCAGGCGAAAACGAGCCGGATTTTCTGGGTTGCGACAGCGGTGTGAAATGTGGCGGACAATACTTCGATGCAGCCATCTACAAACAGGCACAGGCCGAGGCAAAGGCTGCCGGTGCGCCGTTGGACCGCTCTTCGAAATGGAGCGACTTTTGGGCATGCCGCCTGTTGAAAGAAGACCTTTCAGCAACGTACGAAGCCACGACACTGCTTTCCAATGGCAATCCGTTTACGCTCAGCCGTCCGGATTTCGAGGAACTGATTCGCAAAAAGCTGTATCTTACGCTTGATGCCTGCGACATGATGATGACGTCGGCGCGAAGGGAGTGGACTGAAGTAGAACAGATACTGCTGGTGGGCGGTTCGACGGCCATACCGTTGGTCAGCTCATTGCTGCAACAGCATTTGATTTCCCACAATGCTCCGAAAGTAAAAGTTATCCGCAGCCTTAATGGTCCGAACGGCGAATACAATCACAACTATGCCGTATGTCTCGGCGGCATTACATTGGCAGAGACTAAGTTGCTTCATCCGGAACCAGAGCCGGAACCTGAACCGGAAATTGGCGAACTCGTAAACAACGGGAAACGTTGTCGGCTGAAACTTGGAACCAATACCTTCGGGCGTGACAGAGGTCAGGATTATGTGTTTGACGACCCGCATATGAGTCGGGAGCATTTTGAAGTAATTGTAACTAAAAATGAAGGACGGGGATTCCGTTACAAGTTGCAGACTGTCAGTACCAGTCGGGCTACCGTGGTAAACGGAACACTGGCGCTTGACCGTACGATTCCGTTTGCTCCGAAAGAAATTGAGCTGAAGGATGGAATGACGGTGCTTGCCGGAAGAACGAAATTCCAGTTTGTTGAAGAACCGAAATAAAATCATAAACTTATGCCTAAATATATCAACGACTACAAAATCGTCGACCGCAAGCAAGGCGGTATGGCGGTTGTCTACAAAGGCGTGAACAGCAACGGATTCACGCGTGCATTCAAAGTGGTACGCCCCGACAAGGCGGCCAACAATCCGGCTCTGTGCCAGAAATTTCTGAAGGGTATCCAGATTCTTCAGCAGCTCGACCATCCGAACATTGTCAGAGCTTTGAATGCCTTTACCTATACTGACGATGAAAACGGAAGCATGTATACCGTGCTGGAAATGGACTGGCTTGACGGTACCGATCTGGAGCAAATGGTGAAGAACAAGTATCCGAACGGAATGTCGTTGAAAGATGTGCGGAAAATCGCGACCTATGTGAGCCAGGCCATGAGCTATGCCCATTCGAAAAAAATACTTCACCTCGATATCAAACCGAGTAACCTGATGCTTGTCAACGGATATCTCAAACTGATAGATTTCGGTATTGCCAAAATTATTGGTGAAAATGCCAATATCGTGGAAGGTGGAGATACGATAGCAACTCAAACTCTGACGGGAGAATCGACTTTCAAGGGTACGCTGGCCTATTCTTCGCCGGAACAGTTCAACGGTTCAACCGTTACGGAGCGTTCCGACATCTATTCGTTTGGCTGTACGCTTAACTTTCTGCTGACCGGAACAAACGACCCGAGTGTACGGGTAAAGGATCCGCATTTTGCCGCTATCATTGACAAGTGCCGCCAGCACAATCCGAATGACCGTTACCAGAGCTTTGATGAGGTGTTGAAAGCCATAGAGCAGAAAGAAACCGTACAATGCGTTAACTGTTCCAAACAGATTCCTGCTGATGTGAAATTCTGTCCGCACTGTGGCGCGAAGCAGGAGAAAAAAGCGCCGGAACCGCCTAAGGCAAAAGTTTGTCCGGAATGCAAGCAGAATGTGCCTGCTGCCGACCGTTTCTGTTCAAATTGCGGACACGATTTCAACAAGCCGAAACCGAATCCGCAGCCTCCGAAAAGAAAAGTGTGGCGATGCAGTAACTGCGGACGGACACTGACGGAAGAGTTCAATGACAACCATAACACATATTGTTGCTACTGCGGGCAAAAAACGATGAAATATGAATAATTGCGCGTTATGAAATATTGTCCATTTTGTTATGTGAAGAATCCGGATGATGCCGTCTACTGTCGTCATTGCGGCGGTGTTTCTTGGAGGACGACAAAGCCGTCTCCAAAGAAATCTTCAGCACGCCCGTCGAATAAAGGCCTGGCTGTGAAGATTCTCATAACGACAGTTATCGCCGTTGCCGTTGTCCTTGGTTTTGTGCCATTGATGGAAGCCGATTTGCCAAATCTGTTGACAGGTATTATTCTGTTGATACCGATCGGCATTCTTGTTTCTGTTTGGTCATCGGATAAAAAAAGCTAACATAAAACGCCTTTTGAAGGAGAATACGAAGAATTATGATTGGAGTAAGAAACTATTTTAGTTTTTGCGAACAGGGTGTCCGCGGAAACAATGAAGATTTCATATATCCTGCAACGGCCGGCAAAAATGACCGGATATTTGTCCTGTGTGACGGAATGGGCGGACACGGGCACGGCGAGGTGGCGAGCGAAACGGTGGGCATGGCTGTATATCGTTTCCTTGAAGTGCAACATGCCGATGTGTTTACTGAGGAAATGCTCCGTGAAGCGCTCGACTTTGCCGTTGAGGAATTGGAAAAGGCTGACAGTTTTGATGACGACGAACGGCGCATGGGAACGACGCTTGTAGTGGTGGTGTTGAATGAGTTTGAAATCCTTGTCGGTCATGTTGGCGACAGCCGCTGTTATCATTTCAGCCATAGCGGTGAACTGCTTTTCCGTACCACCGACCATTCACAGGTGGCTGAGGCTGTGCGGCTTGGTCTCATAACTGAAGATGAGGCTTTCAATCATCCGAAAAAAAACATATTGACCCGATGTGTTCAGGCCAAAGGTGAGAATAAAATAGAAATGACCATCGACCGTCTGAAGCGTGCAGACGACGGTGACATACTTCTTCTCTGTACCGACGGCGTGAACGATGCGCTGCGGGATGCGGACATTGAGCGCATTGTCCGGGTAAATGCCGGCAGTTTGAATGCTTGTGCAGAAGCAGTCAAGACGGAATGCGGTATGACTTCGCGTGACAACTATTCTGCCCAGTTCATTGAACTTCATGCAGAAGGATTCCCGCCAAAAGTTCCGGAAACACCGGAACCTCAACCGGAGCCACAACCCGAACCCAAAGCGGAAAAACTGTGCAACAATTGCTGGAAGCCCAATGCTGCTGAAGCCCGGTTCTGTACTTATTGCGGCCATAGTTTTTATGGGCAGGCCGAACCTGTCAATCCACCTGAACCGCCGATACCTGAACCTCCTGTTATGCCGACAGGGCAAGGTGACAAGTCACTGCATCTTCCGTTTCTCGACAAACCCGTGAAGCAGTCCACTTTTTTCATCCTTCTGGCGAGTGTCATTGCAGGTGTGATTGTCATTGTTGTTGTCTTTAGCCTTCTGCTATCAAAGAACGACAGTCAGCCACACCGAAAGAGGCTTCCTTCGCTTCGTGAGTATATTGAAAAATTGGATCATGACAAGGACGATGCCATTGGAACAATATATATCCAACAAACTTTAAACGACAGAAAATGAATTTTCAACGGACACAAAATAATCATATCCTTTGTGGCAAATGTCATACGGAGAATCCTTCGGATGCCGTGTATTGCCGTAATTGCGGCCTTTTGTTTACACAGAAGCCAGTAAAGAAAAAGTCTTCAAAAAAATGGCTGTGGCTTTTGCTTCTCATCCCGGTATTGGGTTTGGCTGCCTATGCTGTCATCTGGTATGCCATGCAGCCATCTTATCTCTACATTGATGGAGAAATCCTGTCAAGCATAGAGGTAGAGCCGACAGGTGGCACCGTTGCCTTTTCAATATCAACGGATGCGGACAATTATTATGTCAATACGCCCAGTTGGGTGACGGTGGAAGAAAAAGGATTGGGTTCGTTGACACTGTCCTACAATTCCAACGAGTCAGATATATCCCGTGCGGGAACGGTTAGGCTGTATGCTGGCGATCTTGAAAGTCAGCTTGTGCTGAATCAGGAACCGAATACCACACCCGTCGCTTCGATTGAAAAGGTTTGGTGCAATTATGATGTTTTCAACTTTGGACAAAATGGAATGGAAATCCATGTAAAGTTCCACGTGAAACGAATGCTAGGTAAAACCGGGCGTTGTGTCGTCCAGTTTTTCCAATCAGACAATCTTACCCCTCTCAATGATTATAACGGATATTTTTCTTCTACCAATGGTCATGTCGTTTGTAGTGGTAATTATACGCCTTCATATAAAGAGTCTGTATATAATGATTTTACTTTGTTTATGCCATATAATGAACTGCATATGGGCATCGGGGTATTTGACCTGACTTATGATGTGGTCATTTATGACGACAATGACAATATCCTCTATCGACATCAGGACGAAAAATTCAGATTTACAAATAGCTATTGAAAATGAAAATCTGTAAATATTGCGGCTGGGAGAACCCCGACGATGCCTTGTTCTGCAGAAACTGTGGAGAGAAATTCCGGAAAGATAGAAACCGGTGGGGACATGCTTTGAAATATATTTTCTGGCGTGTCTTCGGTTTGGCATTGGGTGTTGGGTTGGCAGCCGCAGGCTTTTGGTTATGGGATTACTTTACACAGCCTACATTCATTCAGGTGGAAGGCGAGATGGAACACGCCATAACGGTTCTTCCGGTTGAAAGTGAAATCCGATTGGCCGTATCAACGGATGCCGACAGCTATCAGATCGAATTTCCGGAATGGATAAGAGACAGCGAAGAGGTGGCCACTGCCGATAGCCTATTCTTTATTGTGTCAGCTAATTATGGAGATAAGGAACGGACTGGTACAATCAGGCTTACTGCAGGAAAGCATTCGGCGGATATTGTTGTTTCGCAGCCGCCGCTTGACGATGCGACGAGTTCGGATGCAGAACCGAAGATAGATATCAGCATGCAGACACGAAACCTTCAATCGCATGGTGTGAGCAGTTTTATTCATAATATCTGGATTGAGCACAATGTTTATCGGGATAATGAAAAAGGGCTTGTTTTTCATGTCGATTTTGAAGTTGAAAACATGAACGGAAAAACGGGAACTTGTGCGTGCTATTTTTATGATGAATCAGGAAAGGCATTGACAGATTTGGACAAAAGATGCCGTACGGAAGACGATAAAGTTTCTGTTGGAGAGGATTTTACACCAACTTCCGACAAGTGTCGTTTCGAAGATGTGCAACTTTTCATACCTTACAGTCAATTTCATCTGAATGAGGCCGGCAATTATCGCTTGAAGTGCCGTATTATTCTTTGGAATCATCTTTTGGATGAGTTGAATGAATATCACTGGATACACTTCAAATATAACCAGCCTACGCCTCATACATATGGCAAGATTCAGAAAGTGTGGAATGACTCCGATTTCTTGCCCGACAGTGTGGCTGGTATGAATGTACATGTGAAATTTGATGTTGGAAACATGAAAGGTAGAACCGGTTTCTGTCAGATTTGGGTTTATGACAGGGAAACTGGCTCTCGTATAAAACAATTGGTTGGGTCGCAGTCGTTTACGCCTTCTTACAATTCTTCGACTTATGGGGATATGGAGGTCTTTGTTCCGCATTTGTTCAAATTCTTGGGTGAAGGTGTACATGAGTTGAAATATCAGGCTGTGTTGATTGACGACAGAGGTTGTGAATTGGACAAGTCTGACTTTCATAATTTTAAATTGGCAAATTAATAACTCTCTAAAATATTTGATTATGGACAATCCTAACATTATCGGAAATCCGATTAATCCATTTGAACAACAGTATTCCGACACTTGTGCCATCAAGTCACAACAGTTGATTCTCAACGAGTTCGGTATACCTGTTACTGAAGACCAATTGGTGCAGTATTCCTATGAACGTGGTTGGTATACCGGTGACGGAAGCGGCACATTGATGAGCGATGTGGGAAATTTGTTGACAGATGCCGGCATTCCTTGTACGCAGCAAGTTGATGCTAATGTGTTTGATTTGACAAAGGAATTGGCACAGGGTCATAAAATCATTGTGGGTGTGGACAGCAGCGAGCTTCACAGCAGTTCGCTTTCGAGCTGGCTGAATGACCTTTTCCACGGTGATACTCCTGACCATGCACTGATTGTTGCAGGCATCGACATGACCGATCCTGACAATCCGATGGTGATTCTGACCGACCCGGGAACCGGTGAACCGGCTGCTCCCTACCCTTTGGACCAGTTTATGGATGCATGGGCTGATTCCAGCCATTTTATGGTGTCGACCGACATTCCTACGCCGGATGCTATCAACGCTTTCCAAAACATGGGCGGAACCTATCATCTGCCGGAAGTGGCAGGTGTTGATTATGATACATTCAACATGTTCCAGAACTACAGCCATTGCCTACCCGACCCGACTATGTATCCGGGTATGGGAAATCCGATGGATATGCTCTACAATGCTTTCGACATCATGCCGACAATGCCCGACATGACATTTACCGATGCTCTTTCGTATGTCGGTTTGCCTCCTATCGACATGACAATGCCGATGTATACGCCGTTTGACCCGACAATGTACGATTATAACAACTTCGGGCTTGACACAATCAATCCGACAACCCAGCATTCCATTGACGTGCTGCAACAGAGCTATGACGACTGTATGCGCTATGCTCAGGATGCTATGGACAACGGACAGCCTATAACTGCTCAAATGTTCATCAACCAGGCTCACGATGCGCAAAATGCTATTGACGATATCCTGTCATAGCCTTTTTTGACTGTTTACGACAAAGGGAACTGCCGCCACGACAGTTCCCTTTGCTGTTTTTATGGAACAGAACGGATAGATTTAACGGGAAACCGTTATCTTTGTAATGCTAATATGGACGAAAACAAAGACATACGGGTTTCGGTCATCGTGCCGTTCTATAATGCGGGAAAGCACATCGAGCGATGCGCTGAATCATTGATGTGCCAGACTTTGAAGGACGGTATAGAGTTCGTGTTTGTCAATGACGGTTCGACGGACGACAGTGAATCGCGGCTAAATTCTATTTTGGAAAAATATCCAGAACGAATGAAACAGGTACGATTAGTTCGCCGTCCGAAAAATGGAGGACTTGCTGCTGCTCGTCAGGATGGTTTGGATGCCATGTCCGGACAGTATTTTGTTTATTGCGATGCGGACGACTGGGTGGAAGCGGATATGTATGAATCTCTGCTTGCTGTCGCCGATAGGGAAGATGCCGATGTCGTGTGTTCGTCTTTTTTTATGGAAACCGACAGCAAGACTTCGGTTTTGAGATTTAAGACGAGCCGTTTCCCGAATTTGAATGACGCACCTTTGGATACGTTGCATTTTTCTATTTGTAACAAGTTGGTGAGAAGACAAATCATTGTGGAACATGGGTTGCGTCTGTTTCCGAACGCTAATTGTTGGGAGGATTTGGGGTTGTCTTTCCGGGTATTGATTTTTGCAAAAAAAGTAGTGATTGTCGACAAAGCATATTATCATTACCGTCGGGAACCGAATGCTTCTATGTCTACCTCGAAAATGGAAAGGGTGCTGCACGACCATCTGTTGATAGTCGATGAAATGGAAAAATGGTTTGATTGCCAGCCGCCTGCATTGCGACAGCAATATGCTCCGTTTATCCGTTTTGTGCGCTTTACGGCAAAGATAAAGATGCTTCGGGGAAATAAAAAAGACATTGTGCGCTGGAAGAACACTTATCCCGAAACCAACCGGCATATTATGGCGTATAAAAATATACCGCTTCATTATCGTCTGCTCTTTTTTATGGCAGAAAACCTGCCTTCAGGTTTTTGGAAAACAATATTTAGACTGTTGGGGAAATCGTAAAAATAAAGATTATGCAAAATTTTTTGCATAACTTATTTCTATGTCTTGTTATAATTTCATAAATTTGTAAATATCGGCAAACGCAACCTTTTAAAACGAAAACGCATTGGAAACGAAAGACTATAACTCGCTGAATTTGACACCTGAACAGGAAGACGCTCTTATTGATGAAGCCTTCCAGGATGTCCTGAACGGATATTTGAAAAGTAATCACCGCAAGAAGGTGGAAATAATCAAGCGTGCCTATGCTTTTGCAAAGGACGCTCATAAGGGTATCCGCCGCCGTTCGGGCGAGCCCTATATTCTTCACCCCATTGCTGTGGCTAAGATTGTGAGCCAGGAAATAGGCTTGGGGTCTACTTCCATTTGTGCAGCCTTGCTTCATGATGTGGTGGAGGATACGGAGTATACCGTTGAGGACATTGAAATGAACTTCGGCAAAAAGATTGCTTCCATTGTTGATGGACTGACAAAGATTTCCGGTGGTATTTTTGGTGACAAGGCATCCGTTCAGGCCGAGAATTTTCGAAAACTGCTGTTGACGATGTCGGAAGATGTGCGGGTGGTGCTGATTAAGATGGCGGACCGTCTTCACAATATGCGTACTTTGGGTTCGATGCTGCCCAGTAAGCAGTATAAGATTGCCGGCGAAACACTCTACATTTATGCGCCGCTAGCCCACCGTTTGGGTTTGTTTGCCATAAAGACCGAATTGGAGGACCTCAGTTTCAAGTATGAACATCCGGAACAATATGAGGCTATCCGTGAGAAAATCCGTCTTTCGGAAGAAAAGCGCAAATGTGTGTTCTCTGATTTTGCAGCGCCGATTCGGACCAAATTGGACGAAATGGGGTTGAAATATACGATTACAGCCCGCGTGAAATCGATTTATTCCATCTGGAACAAGATGGAAAGCAAGCATATCCCGTTTGAAGAGGTTTACGACCTGTATGCTGTGCGTATTATTTTCACTTGCGATGATACCGCCAACGAGAAAAATATCTGTTGGAACATCTATTCAGCCATCACGGATATCTATAAACTGCATCCGTCGCGCACACGCGACTGGATCAGCACTCCGAAGGCAAACGGCTACCGTGCGCTGCACCTTACGGTGATGGGTCCTGACGGCAATTGGGTGGAAGTGCAAATCCGCAGTGCCAAGATGGACGACATTGCCGAACGTGGTTTTGCCGCACACTGGAAATATAAAATCGGCGAAAGCGACGAGGAATCGGAATTGGAATCCTGGCTCAAGACGATTACGGATATTCTGAAAGACCCACAGCCGGACGCTGTCGATTTTCTCGACACTATCAAGCTGAATCTATTTGCTACTGAAATTATCGTGTTTACGCCGAAAGGCGATTTGATAACGCTCCCGAAAGATGCTACTGTGTTGGATGTGGCCTATTCGCTGCACTCTGAAATCGGTTCGCATGCCATAGCCGGAAAGGTGAACCATCGTCTGGTGCCTATTTCCTATCGTCTGCAGAGCGGCGACCAGGTGGAAGTGCTGACATCGGCTACACAGAAGCCTTCAGCCGAATGGCTGGGCTTTATTACTACGGCAAAAGCCAAGAGCCGTTTGGAAGCTGCCTTGAAGAAAGAACGCCGGAAAGTGGCGGAAAAAGGTGAAACTGCATTGGGTAAGTTGGCCGATGAATACGGACTTGAGGACAAGAACCGCTTTATCACGCTGCTGATGGCATATTACAAGCTGCTGACACGTGAAGAACTGTTCTATGCCGTAGGCAGTGGACAGTTGGAGGTGACCGACAGTGTTGTGAAGACCATCTGCAAGAAACCCGGACAGGGAATCCTCAACAAACTGTGGCCGTTTAAGAGCAAGAAACCGACTTTGCCAGATGTGGAGGATGGCGAGAACCCACAGCCTTCTACAGACAAGAAGAAAATCAACAAAAAAGAGGTATATGTGCTACGTTCGGAAAACGGCGTGCACAACTATAAGATTGCGCCTTGCTGCAATCCTATCCCCGGCGACGATGTGTTGGGTTATGTGGATGACGACGAGAATGTGATAGTGCATAAAATGGACTGTGCTACGGCCATGCGTATCCGTAGTAGCCACGGCAACCGTCTGGTGGCAACCCGTTGGGAAGAGTCTCCGCTTACGACGTCGTTCCTTGCCACGATTTCTATACAGGGTATCGACCGCATGGGTATTTTGCAGGAACTGATTTATGAAATATCAACGAATATGTCGTTGGACATGCGCCGTTTGAATATAGAGGCCAACGAGGGTGTGTTCACTTGTGAGCTTGTATTGCGCGTTTCCGATGCCAACATTGTCAACCGGCTTTGCCGTCAGGTGAAAAAAATCAATGGTGTGAAGTCGGCTGTCAGAACGAAATAAAAAAGATTGAACGATGTTAGAACAACAAAAAGGATTGAAAAAGAAAACTTTATTAAGGATTCTGCTGTTTCTTGCCGCTGCAGCTATTATCACCTACTTTATCCCTGACCGGGACCGTGGGAGCTTTAATTACAGCATTGGCAAGCCGTGGAACTATTCGTTGTTGACGGCACCATTCGATATGCCTGTGATGCTTGATTCTGCAACGATGAAGGCACGGAAAGACAGTATAGACCGTGTGTTTGTGCCTTATTTCAAAGTGGATAAGACGGCTGAGAAGACAATGCTTTCCCAACTGTCGGCTACTGGAAACGCTGAGGCAGAACGGATTAAAGTGCATTTGCAGCGTCTGTTTGAACGTGGAATCGTCGACAATGATGTTTATGCTGCCATAAAAGGTAACCGGCTGCCGATGGTATGTCTGTTGAACGACAAGGTGGGACAGAACATATCTACGGCACAGATGGTTTCCGTTAGAAAGGCTTATGAATATATCGATTCTGCCCTTGCCTATTCTTCTGCGTTACAGGGGGTGAAGTTGTCGGAAATCATTGTTCCGAACATGGTGAAGGATACATTGACAACCAATAAGCTGCTTGAAGACGAATACCGCAACGCCATTTCGCCGTCGGGAATTATTCAGCAGGGTGAACGCATTGTGGACCGTGGAGAAATCGTTACTCCGCAAACCGCCATGCTGTTGCAGACTTATGAGTCGATGATGAAGACGCGCAACAAGGATGCCAAGGATGTCCATTATCCGATAGTCGGTTATGCGTTGGTTGTGGTGGCATTGCTGTTCCTGCTCTATGTGTTTATCAGTATGTTCCGTCCGCGTATTCTTCAAAGCAACCGGAAAATAGTGTTTGTTTTGGCGATGATAACCGTTTTCACGGTATTCTCTTTCATGCTGATGGAGCGTTTCCACGGAGGAATGTACATGCTTCCTATTGCACTGGTGCCGATTGTGATTGTCACCTTCTTCGATTCGCGCACGGCATTCTTTGTGTCGATTATTCAGATAATGCTTTGCAGCCTGGTGACGGAATATCATTTGGAATTCATTCTGCTTCATCTGATTGCTTCCATTGTGGCGATTGATACGCTTCAGGAACTTTCCAAGCGTTCGCAGCTTGTGCGTACGGCCGTATGTGTATTTATTGCCTATTCTGTAACCTATGTTGCATTCAGCATACTTTCAAACGGAAACATCAATTCTGTAGGCCCGCGCATATTCGTGTATTTTGCCATCAATACCATTATGCTGTCGTTTGCCTATGTGATTATCTTCGTGTTTGAACGTCTGTTTGGCTTTGTTTCGAAGGTGACATTGGTAGAATTGTCGGATGTGAACAACCCGCTGTTGCGTGAATTGTCGGAAAAATGTCCCGGAACATTCCAGCATTCTCTGCAACTTTCCAACCTTGTGTCGGAGGCTGCTCACGAAATTGGAGCAAACACGCAGCTGGCTCGTGCCGGAGCGCTTTATCACGATATCGGTAAGATGGAAAATCCGGCATTCTTCACGGAAAACCAGCACGATGTGAATCCTCATGAGTTGATTTCTCCGGAACAGAGTGCGAAGATTGTCATCCGCCATGTCACTGACGGTATAAAACGCGCTGAAAAGGCAAAATTGCCGGATGTAATCAAGAATTTCATCTTGGAGCATCATGGTAAGAACTTGGCGAAATATTTCTACACTACCGCCTGCAATGCCAACGGTGGCGAACCGGTCGATCCTGCTCCATACACATATCCCGGTCCGAATCCGCAAAGCAAGGAAACGGCTATCCTTATGATGGCGGATGCTACGGAAGCCGCATCGCGAAGTCTGAAAGAATATAACGACGAGACAATTTCCAACCTTGTCAACAAGATTATTGACGGACAAATTGCACAGGGGTTGATGAAGGACTCTCCGCTCAGTTTCCGTGATGTGGAAACGGTGAAGAAAGTGTTTATCTCGCGTCTGCGCACCATGTACCATACGCGTGTCTCCTACCCTGAACTCATCAAGAAGGAAAATAAGGACGGCGAAACTCCGCAGAGTGGGAAATAATAAATATTTCACAAAATAAAACCGGGGAATGTGCTCATGCGGTGCATTCCCCGGTTTTTGTATCGTGTTTTGTCGCTTATTTCCCAAGCAGCTTCTTCAGCTTGCGATGACGGGCTTTTTCGGCGTGATAGGCGCGTAATTTGCCTACGGCTATATCTTCCATCATTTTTTCGTCCAAATGCGCTGCACGGGCGTATTCTCGCCCCACACGGGCTGTTTCCTCTTCGCTGTCGATGTTGAGGCTGCGGAAATTGTTGTAGAGCGTGTTTTTGTCGTGTACGCCAAAGCGCATGCGGTTAATGTCTACCAGTTTGAAATGGTAGACACCGTTGTCGACGGTAAACAGTATGTTGCCCGGTGAGAAATCGCGGTGGTAGATTCCCTTTTGATGGAGTTCGAACATGAAAGCTCCCAAGGCGCAGACCATTTTTTTGTAGTCAGGCACTTCGGTTTCCCAATGACGGATGATGCTGCCTTCGTCCATGCGGCAAATGTAGTAGCTTTCCTTTAGCAGTCCGCCTTCATAATCCTCGATATAAGCCACAGGTTCGGGTGTGCCTACTCCCATTTCTTCCAGCCGCAGGGCGTTGTCGTACGACCGTTTGGCTTTCCCTGCACGCAGGTAGGTGTAGGCAAAACGGTTGAACAATGCCGGAACGTGGAAGCACTTGACGGTGACTTCCATATTCTCCAACGGCAGACGGTAGATGATATTTCTTCCCTTGTAGATTACCGTTCCTTCCTTCTCTGCTTTCTTCGGAAGCAGTCCAATGGATGAGGCAAGGGCTTGATATTTAGGATTGATTACGATTTTTCGTTTGTTCATAAAGGCTTGCGGCATGGGATTAGAGTGAATCGAACTGCAGTGGGAGCAGGTCCTTCACGCCGTTTACAACATATACTTTATCCTTGCCGTAAAGATAGATTTTAATGGGTGTCCCTCCCAATTTTTCATATTCGAGAATGGCCTGGCGGCATGCTCCGCATGGAGTTACCGGATTTTTGATGAAGTCGCCGTTTTGCCAGGCGGCTATGGCCATTTTTTTAAATTTTGCGTCGGGATATTTTGAGTGGGCATAAAAAATAGTGGTGCGCTCGGCACATGTTCCGGACGGAAAAGCCACATTTTCCTGATTCGAACCTCCTACAATTTTCCCGTTGGAGAGAAGCAGTGCCGCTCCGACATGGAATTTGCAGTAAGGAGCATACGACTTTTCAGTCATGGCCTTGGCTTTGTCAACTAAAATTTTATCCTCTTCAACAAGTTCGTTGTAATCATAAACTTGTATATTTGTAACAATCTTTAGTTCTTTCATATATGCTGACTCATTTATGCAAATATAACACTTATTTTCATAAAATCGGCAACTTGCTGATTTTTCTTGTTTTATTTTTGTTTTCTTCGGCGGCAACGGTGTGTGCCCAGTCGATGGACTATCTGATGTATATCGAACAGTATAGCGAAACGGCGGTGCGTCATCAGCAGGAATACGGTATTCCTGCAAGTATTACGCTGGCACAGGGATTGCTGGAAAGCGGTGCCGGAAAGTCGCGTCTGGCCGTTGAGGGCAACAATCATTTCGGTATCAAGTGCCATTCGACATGGAAAGGCGACGTGATACATGCCGATGATGATGAACTGAACGAATGTTTCCGGAAATATGATGATGCGGCAGAGTCGTTTGAGGACCATGCACGCTTTTTGATGAAGAAGCGCTATGCCCCATTGTTTGAACTGAAACCGACCGACTATAAGGGATGGGCGAAAGGCCTGAAAAAATGCGGTTATGCCACAGACCCGTCCTATGCATCAAAGCTGATAAACATTATCGAAACTTACGAACTGTATGTTTATGATACGGGACAGCCTGTGATTGCTTCACGCAAGAAATTGCAGGGCGACGAAACGCTGGAACATTCCATTGATATGGAAATCATCAACGAGTTCAAGTTGATGCACAAGATGCGAAAGAAATGGGGTCTTTACTACATCACTGTTTATGAAGGCGATACCTATGATGCGATAGCCGAAGAATTCGGCATCAAGAAACGCCGTTTACTTTCGTTCAACGACCTCGGACGGCGCGACGAAATGCTGGAAGCCGGTTCCATGCTTTATTTGGAAGAAAAGAACGACTGCGTGGAAACGGGTCCGGAAACACATAAGGTGAAAAAGGGCGATACCCCCTATTCCATCGCCCAGGAATACGGCATCAAGCTCGAATCCTTCCTGAAAATGAACGGTCTCGAAGCCGACGACCGCCTGCGCGCCGGCAAAAAGCTCCGCTTGCGATAACGGGCGTATAACAGAATAAAAACTGCGGCACATCCATTTGGAATTATGCCGCAGTTTTTTGTTTGTCAGAAGTATGAATTGTCTGTTATTCGACAATCAGTTTCTGTGTTGTATATCCTTGCGGAGTAGAAATCTTCAAAATGTATATGCCTTTCGGACAGTTTCCAAGATTTATGGTTTCCTGTGCTTCGAAGCGGGCAATCAATGTACCTGTGGCGTTCATTACTTCAACAAAGTCATAATTGCCTTCAATGTTTACCATACCTTTTGTCGGGTTTGGATATACTTTGAATTTGCTGTTGCCGGCAACAGAGCCCACTGAAGATTCTTCCGTTACGTTGAATTCAATTTCAACAAGAGGTGTTGTTGTTGATGCAAATACCGCTTTAACGCCGGCCTTATGCATGCCTGTGGACAGATTACGGAATGTGTAATTGTTTTCTGCTACAGTTCCCACTTTCGTACCGTCGAGATATACTTCAAATGAGAGGTCTTCGCGGATATTGTCAATATCAATGTTTTCCGGAACCTCGATGCCGATAAACATGTCGTCGACCATCAACAGGAACAGATAATCGGATACGCAGTTCAATGTGACATACTTTGCAGATACCGGAATTTCGTAGCGATACTCTTTCCATTCTCCCATTGGGATAGCCAATGGTTCGTCGCCTGTCAGCCATACGAAATCACCCGCTTCCTTGCCGCTTGTCGAATATCCTATGCGGATTTTTTCTTGTCCGTAGTCTTCACTATAGCTTTTTGCGAAGAACTTGAATACAAAATCCTTGTTGAAATTCAATTCCGGTGAGATGATGAAGTCATTGTTCACATCATCAGTTGATGCAAATGCTGCAAGGAACTTGTTTCCGCTGTGCGGACGAATTTTGCTGTCCATAACGCCCAAAACCGGATCCGTTTCATACGGATTGAAAATCATGTAGGCCATCGGACCTTCGCTGTTGGGATAATCCACTGCATCAATCGGATATACAGTAGAGTTGTCGCCGTCAATGTACGACCAATTCAGTTTGCCCGGGGAATTGACGGCAAAGTCGTCATGTCCTTCAAAATCATCCAACATAAAGTTGGTTGTGTTCCATGTGAACGTGCGTTCTCCGTCAGTACCGGTAGGAGCAATTTCCAGATTGTATGGGTTGGCGATGTATTCTTCCAGTGCATATTGCAACGTATAGGACGCTTCTTTTGAAAGGTCTATGTTTTCTTTTGTTACCGTGTTGAAACCCTTCTTTCGGAGTTCTACGGTGTAAATGCCTTTCCATACGTCCGCAATGTCACAAGTGCCGTCAGCAGCGGCTGTAGCCGTATATAAGTGGTTTGTGTCACCGTCGTTGTTCGTAAGCGTTACCTGTACTCCTGCCGCCTCATTGTTCGGAGTATTGGTGGTGAGTGTCAGTTTTACTTGTGTGAGCATCTTGTTGGCAAGACTTTCGCTGATGGTTGCCTCGCCCGTTTCTCCGTCTTTATAGACTGCTTTCACTGCATAGCGGTAGAATCCTTGTGGCTGAGCGCTCCATTGCTTGTCGGTAAATGTGAATTCGGCCTGCGGAGCGGCTGTCAGCAGTGTCCATCGTGATTTGTCGCTTGTTTGCTCTTCTGTCATTCTCCACACGTTATATTTTGTTTCTGAAGTGACTGTCGGCAATTGGTCCTCTCCCTGCTTGATACCGATGGCACGAATCATCAGTGAACGTTGAATGTTATGGCTCTCAACGTATTCAAAATTGCCGGTACGATAGTCAGTAGTGAAGCAACTGGTGCGTTCCATAAATGGGTAGTCCGGATTGTTGCCGTCGTCCAGTCCGAGACCGGTATGCCCTTCGCAACCGATAGCTACCATATAGCCACGTGGAGCATCGACAATTGTCGGGAAATCGAAACGGTTCCATTCGTCGTCAACTGCCGGTACACCCGACTGTGAATACAGTAGTGTGTTTGTAGGATTTCCTTCCTCATCGAGGTCAAAAATAAATACATTAACTGCCGTGTGGGTTGTTAAATATTTTTCAATATACCAGGTCATGCCTGTCAGGCGTGAAGGCGTGCGGAATACGGTTCCGTATGCGCTGTATTCGGTGTCGTCAGTTCTGCCCAATCGGCCGCCATGTGTACCGTTGTCATAACGGAATTCCTGTATGTCGAGCGGCTTCTGCCATGTAAGTGAGGCTTCCTCGTTGTTGGTCTCTACGGTTAGTCCGTAAGGGCTCAGCAATTTGTCGTTCAGTGCAATAGTTCCAACATTTACAGCTTCGTCGGCCACGCTGACGGATTGCGTGTGGGGTTGTAGGCTGTAGCGGTTCACGGTCAGCTGGTAATTGTCATGTTTATAGACTCCTTCCACCGTGAAATTGCCTTCTGTATCGCTTGTGGACGTATATTCGCCGTAGCCTGAAATGCAAACTTCTGCATCACCTACCGGTGCATTTTCTTCATTGACAATTTTACCGGAGACGGTAAATTTCGGAAGTGCTATAAGTGCAGCATCAAGTGTTTTTCCTTCTGTGTCGGTGAGAGTGACATCTGTTTCCTTTTTCACTTCGAATCCGACTTTGTCGAAAGTCACGTTGTACGTGCCGGCGGGAATCTTTTCCAACAGATATACGCCTTCGGCATTGGTCATTGTGCGGAATTCCGTTTCTTCGAGGGCAACTGTTACACCTTCAAGTGGCTGGCTGCCATCGGTAACTTTTCCCGACAGTTTGCTTTCCGATGCCTCTTTCAGTGATACGTCAGTCAGATACAAAATGAATTGGTAAGCATCCGAAATACAGTGGAATCCCAAATGATAGTTACCGTCAGCGGAAATGTCCGGAAGTATGATTTCATAGCTGACAAAATTGTTGTCGGCAACAGTATAGCTTCCCAGTTTTGTAGTCATGGCCTCAACGGTCTTGTCTGTTCCGAAGAATACTTCCATCTTTTCCGGATAAGAGCTGTCGTAAGACTGTAGCTTGAACTCCAAACGGTATTTTTTGCCCGTCTGCAATTTGATTGGAGAGGATATCAGCCAATCGTCGGCTGCGGTCTCGCCGTCTTCGTTGTAATAGTAGTAAGCTGCATTGAGAGTTGTTTCCCTTCTCCATGTATAGCTGTCCTTATTACTGTCGATTACTGTCCATAGGGCGAAATCATTGTCTGTTGCAAAGTTGCAGAAATAGGGAACGGAAATGGCCGGTCCGGCAACGACTGCATTGGATGTGCCTTTCTCTCCTACTCCTTCTGTTGTGATGGCGGTCAGTTCATATGAATAGTTGGCAAGTGATTCGATAGTTGTGTCGTCGAATGATGTGCCTGTTGCGTCTTCCGAAAGAGTTTTTCCGTCAGGCATACGGACAATTTTATATTTTAGAGAAGCCAAATCAATCCAACCATTGTTCACGCCCTTTTCCGGTGCAGTCCAAGTGATGCGGATAGAATTGTCGCCAGTGCTTGTCGCCTTGATATTTGTCGGTGCTTTTGGAATGTCGAATCCGACAAAAGCCGTAGTTGTGGCCGATTCACTGTTTCCTGCATCGTTGACAGCAACTACACGGTAAGAGTGTAATCCTTTTGAGGGAGAGTTGTCCGTCCATGTTGACATACCGCCGGGAGCAGCATTGGTTACTTCTTCGGCTTGTTCTTCATCGCGGTAGACTATGACTTTTGTCAGTGAAGCAAGTGCTTCGCCATTAAAGGTTGTCGACGGATTCTTCCACGATAATGTTGTTGACAATGAACCGTCGGCAGCAGGAATAGCCGTTAGTTCTTCCACTTTGGCCGGAGCACCGTCGTTGATTTTTTCAAATGGTATGTATAGGCCCACGATTTGCGCGTTGTTGCCCATTGTTCCGAGCCGTGTTGCCTCGCCTGTTTCCAGGTTTACTTCTGCCAGTACGCCTTCCTGATAAATCGTGTTGACTGCCCAATAGAGTTTGTTGCTCTTATGGTCAAACTCCATTGATTGCAAGTATTGGCCTTCCGGTTCTTCGTAGGTATAACCTATTTCTGTTGCGTTTCCGTTCGTCTTGTCGATAGTGTATAGATAGCCGTCATCTGCTTTAACTGCGTACATTTGACCTTCGTAGGAACATGCCATTGTCACAAATGTATGCGGTAGGTTGCACACGGTAGTGATGTCTCCGGTGGCAAGGTCGACTTTCATCAGGACGGAAGAATGTGCCATAGGCGGATTTCCAATGGCGTACATCGTGTTTGTGGAATAGTCGAACGACATGTCGGCAAACAGCGTGTTGAGCCCTGTATAGTCCTTAATCTGCTTGTATTCGCCGGTGTTGATGTCGACTGTCCCGAATCCAATGGGAGTTGCTACACCGTCGCCGGGAGAATAGATATAGACATAGTATTTTCCGTTGGCAAAAGCTCCTGCCGAAGCGGCAAAGTCGTGAGGAAAAGCATGGAGCACGTCAATGGTTTCCGGTGTATAGGCATTGAATTTGCAAATTCCGTATTCATCCTGATTTCTTTCGTCATAACGAAGCCAACCGAAGATGTCGGGATACTGTTCCGGTGCCTGTTGGCGTGGTTGCATCATGCACTGATGGCCTGTTTCTTTACGTTGGATGGTGGTTCCGGCTCTTTCTTTTTGCGGAAAATTTTCAGCTCCGGCTACAAATGCAAATAGTAGCATCAAGAGGGTTGTCAGAGTAAATTTTTTCATGATTAGGTCTGTAAATGGTTTGTTAATTTGTTGGTATTTAAATGATTAATCTTTTGGTGAGAAGAGAAAATACCCCTCTATCCGCATTTGAGGATGAGGGGTATTAAGAGGTATATTACAGCATTTGGAGCATTCCGAGGAGTGCTTTTACTTCGTAGTTGGAAAGGGTGCGGCTTTCTTGCAGTTTTTTTGCGAAATCGTTGGCGATGTCGCGCACGGAACGGTTGCTGAACACTTGTTCCAGATATCTGTAAGTGTCGTCAAACATGGTCTTTATTTCATCCTCTTCCAACTGGCAGGTGCGTTTGCCTTCTTCGGCAATCGACTTGTAGAGCGCTTTCTTTACTTTCGAGTAGTTGATGTCGTTCTTTTTCAGCGAACGGCACATCATGTTGCCGATAAGCATACCTACGGTCATCTGATAGTGTTTCAGCGTGTAGTGCCAGGATTCTTTAGCGGGAATACCGGGATTTCCGCTAAAATAGTAGTCGGAAGTGAACTGCACGTATTGGCTGGCCTCGTTGTCCAAGTCCAGTTTGTAGAGCATGTCCTCGCCATTCCAGATAGTGATGCCGATAGCCATACCTGTAATTCCGTAGCACTTGTCCTCTTCGTTGCGATATTTCATAATGTCTTTATTCTGCTAACAGAGTGCAAAGTTAGTAAATTGTCCGGCAATTCCGCCTATTTACGCTGTGCAATGGTTCTTTCCAGCCGTTTTAAGGCTTCAATGATGACGGAACGTGAGCAACCGATGTTGATGCGCTGGTGGTATTCGCCTCCGTCGCCGAACATTTCGCCGTCGTTGAGTGCCAGACCTGCGTCAATGAACAGTTGGTCGAGTTCCTGCCCTTTCAGTCCGAGTTCGGTGCAGTCGAGCCAAATCAGATAGGATGCCTGCGGGCGCATGACTTTGATGCACGGCAAGTGTTCTTTGACGAATTCTTCCAGTGCAAGAATGTTGCCTTCGAGGTAGGCAAGCGTTTCGTTCAGCCAGCTTTCTCCTTGATTGTAGGCCGCTTCTGTTGCAACGGTTACGGTGAAGGTCGGCTCGTTGAACTCATTGATTGCCAGCCAGTCGTAGAATCCCTGACGGAGTTCCTTGTTTTTGATGACACACCAGGAGCTGATAAGTCCCGGAATGTTGAATGTCTTTGACGGAGCTCCAAGTACGATGCTGTTCTGAGCCGCGTCTTCCGAAACGGCGGCAAATGAAGTATAATGGTTGCCGAACAGTTCCACGTCGCCGTGTATTTCGTCGCTTGCCACGAGCACACCGTTTTCGCGGCAGAGCGTTGCCACGCGTTTCAGCGTTTCTACATCCCACACGACACCGCCGGGGTTATGAGGGTTGCAGAGTATCATCATTTTCGGTTTCTCTTCTTTAATCTGGCGTTCCAGCAGGTCGAGATCCATTTTCATGGTGTTGCCTGTGTTGATGAGCGGGTTTTTCACCGCTACCCTTCCGTTGCCTTCAACAAGGTGCTTGAACGGATGATATACAGGCTGCTGAATCAGCACTTTGTCGCCTTTCGATGTGAAATACTGCAATACGTACGCCAGTCCGCGAACAATGCCCGGCATATAGGTCAGTTCCTCACGGGCGATGTCGAGCCCGTGGCGGCGTTTGTTCCAGTTGATGATGGACTGCCAGTAGCTTTCCGGAGCCGTGTGGTAGCCATAGATTTTGTGGTCAATACGGTGTTTCAAGGCTTCGTAGATGGCCGGGCAGACTTCGAAGTCCATGTCGGCAATCCACATTGGTATTAAATCTTTTTTTCCGAACCGGCTTTCCAAATCATCGAATTTGATACAGCCTGTTCCTCGTCTGTCAATAATTTTGTCAAAGTCCATATCGGTAGGTGTTATATTCCACAAATATATGGTTTTTGGTTGATTTTTTCAATCTGCCGGCACATTTTTACGCAAAAAAACCGCCCTGACGGTTGCTTTTTGTAAGCTGTCGGGGCGGATTGTATGATTTTATATGTCGTATCAGTTTGTTCCGGCTGTGATTTTTTCCATCACGTCGACCGCCGATAAGGCATCCTTGGCATAGTGGTCGGCACCGATGTTGTGGGCGATGTTTTCAGTAATGACCGCACCTCCGACAATTACGGGACAATGGATACCGGAATTTCGCAGGTGGCTGATGCACAGCTCCATGGAGTCGACTGTCGTTGTCATCAGTGCGCTGAGCCCGATTGCCGCCGGATGGTGCTGGCGGTAGGCTTCGGCAATGGTTTCCTCGTCAACGTTTTTGCCCAGGTCGATGACACGGTAGCCGTGGCTTTCCAGTACCACTTTCACGATATTCTTGCCGATATCGTGGATGTCGCCTTTGACGGTGGCAAGAATTACAGCCGCCTTCTGTTCGCTCTCGTTTCGGGAAATCATGCCTGCCAGGCAGTCGAATGCCTGTTTGGCGGCTTCGGCCGACTGTATCAGTTGCGGCAGGAACAGCTGACGGTTGGCAAACTTCTCTCCTACTTCGTTCAGCGCCGGAATCAGCACCTCGTTGATGATGCTGTCGGCCGGTCGTTTCGTCAGTTCTTCCTGCAAATGGCTTTCTATGGCATCTTTCAGTCCGCTTGTGACGGCGTGATACAAGTCCTTTTCGGCCGTTTCCTGCTGGGTCTCGGCGTTGAATGCGATGTATTCCTCGCACTTGCTGTCAGCTCCCGACAAGGCGTTGAATGCTTTCACCGTTTCCACCGTATCGCGGTCCAGCGGGTTCATAATCGGAATGTCGAGCCCTTTTGTCAGTGCCATGGCCAGGAATGTGCGGTTCAGGTAGGCACGTTGAGGCAGTCCGAAAGATATGTTGGAGAGTCCGACAATGGTCAGCACGCCCAGTTTTTTCAGTTCTGAGAGCGTTTCGAGCGTGATATTGCCGTGTTCGGAGTTGGATGATATTGTCATTACCAGCGCATCGAAAACAAGCTGTTTGCGGGCAATTCCTGCCGCCTCTGCCCTTTCTATGATATGGCGTGCTATTTCCATTCTGCCCTCTACCGTATCCGGTATCCCCTTTTTATTGAGCACCAGCGAAACCGCCGGAGTACCGTATTTCGTCATTACGGGCAAAAGTGCGTCGAGCGACTCGTCGCTGCCGTTGATGGAGTTGATCATCGGCACGCCATTGTAGAGACGGATGCCCGCCTCCAGTGCTTCCGCATTGGCGCTGTCGATTTGCAACGGAAGGTCGCACACTTCCTGCACTTTCTTTACGGCCTTGGAAATCAATTCTTTTTCGTTGCAGTTGGGGATTCCGACGTTGAGGTCGAGGAAAGCGGCTCCGCCCTCTTCCTGATTCAGAGCCTCGCGCTGCAGATAGTCAAAATCGTGGCTGAGCAACGCCTGCTGTAGTTTCTTCTTTCCGGTCGGGTTAAGACGTTCACCGCAAATGATGCCTTTTTCGAGCTTCAGAAGGCGTGTCGGCGAGCAGATGTATGTGCCGTCGGGCTGTGCGTATTCCGGCAGCTCACGGCCTTTGTATGCCGAAATGGCGCGTATTGTTGACGGCGACGTGCCGCAGCAGCCGCCTACGATGGATGCTCCGGCTTCAATCAGCTTGCCGGTCCACTGGGCAAACTGCTCGTCCGTAAAGTTGTAGAACACCTTTCCGCCGGCCATAATCGGCAGTCCCTTGTTGGGCTGCACGAGTATCGGCAAATGTGTGAACGGGCGCATCCGCTTCACCAGGTCGTAGAAATGTTCCGGTGAAGTCGAACAGTTGATACCCACGGCATCGACATTCAGTGAAGTCAGCGTGAGCGCAACGATTTCGGGCGTAGAGCCCGTTAGCGTGCGTTCTGTCGCGTCGAAAGTCATTGTGGCGAATACCGGAAGGTCCGAGCCCTCTTTTGCCGCCAGAACGGCTGCTTTTGCCTCATAGAGGTCGGAATAGGTTTCAATGATGTAGCCGTCCACCTTGTCTTTGGTGTATTCGACTACTTGGCGTATGTTGTCGTATGCCTGTTCGAACGTGAAATCTCCGATGGGTTCCATCAGTTTTCCCGACGGACCGATGTCGAACATCACCTTCGTTCCCGTATTTCCGGCGGCGCGGCGTGCGATGGCTATGGCGGCATCGGCCACTTCCTTCCAGTCGCTTCCTGCTACGTTCCATTTTACCGGGTTGACACCGAACGTGTTGGTAGTCAGATAGTCGGCGCCGCTTTCAATGTAGCGTGCGTGGAGATTTTCCACCAGTTCCGGATGCAGAAGGTTCAGTTCTTCGATAAACCGGCCTTTAGCTTCGGGCAGTCCCGAGAGTTCCGTACCGGCTGCGCCGTCGAAGATTTGGACATGTTTTATCGGTTCGTGTAGCATGTTTTCTTTTGTTTTAAGTATTCGCATTTGCTCTGAATGAGGCAGCCCTTGCAGGTGAAGCGGAAACCGCGTACCATGATGCCGGCAACTGACTTTTCCGGTATCATAATTCCCGAAGGGGCAGTGTGTATGCCCAGCAGCTTGGTGGCATTCAGTGCATTAAGTATCTCTATATTGTCGCTGAAATCCGTTCCCGAATATCCCGGACAGAACAGCACTTCGCCGTTTTCAGCCGTGCGTTCCACCTCCATGTCGAGCCAGGCGTTGGCAAGCGCATTGAGCGTGACGGCTTCTGCCAGGCGGTTGGCAGATTTTCGGCGTATCAGGCGGTCGGTTTCCAGTCCGAGTGTCGCCACGTAGAACGAGGCTTCCGGCAGATAGGTGCGGAGTTGGCCGTAGCATTCCTTGGCTAAAAAATCGGGCAGGGCGGGCAAGTCGGTCAGCCGGCAGCGCAAATGGCGGAAGCTGACAGCCGTAGCCAGTTCCCGTTCCGCCTTTTCAAGCAGGGAAAGGGTAGAGGCGTCAGGTTCTCCCGAGCAGCCCAGATAGGCTAACGCATTATTTTGCAGCGAAGTAGTCATTTGCAACGTATTCAATGTTCGCCATTAGTTTCTTGATAAATCCGCTTTTGTTCATCGAGTAGATGTGGATGCCGTCCACATCGTGCGAAATCAGGTCGAGAATTTGATAGCTTGTATAGATGATGCCGATTTCCTCCAGAGCGTCCTTGTCGTGGCGGTAGCGGTCGAAATAGTTGCGCAGTTCCAACGGAATGCGGCAGCCCGTCATCTGAATCATACGGTCGAGCTGGTTGTAGTTCGACACCGGCATGATGCCCGGAATAATCGGCACGGTGATGCCTGCCTGACGTGCTGTCAGCAGGAAGTGATAGAAGGCGTTGTTGTCAAAAAACAATTGTGTGGTGAAGAACGACATGCCTGCATCCTGTTTTTTGCGCAGGTTCAGGATGTCTTCCTTCATCGAAATCGCTTCCGGATGCTTTTCGGGGTAGCACGCTCCGGCAAAAGAGAAGTCGTTGCCAAATTTGCGGTGGATGAACCGCGAGAGGTCGGATGCATGCGAAAAGTCGCTGAAAACCGGCGCGTTGGTATCTTTGGGGATGTCGCCGCGCAGGGTAAGAATATTTTCTATTCCTGCATCTTTCAGCTCGTTGCAGATTGCTTCGATTCTTTCCTCGTTCGATGAAACGCAGGTAAGGTGGGCGAGTGGTTCGGAGTAGGTATGCTCCTTGATATGCTTTGCCACAGCAACGGTATTGCTCAGCGTGTTGCCCAGTGCACCGTAAGTAACGCTGATAAAGTCGGGCTTGAATTCGTCCAGCTCGTAAATTGTCTTTTCAATCAGCGTGAATTTTTCTTCCTCGCGTTTTGGCGGGAAGATTTCGAAAGACAGCGTCTTTTTGCGTTTCAGTATGTCAGAAATCTTCATCTTTTGTCAATAGAATTGAAACAATCTTTTGTCCTTTAGTTACCTTTTTTGCAAATATAGTGAAAGTCGAAAGCAGAAAACCAAACTTGTTCGGGTTTTATGCTAAGACGCTTCCTATATTCTACAAATATACGGATTAATTATTTCTTACTGAAATGATTTTATCCTATTTAGTGATAATTTGCTAAATCCGTTGGTGCGGAGTGCGGTTTGTAATAATATAGCAAGGGGGACATTATGATGAATAACGCCCCCCTTGGGATCTCTAAATTTATGAGTTATGCAGTATGAACGGCAGTTACTGTTATTTGATAATCAATTTGCCTGAGGCAATAGTGTTGCCATTGTTTATGATGGAAT
>OOCB01000660.1_pt1 | contig 53446 bp, 48 predicted proteins | sample 1671351 | NCBI WGS metagenome assembly OOCB01 (sample SAMN06348148, study PRJEB24527) | human gut metagenome | biome: human gut; feature: ankylosing spondylitis patient; material: feces | host: Homo sapiens | place: China | collected 2015-10 | reverse complement strand
GCCGTATTTGTGACTGTGATCACAGCACTTCTTGTTGTAATGGTGCTGTCAGTTGCAATGAGCGTGCATCACTATGAGAAAACTGTTTTAATTACGCTGGATGCTGCAGGTGAACAGGCAGCAGAAAATGAGACTGGATTAGCAGAAATTCGCCGACAGCTAGAGGCTGATAAGGCAGATGCTTCAACGGGAACCATGTTTTGGAATGGTTCTGTTTGTGTTACAAAGTATCGCGCCTGGGGCGGCAGGACAACAACATATTATGTATGCCCTTATTTAAGTGCAGTATCGACAGAAACAATAGGTGATACACCAAAGGAGTGGACAGTTTCGCTTTCATTTGCCATGTGTGCAACACAGGGAGAGGAACTTGTTAATTTTAATAAAAAATTTGCTGTGCGAGATATCGAATTAAATTGCCGTGCAGGAAAGGATGCAGCAATCTTGTCAGCGGCATATAATGATATGGATATGACAGATATTAATGGAGATCTTCTTTCGTATACATTCCGTGACAAGGAAGAGCTGACAACTGATACAAGTGTTTATGCGAAGCTGATGATGGTATCAAAAAAATCGCTGAATCAAATTGAGGCGGAAGCTAAGGAAGGAACAGATGAGAAAGATAGTGTTATGGTAAACTGGGCATTTCGTCTTGAGGAAGATGGACGCCTAGTCAATAATTTTGATGGCGTTCAGGTGGAAATTCCGTACACAATGGAGGAAACAAATGATTGATCATGGAACATTACTGTCCATTCCGTTTTTGAAGAAAAGTCGATTTACTGGGTCAGACAGAGGAATGCGATACAGCATCTATAAAGTAGAAGAAACGCGTGTAATACCAAACGAGGATGCTTCAAACGATGCATCTGAGGAAGCGCCAAAGGAAGAAAAAGTAACGCTTCTCGAGGCAGCCGCCTGCCCAGGACCATTTTCCGTAGATTTTACAAAGCCAGAGCTGTTTACAAAAAAGCGTTTTTCATTTGATGATGAAGGACGTGCAGCCGCAGTTGACTGGCTCAATGAGCTCTACGAAGAAAAGCGCGAGTTCTTTGAGGATGTTTATAATCATCCAGATAAATATTATAAAGAGCATCATAAAACGGATGAATAAAAAGGTTTGTATGGCAAGACACTTGCATATTTATCAAAATGTGGTATGATAGCAAAGGCAAACATTGCAGCTTTTGTTGTTAAGAATTGCAAAGAAAGGGAAAAATTATGAGCAAGCAGAATCTGGCGGTTATTTTTGGAGGACAGTCCTCTGAGCATGAGATTTCATGTATGTCCGCATCCAATATTATTCAGTGCATTGATGCACAGCGTTACAATATCATTTTAGTAGGAATTACAAAGGAAGGTCATTGGGTAGAGGCCGCTGATCTTAATGCAGTTTCGGATGGATCCTGGAGACAGTCAAAGACAAGTATTGTATTGTCACCAGATGCAACTAGAAAAGGTCTTTATCGTATGAGCGAGGACGAAAAGGCACAGTTTGTTCATCTTGATGTGATTTTCCCGGTACTGCATGGTTTATACGGAGAGGACGGAACTGTTCAGGGCTTATTTAAGCTTGCAGGTATTCCGTTTGTTGGATGTGGTCTCTTTGCATCAGCTGCTGGTATGGATAAGCTTTACACAAAGATTATAGTCGATACCCTTGGCATACGTCAGGCAAAGTATGTTCCTGTTTACAAGGAAGAGCTGCCTAAAATGGATGAGGTAGTTGCAAGAGTAGAGAGTGCACTGGAATACCCAGTATTTGTAAAGCCATCAAGAGCAGGATCTTCTAAGGGTGTAAATAAGGCAGCAAACAGAGAGCAGCTTAAGAGTGCATTGGTTGAAGCAGCAGATAACGACAGAAAAATTCTGGTAGAAGAGACTATTATCGGCCGTGAGGTTGAGTGTGCAGTTCTCGGAAATCTTGATGTAAAGGCATCTGGTGTTGGTGAGATTCTTTCAGCAGATGAGTTCTACGATTTTGATGCAAAGTATTACAATTCCGAGTCTAAAACACTTGTTGATCCGCCGATGCCAGAAAATATGCGTGAGCAGATTCGTGAGGATGCTGTAAAAATCTTTATGGCACTTGATGGAAGAGGACTTTCAAGAGTTGATTTCTTCTTAACTGAGAGCGGTGTTGTGTTTAACGAAATCAATACCCTTCCTGGATTTACAGCAATTAGTATGTATCCGATGCTTTGGGAAGCACAGGGCATCCCGAAGAAAGAGCTTGTTCAGAAGCTGATTGATCTTGCATTCGAGCGCTGATTATAGTTGTGCAGGCAGGGTCTATATATAGAAAGGCAAGTGAAAAACATGACAAAGGACGTACTTGTAACGGTGCGCGGACTTCAGATGACACCGGACGGAGACGACACTATCGAAGTGACAACGACTGGAAAGTATTATGAAAAGGATGGAAAACGCTATCTTTTCTATGATGAGATTGGCGATGATACCAACCTAATTGTAAAAAATTCGATCCAGATTACAGAAGAACATGTATCTGTCAGCAAAAAAGGGCTGATCAATGCGCAGATGAATTTCGAGAAGGAAAACAAGCTTGTCAGTGTATATGAGACGCCTTATGGACAGATGGAGATGGGTGTGTATACGACTGGCATCTGTCTTGATGAACGCGATGATTTTTTAGAACTGAAGCTTGAATACTTGTTGGAGATAAACAATCAGCATGTCAGCGATAGTGAAATTTTGCTTCAGATTCGCCCACAGCAAAACTGATCAGAAGATAGTAAAATAAAAAGCCATGTATCAATGCGATACACGGCTTTTTGTTTGTTGCTTTATTTGTTTTTCTTTCCCTTAGACTCTGTTTTCTCAGCAGTTGTATTCTTTACGCTCTTATCTTTTTTGAAGCGTGCAAAGAAACCTTTCTTCTTCGGCGGTGCCGGGATTGCTCCGCCGCGTACACTCTTAATTTCAGTGATGTAAATACCGCTGACAACAGCCTTGACTTCTTTTTTTACCGGGATGATTTCATACACCTTCGGGTCAGCAATAAGAGTCATGATTCTAGGACCAACCTTTGCTTTTACAAAAGGCATCTTCATGCGGCGCATGTACTTTGGAGTCTGTTGCAAAACCATATCCGGAAGATTTGCATCCTTAAGTTTCATTTTCTTTTTGTCGATAATTAACATGGATAGCGTTTGTTTCATCGCATCCATCTGCTCTTGAGAAACGGCCTGTTTTCTCTGCATTTTGGAGCCTACAAAATAAAGCACTACCAAAAGCACAAGAATTACGGCAAGAATAATGAGCAAAATTTGCCACCAAGTCATTTGGCTTCCTCCTATCTGTCGTTCTGCCTTCTGCAGAACATTATCAGAAATATTATAACATCTTAACAAATAGGTTGCAACACAAATTTGCCATGAAATGTAGGAGAAAAACATCTAATTGATTCTATTTTTATTTGTTCCGTTATAAAATATTCATACTTGCGAGAGAAACTGAATAGAATAGATAGGAATAGGTGGGGCAAGTAGATTTGCTTAGGAAAGGCGGTGCTATAATGAAGGGAAAGATCGTGACATTAGTATTATTATTTTTGGCATCGCTTTTGTTTCCATATACTATGACGATTCTTTGTTTTGATACTGGTCTTATGTCTTATCAGCCAGAAGATTTGTATAGCGTGGTTCTTGAAAATGAAAAAAAAGTTTCAGCAGAACAGTATCTTGTTGGCATTTTAGCGCAGGAGATAGATCCTTCAATGGAGCAGGAAACATTGAAGGCACAGGCTATTTTAGCAAGAACGTGGCTGTATCGTGCTATGGGAACAAAAACTTCTGTCTCAGAGAGTGAGCTTGCCATTCATGCGATGACGCTTTCGCAGATGAAAGCAGTGTGGGGCGATGATGAATATCTATATTATGAAAAATTATATGCAGCAGTGATTGAAACTGCCGGGCAGTGCCTTTATTATGGTGATGGGCTTGCAGCACCGCTTTTTCATAAGATCAGCGCCGGGATGACGCGCTATGACCAGACAGGAGATTGTCCGTATCTTGTTGGTGTCGATTGTGTGTATGATGCTGAATCACCGGGATATCAGACGGTAAAACAATTTACAAAAGAAGAATTTGCAGGTAAGCTTAACCAAATTGATGATACGAGACAGCTTTCGGCACCAGTGAATGCAGCGGATGTGGCGCTGACACTTGATGCACAGGGTTATGTTATGAATTTACAGGTGTCAGAGATTAGTTTTTCAGCAGAGGAAGCAGCGTTGGCACTAGGTATTCCGTCACTTTGGTTTCGACTTGAAGATTATGCAGATACGATTAGAGTAATCGCAAAGGGTATTGGACATGGATATGGAATGAGTCAGTATGGAGCAGACAGGTATGCAGGGGAGGGACGAGATTATAAATGGATTTTACAGCATTATTTTCAGGGATGTGAGGTAAAGGACAGTTCAAGCAGATAAAAGCTTTAAATATTTCTTTGTTTCTTCGTATAACCGCACAAATATTGGCAAGAATAGGACTAAAGGGAGCAGGAGAAAGTTCCTGATCGCCTAATATACATTGTGCAGTTGTAATCGCACAGAAATGGAGATCATTATGAGAAAGTGGTATGCGTTTTTATCGGGGAAGAAGATGCTTGGCATTGGACTTGGCGCAGTCGTAGCACTTACTGCACTTTTGGCAGTGAATTTTTATCGTGAGCAAAATGACAGGTATGTGACAACAAATGGGAGCGAAGCGCTGACACAAGCAGAACAGGCTAATAAAACACAATCAGATGGGATGCCGTCTGAGGCAAATCAGGTGGCAGAGGAGATGAACCATGAGCTTCCAGTTGGAAGTGAAGTTGGCGAGCAGCAGCTCGCAGAGCAGTCAGGGGAAAGTGAGGAGCTTGCCGCAAATGATGCGTCTGGACAGAATGCAAATCAGGACAGTATCCAGAATACAGAACAGGCAGCATCAGATGAAGTGGCAGAGGTTGCAGGTCAGACAAGCCTTGTATCCATGAATTTAAATTTTGACTCATCAAAGAAGCTTCAGTGGCCAGTTGCAGGAAGAGAGCTTATCAAGTCTTTCTCAATGGACGGACTTGTATATTATCCAACATTAGAGGAATATAAGGTGTGCCCAGCAATTATGGTACAGGCAAAACCAGGTGATGCCGTTTTAGCGCCGGCAGACGGCGTTATCTCAAAAATCGCAGCAAATGAGGAGATTGGAACATATCTTTGCGTAACGCTTGGCGATGAATATCAGGCGATTATCGGAAATATGGACAATGTTTCAGTGGCAGAAGGTGATTATGTATTAAAGGGAACTGTGCTTGGCGGACTGGCAGAGCCGACTAAATATTATGTCACAGAAGGACCTAATTTATATTTTGAACTGCAAAAAAATGGAGAGCCGGTTGATCCGCTTGATTATCTTGAGTGACAGAGCTTTGATACCAGATTGCAGGCAAGCTTGTACCGATTTTGGCTTTATGCTCTTTTAACCCAGGTATCTTCAAAAATAAATCATGAAAAAACGCGCAGGACCTAAATTCTGCGCGTTAAAATTATGGCAGCAATATAAAGCCGCATCTCGATGTTAGATTGTTTCATGTAATTACGGCCGAATGCCCTTTGACATGTTGCTGTTGTGGTAGCGCGGATCAAGAGTTACATCCTCGCCAAACCATTTTGGAGGAATAAAGCTTCTGGCAGCAGATTCATCAGGAAACTCAACCTCAACGAGCAGTACACCGTTTAAAGCACCGTCAAAAATATCTAGCTCGGCAGTCAGATCGTTACCAATCGGGATGCGGTAGCGTGTCTTTGAAATTACAGTGCCGTCAGCTTTTACAATAAGATGCTCATAGGCTTCTTTTGTAAGCGGCAGGTTATATTCCTCACGAACCATCATGCCAGCGCCTTTGTATGTCATATAATAAGAATCACCGTCTCTTCGCACGCGCACGACAGGGGCAGTACACAGATATCCCTGTTCGATGCGTGTGTGGGGATATGATTCTAAATTGTCAGGAAGCTTGACTGGGACAAATTTACGTTCAATTTCCATAATAAATACCAGACCTTTCTATTGGTTATTGAAGTTCACGAGAAAAGTTTGCGAACCGTGAACGCCTATAATGATTTTCAGAAATCAGTATATCCCATGTTGACATATTCATCAAGATTTTTTATACTGAGGTCAAAAAAAGAAAGGCAGGAAAAAAATATGGTTTACGCATTTATGGCAGATGGCTGTGAAGAGGTTGAGGCATTAGCAGTGATTGATCTTCTTAGAAGAGCAGGAGAAGAGGTAGAGCTTGTTTCTATACATAATAAAGATATGACACAGGGCTCTCATGGAATTGGAATTAAAAATGATGTCATGCTAAAAGATATTTTTGTTGATGCAGCAGATACTTTATTTTTGCCGGGAGGCGGTGTTGGAACTAAGAACTTAAAAGAATGTGAAGAGCTGTCAAAGCTTCTTGTTTCGCATAATTCAAAGGGTGGCCGTATTGCAGCAATCTGTGCAGCACCGAGCGCACTTGGCATTTTAGGCATTTTGGAAGGAAAGAATGCAACATGTTATCCAGGCTTTGAAGACCAGTTAAAGGGAGCTAAATTTAAAGCTATTCCAGTTGTTACCGATGGAAATATTACAACAAGCCGCGGCATGGGTACATCCATATTACTTGGACTTGAGTTAGTAAAGCTGTTAAAAGATGAGGAAACATCAAATAAGCTTGCAGAAGCAATTATGATGCCGTAATTATCGCTTGCAATTTTGAGGCTTGTGTTGTATAATCGTATATTGCAGACATATGACTAAAATAGATAGTAGTTAGATGTGGCAAGCGTCATATGATAAGGACGAAAGTTTTTTTAGGAGGAACCAGTAATGAGTGTACAGGTAGAAAATCTGGAAAAGAGCATGGCAAAGCTGACAATTGAAGTCAGCGCTGAGCAGTTTGAGGCAGCCATGCAGAAAGCATATATCAAGAACAAGGGCAGAATTCAGCTGCCTGGTTTCCGCAAGGGCAAGGCACCTCGTGCTATGATCGAAAAGATGTACGGCGCAGGTATCTTCTATGAGGACGCGGCAAATGAGATTATTCCGGAAGCTTACGAAGAGGCAGCAAAGGAGAGTGGTTTAGTAATCACTTCTCAGCCAGAGATCGACGTAACACAGATCGAGAAGGGCAAGTCCTTCATCTTTACTGCAACTGTAGCAGTTAAGCCGGAAGTAACTCTTGGCGAGTATAAGGGTCTTGAGTATGAGGCACAGCCGGTAGAAGTTACCGACGAAGAGGTTGAGGAAGAACTGAAGAAGGTTCAGAATCAGCAGGCAAGAACTGTAACTGTAGAGGATCGTCCGGTAGCTGACGGTGACATCGTTACCATCGACTATGAGGGATTTGTTGACGGAACTGCATTTGCAGGCGGCAAGGGTACAGATTATGATCTGACCATCGGTTCTCACAGCTTCATCGATACTTTCGAGGAGCAGTTAGTTGGCAAGAATGCTGGCGAGGAGACTGAGGTTAACGTTACCTTCCCAGAGCAGTATCATGAGGCTAGCCTGGCAGGAAAGCCGGCTACATTTAAGGTAACTGTTAAGGCAATCAAGGCTAAGGAACTGCCAGAGCTTGATGATGAGTTCGCAAGCGAGGTTTCCGATTTCGAGACTCTTGATGAGTACAAGGCTGATTTAAAGGCTAAGGCTTTAGAGCGCAAGGAGAAGGAAGCTAAGACTGCAAAGCAGAACGCTTTAGTAGACAAGGCTGTTGAGAATGCATCCATGGAGATCGCAGACGCTATGATCACTTCTCAGGCACGCAACATGGCAAATGATTTCGCACAGAGACTGCAGATGCAGGGCATGACTGTTGATCAGTATCTTCAGTACACTGGTCTGACAAGAGAGGCTCTTGTTGATCAGATGAAGCCGCAGGCTGAGACTCGTATTAAGAATCGTCTTGTTCTTGAGGCAATTGCTAAGGCTGAGAACATCGAAGTTTCTGACGAAGAGGTTGAGGCTGAGATGCAGAAGATGGCAGACGCATACAAGATGGAACTTGACAAGGTTAAGGAGTATCTTGGTGAGGCTGGCAAGGATAGCTTAAAGGATGATCTGGCTGTACAGAAGGCAGTTGATCTGATCGTAGACAGCGCAAAATAATTTGTAACTATAAACAGAGGCAGCGGCAGAAAGCCGCTGTCTTTTGGAAAGGATATGGTGACATATATGGCATTAGTACCTTATGTGGTAGAGCAGACAAACCGCGGAGAGCGTTCTTATGACATTTATTCCCGTCTTCTCAAAGAGAGAATTATTTTCTTGGGCGAGGAAGTGAATAATGTAACAGCAAACCTGATCGTGGCACAGCTGCTGTTTTTGGAGTCTGAAGATCCAAACAAGGATATCAGCTTTTACATCAACAGCCCGGGTGGTTCCATCAGCGATGGTATGGCAATTTACGATACGATGAAGTACATCAAGTGTGATGTATCTACAATCTGCATCGGTATGGCAGCCAGCATGGGCGCATTCCTTTTATCAGGAGGAACCAAAGGCAAGCGTTATGCGCTTCCAAATGCGGAGATCATGATTCATCAGCCGTCTGGTGGTTCCCAGGGTCAGGCAACTGATATGAAGATCGTTGCTGAACATATTCTGAAAACAAAGGCACGCATGAACAGACTTATGGCAGAGCATACAGGCCAGCCAGTTGAGAAGGTTGAGGCAGATACCGAGAGAGATAACTGGATGACAGCTGAAGAAGCAAAAGCATATGGCTTGATTGATGAGATTATCACGAATCATTGATGATTAAAGGGGATTGACTATGGCAACAAGATCAGAGGATTTACGCTGCTCTTTCTGTGGAAAGTCGCAGAGACAGGTGCGCAAGCTGATTGCGGGATTAAACGGAAGTTACATCTGCGATGAGTGTACTGAGATTTGCTACGAAATTCTTCAGGAAGAAGAAAATGGCGAGGAAGAAGCAGGCGGATATAATCCAGGAGACATTAACCTGTTAAAACCAAAGCAGATCATGGAGCATCTCAACCAATACGTAGTTGGACAGGATGAGGCAAAAAAAGCACTGGCAGTAGCTGTGTACAACCATTATAAGCGCATTACCCACATTGAAGAGAGCAGTGACGTTGAGATTCAAAAGAGTAATATTCTCATGCTTGGTCCGACTGGTTCAGGAAAGACTTACATGGCACAGTCGTTGGCGAAGTTACTCAATGTTCCGTTTGCAATTGCAGATGCAACTTCTCTGACAGAGGCCGGTTATGTGGGTGAAGATGTTGAAAACATCCTGTTAAAGCTGATTCAGGCAGCCGATTATAACATCGAGCGTGCAGAATACGGTATCATTTATATTGACGAGATTGATAAGATCACGAAGAAGTCTGAGAATGTATCTATTACCAGAGACGTTTCCGGTGAAGGTGTTCAGCAGGCATTATTAAAGATTTTAGAGGGAACCGTAGCAAGCGTTCCGCCGCAGGGTGGAAGAAAGCATCCGCATCAGGAGCTTTTACAGATTGATACCACCAACATTTTATTTATCTGCGGAGGTGCATTTGACGGTCTTGAAAAGATTGTAGAGAGCCGTCTTGGAAGTGGATCAATTGGATTTGGCGCTGAGATTATTGGAAAGGATGAGCGCAGCATCAGTGAATTGTTTGCGCAGGTGCTTCCAGAAGATTTGGTAAAGTTTGGACTTATACCAGAGTTTATCGGACGTCTTCCTGTTATGGTATCGCTTGAGCAGCTTGACGAGGCAGCTCTTGTAAAGATTCTTACAGAGCCGAAGAATGCGATTACAAAGCAGTACACGAAGCTGTTTGATATTGACGGTGTAAAGCTCACCTTTACAGAAGATGCAGTCAAAGCAGTTGCGAAGAAGGCACAGGAAAGAAAGACCGGTGCAAGAGGCTTACGAGCAATTCTAGAGTCCGTCATGATGGATACCATGTACGAGCTGCCTTCTGATGATACAGTAGGAGAATGTATCATTACTGAGCAGACAGTAGAGGGAACAGAAAAGCCGCAGATCGTGCGCCGCGATATTGAGGTTGTAAAGCGGGAAGAAAGAGCCCGCAGATTCCTGAATAAATCCGGGGAGACTGCATGACAGTCTCCCCCCTTTCTATTTTTATAAGGGAGAAAAACAGTGCAAAATACATTAATTACAATCGCTCTGCGTGGAATCACCGTATTGCCGCGTATGAGGATTTATCTGGATATGAACAGGCCGATGTCGATTGCAGCGGCGACCAATGCACAGAAGACAAATCAGAATGTATTTCTGGTTGCACAGAAGGATCCGAGTGTGGAAAATCCGGGGCAGGAGCAGCTAGAGCAATTTGGTGTTATTGCGCAGGTAAAACAAATTATTAAGGGGCCCGAAGACAGCTTCCGTGTGCTGGTCACAGGTCTGCAGTCGGCAAAGCTAGAATCAATTGAGGAATATGTGCCAAATTTGATTGCAAGGGTGACTGTTTTTGAGTCAGAAAAAAGCGATGAACAAGAAATACTGGCAGATGATTTAGACAAAGAGGATCAGGAAAAAGAAATTGAGGAAGAGGCTAAAATTCGTGTACTCAAGGATCTGATTGAACAATACTGCCGTGTTCAGCCAAAGGCCAGCAGGGAACTGGCCAATTTGCTGCTGCAGCACATGGATATCGGAGGCTTTTGTGCACTTATCGCATGCAATTTGCCTATGAAGCAGCAGGAACGTCAGAAATATTTGGCCGCATATCCGGATGAGGAAAAACGCTACGAATTTATTTTGGAGTGGCTAAGCAACGAAACGCTTGTAGAGCGATTTCGCGCAGAATACCAGAGCAAGGTGAAAAATGCGCTTGATAAGCAGCAGCGTGACTATATTTTGCGTGAACAAATGCGCCTTATTCGAAAGGAACTTGGTGAGGGAGCAGAATCTGCGGCAGACCGCTACGAAAAACAGCTAAAAGAGCTTAAAGCACCAGAAGAAGTAAAAAAACAGCTTGAAAAAGAAATTAAGCGTCTGCGCAGCAATCCGATGGATGGTCCAGAAAGCAAGGTTAGTCAGAATTATATTGAGACGTTGCTTGAGATGCCATGGGAGGAGCGCACCAAAGAGCATATCTCGATACGTGCAGCAAGAGAGGAACTTGATAAGGATCATTATGGTCTTGAAAAGGTAAAGGAGCAGGTGTTAGAATTTCTTGCTGTCAGACAGCTGCAAATGAATGCGCAGGAAGCTGATAAAGAGCAGGAAAAAACACAGCCGCGAAAAGGCGGTCGTATTCTTTGCCTTGTAGGACCGCCTGGAACTGGAAAAACATCAATTGCCCGCTCCATTGCTTCTGCATTAAATCGTAAGTATGTGCGCATCAGCCTTGGCGGTGTGCATGATGAGGCTGAGATTCGCGGTCATAGACGAACATACGTCGCAGCGATGCCGGGGCGTATTGCGCAGGCCATCAAAAAGGCAGGTGTTATAAATCCTCTAATGCTTCTTGATGAGCTTGATAAAATGGGAAGCGACAGTTTGCATGGAGATGTATCATCTGCTATGTTAGAGGTACTTGACCCAGAACAGAACGCAACATTTACAGATCACTATCTTGAGGTACCGCTTGATCTTTCCGATGTATTATTTGTCGCAACAGCAAATAATTTACAGACAGTTCCGCAGCCATTACTTGATCGTATGGAGATCATAGAGGTCAGCAGCTATACTGAAAAAGAAAAATATCAGATTGCCAGTCGTTTTCTGCTTCCAAAGCAGATTGAAGAGGCAGCGCTACCAGAAGGTCTATTAAGAGTGGATCAGAGTGCACTTGAAAAGGTGATAAGCGGATACACAAAAGAGGCGGGTGTTCGTGGACTTGAAAGACAGCTTGCTATTATTTGCCGCAAGGCTGCTCTAAAATATCTTGAGGAAAACTGCGAACAAATTGAAGTCACACCAGACAATTTATCAGATTATTTAGGCAGAGAGCGCTTCCGCAAAGAAGAAATAGCAGCAAAGGGCGAGCCAGGAATTGTCAGAGGTTTGGCATGGACAAGTGTAGGTGGTGTAACTCTTGAAGTTGAAGTAAATGTAACACCGGGTAAGGGTCAGATGAAGCTGACAGGAAAGCTTGGTGATGTCATGAAGGAGTCAGCGCAGGCAGCACTTAGCTGTGTACAGAGTGTGGCAGGTGAGTATGGTATTGAAAGTGATTGGTTTGAAACACATGATATACATATTCATATTCCAGAGGGTGCAGTGCCAAAGGATGGTCCGAGTGCCGGAATTACGATGGCAACGGCAATTCTTTCTGCAGTAACAAATCGTGCAGTGCGGCCGGATGTAGCAATGACTGGTGAGATTACGCTTCGTGGTCGTGTACTTGCGATTGGTGGCTTAAAGGAAAAACTTCTCGCGGCGAAGGCAGCAGGTGCAACGCTTGTATTTGTGCCAGCTGATAACCGTGCAGATTATGAGGAGTTGACAGATGAAGTAACAACAGGGCTGTGTGTGCGCTTTGTAACGCATATGCGCGAAGTTATAAAGGAGGTTTTTGAGGCATGATTATCAAATCAGTCAATCTGGAGACAGTCTGCGGTATAACGAGCAAGCTTCCAGAAAATGAATTTTCAGAATTTGCATTTGCGGGAAAATCAAATGTAGGAAAGTCTTCTTTGATTAACGGTCTGATCAGCCGTAAGGCATATGCGCGTACATCAGCAGAGCCGGGAAAGACACAGACGATTAATTATTATAAGGTAGAGTATCGCGAGAAGTCTCAAAAAGAGATAGAAGCACAAGGCCTTGACGCTTCCTATGCGCAGGAAAAAAGTGTTTATTTTGTTGACCTGCCAGGATACGGTTTTGCAAAGGTTTCTATGGAAACAAAGGAAAAGTGGGGAAAAATGATAGAGAGCTATCTGCACACCTCAAAGCCGTTAAAGGGAGTATTTTTGCTCGTAGATATTCGTCACAAGCCGTCCGCAAACGACTGCCAGATGTTTGACTGGATGGTTAACTCAGGCTTTTCACCAGTTGTCATTGCAACAAAGCTCGATAAGATTAAGAGAAGTCAGCTTTCAGCAAGAGTAAAAGAGATACGAAGTACACTTGGAATGAAATCAAGTGAGGTATTAATCCCGTTTTCTGCTGAGACCAAGCAGGGACGCGAGGAGATCTGGGCGTATATAGATAGTAAGAATAAGGAAGAAGAATAGTTTTTACTTGCAGTTTCTCCACATTTATGTTATACTTCACTGTGAATTATCAGATATTCGAGATAGGAGGATGAAGATATGAAGGAAACTAAGACTTTAACAAGCAAGACTTTGCAGAACACCATGGCAAAGGGTGGCTGTGGCGAGTGCCAGACTTCTTGCCAGTCCGCATGTAAGACTTCCTGTACAGTAGGAAATCAGAGCTGCGAAAACAACAAGTAATTTTTCTGGACTTGGTTGATGGAAAGCCGGGGAGGAAACTCCTCGGTTTTCCATTGTATGCGTTTTTATGATACCAGGGTCAAAAGCTCCAAAAGCCGTTCGTGCTTGCACGATTAGGTTTTTGAGCTATCAGTTGGGGGCAAAATACCTTTTGACCCCAACATCATTTTTATGAAGAAGGATAAAGATAAGAAAGGTTGAATAGTAGTGATACATCAATATAAGAGCCATGGCTACAACATTGTTATGGATGTAAACTCCAGCGCTGTACATGTAGTAGATGACGTGGTATATGATATGATTCCTGTATATGAGAAGCAGGAAGATAAGGAAGCCATTTTTGCTTCTCTTGACAGTTACCCAAGAGAAGAGCTTGAGGCGGCCTACGAAGAGATCACCCGTTTAAAGAATGAGGGAATGCTGTATACAGAAGATATTTATCAGAAGTATATGACAGACTTCAAAAAGAGAAAAACGGTAGTGAAGGCACTTTGCCTGCATATTGCCCATGATTGTAATCTTGCCTGCAAGTATTGTTTTGCTGAGGAAGGTGAGTATCACGGACGTCGTGCACTTATGAGCCTTGAGGTCGGCAAGAAGGCACTCGACTTTTTAGTTGCAAACTCTGGAAACCGCAGAAATCTTGAGGTCGATTTCTTTGGTGGTGAGCCTCTTATGAACTGGGATGTCGTAAAAGAGCTTGTAAAATATGGAAGATCTCTTGAAAAAGAGCATAATAAGCTGTTTCGTTTTACATTGACCACAAACGGTGTGCTTTTAAACGATGAAGTAATGGAATTTTGTAATAAAGAGATGAGCAATGTGGTGCTTAGTCTTGATGGAAGAAAAGAAGTAAATGATAAAATGCGTCCTTTTAGAAACGGAAAGGGAAGCTATGATTTAATCGTTCCAAAATTCCAGAAGTTTGCAGAAAGCCGCAATCAGACAAATTATTATGTCAGAGGAACATTTACAAGAAATAATCTTGATTTTTCAAAGGATGTGCTTCATTATGCTGATCTTGGTTTTAAGCAGATGTCTATGGAGCCGGTTGTTGCATCACCAGAGGATGATTATGCAATCCGCGAAGAAGATCTGCCGCGTATCCTTGAAGAATATGATAAGCTTGCTGATGCTTATTTGGAATATCGAAAAGCTGGAAAAGGATTTAATTTCTTCCACTTTAATATTGATTTGACACAGAGCCCATGCGTAGCAAAGCGTTTGTCAGGCTGTGGTTCTGGAACAGAATATCTGGCTGTCACCCCATGGGGTGATTTCTATCCATGCCATCAGTTTGTAGGACAGGAAGAGTTTTTACTTGGAAATGTTTATGATGGTATTGTAAAGCAGGATATATGCGATGAATTTAAACAGTGCAATGTATATGCAAAGCCAGCCTGTCAGAATTGCTTCGCGAAGTATTATTGCAGCGGCGGCTGTAATGCAAACGCATACAACTTCACAGGTTCTATCACAGGTTCATACGATGTTGGATGTAAGATGCAGCAGAAGCGTATTGAGTGTGCCATTATGATTAAGGCAGCACTTGCTGACATGGAAGAAGAGACAGGGGCATCTGCTGATGTTGCCGGTGAAATCTCCCACGTGTGTTAACATGAATTAGTACGGATCTTAGATCTGTATGAAAAAGGAGACTATCTTAGATAGCCTCCGAATAGAGAAGGAGATAGAAAGATGAGCAAGAAAAAAGGGATTATCCGTCTGGTTGTGCTTTTGGCAGTCATCGCATTTGTCGTATACACAGCCGTCAGCGGCCTTGGAAGTGATCGTTCAGGAAGCTTAAACGACATCAGCCTTGGTCTTGACCTTAGAGGCGGTGTCAGCATCACCTATGAGGCGATAGGCGATGTAAACAGCCAGGATATGTCCGACACGAAGGCAAAGCTTGAAAAACGTGTGCAGGATTATTCAACTGAAGCACAGGTTTATTTTGAGGGATCTGACCGTATTACGGTAGACATTCCAGGTGCAACAGATGCAAATGCAGTTTTGCAGGAGCTTGGAAAACCAGGTACCCTGATTTTCTGTACGGATTCAAGTGATCCAGAGGGAACCAAGGTCATGGATGGAAACCAGATCAAGGACGCACAGGCTGGTGCGCAAAGTAATGCGACGACAAATGCAAGAGAGTATGTTGTAAATTTGACTCTGACATCTGATGGTGTTGAGGCATTCTCTAAGGCAACAGAAGAACTGGCTCCAAAGAGAGGAAGAATTTATATCATGTATAACGGCGAGGTGTTAAGTGCTCCAACTGTAAATGAGCATATAGCATCTGATACATGTTCAATCACTGGTATGGGTGATCTTGAGGCAGCACAGACACTTGCTTCCAATATTCGTATCGGAGCACTGCCTGTTCAGTTGCAGGAGATGCGTTCACAGGTAGTTGGTGCAAAATTAGGACAGGATGCAGTTCGTACAAGCCTTATGGCAGGTGTGATCGGTCTGATCTTAGTATTTGCTTTCATGATTATCTACTATCGTATTCCAGGTTTGGCAGCATCTATCGCGCTTGTTATGTATACTGCACTTGTAATTGTTCTGTTAAGTGCGTTTAACGAGGAAATTACACTGACACTTCCAGGTATTGCCGGTATTATTCTTGGTATTGGTATGGCTGTAGATGCAAACTGTATTATTTTCGCACGTATCCGTGAGGAAATCGGAGCCAAAAAGAGTGTTCGTACAGCCATTGATGCAGGATTTGCTAAGGCATTTTCTGCAATTATCGATGGAAATGTTACTACTTTGATCGCAGCAGGTGTTTTGTATTTTATCGGTTCTGGTACAGTAAAGGGCTTTGCTCAGACATTGGCTCTTGGTATCGTTGTATCCATGTTTACAGCACTTGTAATTACAAAGAATATCTTGAAGAGCTTCTATGCAGTTGGTCTGCAGGATGAAAAGCTGTATGGAAAGACTGTTTACACAAAAACAATTAACTTTATTGGAAAAAGAAAGCTGTTCTACAGCGCATCAGGTATTGTTATTGCAATTGGTATTATTGCGATGGTAATCAGCGGTGTAAAGGGTCATATCTTCAACTACAGCCTTGACTTTATCGGCGGTGCTTCCACTAGTGTAACCTTTAATGAGAATTACAGCGTTGAGAAGCTCGAAAGTGATGTACAGCCAGTTGTAAGCGAGGTAACAGGTGATAATGACATTCAGATGACACCTGTAACAGGAAGCAACGAGGTTATCATTAAGACAAGAACACTTACTGTAGATGAAAGAGATGCACTTTACAGTAAGCTGTCAGAGACCTTTGGAGTAGACGAGAGTACCATTCAGACTGAAAATATCAGTGCTGCAGTCAGCAGTGAGATGAAGCGTTCTGCAATTTTGTCTGTCATTATTGCAGCAATCTTTATGTTAATTTACGTATGGATTCGTTTCAAGGAGTTTAGCTTTGGTGTAAGCTCTGTTCTTCCGCTTCTTCACGATGTCTTTGTTTTATTGGCATTTTATGCAGTGCTTCGCTGGACTGTAGGAAATACGTTTATTGCTTGTATGCTGACTCTAGTTGGATATTCTATCAATGCGACAATCGTTGTATTTGACCGTATCCGTGAGAATTTGCACACTAACAAGAATTTGGCAGAAGTTGTCAATGTTTCTGTTACACAGACATTGTCACGAAGCATCAATACCTCTTTGACAACTCTTATCATGGTAGTAGTTCTTTATATTCTCGGTGTAACATCCATCAAGGAGTTTGCACTGCCGCTTATCGTAGGTGTTATCTGCGGATGCTATTCTTCTGTATGCATCGCAGGCTGCCTGTGGTATGATTTAAAGAATGCTCTTGACAAGCGTAAGGCAAAGAAGGCTTCTAAATAAGGTAAGTAATAATGGAATATGAAATTTTAAAAACAGAGGGACGGGCTAAAAGAGCCCGTGTTTCTACCGTTCACGGTGAGATTCAGACTCCTGTATTTATGAATGTTGGTACAGTTGCCGCAATTAAAGGTGCTGTGTCGACAATGGATTTAAAGGAAATCCATACACAGGTAGAGCTGTCTAATACGTATCATCTTCATGTAAGAACGGGAGATAAGCTGATCAAGCAGTTTGGCGGTCTGCATAAATTTATGAATTGGGACCGTCCGATTCTGACAGATTCCGGCGGTTTTCAGGTATTTTCTCTTGCCGGAATGAGAAAGATTAAGGAAGAAGGAGTTTACTTCCAGTCTCATATCGATGGTCATCGTATTTTTATGGGGCCAGAGGAGAGTATGCAGATTCAGTCTAATCTTGGCTCTACTATTGCAATGGCATTTGATGAGTGTCCGTCTTCTGTGGCAGACCGCAGCTATATCCAAAACAGCGTAGAGCGTACCACAAGATGGCTTGCGCGCTGTAAGACAGAGATGGCACGTTTAAATGCACTTGAGGATACAGTAAATCCTAATCAGCTGTTGTTTGGAATAAATCAAGGCGGTGTTTATGAGGATATCCGTATTGAGCATGCAAAACGCATAAGCGAGATGAATCTTGATGGTTATGCAGTTGGCGGACTTGCAGTTGGAGAAAGCCATGAGGAAATGTATCGCATTTTAGATGCAGTGGTACCATATTTGCCAAAGAATAAGCCAACTTATTTAATGGGTGTTGGAACTCCGGCAAATATCCTTGAGGGTGTTGACCGCGGAATTGATTTCTTCGACTGTGTATATCCAAGCAGAAATGGCCGTCATGGTCATGTTTATACAAAGCATGGCAAGCTTAATCTGTTTAATGCTCGCTATGAGCTTGATGCAAGACCAATCGAGGAAGGCTGTCAGTGTCCGGCATGCCGTGCTTACAGCAGAGCGTATATTCGTCATCTGTTAAAAGCAAAGGAAATGCTTGGTATGCGTCTGTGCGTTCTTCACAATCTGTATTTTTATAATAATTTAATGACTGAAATTCGTGAAAGCATTGACAACGGATGCTTTGCGGAGTATAAAAAGAATATGCTCGAATCTATGGCTGCCGGTCCGCAGGACTAAGGTTACGAAATGACCACTCGGTGAAGTGACTTAAATTTTAGATTCGAATACGAAATTACAAGCTGCATATGCAGCGGAAATGAGAGGAAACTATGAAGAAGAAGTTAGCAGCTGCAGCAGCAGTTATGACCGCACTGTTTTCTATGACAGGATGTGCGCCAACAGCAGACAGTGCCGCAACTGGCGCAAATGGAGCAACTAGCCTGATTATGATCGTTGGCTATATGGTAATCATCATTGGTGTTATGTATTTTGTTGCAATCCGTCCTCAGAAGAAGGAGCAGAAGAAGCAGTCTCAGATGTTATCTGCACTTGAAGTTGGTGATATCGTTTTGACAACTTCAGGTTTTTACGGAACTGTTATCGACATTACAGATGATACAGTAATCGTAGAGTTTGGAAATAACAAAAACTGCCGTATCCCGATGCAGAAGAGTGCAATCGTAGAGTCTGAAAAGCCAGACGCTGAATAATAAGACATAATAAAAAAGCCGCTGACATATCAAAATGATATGCCTGTGGCTTTTTTATTATTTGCGTTTTCGCTCTTCACGCTTTTCTTTCTCAGCAGCTCTTGCTCGTTCATCAGAAGCATCTTGGCGTCTTTTTAATTCATCAATGACACCTGTTACGACCTGCTTTTTCATGTATATATCATAAATTGTCATGCACAGAAACGTAAATAGCTGCAGGTAAGAATCTTTCTCATCGTCATCGCAGGAAAAAGTTTCCTTTGAAGCCTCAAATTTATGGCGAAGATCGTCTGCAAGCGGTTTGATGCCATTATCTGCGTATGAAAAAATCTTACTGTAAACTTCAGCGAAATTAGGAGAACTGTTTTCGTCCCAGAAATGCTGTGTCAATGGCTTTAGCATAGTTTCAATGTCGCTGATTGACAGAAAACTTTTCATATAGTAAATAAGAATCAACTGTAGGATATGATTTTCTGTGTATTTTTTTCTGACCGGAGAAGGAAGCAGGTTGTTTTTTGCATAATTATTGATCATAGTTTTTGTTAAAACCTTATCCTCATCATAGCGCCTTGTAGCACCAAGGTGTGTATCCATAAAGGTTGTCACCTGATCCATGTAAAGGTCAATGTTTGGAATCTGATCAGCATGTATATAGTCAAAAGAGCTGATTTTATCAAGCAACTGTGAAAAAAGCTCATCGTTAGTCATTTAAAGCCTCCTAAATATTGTGTAGCAATGTTGACGTTCATGGGATACGTGAACTGTAATAACTACATTATATCGTTTTCAAAACCAGATAGCAAGAGAAATTTTCAAAATCCTAGTGACAAACACATAAAGATACGATATAATAAAGTTAACAGGTTAACAAACATAGGTTTTTTTTAAAGGAGGAAACGACTATGGGAGTAATTCAGAGATTTAAAGATATTATGTCAGCTAACATCAATGCTATGCTTGATAAGGCTGAGAATCCGGAAAAAATGATTGATCAGTACATGAGAAACCTTGAGGACGATTTAGGCAAGGTAAAGGCAGAAACAGCGTCAGTAATGGCTGAAGAAGCACGTGCAAAGAGAGCTTATGACGAGGCACTTGCAGAAATTGAAAAGTATCAGAAATATGCAGAAAAGGCTGTTGCAGCAGGAAACGACAATGATGCAAGAGTATTTTTACAGTCAAAGAAGACAGCACAGTCTAAGCTTGAGGGTTTAAAGCTCACATATGACACGGCAGCAGCAAACGCACAGAAGATGCGTCAGATGCATGATAAGCTTGTAAATGATATTTCAGATTTAAGAGCACGTAAGGAAACCATCAAGGCGAAGGTAGCTGTTGCGAAGGCTCAAGAGCGTGTAAATCAGGTTGGATCATCATTAAGGGGTGTATCAAACAATATGTCAGCATTTGATCGTATGGAGGAAAAGGCAAATAAGATGCTTGATACTGCAAATGCGATGGCACAGTTAAATGAGTCTGCAGATACAAATGTAGATGATCTGGCTCGTAAGTATGATCTGGATGATATGGCAGGTACATCTGATATTGATGATGAATTAGCGGCACTGAAGGCAAAACTTAACTAACTACAAAAATAAGGAAGGTTGACGAGTATGGGATTATTTGGTGGACAATTCTCCAGTGTTGTAGAGTGGAAAGAATACTCGGATGATATTATTTTCTGGAAGTTTCCAAGCAGCGAGATCAAGAAGGGCAGCCGTCTGATTATTCGCCCAGGACAGGACGCGATCTTTATGTATAATGGAAGAATCGAGGGTATTTTCCGTGAAGAGGGAAACTTTGATGTTTCTTCCGATATTATTCCATTTTTATCTACACTGAAAAGTTTTACATTTGGATTTAGCACACCGCTGCGTGCAGAGGTGCTGTTTATCAATACAAAGGAATTTACAGTAAAATGGGGCACAAAAAATGCGATTAATCTGCCGGTTCAGGGCTTGCCTGGCGGTATGCCAATCCGTGCATTTGGTACATTTAGCTTCAAGGTTTCTGATGAGCAGGTTTTAATCGACAAAATTGCCGGCATTAAGTCAGAGTTTAACGTAGAGGATATCAAAGAACGTGTAATGGCTATGCTTGATATGCTGATGATGAAGTGGATTTCAAAAGAAGGAAAGGATATGTTTAACCTTCAGGCAAATGCATACGACATCGGCAAGGGTATTGCATCAGATCTTGATATGGAGATGGTAAAGATCGGAATTGCTATTACTAGCTTTACGATCCAGAGCGTTTCCTATCCGGAAGAGGTTGCCAAGATGCAGCAGAAGGCGGCAGCTCAGTCCATGATCGGAAATGTAAATACATATACACAGATGCAGATGGCAGATGCGCTTACACAGCCAAACACAGCAGCCGGCAGCATGGCAGGCAATATGGCTGGTATGCAGATGGGTATGGCAATGGGTCAGATGATGAACGGCAATATGCAGAATAATGCACAGCAAAATCAGGCAGCTCCATCTTCAAATGGTACTGTGCCGAAGTTCTGTCCGAACTGTGGAACACCGACAAATGGTGCAAGATTCTGCTCAAACTGCGGTACAAAGCTTGCATAATTACAAAAATATAAAAAAGATAATGGAGGGAGACTGTGCGTACAGTCTTTCTTCCATTTTTATGGAGGAAAAACGTGTCCGATATTTTACAGTCATTAAATCCAGTTCAAAAAGAGGCGGCCAGCTGCACTGAGGGACCGCTTTTGATCCTTGCGGGAGCAGGCTCAGGAAAAACGCGTGTGTTGACGCACCGTATTGCGTATCTGATTGATGAAAAGGGAGTAAATCCATGGAATATCATGGCAATTACCTTTACAAATAAGGCAGCGCAGGAGATGCGGGATCGTGTCGACCGCCTGGTTGAGTTTGGAGCAGAAAGCATATGGGTAGCGACATTCCACAGCTCGTGTGTGCGCATTCTGCGAAGATATATAGACCGTCTTGGATATGATAATCACTTTACGATTTACGATACAGACGACCAAAAGAGTGTAATCAGAAAGGCAGTTAAGGAGCTTGACCTTGATCCTAAGCAATATAGGGAAGGACCGCTGCTTGGTGTAATTTCAGCGGCCAAAAATGAAATGATTGAGCCACAGGATTTTGAAACACAGGCTGGCGGAGATTTTCGAATGTGCCAGGAGGCAAAAATCTATAAAGCATACCAGAAAACATTAATTGATAATAACGCAGTTGATTTTGATGATTTGCTTCTTTTGACAGTTCGTCTGCTGCGCGAAAATAGAGATATTTTAGAAGCTTATCAGGAGCGTCTGCGCTACATTATGGTTGATGAGTATCAGGACACTAATTCAGTTCAGTTTGAGCTTATTCGCCTGCTTTCTGGAAAATATCATAATTTGTGTGTGGTTGGAGACGACGATCAGTCTATCTATAAATTTAGGGGAGCAGACATTACAAATATTTTAAGCTTTGAGGAGACTTTTCCAGGTGCAAAGGTTGTCAAACTTGAGCAAAATTATCGTTCCACAAATAATATTCTCGAAGCTGCAAATTCAGTAATTGCAAATAATGCACATCGAAAAGAAAAACATCTTTGGAGTGAAAATGGAGAAGGAAAAGAGGTTTCCTTTATCCACTACGAGACTGCTTATGGTGAGGCAGAAGATGTAATTGACAAGATACAGACGGAAGTCCATATGGGAAAGCATCAGTATCAGGACTGTGCAATTCTTTATCGTACAAATGCACAGTCACGCGCATTTGAAGAGAAATGTATTAAAAAGAGTGTACCGTATCGTCTTGTCGGTGGTGTGAATTTCTACCAGAGGCAGGAAATCAAGGATATTTTAGCCTACTTAAAGACAATTGACAGCGGACGTGATGATCTGTCTGTTACAAGAATTGTCAATGTGCCAAAGCGTGGAATTGGACAAGTGACGTTAAATAAGCTGGCTGTCTATGCTTCTGAGCATGGAATGCGACTATTTCAGGCAATGGAGCAGGTAGAACAGATTTCAGGAATTGGAAAGGCAGCTGATAAGATAAAAGGCTTTGTCAATCAGATCATGGTATTTCGTGCGCTCGCAAAGGAGCTAGATGCAGCAGAGCTGATTGAAAGCATCTTAGAGCAGACTGGCTACTTAGAAGAGTTAGAAAAGCTTGAGGAAGATAAGGCACAGGCAAAGCAGGAAAATCTTGAAGAATTTCAGAATAAAGCAGCTGACTATTATGCAAATCATGATGAAGCAGCGCTTACTGACTTTTTGGAGGAGGTAGCGCTTGTAGCAGATATTGACAACATGGACAGCGAGGCAGACAGTTTAACATTAATGACGCTGCATAGTGCAAAGGGACTCGAGTTTCCAGTTGTCTATATGACAGGCATGGAGGAAGGACTTTTCCCAAGCTACATGTCAATGAACAGCGGTGATCCGGGAGATATCGAGGAAGAGCGAAGACTTTGCTATGTGGGTATTACAAGAGCAATGCAGCAGCTGACGCTGACAGCAGCAAAACAGCGTATGGTTCATGGAAATATTCAATATAGCGCAATTTCTCGTTTTGTTAAAGAACTGCCGCAGGAAAAGCTTGACTGGAAGGAAGAGACATTTGGCGGTATTTTTAAGAAAGGACCATCTATGAATGCAAACTCACTATCAGGCAGTTTATTTGGTGGTTCATCTTCTATGTCATCAGGCAGCTCATTTAGCGCATCACAAGGAAGTCAAATAGCAAAAAAGACAAGCTATGATAATGTTTTTGATTTAAAGTATGCAAAAGCATTCTCAAGTCCAAAGCCAGATAGTCTTGACTACAAAGAAGGCGACCGAGTTTCACATATCAAATTTGGAAAGGGAACAGTGCTTGCAGTCGAAGATATGAAAAAAGATTATCAGGTAACAGTTGAGTTTGATACAGCAGGCGTAAAAAAATTGTTTGCAGGATTTGCAAAACTTAAAAAGATTTAATAAAATTTATCTAAAACGACAAAGATAAAGCTAGTAATTTTACAGATCATATGGTATACTATTCTAAAATTGAGCTTTAGAAAAAAGAAAGGATGGGTTTTATGGCAAAGTTTGATGATCTGCTGCAAGCAGTAAAGGTTCATGAGGTTCTCAAGTCTAAGGAAGAGAATGAGAAAAAGTGCAAATTTTGTTATGTGATTGCAGCAATCGCTGTAATTGCAGCAATTGCAGGTGCAGCATATGCACTGTACCGTTATCTGAAGCCGGATTATTTAGATGATCTGGATGATGATTTTGATGATGACTTTGACGACGATTTCTTCGATGATGATGACGAAGAAGAGGACGAAGAGGACGAGGCTAAAGAAGAGGAATCTGATAAGGCTGAGGAAGAATCTGAGGAAGAAGAGTCTGATGATGAGGATGAAGACTGATCTGACATCAATAGGTAAGTAAATAAAAATGATATCCCCGCCGCAAAACGGCGGGGATTTTAGTTCAAGAAAAGGAGATGTGTATGAAAAAAGGCGAGATTTATGAGGGCCGCGTGCAGGAGGTTCTTTTTCCAGATAAAGCGATTGTCGTGACAGATGAAGGGGAAACTGCACAGGTAAAATATGGCATTCCAGGTCAAAAAATCCGTTTTCGTGTAAAGAAAAAGAGAAAAGAAAAAATAGAAGGCATCTTGCTTGAGGTATTAGAAAAGTCAACTGATGAGGTCAACTGTCTTTGTGAGTGGGCAGGAAAATGCGGTGGATGTCTGTATCAGACGCTTCCATACGAAAAGCAGCTGGCAATTAAAGAAGCACAGATTAAGAAAATGCTTGATAATGGAGGCACCGATTATACATTTGAAGGAATAGTGTCTAGTCCTGTTGTAAGCGGATACCGCAATAAGGTAGAGCTGACATTTGGTGATTCTTATATGGGCGGTCCTCTTGCACTTGGTATGCATCAAAGAGGAAGCTTTTATGACATTGCAGGTATTGAAACATGTCAGATTATGACACATGATATGCGTATGGCTGCAATGACAGTGCTTGACCATTTTTCAAAACTGAATATTCCGTTTTATCATAGAATGCGCCATGAAGGTGTTCTTCGTCATTTGCTGCTTCGTTCTAGTGCTGCAACGGGAGAACTTTTAGTAGCTATAGTTGCTTCTTCACAGGCTGATGCGTCTAATATGCAGCTTGCAGAATTGACAGAGAAACTTAAGGCTCTGCCATTAGAAGGCAGCCTTGCAGGTGTTTTACATATTACTAATGATTCACTTGCAGATGTGGTTCAAAGTGATTACACAGAAATTTTATACGGCAAAGATTGGATTACTGAAAAGTTACTGGGACTTTCATTTTGTGTTACATTGTTTTCATTTTTTCAGACAAATTCAAGAGGTGCCGAGCTTTTATATCAGACAGTGAGAGATTATATTGGAGAAACAAATCAGAAGGTAATCTTTGATCTCTACAGCGGAACTGGCACAATTGCCCAGATTTTAGCACCTGTAGCAAAACATGTGACTGGCGTGGAGATTGTTAAGGAAGCAGTAGAGGCAGCGCGTGTCAATGCCAAATTAAATGGACTTGATAACTGCAGCTTTATAGCAGGTGATGTGTTAAAGGTTGTTGATGATTTGACTGAGAAGCCAGATCTGATAGTGCTTGATCCGCCAAGAGATGGTATTCATCCAAAGGCACTTCCTAAGATTATCGCATTTGATGTACCAACAATTGTTTATGTTTCTTGCAAGCCGACAAGTCTTGTGCGTGACAGAGAAGTATTAGAAGCAGCAGGCTATTATATGGTAAAAGCCAGAGCCGTTGATATGTTCCCAGCTACTGGAGGAATTGAGACAGTCGCATTATTTCTTAAAAAGTAATGAGGAATCGTGCTTGTTTTCAGACGCTTGAGATGATATACTATCAACAAGATCAGAAAATAGAAGAAAAAACATAAATGTAAGACGAAAGGAGAAGAGTATGGTAAATTATTCAGAAAAACCAGAATTGCAGTATCATATTCAGCTAGGTAAAGGTGATGTAGGTCGTTATGTGCTTCTTCCAGGAGATCCGAAGCGCTGTGAAAAGATCGCAGCTCATTTTGACAATCCAGTGAAGATGGCGGACAGCCGTGAATATGTGACATATACAGGCTATCTTGAAGGAGAGAAGGTTAGTGTAACGTCAACTGGTATCGGCGGTGCTTCTGCATCAATTGCAATGGAAGAGCTTGTAAAGAGTGGTGCCGATACATTTATTCGTGTCGGAACATGCGGAGGCATGCAGATTCCTGTAAAAAGCGGTGATTTAGTAATTGCAACAGGCGCAATTCGTATGGAAGGAACTAGCCGTGAATATGCACCGATTGAATATCCGGCAGTTGCTGATTTTCATATGGTTCATGCACTTGTACAGGCAGCAGAAAAGGGAAACTATCCGTATCATGTTGGTGTTGTTCAGTGTAAGGACGCATTTTATGGGCAGCATGAGCCAGAGACAAAGCCTGTAAGCTATGAGCTTTTAAATAAGTGGGAAGCATGGAAGCGCTTAGGATGTCTTGCATCAGAGATGGAGTCAGCGGCATTATTTGTTGTTGGAAATTATCTTCGTGTGCGCGTTGGATCTATCTTTTTAGTTGTAGCAAATCAGGAGCGTGCAAAGCTGAACATGGAAAATCCAGTTGTTCATGACACGGAGCTTGCAATTACAACAGCAGTAGAGGCGCTGAGAGATATAATCAGAAAGGATAAGGCAAATGAATAATAACAATATTCTGGTAATCGGAATTGCAGGAGGAACAGGCAGCGGAAAGTCGACACTTACAAAACAGCTGGTAAATCATTTTGGCGATCAAATTACAGTGCTTAAGCATGATGATTATTATAAGGCGCACGATGAAATGACATATGAGGAAAGAACACATTTAAATTATGATCATCCAAATGCATTTGATACTGAGCTTATGCTGCAGCATCTGCGTCAGCTAAAAAAGGGTGAACCAATCAACTGTCCGATTTATGATTACACAGTTCACAACAGAAGCCGTAATTTTCAGGTGATTTACCCGACAAATGTGATTATTGTTGAGGGAATCCTGATTTTTGAAAACAAAGAGCTGTGCAAGGAAATGGATATTAAGATTTTCGTTGATACAGATGCTGATATTCGTATTATCAGAAGAATCCAGCGTGATGTAATTGAGCGTGCGCGTTCATTGGAGTCTGTGATTTCACAGTATATGAATACTGTAAAGCCAATGCACGAGGAATTTGTAGAGCCGAGCAAGAAGAACGCAGATATTATTGTGCTAGAGGGCGGTATGAATTTGGTAGCAATGGATATGATTAAAAATCGCATTCGCCAGCATTTGTCTGCACAAAAGCCAGTATAATATTTTTTTCCTTCAAATGTAAAATAAAAGAAGAAATTTTGAGAAAAACACGTAAGGTGACTGTTGACGGCACAAAAGCAACGTGTTACAATGGACAAGAATCGGAGCGTTATTAAAAAACGCAGCATCTTAATAAGGAGGAGTCGACGATGAGAAGGAAACAACTTTTTGCCGTTTTGATGGCAGGTTCTATGGCAGCATCTCTTGCTGCTTGTGGCAAGACTGACACAAAGAAAACTACAGCAGCAACTGAGAAGAAGACAGAGGCAGCTACTGAGAAGAAAACAGAGGTAGCTACTACTGAGGCTAAGACAGAGGCAGCTACTGAGAAGAAAACCGAAGCGGCAACTGAGAAAGAAACAGAGGCAGCAACTGAGGCAAAGACTGAGGAAGCATCCAGCGAGGAAGCAACCGAGGTTAAGACCGAGGAAGCATCTAGCGAAGAGGCATCTTCTGAAGAGGCAAGCAGTGAGGACGTTTCCGCACAGGCAGAGACAGAGGAAGAGTCCAGCGAAGTAGCAACTGAGGCAAAGACCGAGGAAGCATCTAGTGAAGAAGCATCTAGCGAAGAGGCTACTGAGTCAGAAACAGAGGAAGCATCTTCAGAGGAAGCATCTAGTGAGGAAGCATCTAGCGAGGAAGCAACTGAGGCTAAGACCGAGGAAGCATCTAGCGAAGAAGCATCCAGCGAGGAAGCAACTGAGGCAGAGTCTGAGGAAGCATCTTCAGAGGAAGAGACCGAGGCAGAGACAGAGGAAGATATCGATGGAACAGGATTTAAGATCGGTATGGTTACTGATGTCGGTGGTGTAAATGATGGTTCCTTCAACCAGTCCGCATGGGAAGGCTTACAGAGAGCAGGCGAGGCATTCGGCTGTGAAGTTAAGTATATTGAGTCTAAGGGTGATGCAGATTATGTTCCGAATATCGAGAGCTTCTTAGATGAGGATTATGATCTTATTGTATGTGTTGGATACATGATGGCTGATGCTGTTCGTGATGCAGCAGAGCTTTACCCGGATCAGAAGTTTGCTATCATTGATGATGCTTCTAATGCAGATCTGGATAATGTAACATGTATGATGTTTGAGCAGGAGCAGGCTTCCTACTTAGTAGGTCTGGCAGCAGGCTATACAACCGAGAGCAATATCGTAGGCTTCGTTACTGGAGCAGCAAATGAGACAATGAACTCCTTCGGTTATGGTTACTGTGCAGGTGTTCTTGATGCAAATCCAGATGCAACTATCCTTCAGTACAATGCAAACAACTTCGGTGATGCAAGTGGTGGAAAGACTGCAGTAAATACCATGGTAACAAAGGGCGCAGATGTAGTATTCCATGCAGCAGGTGGTACTGGTATCGGTGTTATCGATGGATGCAAGGAAAATAAGATCTGGGCAATCGGTGTTGACTCTGACCAGAGTCCACTGGCACCTGAGACTATCCTGACTTCCGCTTTAAAGAGAGTTGATAACGCTTGCTACGATGCAACAAAGAAGACTATTCTTGGAACACTTGAGGGTGGTGTTGAGACATACGACCTGGCAGCAGGCGGTGTTGATATCGCTCCGACCAAAGACAACCTGTCTAAGGATGTTCTTGAGAAGATCGAGAAGGCAAAGAAGGATATCATTGCCGGTGATCTGGTAGTTCCAAAGAATCAGGAAGAGTTCGAGGAGAAGTACGGCGACGTATACGAGCTGGACTAATCGGCAGATAATGCCATAACGAGGTGGCAGTGACACGGTCACTGCCATCTTTTTTACACAGTAACTTATAAGTCACTGTGTGCAATTATGGTTGTATGATATCGTGATTAACGATAAACAGCCAAAAAGAGGAGAATAGATTATGAGAAAAATATTTGCATCAATGACAGCTGTTTCAATGGCAGCAGCAGTAATGCTTGCAGGATGTGGCTCAAACAGCAGTGATAAGAAAACTACTACAGCAGCTTCAACAAAGGCAACTGAGGCGGCAGCCGAGAAGAAGACTGAGGAAGTAACTGAGAAAAAAACTGAGGCTGCGACTGAGAAAGAGACAGAAAAGGTATCTTCTGAAGTGGCTTCATCTGAGGAAGCATCAAGCGAAGCATCTTCTAAGGAAACAGAAGCAAAGGCAGATGAGAATGCAAGAGTTCGCGTTATTGATATCAATCTGACAAGCGAAGAATACGCATTTGGTGTAGATAAAGAGCAGCCTGAGCTGTTAGAGAAGACAAATGAGTTCATCGCAAAGATTATGGAAGATGGCACATTTGATGAGATCTGCAATCATTATTTTGGTGACGGTGAGCCGGTTATGGTAAAGTCTGCAGAATATGATGAGTCTAAAGATCAGTTAGTTGTAGCTACTAATGCAGGTTTTGAGCCATTTGAGTATATGAAGGGCGAAGATTACTGTGGTATCGATATGGAAATGGCAGCACTTCTTGCTGATTATTTAGGCAAGGAGCTTGTAATTCAGAATATGGATTTTGATGCTGTATGTCTGGCTGTTGGACAGCAAAAGTGTGATATCGCAATGGCAGGACTTACTATTACAGACAGCAGAAAAGATCAGGTAACATTTACTGATTCCTACTACAATGCATCTCAGAAGCTGATTGTTGCAGCAGATGATACTACTTTCGATGCATGCAAGACAAAGGAAGATGTAGAAGCTATCTTCAAGACTTTTGACAGTAAGACAAAGGTTGGTGCACAGAACGGAACAACAGCTCAGTTTTATGTTGAGGGAAGTGCAGATCTTGACTTTGCAGGATTTGATATGACACTTGTAGGATATAAAAATGCTTCCTTAGCTGTACAGGATCTTCTGAATGGAAACTTAGATTATGTCATGGTTGACGCAGCACCAGCAGCTAGCATTACAGCAGCAATTAATTCACTGTAAAGAATTAGTATAAGAATTAAATTTAGTAAAACAGGAGTAATAGGATGGGAGATTTTGGTCGGAAAATAGACCGTTTTATTGAGATTTTCATTGAGCAGCGTGGATATGTCCGCGTGCTTGAGGGCCTTCAGAATACCGTTATGATAGCGGTAGTAGGTCTTTTGGTTGGTGCGCTGATTGGAACATTGATCGCTTCAGTAAGAGTAATGCCAAAGTATAAGCGTCTTCCGCGCGTACTAAATGGCATATGCAGTTTTTATGTTGGATTGTTCCGTGGAACACCAATAGTTGTGCAGCTTCTTGTCTGCTATTATGTATTGCTTCCACTTATGGGAGTTCATATGACAGGTGTGCAGGTATCTATGCTTGTCTTTGGCTTGAACAGCGGAGCTTATATGTCAGAGATGATGCGTGCTGGTATTGAATCCGTTGATCCGGGACAGATGGAGGCAGGACGAGCTGTTGGTCTTAGCTTTTCGGTTACTATGATCAAAATCGTCATCCCACAGGCTGTAAAAAATATTCTGCCAACGTTGGGCAATGAATTCATTGCACTTGTTAAGGAGACATCTGTTGTCAGCTTTGTAGGTGCTGCCGATCTGTATGTTGCATTTAACTTTATTGGAACAAACAGCTATGAGTTTATGGTACCATACCTTGTAATGGCGCTGATTTATATTGTGATTGTACTTTTGATCAGCCTTGGTATTAAATTAATGGAAAGGAGCCTGAAGAAGAGTGATAGACGTAATTGATTTGAGAAAAAACTTTCATGATCTTGAGGTTCTCAAGGGAATTAACTTTAAGGTAGAGAAGGGTGATATTGTTGCAGTTATTGGTCCTTCTGGTTCTGGAAAAAGTACATTCTTACGATGCCTGAATTGTATGGAAGATCCAACATCAGGAAAGATCATTTTTAATGGTGTTGATATTGCAGATATGAAGGTAGATATTAATGTTCATCGCCGTCATATGGGTATGGTATTTCAGCATTTTAATTTGTTTAACAATAAGACAGTGTTGGAAAATATTATGCTGGCACCAGAATATGTACGCTGTAAAGAAGCAAAAAAGCTAAAAACAGGAAAGAGCAAAAAGCAGATCCACGAGGAAGTAAAAAATGAGGCAATGGAGCTTTTAAAGCGCATTGGTCTTGAATCCAAGGCAGATGTGTATCCATCAACACTTTCTGGTGGTCAAAAACAGCGTGTCGCAATTGTGCGTGCACTTGCCATGAATCCGGATGTAATTTTATTTGACGAGCCAACAAGTGCGCTTGATCCAGAGATGGTAGGAGAGGTACTTGATCTTATGAAGAGCGTTGCTGCAGAAGGTATGACCATGATCGTTGTCACTCATGAGATGGGCTTTGCAAGAGAAGTTGCAAATCGTGTTATCTTTATGGATGATGGCCGTATTTTAGAGAGTGGTGATCCTAAGGAATTTTTTGCAAATCCGAAAACACAGCGTGCACGTGAATTTTTATCTAAAGTGCTGTAATATAAGGCAAAGAATCGTCACATGACATAGTGACGGTTCTTTTTTCTTGAAAAACTCTTTACTAAAAGCAAAAAACAGTATAGAATATAAACGAGAAAGTAGCGTTTAATACTAAACTCTTAAATAGAACAACACTTTAATGCGGCAACAAAAGCAGGCTGTATTAAAGTGTTGTACCAATTTAAGTAAGCTTAAGAAAGGATGGTGCCATTTTGAGACCAATATCAATGGAACGTGTGGAAAACACAAGACAAGAAATATTAAATATTATCACAAGCCGTAAGCTGACACATGAGCAGAAGCTGACTAACCTTGCAGGACAGGCAGACTCTTTGCTTGAGGTACTGGATCTTCCAGACGGACTCGAAGAGCTTCTTGAGCCGATTGAGGGAAAGCAGTGTATCTGTGATCTGTTTGAGGGTCATGCACCGGTAAGACCGAGATACATTGTCCCGGACTATGCAAAGTTTATGAGAGAAGGAAGCAAGTTCTTACAGCTTGACCCACCGAAGGATATCTACGAGGCAATCAACTCTCTTCTGATTTTCTATAAGAATGTTCCAAGTGTCACCAATTACCCGGTTTATTTAGGAAACATTGATGAGCTGCTTGAGCCATTTATGGATGATGTGGACGAGGCACAGGCAAAGAAGCTGTTTAAGCTATTCTTTACCCATATCGACCGCACTGTTCTCGATTCCTTCTCCCATGCGGACATCGGACCAAAGGCTACCAGAGCAGGACGTTTGATCTTAGAGGTAGAGCGTGAGCTTTTAGATGCAGTTCCAAATATTACGATGAAATATGATACTGATATCACACCAGATGATTTTGGTATCGAGTGTGTGAAAACAGCACTTAAGACGGCTAAGCCGAGCTTTGCAAATCATAAGATGTTTAAAAAAGAACTCGGTGAAAATTATGTCATTGCCAGCTGCTACAATGGTCTTTTATTAGGCGGCGGTTCCTATACGCTGTGCCGTCTGATTCTTGGCAATATCGCAAAGCGTGCAAAAGATAAGAAGGACTTCTTCGAAAATCAGCTTCCATATGTAATGGAGCGCATGGCACTTTATATGGATGAACGAATTCGTTTTGAGGTGGAGGAGAGCGGCTTTTTCGAGAGCAACTTCCTTGCAAAAGAAGGCTTCATCCACAGAGATCGTTTTACCGCAATGTTTGGTATGGTCGGCATGGCAGAGTGTGTCAATATTCTGATGGAGCTTGAGGGCAAAAAGGGCCGCTTTGGTCATGACAAAGAGGCAGATGACCTCGGTGTTGAGATTATGGAGGCAATAAGTGCATTTAATAACGCACATGTAAATCCATACTGTGAGGCAACAGGCGGTCATTTTCTCTTACATGCACAGGTCGGCATCGCACAGGATAAGAACATCACTCCTGGAACGAGAATTCCGATTGGTGAGGAGCCGAAGGAGCTGATTGATCAGTTGCGCCATTGCAGCCGCTTCCACAAGTACTTCCCATCTGGTACCGGCGATATTTTCCCAGTAGACGTGACAGTACACAAGAATCCACAGTTTGTTCTTGACATCGTAAAGGGGGCATTCCAGGCTGATCTTCGTTACCTGTCCTTCTATGAGAGCGACGGCGATGTAATTCGCGTCACCGGATATTTAGCAAAGCGTTCCGAGATTGAAAAGTATCAAAAGGGTGAGAGTGTGCTGCAAAATACAACGCAGCTTGCAACAGGTGCAACTGAAAATGGTCATGTTCAGGAAAGAAGGATTCGGTAATGATCACTGCACCGGTCAATAAAATTATTCCATTTAGCAGCGTAGATGGTCCGGGAAATCGCACGGCCGTATTTTTTCAGGGCTGTAACTGGGACTGCTGTTATTGCCATAACCCAGAGACAAGAAATATGTGCACAGGCTGTATGGCCTGTGTGCAGGTCTGTCCTGTGGGGGCACTTCAAAATGAAAACGGCAAGGTGCATTTCTTCCCAGAGCGCTGTGTAGGATGCGACACCTGCATCAAAACATGTCGTTTTGGAAGCAGTCCCCGTATCTGTAATTTGACACCAGAAGAAACTTTTGAACAGATTAAAAAGCAGATTCCATTTATCAGCGGTGTCACTGTTTCTGGAGGAGAGTGCAGTCTATATTGTGAGTTTGTCGAATCATTATTTAAGCTTTGCAAAGAAGCTGGTTTAAACACGATGATGGACAGTAATGGAAGCACACCGTTTGCTGGAAAAGACGATCTGTTAGCGGTTACAGACGGTGTTATGCTTGACATTAAGGCATTTGGCGAAGAGGATCATTTAAAAGTTACTGCGATGCCAAACAAGAATACGCTTGAGAATGCAGTATTTTTAGCAAAGATGGGAAAACTTTTTGAAATTCGTACCGTCATTGTACCAGGTCTGTTTGACATTGAAAATACAATTATTAAAGCTGGAGAATTGTTAAGGCCATATCAGAGTATTCATCCAGTGCGCTACAAACTCATCTCATACCGTCCTTTTGGCGTCAGGGAAGAGTACAGGACTTATCAGAGTCCGTCAAAGGAGTATATGGAACAGCTAGAAGAGCTTGCTTATAAGAGTGGCTTTGATGATGTTGTTACCACATAAAGAAAAAACATAGTCGAAATAGACAATTGTTTTAAATGCTTATAACAGACGAAGGAGGAGGAAGAGATGGAGAGAATCAGTCATATGGACATGACGAAGCCAGCCATCGAAATGCGTGAAATTGTCAAGAAATTTGGCGATTTTACAGCGAATGACCATGTTAATCTGCTCGTTCACAAGGGTGAGGTTCATGCAATCCTTGGTGAGAATGGAGCTGGAAAGAGTACACTTATGAATGTGCTCTATGGCCTGTATCAGCCAACATCCGGACAGATTTTTGTTGGCGGAAAAGAGGAAGTGATTCACAGTCCAAGCCGTGCTATTGAACTTGGAATTGGTATGGTTCACCAGCATTTTATGCTTGTACAACCATTTTCTGTCACAGAAAACATTATCCTTGGAATGGAGCCGATGAAAGGTCTTACGGTAGATCTAAAGACAGCGCGCAAGAGGGTAGAGGAGATTTCAAAGCGCTACAATATGCAGGTAGATCCGGATGCCAAGATTGAAGATATTTCTGTTGGTATGCAGCAGCGTGTGGAGATTTTAAAGGTTCTCTATCGTGGTGCAGACATCCTGATTTTGGATGAGCCGACTGCATCGCTGACGCCGCAGGAGATCACAGAGCTTATGGAGATTATTTCCAATCTGACAGCCGACGGAAAATCCGTTATTTTGATTACTCATAAGCTAAAAGAGATTACAAGCTGTGCTGATTATTGTACGATTATCCGTCAGGGAAAATATATTGATACAGTCAAAGTCAGTGATGTTAATGAAAATGATCTTGCAGCCATGATGGTAGGCCGTAAGGTTGAGTTTAAGGTAGAAAAGAAGGATATCAAGCCGGGAGAGGTTGTTCTTGAAGTGAAGGATATTCATGGAAAGGACTACCGCGGTGTTGAGATTTTAAAGGGACTTAATCTGTCAGTTAGAAGAGGTGAGATTGTAGGTCTTGCCGGTGTCGATGGAAATGGACAGACAGAGCTTGTTGAAATTTTGACAGGATTGAAAAAGGGCGATTCCGGTGAAGTCCTCATTAACGGCAAGAATGTTTTCAACAAAAAAACAAAGGAAATCTTTGAGAGCGGCATCACAAGTATTCCAGCTGACCGCCAAAAGCATGGTCTGGTGCTGGAGTTTTCTGTTGCTGAAAATCTGATTTTGCAAAATTACATGAAGGAGCCGTACTCAAAGAAAGGTGTCTTGAAAAAGGATGCCATTATGGCTCATGCAAAGGATCTTGTAGAGAGGTTTGATATTCGTCCGGCAGGAAGTGAGTCTCGTCCGGCAGGAACGCTTTCAGGCGGAAATCAGCAAAAAGTTATTATTGCAAGAGAGATCACAAATGATAAGGATCTGTTGATTGCTGTTAACCCGACTCGTGGTCTTGACGTTGGTGCTATTGAGTTTGTACATCGCTACTTAGTCGAGCAGCGAAATAAAAATAAGGCTGTGCTTCTCGTTTCTTTTGAGCTGGATGAGATTATGAGTGTATCTGATCGTATCGAGGTTATCTTTGACGGACAGATTACAGGAAGTATGCCGGCGGCAGGTGCAGATGAGAAGACCCTTGGAATTATGATGGCAGGAGGAAAGCAGCATGAAGCATAAGAAAAGTATATTAGAAGGAAATATTATCTATACGCTGTTTGCAATCCTGATCGGATTTTTAACAGGTGCAATTATTCTGGCGATTGCAGGAATGAATCCAGGTGTTATTTACGCAAAGCTGTTTACTGGTATTTTTGCAAAACCGAAGTTTTTAGCGTGGTCAGTTGTCTATGCAACACCTTTAATTTTTACAGGTCTTAGTGTGGCTTTCTCTTTCCGCACAGGTGTATTTAACATTGGTGCAGAGGGCCAGTTTGTAGTGGGAAGTCTTGCAGCGACTGTAATAGGAATGTTTTGTCCGCTTCCGGCAATAATTACAGTTCCGCTTTGTCTAATTGCAGCTGCAGCAGCAGGTGCTGTGTGGTCTGCATTTTGTGGTCTGTTAAAGGTAAAAAAGGGAATCAATGAGGTACTTTCCTTTATTATGATGAACTGGATTGCTTACTATCTCTCTAACTATATTGTAAATCTTCCTGGAATTAAGGCGCCGTCAAAGGAAGCAACCATTGATATTTTGGACAATGCAAAGATGTTGCTGCCGCTGTCAGTGCGTCAGATGACAGGATGTACAACAATAAATTATGGAATTATTATTGCAATTGTTGTTGCCGTGATTATATGGTATATCATCAATAAGACAACGCTTGGATATGAACTTAGAAGCGTTGGATTTAACAGTCATGCTGCTGAGTACGGCGGTATTAATTCTAGTGCATCTGTTATGAAGGCACTGGCTATCTCTGGTGCACTAGCAGGTCTTGGCGGTGCGGTACAGATTCTTGGAAATGCAATGCATATCGCACAGTTTGCCGGACAGGAAGGCTTTGGTTTCCAGGGAATTACAGTTGCGTTAATCGCAAGTTCCAACCCGATAGGCTGTATCTTTGCTGGACTTTTCTACGGTGCAATGAAGTACGGTGGTTCTAAGTTAAACCTTGTTGGTGCACCAAAGGAGGTTCTTGATATTATCATGGGTGCGATCGTTTTAATTATTGCGATCACACATGTATTCAAGGCATTTGCTCAGAAGAAGATGCAGAAGGGAGGAAAGTAAGATGAATGAATTTATAAAAGATTTCGGACTTTTAATTAACGCGATGCTGATCGCAACGCCTCCGCTTCTGTATGCGGCGCTTGGTTCTTGTATTTCAGAGCGAAGCGGTGTTGTAAATATTGGTATTGAGGGAATGATGACAGTAGGTGCATTTACAGGTGCAGCACTTTGCTATTTTATTCCAGGTTCACCATGGCTAGCTTTTGTACTTGCTGGAGTAGCTGGTGCGCTTGTTGCAGTGATTCATGCATTTGCCTGCATCACCTGCAACGCAGATCAGACAATTTCTGGTACTGCCATTAACTTTTTGGCACCTGGTATTGCAATTTTTATCTGTCGTGTATTATTCGCAGACAGTACTGATACACCGGCAATTACTGATGACGCAAGCCGTCTTCCGAAGCTTCTTGACGGTGTATTTCCGTCAGGTTCCTTCTGGAATAATGTATTAAATATCCATGTGGCAGGCTACATTTGTTTTATCTGTGTGGCGATTGTCTGGTTCTTGTTCTACAAGACAAAGTTTGGTCTTCGCCTTCGCGCAGTAGGTGAGCATCCACAGGCTTGTGATACACTTGGAATCAACGTAACAAAGACACGCTATATTGCCGTTATCTTATCGGGCTTTTTCTCAGGTCTTGGCGGTGCCTATATAACTATGGCAACTACAAACCAGTTTAAGCCAGCCGTTATCGTAGGTCAGGGCTTTATGGCAATTTCTGCTGTTATTTTTGGTAAATTTACACCTCACGGCGCCATGCTTGCATGTATGCTGTTTGGTCTTTGCAGCGGTGTAAAGGTTCTGGCAGGAACAAGCAATATTATTTCCCCGAACTTAATTTCCATGATTCCGTATATTGTAACAATTCTGGCACTTGTATTGTTTGTCGGAAAGGCAAGAGTTCCGGCTGCAAACGGAAAGCCATATATCAAATCTAAGTAATAGGAATATGTATATGAATATTGATGCAGAAGTTCTAATTAAGGAAGCAATTGAGGCTAGAAAAATGGCCTACACGCCGTATTCTCATTTTAAGGTAGGCGCTGCGCTTCTTACAGCTGATGGAAAAATTTATCGTGGCTGCAATATTGAAAATGCAGGCTATACGCCGAGCAATTGTGCGGAGCGTACTGCATTCTTTAAAGCTGTCAGCGAGGGAGAACGCTCTTTTGCGGCAATAGCAATTGTAGCAGGTCCAGAAAATGGCGATCTTGTGCTGACTGCACCATGTGGTGTATGCCGTCAGGTTATGATGGAATTTTGTGATTATGAGACCTTCCCAATAATTCTGGGAACCTCACCGAAAGATTATAAAATCATGACCTTAAAAGAAATTCTTCCGCTTGGTTTTGGACCGAAGAATTTAAACATTGAGCTTTAACAAATGAAAAAATTGAAAAATGCTGACCTAGGGGAAAGACTTTAGGTTGGCATTTTTTATTGGTTTTTATAACTTATTCAATGAAATTGGTAAAATTGAATTGAATTGTTTGAAATTTTGTGCTATGATAGGTGCAGAAATCACATAGAAAAAGCTGCACGGCAGCGAAAGAGAGGTAACAAATGGCAGAAGAAAAGATGCAGGCAGCAAAGGTTCTGCTTAAAAATCCATACAGACAGGTAATACTTCAGGATTATAATAAGACATTAGAAAGTCATAAATTCCGTAAAAAGGCAGAAGAAATTGAAAATGAGCTTTCATGGTTTACAGGAAAAAGCAGCCAGTACAGAGTAGAGGATCGTCAGGGCTTCTTTAAACATTTTCAGGAGCATTATGCAGGCAAAAAACATGCACCATTAGCACCTATGTATCGCCCGCTTAGCTCCTACAAGTTTGGCGAGGAACCGCAGATTGTTTATTTCATGATGCTTTTTGTAAAGAAGGATGAGGATTTAAAGCAGTTCCAGAATGATCATCCGAATCGTCAGGAGGTGCTTTCTAGTGATGTGCTTCGTATTCGCTATCTGAAGCTTCGCAATGAATATCGTTTGCTTGGAGCTTTGCTTGACAGCTTAGATAAGGGTGTTGGTGCAATTGAGGTAACTATTGCAGAGCATTTTGTAACTGATTATACTCAGAATATGGATAAGTTAAGCATATCCCAGTTAAACAGCCGTTTCTTCCGCTCATTACGTGCACAAAAGACTGATCAGAGTTTTGCTCTGTTAGAGCTTTTAAAGGAGAAGGATGCACCGGATACAGATTACATGGAGCTGCTTGCAACATATAATGCAAGAGACTTTGAAAAGTTAGTTGAGCTCGCAGATAAGTTCCCAAAGGAAAACAGAAACTATCAGCCAGTTATGGTACTTCGCACAGAGGCACAGGCTCGTCTTGGAAATATCCAGGGATTTATTGACAGCTTTAAGGCAGTTGATGATGAGGTAGTTGATACAGTTCATTTCCTGTTCTTATTACAGGAGCTGATCACACATGCAGATTATAAGGAACTGGATAATGATGAATTTGATCTTTCTATTCAGGAGCTGTTAAAGAGCAAATTTAAGCAGGTAGAATCCTCTACATTTGCAGGTCCGGTTAGCAGAAACTTTGTAAACTTCCTGCTTGAAGGTCTTCCGATTGCAGAGGAGCTTGCAGCAATTAAGAAGGAAAAGGGTGAGGATGCAATTCCACAGGATCGCTTAGATCGTCTGTATCAGCTGCAGATGGCGCTCGATCTTTATCCAAATGAGGATGTGAGCAGCTTAATTGATATTGAAACTATTGAGGAAAATGGATCTGCAAAGAGCAGAGAGAAGATTGGCCGTCTGGCACTGAGTCTGCTTCTTGAGAAGAGCCAGGATAAGAGCTTTGATAATATTTATCTTGCATTCCAGGCACTGGCACGCATGGGACTTCAGAAGGCATTTGTAAGCAATGTTGAGAACAATTTGCCAGCACTTGTTCAGTTTGGAAGAAGCGGACAAAGAAGGGCATTTGATCTTATTAAGGCCGCTTATATCGCAAAGAAAGGTGCAGGTCTTGATACAGCAGAGCTTGAGAAGATTCTGACAGAAAATAATATTAGTCTTGAGACTGAAGAGAAATAAATCCGCAGCTATGCTGCCGGAATGCAAAAAGGGGCAGCTGCTTTTTGAGCAGCCGCTCTTTTTGTTACCATGATCTATGGATAAACGCCTTTTGATTCGTTCCCGGGCACGGCAAAAGACGATATGAAGACAGTATGTACAGAATATCTTGTTTTATTCTGTTTGACACGAGATTTTTCACCGGCATTTGTGCCTGAAATAAAAGGCACAGGAAGATATGAGGATTTAAGAATGGAAGAACGATATTTGCAGCTTTTGGCAAGAGAATACCCAAACCGTCAGGCAGCGTTGTGCGAAATCGCAAATTTGACAGCAATGAGCAGCCTGCCAAAAGGAACAGAATATTTTTTTAGTGATCTGCATGGTGAGTATAAGGGTTTTTCAGAGTTGATGAATGGTGCATCGGGAGTAATTCGCGAGAAGATCCGTATTCAATTTCAGGATGTACTGACTAATCCACAGCAAAATCAGCTTGCCAATTTGATTTATGATCCGGTTAAGGTACTTAGTTTGATGCATGAGTATGGCAGAGATACAAATGAATGGATGAAGAATACTATTTTTTATCTGACGCAGCTGTGCCGCAGTGTCAGTGCTAAATATTCACGTGTGCATGTGAGAAGCAAAATTCCGCATGAGTATGATTACCTTATGGAAGAACTTTTATATCCAGGTCAGGACGAGGGCCGTTTAGAATATGGAAGCAGCATTATTGAGGCAGTTGTGTCAAGTGGGCTTGCAGATACGTTTATTCCCCAGTTTTGCAAGTTGATCCGCAGTCTGACAATGGATTGGATTCATGTAATTGGTGATATTTTTGACAGAGGACCACGCCCAGACAGGATCATGGAGGAATTAATTGAATATGGCGATGTTGATATTCAGTGGGGAAATCATGATATTTCATGGATGGGTGCTGCATGCGGAAACCGTGTATTAATTGCAAATGTTGTGCGCATGGGAATTAGCTATAACAATTTTGACTGCCTTGAAGATGGTTATGGAATCAATTTGCGTCCTTTATCAGATTTTGCATCAGAGGTTTACCGCGATGATTTATGCGAGCGCTTTTTGCCAAAGGTATTAGATGAAAATGTTTATGATAAGGTGGCAAAGAGTCTGTCTGCTAAGATGCATAAAGCGATGGCTATTATCCAGCTAAAACTTATTGGCCAGATGGTGCACCGTCATCCAGAATATCATATGGAAGATAGAAATTTGCTTGAACATATTGATTACGAGAAAGGACTGTATAAGTATAATGGAATTACGTGCCCGTTAACTGATACGAATTTTCCAACGGTTGATCCTAAAAATCCGCTTGAGCTTACACAAAAGGAATCGCAGCTTATGGATGTGTTAGCTGCATCATTTGCACACAGCGAAGCTTTGCAGCGTCATGTGCGTTTTCTTTACAGCAGCGGAAGCATGTATTTATGTATGAATGGAAATCTGTTGTTTCATGGCTGTATTCCGATGAATGAAGATGGAAGTTTTGAAAGAGTCGAGGTGGATGGAGAAAAATATGCTGGCAGGGCGCTGCTTGATCGTCTTGAGCGGGCAGCGAGAGAAGCCTATTTTCTTCCTAAGGATCACCCGGATAAGCAAAAGAATGTTGACAAGATGTGGCTTTTGTGGTGCAGTGCACAGTCACCTTTATTTGGTAAGAGCCGAATGTCTGCATTTGAACGATATTTTACAAAAGAGAAAGCGTTGCATGAGGAGGTATATAATAGCTATTATCGTCTGAGTGCAGATTCACATGTGTGTGAGCAGATTTTAAATGAATTTGGTGTAGATCCTGTACATGGTCATATCATAAATGGTCACGTTCCTGTTCGCCAAAAAGATGGTGAAAATCCGGTTAAGGCAGATGGAAAGTTATATGTAATTGATGGAGGATTGTCAAAAGCTTATCAGGCCAAAACTGGTATTGCAGGCTACACGCTGATTTTTAATTCACATTATCTTGCACTGGCACAGCATCATGATTATATTTCACATCCATTGTCTAAGCCAGAATCAGATGATATGCCAACTCTTCAGATTACACAGAAAATGGACAAAAGAATACTTGTATCAGACACGGATGCAGGCAAGAAGCTTTCTCAAAGAATTGAAGAACTGCGCCTTCTTGTAAAGGCATATGAAAATGGCAGTTTTGTAGAGCGGGCTATCGCTGCATATCCAAAAACGATTCAGAGTCTTCATATGGAAACTATGGAAATTGTACGATAACGTCAAAACAAACACGAATATTCATAGAGATATTGACGAAAAACATAAAAAGGTGTATGATATATCTGTCTATTCGTAATTTCAGAAAAGGTTTTGTAGGAACCGGAAAGGTAAGGAAAGTTATGAAGTACAAGATTATGGAATACGATGATGTGCTGAAGCTTTATGAGGCTGACCTAGATCTGCGCGTCAATGATTATCATAAAAAAAGGGAGGAACTTATTGGCGCAAATGGATCAATTGTGGATTTTGCCAATGGACATGAATACTTTGGTATACACAGAACATCGGAAGGGTGGGTTTACCGTGAGTGGGCACCGGGCGCTTCTAAGATGTATCTGGCAGGTGAGTTCAATGGCTGGAATCACAGAAAACATCCAATGGAGCGTTTAGAAAACGGCGTTTTCGAGATAAAGCTTTCTAAGGATACGCTGTGGAATGGATGTAAGGTCTTAGCAATTGTAGAGCATGATGGTCAGGAGCTTGAGAGAATCCCACTGTATGCACGCAGAGTTGTTCAGGATCCTACAACCTATCTTTGGAGTGCAGAGGTTTATGATCCAGAGACACCATTTGCATGGACGGATCAGGATTTCCACAGTGAACTTCCGCCGTATATTTATGAGTGTCATGTTGGTATGGCTCAGGAGGAGAGAAAAGTTGGTTCTTATCTTGAATTTGCAGATAAGATACTTCCGCGCATACAAAATCTTGGATATAATACTATTCAGATTATGGCTATTATGGAGCATCCTTACTACGGTTCCTTTGGTTATCAGATCGGCAGCTTTTTCGCACCAGCTTCTCGAAGCGGTATGCCGGAAGATCTGAAATATCTTGTAAATAAAGCACACAGCATGGGTATTCGTGTGCTGCTTGATGTTGTACATTCTCATGCTGCAAAGAATACACGTGAGGGAATCAACGAATTCGATGGAACAGATTACCAGTTCTTCCACAGTGGCGCAAGAGGCTATCATCAGGCTTGGGATACCAGATTGTTTAATTATGGAAAGAATGAAGTTATTCATTTCCTGCTTTCAAATTTAAAGTACTGGATGAAGGAATTCCATTTTGATGGTTTCCGTTTTGATGGTGTTACAAGTATGCTATATCTTGATCATGGTCTTGGAACAAGCTTTGACAATTATGACAAGTATTTTTCCATGAACACAGATATTGAAGCAATTACTTATCTTACATTGGCAAATGAGCTTATTCATGAGGTAAATCCGAATGCAATGAGTATCGCAGAGGATATGTCTGGTATGCCAGGCATGTGTATTCCGATTGAAGAGGGTGGTATTGGCTTTGATTATCGTCTTGCAATGGGTATTCCAGATATGTGGATCAAGTTCTTAAAGGAATATAAGGATGAAGATTGGGATATGTGGAAGCTTTGGCATGAGCTTACCAGCCACAGACCACATGAGAAGGTAATTGCTTATGCAGAGTCTCATGACCAGGCACTTGTTGGTGATAAGACAATTATGTTCCGTTTATGTGATAAGGAAATGTATTGGTCTATGGAGAAGAATACCCAGAACTACATCATTGACAGAGGTGTAGCACTGCACAAGATGATTCGCTTTATTACGATGACACTTGGCGGCGAGGGCTATTTAAACTTCATGGGCAATGAATTTGGTCATCCAGAGTGGATTGATTTCCCGAGAGAGGGCAATGGCTGGAGTTATCATTATTGCAGACGTCAGTGGAGCTTAGTTGACAATCCAAACTTAAAGTACTGCTGGCTGAATGATTTTGATAAGGCAATGATTTCATTCACAAAAGAGCACCATATCTTAGAAGATGAGAACCCATACAATATGTGGGTACATCAGCAGGATGATATGATGATTTATGAGAAGGGAAATGTTGTATTTGCATTTAACTTCCATCCAAATCGTTCTTTTGAGGGCTATTTTGTTCCAGTATCTAAGGCTGGAAAGTATCATGCTGTATTGACATCAGATGAGAGCAGATTTGGTGGACAGGATCGTATTGCGAAGGACGTCGTCTATAATACGGTTGAACTTCCAGATGGAAGAACAGGCTTCTTTGCTTATCTGCCAAGCCGTACAGCAGCAGCATTTTGCAGAATCGAGGATGCAGTATCAAAAAAAGAGACTGCCGCAGCTAAGGATGCGGTAGAAAAACCAAAGAGAGGCCGTCCGAGAAAAGCAAAGACAGAAGAACTCACAGAGGCAGCAAAGACAGAAAAGCCAACTAGATCAAGAAAAGTAAAAAAGGAAGCTGCAGAAGAAGTACCAGCAGAGAAGCCAAAGAGAGGCCGCCCAAGAAAGGTTAAGGAACAAGAACCAGAAGTGACGCCAAAGAAAGAGGCAGCAGAGGTACCAGCAGAAAAACCAAAGAGAGGCCGTCCGAGAAAAAAGCCAGTTGAGGCAGCGGCACCTGAAAAATAATTATTATATAATGATATGAAAAAGAGGAACTGTTTTGCAGTTCCTCTTTTTGATGACAGAATTATCGTTCTGCTTCCATCCAACCATTAAATTTCATGATCTTAGATTTTTGCAATCGTTCATCCTGACTGTCACAGCAGCGATATTCTCGTGGTGACATGCCGATCATACGGCTGAAATAACGGTTAAAGCTGGAAATTGAGTGAAAACCAACATCCTCCGATATATTTAATATAGAATTTTCAGTTGAGCGAAGCAGATAGCACGCTTTATTGATACGTACAGTGTTTAAATATTCGAGTGGGCTGCGGCCCATCGCAAGATTGAAAATACGCCTAAAATGCGTTGGGCTTAATCCGCATAGCTCTGCTAAATAATCCATTGAAAAGGTTGTCATATAATTTTGCTTGATATACTCAAGTGCCGGGACGATTGAGAGCGTAGAGGCACTGTCTAACGTTTCTGGTGCAGCCTCCTGCTTAGGAAGAAAATTAACGGTGTCAATCAGTAGTGAAAGAAAATCAGAACGAACCTTTAAGTGATGATTAGAAGGCTTTTCCTGTATTGAGTAGCATATTTGGTTAAAATAAAATGAAACAGAAGGGCTTTGACCTGCTGGAATTAAAAAAGCGGAATTTATTTTTCGAAGCAATTCTGATGTTTGCTTAGCATATCCGCCAGTCAATGGGTCAAGAAGCTCCTGCGGATCGACAAACAGGTATGTCCATAGACTTTGTGTACCAGGTGCACTATATGTTGTGTGAGGAATGTTTCGTGCAATTATAGTAATATCTCCAGCCGAAAAATGGCGGCTTTCTTTTTGGATAATTAGTGTACCTTCTCCTTCGTGACAAAGACCAATTTCAAGACAGTTATGAAAGTGAAGATTGGCACTTGGAACATCAGAAATCCACCACTGGTTTCCTGTCAGCAACAGAATAGGAAATTCAACACGAAGCGGGTAATTACGAAATTCAGTAATAATATTTTTTTGTTTAGCCATAGTATACTCCATTAATGATAATGATTTTGTATAAAATCATCTGTTAGTGTTACTTCTATTCTAAAGTAACATGTCATCTTTGTCAAATTAAAAAGCAGAGGGCGGCTATGAATACACAAAATATATGAAAAGGGTTGAAATTGCATAGTATATGAAAAGGTTTGATTAGAAAAAATGATAGAGTGTGCTACAATGAAGACAATAAAGGGCAACATATTGCACTATAAAAAAGAGAAAGGAGGAGACAAACTATGGCAAAAGCTACAATTAGCAAGGGCGTAAAGACAAAAACGACCTGGGCAAATGCTTTGAAACGGGACTGGCAGTTATATCTGCTTTTGATGATTCCGGTTGCTTTAGTTGTGATCTTCAATTATGCATCATATGGCGGCATTCGTATGGTATTTATGGACTATAAACCTGCAAAGGGTTATGCCGGCAGTAAATGGGTAGGTTGGGCAACGTTCCAGAAGGTATTTAAGGATAAGGATTTTATCCGTGCGTTAAAGAGTTCTATCGTATTTAACCTTTTGGATCTGGCAGTTGGTTTTCCAATGCCAATCATTCTGGCATTGATTTTAAATGAACTTCGCTTTCCGCGTTTTAAGAAGGTTACGCAGACTATTCTTTATCTGCCTCATTTCCTTTCTTGGGTTATCGTCGGAAGCGTTGCTTATCAGATGTTCCGTCCAACCACTGGTATGGTAAACGTATTCTTAATGAATGCAGGTATTATCCAGAATGGTATTCCATTTTTGACTGAAAAATGGCACTGGGCAGTAACCTACCTGTTAATCGGTGTATGGCAGGGAATGGGCTGGGGTACCATTATTTATCTGGCAGCAATCACTGGTATTAGTGGTGAGCTTTATGAAGCAGCCATGATCGATGGTGCAAACCGTTGGCAGCGTATGTGGAACATTACACTTCCTGGCATTAGAGGAACTGTTGTCACTCTGCTTATCATGAATCTTGGTAAGGTTATGGGAAGTAACTACGAGCGTCTGGATCAGTTCGGAAATACGCAGGTTAAGGATTTCTCTTATCAGCTTGCTATCTATATTTACGATAAAGGTCTTGCAAGTGCAAAGTTTAGTATGGCAACTGCAGTTGGTATTTTCCAGTCTCTGGTAGGACTTGTACTTGTTTTATTATCTGACCGCATTGCAAAGATGCTTGGTGAGGAAGGATTATTATAAGGAGGGTGAATTGTCATGGCAAAGAAAAAGAAAGAAAATGACATTGTTACCGATGGTAGCAGAGCCATAACTAAATTTCATGTCAGCGACGTCGTGATGGTGGTCATCCTTGTGATCCTGTGTGCGACTTGTGTAGTTCCATTTATTCACTTGCTGGCAAAGTCTGTTTCAAGTAATACAGCAGTTTTGGCAAAAAGAGTCAGCTTTTGGCCGATTGGTTTTAACTTAGATGCATATACATCCATTTTTGAGGATGGTTCTATGGTTAGTTCATTCCTGTACAGTGTAATAGTTACATTAGTGTTTACCTTAATGGGTATGATCGCTTGTACATGTGCAGCTTATCCACTGTCAAGAAAGAGATTAAAGGGAAGAACATTCTTTACCTTTATCCTGATGTTTCCTATGTATTTTAGTGCAGGTTTGATTCCTACATATCTGCTGTATTCTGATTTACATATGCTTGATACTGTGTGGGTATTGATCTTACCATTAATTTATGCACCATACAACATGTTAATTATGAAAACCTACTTCCAGTCCAATATTCCGGACAGCTTGGAGGAGGCAGCATTTCTTGACGGTGCAACAAACTTCCAGATCATCTGGAAAATTGTACTTCCGCTGTCAAAGCCAATTTTGGCAACTTTGTCACTGTTCTATGCAGTAGGACGTTGGAACGCTTATGCAGATAATAAATACTATATTCGTTCTGAGGGTTTAAAGATGGTTCAGTATAAGTTGTCACAGCTTGTATCTTCTGCATCAGAGGCACAGACAGCACAGCTTTCTGGTGAGGTTGTTGTTACAAGTACACCAGAAGTACTTCAGGCAGCATGTATTATGTTCGTAACTATTCCGATCATTTGTGTATATCCGTTCTTACAGAAATATTTTGTAAAGGGTGTTATGATCGGAGCTGTAAAGGGCTGATTGGGATTCAAAAAGATTTTATTACAAATCGTTACGTGAATTATAGAAATGACATCAAAGGAATTTGACAACAAGGGGAAATAAGATACGATATAACGTCGTTGCCTGCTGAAGGCGGCGACAAAATATATAACGATCTTTATATAAGGAGGAATTTTACTATGAAAAAGAATCTTCGCAAGGTATTCGCCGTATCAATGGCAGGTGCTATGGTAGCAGGATGCATTCCGGCTATGGCAGACGAGGCAGCTTCTACCACAAATTGGGAGCCATTTGCAGAAACCGTGACTCTGAGAGTTCCAGTTTATGACAGAGGTGCAGAAGGTGTTCCGGATGTTTCCAACAACTATTGGACCGGCTGGATTCAGGAGAATTTTGGAGATCAGTACAACATTAAGGTTGAGTACGTTCCGATTACAAGAAGTGATGTTATGACATCATACGCACTGCTTGCAGCAGATCAGAACCTGCCGACAATCTTGATGGAGTATGATTATCCGAAGGTAGCTCAGTGGGCAGATGATGGTTATCTGGCAACCTTTAGCATGGATGATTTCAAAGAGGTAGCTCCTACCTATTATGCATCCATGGAAGAGGGCGGACGTCTGATGTACAGCACACTTGGCGGTGAGACATACTTTGCACTTGCTGAGAGACCATATTATGATACCGTTTATTCATTCCAGACATTTGTTCGTATGGACTGGTTAGAGCAGGTAGGATATGATCATGTACCGACTAAGCGTTCAGAGTATCTTGATGCTATGAACAAGATCATGGAGGCAGGTCTTTGTGAGCATCCAGGCGGCGGTGCAATGCTGACTGGTGTTGGATCTGACCAGAATCAGGCATACAGAACTTATCCTTGCAACGAGGAAGAGTGGGCTATGTACGGCGATTACAACATTCCAGCACTTGGATGGGAGCCAAACTACAACTTGTTAAAGAGAGCAAATGAGGATTACAATTCTGGTATTACTGATCCAGAGTATTACATCATCGACTCTGAGACAGCAAAGGCAAACTTCGTAAATGGCAAGAGCTACAGCTACAGCGGATATGTAAGTGCAAGCACAGATTTCCTGAATGCATTCTATGATCAGAATCCAGATGGAAAGTTAGCAATCACTCCAATTAGCAGTGAAGTAGATGAGTCTGGTGAGGATGGAATCGTAACAGTTCCAGCATGGAGAGCAGAGAACCCATTTGGTATGATCGTTGGATTCTCCAACACAGCAACTGATGATGAGTTAAAGGCTGCATGGATGTACATGGAGTGGTTAAGCCAGCCAGAAAACCTGTACACCTTCCAGTGGGGTATCGAGGGCGAGAACTACAACTTAGACGAAGAAGGCAACCCAGTTACCGTTAGTGATTATAATGGTGATTACAAGCAGGGCTTCAACAACAGCAAGGACTACTGGTGTATCGTAAAGGAAAAGAGAACATTTGATACTGTTGAAGAGAACATCAAGGCTGATACTCCGCAGGATCTGCCGCAGAACTTCACAGATGATATCATTAAGTACTACTATGATCGTCTTGCAATCGCTGATCAGTATGGTTTAAGTGACTGCCAGTTCTCAGTAGTAATCGCTACACAGTCCGAGTATCAGAACACCTTAGGTGAGCTGTACAAGGAGTTCAGAGATGCGCTGACCATGTGCAAGCCAGAAGAATTTGATGCAATGTATGAGGATTATGCACAGCAGTATGCAGATCAGGGATATCAGGAAGTTGTTGATGAGAGACTTGAAGCATTCCAGGCAGGAAACAGCACAAGACTTCCAGAGAACCAGAAGGCAGCTGACGCTGAATAATTCTGAAAAGTTATTCAAAAATGAATTAAAAGTGAAATAAAAAAGAATCACCCGCTACTGATTTTATGATCGGCAGCGGGTGATTTTTTATTGTGAAATAATCGGCACAAACTTCGCGCGGTTGCGAAGTGGATGATTCAGACTGATTGCACCAGTCCGCCGCCAAGAACAAGAAGATCGCAGCTAAGCTTTTCTGTGATACCTATTTCATTGGCATATGGCCAAGAAGTGGTATGTATCATAACGCTTGTTCCCCCTTAAATCAGAATTGAAATTCATATTTTGAAAATGCAGTGCAAAGACGAATGCCAGACTCCGCATCTTCCTTTGAGATAACGCTGCTGCTGCAGTGAGCGTAACGAGTGACAACAGAAATACCGCCGGCGCGGACGCCAAAGTTTGAAAGATTCATACTAGAAGCATCACAGCCGCCTTTATCAATGACCTCATACTGGAATGGAATATCTTTGTGACGGCAGCACTGCTCCATGACAGCAATGACATCTTCATGACACAGAACAGATGGATCAGCCACTTTAATGCCAATACCTTTGCCGATTGCATTGCTTCCAGTCAGATCACACGGATAATCATGTGCCGGGGTAACGTCAACAGCGATGCCAATATCAGGTTTAATAAAGGCAGCAGTTGTCTTAGAGCCGCGGCAGCCAACCTCCTCCTGAACGGTAAATACATAATAAATGTCGTTAGGATAAGTTCCGTCATTTTCACGAAGTGCTTCAATTAACTGAAAGCAGCCAACTCTGTCATCAAATGTCTTTGAGCAGACAAGATCATTTGCAAGAGGAAGATATTCGCCGCAATATCCGCATACAGAACCAACATGGACGTATTTAAGCGCATCCTCCTTGGATTTGGCACCGATATCAATAAATAGTGCATTAGGATCATTGTGTGCATCCTCAATATTTTTCATACTGCTAACAACACCATAGATTCCATTTCTAAAAACGACTCTCGTGTTGTAGGCAGAAGCAGTCCAGTTCCAACCGACATTGCATACTAAAAGACGTCCATCCTCCTCAATTTTCTTTACCATGAAGCCTATTTCATCCATGTGAGCGGCAAACATGATTTTTTTTGAGTGTGGTCCGCCTTTGCCCTTTTTAACGGCAATCAGACTGCCGAGCGGATCAACAATCAGCTCATCTGCGTATGGACGCACTTCCTGTTCAATCAATTCGCGTACCTTTTTTTCGTATCCAGCGATGCCCTGAGTTTGGGTTAAGCGGATTAGAAGTTCTTCATTTCGCATCGCAAATACCTCCTTATTTTTGACTGTGTAATTAATGATACAAATATTTGTGCATGTCTATAAAGATTTTATCACCTTAAAAATTTGAATGCAATATGTGATTATCGAGTTTGATTTTTTTTATAAATTAGTGCAAGCCCCTTAAGCATTAAGTCAGGATCGTAGGAAATAGTTTCCTCACAGTATGGAAGGATTGCCGGTGCGATCCCACCTGTGGCTACTACAATAGCGTTCTCGCCAAGTTCTTTTTTGATGCGGCGAATCATGCCGTCAATCATTGCAGCGTTGCCAAAAAGGGAACCGCTTTTCATGCAGTCAATTGTATTGCTGCCTATCACGTGCTTTGGCGCCTCTAAACTGATAAAAGGAAGCTGAGATGTCTGAGATGATAGCGAGTTTAGTGCGACAGCGGCACCAGGGGCAATTGCACCGCCTATATACTGGCGCTTATCATTTATAACGGAAAAAGTCGTTGCAGTACCCATATCAATAATAATAGAAGGAACTGTATAAGCAGCTATAGCGGCAACGGCTGTCACCACAAGATCGCTGCCAAGCTGGGTTGGATTATCAATACGAATAGAAAGACCTGTTTTTACGCCAGGTCCGACAATCAGAGGTTCTTTAGGAATTAATTTTGTCAGCGCGGTCTTTATAATATTCGATAAAGGAGGAACAACAGATGAGATAATGCTTCCTTCTACCTGTGCGTGTGAAATAGAGTGAAGTTCAAAAATTAGCTTAAAATCAATGGCATATTCAAGCTCTGTCTTATCGGTACGTGTAGAGAGGCGTTCTGTAAATAGAACGTGATCAGCTTCAATTCCTCCGACTACAATATTTGTATTTCCAATATCAACTGCAATAATCATAACAATCTGCCTTTCTGTGAGAACAACATTACGCAGAAAGAATATCATGATAAAACAGGAAAAACAAGTATCATTTTGGGTATAATAAAGAAAAAAGGAGCTGCTTTAATGAAAAATATTAAAAGAAAAACAAAGCCTGATTGGAATAAGCTGACAGCAGAAGATCTGCAAAAGCTTGAAATTGCAGAGGAGATAGGTGTGATTGACAAAATCTATGCAGGCGGATATGGAAATCTTACATCAAAAGAATCAGGGAAAATCGGAGGGATTCTTGCTGCCAGAAACAAAGCAAAGAAGAAGTAAAGAAACAGGTTGAAAGAAAGTGCGGAATCCATTATACTAAAAGTATAGAGATTATTATGAAGAAATGGAGGATTCAAAATGGATCACGCAAAGCTGTTAAATAAAGTAGACCACACATTGTTGGCACAGGGAGCAACATGGGAGGAAATTCGTCAGATTTGTGACGATGCTATCCGTTTTAAGACAGCATCAGTATGTATTCCGCCGTCATACGTAAAGCAGGCAAAGGGTTATGTAGGCGATAGAATGAAGATTTGTACTGTAATCGGTTTCCCCAATGGTTATAACACTACGGCTGTAAAGGAGTTCGAGACAAGAGATGCAATCGAAAATGGTGCAGATGAGATTGATATGGTAATCAATATCGGATGGGTAAAGGATGGCAGATACGATCTTGTCGAAGAAGAAATCCGCTGCTTGAAGGCTGCATGCGGTGACAAGATTTTAAAGGTTATCATCGAGACTTGTCTTTTGACAGATACAGAGAAGATTCGCATGTGCGAAGTGGTAACTGCGGCAAAGGCAGATTTTATTAAGACCTCTACTGGATTCTCCAAGGCAGGTGCAACATTTGATGATATCGCACTTTTTGCTTCACATGTAGGTGAGAATGTGCAGATTAAGGCAGCCGGCGGAATTTCATCCTTTGCAGATGCAGATGAGTTTGTAAAGCTAGGTGCTGACAGACTTGGAACAAGCCGTCTTGTAAAGATTGAAAAACAGCAGTAAATAAGATTGACAAAGACTATTTGTGGCAATTCCAAGCCCGGTTCCAAACACAAATATCAGCTTGCAGTATGCAGTACTTGCATTGTTAGCAGCAATGTACGGACCAGTAGCAGGCGGCCTGATCGGATTTATCGGACATGCACTGATCGATTTATCATGGGGTGGCAGCCCGTGGTGGAGCTGGGTAATCACATCCGCATTTGTCGGCGTTTTGATTGGTATGTTTGCAAAGAAACTCAATGTACAGGAAGGTGTATTTGATAAGACAAAGACAGCTATCTTTGCAATCGCTAATGTGGCAGCACATGTGATTGGCTGGGTAGTCGTAGCGCCAGTACTTGATATTTTAATTTACGCAGAGCCTGTAAAAAAGGTATTTGCGCAGGGCGTATTTGCTGCAATCTCCAATAGTATCACATGAGTGATTGTTGGAGGACTGTTAATTGTGGCATATACAAAGACCATTGCAAAGAAAGGTTCTCTCGATAGAGAATAAAACTTTGACAAAGCCTTCTCATTTAGCTGAAAAATTTTCGGCTTGTGAAAAGGCTTTGATTTTTATTGTTTTTATGAGGTATTTACATGACGAAGAAAAAGTCCCCTGTTATAAAATTTTTAGGCGAAAACCCAGGGGCTTGCCCCTG
>OOCB01000654.1_pt1 | contig 54006 bp, 38 predicted proteins | sample 1671351 | NCBI WGS metagenome assembly OOCB01 (sample SAMN06348148, study PRJEB24527) | human gut metagenome | biome: human gut; feature: ankylosing spondylitis patient; material: feces | host: Homo sapiens | place: China | collected 2015-10 | reverse complement strand
GGGCGGCTGGTGCTGCGCACCTTTGCCGAAAAGCCCTGTGCCGCGCTGACCGCGGCGGCGCGCAGCGAGGCGGCGGTCTCGGACTTTGCCTGCCACTACGCGGCGCTGAGCATCGAGACCGACGACGGCAGCTTTGCCGCGGGCCGCAGCCAGGATACCGGCCTGACGATGCGCATTTCCAACATGACGCTGGCCGAAAAGGGTCTGCCCGCCACACGGCAGCAGATCACCGACAACCTGTTTGCGGCGCTGCAAAGACTGGACTACGTCCCGGCCACCGTGACGATGCCCGGCGACCCGGCGTTTGAGCCGGGGGACCGCGTGGCGCTGCCGATGGAGGACGGCACTGCGCCCGAGATGCTCGTGACGCATTTCGTCTGGCGCTACCGCGGGCGGCAGACCTTAAAGGGCGTGGGCCGCAACCCTTACTTAGGCGGCACAACGGACGGCGCGACGGAAAAAGCGCTGCGCCGCTTACAGAACAGCGCCGAGAGCAAGCGGATCGTGTATTACAGCTTCACGAACCCGGCGGAGCTGGCGGTGCAGACCGTGGAGACGCCCGCTGTGGCAATTGCCTTCACGGCGGTGGAGGAGACGAGCGCTATGTTCCTGGCGCAGCTGCTGCTGGACGCTGCGCCCGACACCGGCAAGGTACTGACGCTGACCGTGCGGTACTATATAAACGACGTGCCGGTGGAAAATTTTGCGCCGCAGCAGCGGCTGGAGACGGGCGCACACACGCTAGCGCTGTTCTACCCGTTTGCGTCGGTGGAGGCCGGGACGGTCACGCGGCTGTCGGTGCGGCTGGTCTGCGCGGGCGGCACGGTGAAGATCGCGCCCTACGGCATCAAGGCCACCGTGACCGGGCAGGGCATGGCAAGCGAGACGCCGTGGGACGGCACGCTGGAATGTGAGGAGACACTGCTGCCGATTGCAATAAAAGCACGCAGCATCGATGTATAAAACGAAGGGAGCGGATGCAATGACCCTGCACGGTCATACGCGCATTGAACTGACCGATGTGCACACCGGCGCGGTGGAGGTGGTGGAGAGCGATAATCTTATCACCAACGCAGTGTCGGACATTTTTAACGGCTACGGCGGCAGCCTGAATAAGGCCATGCTGCTGTGGCGCGGCGACCAGGGGTACACGAATGCCCCGAAGGATCTGGTGACGATGTTTTACGGCGGCCTGCTGCTGTACGACACGCCGCTGGGCAGCGACCCGGCCACAGTGTTTGCCCCGGCGGGCGCGGGCGTTGTGGGTACGGCGATGGCCGGGCAGGTCAACGCGACCAAAAACACGGTGCGCGGCAGCGCCAACCTGACCGAGACGAAGATCGACCCGTGGAGCGGCGTCGTGACCTACGTCTATGAGTTCGCGACGAGCCAGGCCAACGGCGTCATCGGCTCGGTCTGCCTGACCCACCCGATGGGTGCGTACTACTCCGAGATGATCGACGCGCCGGACGCGGCTGCCTGCAACGCGGACCGGCTCGGCTTTGGCGGGGCGCTGGGCGGTGACCAGCTGCTGACGGGCCTTTTGGCCAAAACGACCTACCCCACCGACGAGAAGGGCGTGCTGCTCTACGCCGACCCCGAGGCGGACGAGGCCGTGGCCGGGTATCTGAACGCCGACGAGGGTGTGCTGGAGCTGCGGCATCACGCGCTGGGGCTGAAAACGCTGGACCTGTTCCGCCGCGACCCCACCGGCCTGTGGGACAGCCTGCGGAGCACCGACACGCTGAATGTAGGGGACTTTTTGCAGGTGGATTCCTCCGCCGGGGAGGACTACTGCCGCATCTGCTTTGACGCGGAGGCGGATAAAATCTATCTGGTGTCTGCGCCGGAGGTTGACTACATTGACGCAACGGGCGTTTTAAAAATACGTGAGTACGACAGAAAAACGCTGGCGGCAAAGGACTACACCGTGCCGAACAACACCGGCGTTGATCTGCAGTCCTTCATCAGCGAGAATCGCGGCACGCCGCTGAACGGCACGGTCTACGGCGGCAGCCTTTACATGGTCCAGGACCAGGCTGAGCAGATCTATCGCTTTCCGCTGGCTGACCCCACCGATGTGCAGGCCGTGACGATGCACGGCGACGACATGGCGTACCTGTCCGACGCCCACGACGGGCGGCTGTACTGCTACTACCGCACCCGCGCCGTGGTGCTGAACACCGGGAAGAACGAGCTGTTCTCCTGCGAGGCGGCGGGCTACGACAACACGACGTCGGGCTTTTCCACAACAGCGCCGGTGCTGGGCGAGCCGCTGACGCCGCTGCGCCGCTACTACGGCGACAGCCGCATCCGTACCGAGCGTGTGCTGCGGGCAAACTATCTGGCGACGATCAACGACCTGCCGAAGTCGGTGGAAAAGACCGCCGACAAGACGATGAAGGTCATCTACACCCTACGCAGAGGAGGCTGAAGATGCAGCAGACAGGAATTTTTGCAGGCCGCACCGAGGTGCGCTTCCCTTACGCCCGCTGGGGCTGGACCCGCGGCGGGGGCAAGGTCTGGCACGGCGGGCTTGACCTGGCCGGGCTGGACGACGCGACGATCCGAATGCCCTACTATAAAGGCAAGCGCATCACGGGCCGCGTGACCCGGGCGCGTATCGTCACGGACAGGCGCGACAAGACCTGGGAGTGGGGCTATTATGTCTGTGTTCAACTGGACCGCGGGCAGACGCCCGACGCCGTGAACTTTTTGTATTTTGCCCACTGTGCGTCGCTTCTGGTCAAGGCCGGGCAGCGCGTGGCGAGCGGAGACGCGCTGGCCGTCATGGGCAATACCGGCAATGCGGCGCTGGCCGACCCGCCGTACAGGCACTGCCACCTGGAGGTGCGCGCCGCAGCGGGCGGCGTCGGGCTGGACCCGACGGTGTATGCGGGGTGCGAGAATGCTGTCGGTGTGTACGGCGCGGCGGGACGGATGCAGGTCATCACGGTGGGGCCGGTCACCCAGGGCGATGCGGACGCGGTTTTGGAAGTCTGCCGGGCCCGCGGGCTGGTGGATGCCGGACTGTACAGAAGCGAATGGAGGGATGCTTAATGGAAAAACGAAATCTGTTTGTCAGCGGCAAGGCCGTTGTGGCGGCGGTGTGCGGGGCGTTCACGGCAGCGTTCGGCTGGCTGGGCTGGCTTGTTGTGGCGTGGGCCGCCTGCATGGCGCTGGACTGGGTCAGCGGCAGCGCCGCCGCAGCCAGCAGGGGCGCGTGGTCGAGTGCTGCCGCCCGGGCCGGCATCTGGCACAAGGCCGGGATGGTGGTCGTTGTGCTGGTGTGCGCCCTGACCGACGCCGTGCTGGCGGTGGCCGTTGCCAACCTTCCCGGGCTGGGCCTTGAGGTGAACGGCGTGGTGCTGCCGGTGGTGCTGGTGTGGTACATTTTTACCGAGCTTGGTTCCATTGCCGAGAACGCCGCCGCTATGGGCGCACCCGTGCCCGGGTGGCTGGTAAGGATTTTGGCGCAGGGGAAGGAAGGGGCGAAAAAGTGAGGGGTGCGGCAGCGATGGCCGGAGGGGCTTTGCCCGTGAATGGGCGGCAGCTTTGCCTTCCCCCAAGTGGGGGAAGGTGGCCCCGCAGGGCCGGATGAGGGATGAGCTTGCGAAAAGCAGAGCGCGAACGGGAAATCACCGCAGGGCTGCCCCTCATCCGCCCTCGGGCGGGCCTCGGGCACCTTCCCCCAAGGGGGAAGGCTGACAACGTGAACCTGCGAGTTGGTAAAAAAGAAGGGGTATCTGTCGCATGAACGGCAGATACCCCTTTTTTATTTTGCTTACAGGTAATTTTTCAGGTCGCTCTTGTTCGTGGCGCAGCGCTCGGCGGCCTCGCGGGTGATGCGGCCTGTGCTGACAAGGCGGGCCAGGTCGGCGTTCAGGCTGTGCATACCAAGGGCCGCGCCGGATTGCAGGATGCTCGGGATCTGGTAGCACTTTCCCTCGCGGATCAGGTTTGCAACGGCGTCGGTGCCCACCAGAATCTCCGTGGCGGCGCAGCGGCCCTTGCCGACGGCCAGCGGCAGCAGCTGCTGGGTGATGACGCCGCGCAGCACGGCGGCCAGCTGGCCGCGGATCTGGTTCTGCGCACCGGCAGGGCAGACGTCGATGATACGGTCGATCGTCTGCGCCGCGCCGATGGTGTGCAGCGTGCTCATGACAAGGTGTCCGGTCTCGGCAGCCGTGACGGCAGCCGAAATCGTCTCATAGTCGCGCATCTCGCCGACGAGGATGACGTCGGGGTCCTCACGCAGGGCGCTGCGCAGCGCCGAAGCAAAGCTGCGCACATCGGCGCCGACCTCGCGCTGGTGGATCAGCGAGCGGCGGCCCTGATAGACGTACTCGATGGGGTCCTCAATCGTGATGATGTGGTCGCTGCGCGTCTTATTGATGTGGTCGATCATGGCGGCCAGCGTGGTGGATTTGCCGCTGCCCGTGGGGCCGGTGACCAGGATCAGGCCGCGCGGCTCGTCGGCCAGCTTTGTCAGAACGGGCGGCATGGCCAGCTCCTCCAAGGTCGGGATAGAGTCGTTCAGCAGGCGCAGTGTGGCCGCGGCCCTGCCCTGCTGGTAAAAGACGTTCACACGGCTGCGGGTACCGTCGGGCGCGACAAGCGCAAAGTCTGCGTCGATGCGCTCCGATGTGATGGCCTCGCGGTGGGCCTCGTCCATCAGGCTCAAAATCAGCGAGCGCGTCTCTGCCGCCGAAAGCTGGACCGGTGCCTCCGCCAGATGCCCGTCGATGCGGAACATCAGCGGCAGCCCCTCGGAGATATGAATATCGCTGGCCTTGCTGTTCCGCGCCAGCGCGGTGAGTTCATGGATCTGCATGGCAGTTACTCCTCCCGTCACTCCTCATAGAACGTGATCTTCAGCAGCTCCTCGGGGGTGGTTTCGCCCTCGCGGACGAGCTGCAGGGCGGCCTCGCGCAGGCTCGTCATGCCCTGGCTGCGGCGGGCGGCCTCAGTCAGCTGCGCCTGCGTTGCCCCGGCAGAAATCAGTTCGCGCAGCTCACGGTTGATGATGACCAGCTCGTGGATGGCGATACGCCCGCGGTAGCCCGTGCCGTTGCACTGGGTACAGCCCGTGCCGCGGCGCACAAACGGGATGTCGGGCCCTAAATAGGTGCGCTCCTCCGCCGTGACCGGCATCTGCTTGGCGCAGTGCGGGCAGACGCGGCGCATCAGACGCTGAGCCACGAGGCCCGCGACGGAGTTTGCGACCATGTACCGCTCGACACCCATATCCTCCAAACGGACAATGGACGACAGTGCGTCGTTTGTGTGCAGCGTTGAGAAAACCATGTGGCCCGTGATGGCCGCACGCACCGAGATGGACGCTGTCTCGGCGTCGCGCGTCTCGCCGACCATGATGACGTCGGGGTCCTGGCGCAGCAGGGCGCGCAGACCGCTCTCAAACGTCAGGCCGGCAATGTTGTTGACCTGCGTCTGGTTGATGCGGGCCAGGTTGCGCTCCACGGGGTCCTCGATCGTCGAGACGTTGACCTGCCGCTCGGCAATCGTCTGCAGGACCATGTACAGCGTCGTCGTTTTGCCGGAGCCTGTCGGTCCGGTCAGGTAGACGATGCCGTTCGGGCGGTTCAGCAGCGGCAGAAAGCGCTTGTAGGTCTCGTCGTTCATGCCGAAATGGCTGGCATTTTTGATGTAAGTGTTGCTGGACAGAATACGCAGAACGGCCTTCTCGCCAAAGACCGTCGGCAGGATCGAAACACGGACGTTGACGTCGGGGCCGGTCTCGAGGCGTGCGCGGAAGTGGCCGTCCTGCGGGATGCGATGCTCGGCAATGTCAAGGTTCGACATGATTTTGATACGCGCGATCAGCGGCTGGTGCAAAGCACGCTGCAGCGTCACATAGTCAATAATGACGCCGTCGATGCGCATACGGACCTTCGTCTCGCCCTCGAACGGCTCGATGTGAATATCCGACGCCGTCGTCGTGACGGCACGCTGCACAAGGCTGTTCAGCAGACGGATGATGGGCGCGTCGAGGTCGCCGCCCTCGGCAGTCATGTCGATGGCCAGATCCTCGGTTTGGGCGGCGGCCATGTCGCTGTCGTTGGCGGTGCGGGCCGCCTTGCGGGCGCTGACCTCGGCGTAATAGTAGCGGATGGCGCGGCGCAGCGGCTCCAGCTCGGCCAGCACGATCTCCGGTTCGAGGCCGGTCAGCTGGCGGATGTCCTCAAGGGCGTAGTAGTTCAGCGGGTCGTTGGCGGCAATCGTCAGCGCACGCGGACTCTGTGCAATCGGCAGCATATCGTACTTCTGCGCAAGCTCCTGCGGGACCTTTTCAACGGCGGTCACATCGACGTTGGTGTGCTCGATGTCGATCATTTTAAGCTGGAGGCGCTGGGCCAGTGCCTCCAGGACCTGACGCTCATTGACGTAGCCAAGCTCCTGCAAAGCCTGGCCGACGCGCAGGTCGCGGTGCTCTTTCTGGTAGGCAAGGGCGGTGTTCAGCTGGTCGGGCGTGATATAGCCGAACTCGATCAGAACGTCGCCGAGGCGGATGTTTTTCACGGCTGTACGCCTCCTTTGTCACAGAGGATCACGTTCAGGGATACATTGAACGCCGTGGCCGTCACGGCGCTGCCGTCGGTGTCGGCGAAGCTGCGGGTATCGATGGAGAAGGATACAAGCTGTACGGACGGGTAGTTCGCGGCCATGTCGTCCAGCATCGAAAGAAAATCACTATCCTCGCCCGTGCAGCAGAAGCTGATCGCCACGCTGCGGTAATAGCCCGGCTGGTCATAGTCCGGGATGAGGTCGGAGGCTAAGATCTGCTGCAAAATGGCGTTGCCCTGGGCCGTCGTGCCGGCGGTGTCAGCGGTGATGCTGTCGTCGTCACCGGCAAAGGCGGACGCGGCTGCGCTGGGGGCAGCGCTCTGTCCGGCGTTCTCACTGGCGGTATAATAGGTAAGGCTCTGGGTCACGGGCTCGCCGATGGTCAGCGAGTCGGGCTGTAAATTGTGGTTCAGCTCCAGGCTTGTCACCAGCGTGTCCAGCTCGTCACTGCTCAGCAGGCTGTAGTAGTTGGCGTTGGCGGTCTGCAGTTCGCCCCAGTTGTTGTTTTTCTCGGCGGCGTAGGTGCCGGCCAGCATGATCGCATCCTGCATGGAGGTCTGGGCGTCCTGCGCCTCGCGCAGATCGGCGTCGGCCTGCTGGTGGTTCTCAATGCCCGGAATCAGCAGGAACCGGACAAAAAGCACAACGAACGCCAGCATCAGAACGACGTACAGCAGAATTTTATCGCGCTTTGTCATTGGTGCAATTTCCATAGCGCCCTCCTTTACTGCTGCGGCGCTGCCAGCACACAGCGCAGATCGATGGAATAGCCGTCGTCATCGGCCTTGTAGCCGGTGTAGCTGACGGTGGAAAACACCCCGCAGTTCTGCAGGGAACGGATGTAGGCCGGAATGTCGATGACCTGGGAAGAGTTCGCGTTAAAGAGCAGCTCGCCCGTCGATGCGTTGTAGTCGGTGAACTGGATCGTGATGCCGGACCCGCCGGCAGCCTCGACCCGGTGCAGCAGACTGCTGGTCACGTCGGGGTAGCTGTTCAGCAGCGCGGTCATCCCGTCGGAATAGTCGGTCAGTGAGCGGAACTGCGCCGCAGACTCGGAATCCTGCGTTGCGGCGCGGTATGGCTCGGTATTGTCGCTGCACCAGTTCAGGATGTCCTCCCGCTGGCTTTTCAGCATCGAGGTGTGCAGCGTCAGCACACCCCAGCCCAGCATGGAGACAGCCACGACAGCAAGGCCGGGCACCAGCGTCCGCAGGCCCTGGCTGCGGGACTCCGATTTGGCCGCACCGGCGGCCTTCTGCCAGCGCAGATAAAAGTTGTTCTGTTTCATAGCCATAATGATAAGCCCCCGGGGCAAGTATTTGCAGGTAAAAATCAGCGTGCGATCAGGTTGCCCGCCGCGTAAAGTACATCGGCCAGCGCGGTGCCGGACGGCAGCCTGACGGTGGGTGAATCCGGGAAGCGGGCCACCTGCAGGCCCAGCGCCTCACAGCCCGGGCGGCAGACCGCAAGGTCGTCCGCCGTGGAGCCGGCAAAGCAGACCGTCTCAATGCGGTGCTCGCTCTTGCTGGTCGTGTGGAACTGGATCAGGCCCGAGAGCTTCTGCGCGATCTCGGTGCCGGACTCCGCCGAGCCGCGCGGGTTGAACAGGCGGCTGCGGGTCGAGTAGGTGTACTGCCCCTGCACAAACAGGCAGGCAGAGATCGTGTCATCGTCAAATTGCAGCAACACGAAGGTTTTTTGCTGCAAATCGGGGATCGTGCGCACGGCCTTGATCGGCGCGGCCAGCCCTAAGTCGATGCTGTACAGCTTGAAGCCGACGGCCTTGGCCAGCGCGTCGTACCCGGCAATGACGCTCTGCTCCACGCGGGTGGCCAGCACGGTATCCACGCGGGTCTTGGCATCGCGGGAGAGCAGCATGTAGTCGTCCAGCGGAGCCCTGACCTCGGCGCCGCCGCTGGCAAGCTCATGGGAGAGCACGGCCATCCGCTTTTTCTCGCTCATGGCGGGCAGCGTCAGGATGCGGTGCATGAACTGGCTGCCGCCTGCAATCAGCGCCACGCGGTTCATCGGCAGATTGTTGGCGGTGAAAAACTCTTTGAGCGCGGCGGTCAGGTCCGCCTCGTTTGTGATGACGCCGTTGATCAGGCAGCCCTCGGGCAGCTCGGTCTGGGCGGCGGCGACAACGCGCGCCCCGCTGCCCGTGGGCGTGCCGACGGCGGCATACACCGTGCGGCTGCACAGATATAAAGAGGTAAGAAGTGCCATGGTGGGCCTCCCGGAATAGAATTTAGATCGCGCCGCTCGACGCGCCGATGGTGCCGTAGGACTGGTAGATGGGCACGATGACCGCGGCCACGATGCCGCCGACCACGAGACCCATTATAACGATCATAACGGGCTCCAGCAGCGTGACAAGGCGCTTGGTCGCCATCTCGGCCTCATAGTCGAGTGTCTCGCTGATGGTCGCCAGCAGGCTGTCCAGCTTGCCGGTCTCCTCGCCGACAGCGACGGAGGAGGAGAGCTTCACTTCAAAACCGTCGATGCCCGCAATCGCCTCCGACAGGCTGTGGCCTGCGCGGATGCTGTCCAGCGCGTCACCGAACTGGCTCTCGATCCAGCGGTTGCCGATGGCGTCGCGTGCCGCGGCCAGGGTCGTGATGATGGGCACGCCGCTGCCGTACAGGTTGGACAGTGTGCTGGCAAAGCGCGCCGTGCAGATCTTGCGGTTCAGCACGCCGACCACCGGCGCGTGCAGGATGAAGCGGTCCCACTGGCGGCGGACCTTCGGCTGCGCCAGCAGGAGCTTGCCGCCAAAGACGATGAGCGCCGCCGCGACGAGCAGCACCGGCCAGTTGGCACCGACAAAGTCGCTGACGTCAAACAGCAGCTGGGTCAGGAACGGCAGGGTCTCCATCTGGTCAAACATCGGTTTGAACTGCGGCAGAACAAAGGTCATCAAAATCGCAATAACGCCGACGATCAGCACGGACAGGATAATGGGGTACATCATGCTGTTGCCGACCTGCTGGTTCATCTTGTGCTCACGCTCATAGTAGGTCGCCATGCGGGCGCAGGCGTGGTCGATGCTGCCGGTGCCCTCGGCGCTGCGGATCATGGCCAGCAGAAGGGTGGGGAACGCGGGTGCGCAGGACTCCATCGCATCGGACAGCGGCACGCCCTTGCGCAGCTCGCTCAGGATGGCCTCGTACAGGGCCTTCTGGCGGACGTCGATGGTGCGCTCGTCCGCCATGATGCGGAACGCACGCACCAGCGGCACACCGGCGGTCAGCAGGGTGCCCAGGTTGCGGCAGAAATCCGCCAGCACAGCGGTTTTCAGCGGGCGGAACGTCGCGTGGGCCTTCTGGGCCTCCTGCGCGTCGGTCATGTACAGGCCGTCATTGCGCAGCTTGGCGTAGAGCGCCTCCTCGCTGGGGGCCTCAAGCAGTCCGCGGACGGTCTTGCCCTTCTCATTGGTGGCAGTATAACGAAAACGTGGCATGAGGGAGATTCCTCCGAAAGAAATAGATGAAAGGCTGATTCCCTTGGCCCCCTCTGCGAGGGGGCTCCGCCCGCAGGCGGTGGGGGAGAGAACCTTGCGGCAAACCGAAATATTTCGGCTTGTGGCAAGGTTCTCTCCCTCCGGCCCTGCGGGGCCACCTCCCTCGCAGAGGGAGGCAAGGAGCATCACAAAAACGCGCAGTACCATTCCAAAACGGGCCCGCCAAACAGCATCGCGATCACGATGCCCGCACACAGAAACGGGCCGAAGGCGAAGTGGTCCTTCTTCCCTGCCTTTTTGGCGGCCAGCAGGTATATGCCGTACATACCGCCAAAAACAATGCCGAAAAACATCGCCAGCAGCGTATTCTGCCAGCCCAGGAACAGCCCGGCGGCTGCCATCAGCTTGATGTCGCCGCCGCCGAACGCGCCGTCGATGACAAGGCAGAGCAGAAACATCGGCACACTGACGCAGAGCGCACCGATGACGTGCGGCAGCCAGTCGGCAGGGGAGAGCAGCACGCTCACCGCGCCGCAGACCGCCAGCGCCAGATTCAGCCGGTCCGGGATGGTCTGCGTCTCGGCATCAATGAGCGAAACGCTCAGCAAGATCCCGCAGACCGCCAGCGCCAGCAGCGCGGCCCAGCTCATGCCGAACAGCCCGCCCGGCAGGGCGTAGGCAGCGCCGTACCGCCAAGTGCAGCCCAGCGCCAGCACGCCGCCCAGAAGCTCCACCAGCAGGTACCGCGCCGGAATGTGCGCACCGCAGTGGCGGCACCGCCCGCGCAAGAATAACCAGCTGAACACAGGCACTAAGTCCGGCGCACCCAGCGTGTGGCCGCACTGCGGGCATACGCTGCGGCCCTTCAGCGGGTCCATGCCCCGCGGCAGCCGCCACGCGACGACGTTCATAAAGCTGAACAGCGCCGCGCCCAGCAGAAAACGAATGAGTTCCAGCAGAAGCTCAAGCAGCAGCATGGCCCACCCCCGCGCCGTATTGCAGTCGGTCCTCCGCGCGGAAAACGCGGTAACCGCCGTCGGCATCATAGATGGCGTACATGCCGTTCTCCTGATACAGGAGCCGCTGCACGGTGTAGCCGTTCGGGTCGATCTGCAAAAGCGTCACCGTGCCGGGCAGTGAGCCCAGCGTGCGGATTTCCTCGGCGATGCCGTCCGCAAAGCCGTCCGCGCTTGTCTGGTCGGCGAAGGTCTGCCCGGCGGAGTAGCACTGGGCAGACACGGCACTGGCCGCCAGCCGCGCAGCCTTGACCTGAGCCAGGGCCTCCCGCGCACGGGCCTGATAGCGCAGCTCCGCCGCGCCGGTCACAATAGTATACAGGACAGCGCCCAGCGCCAGCAGTACGGCGAGCTTTTCCGCAAACGCAGCTTTGGCCCAGCGTTCCCCGGTATGGCGCAGCCATGCGCCCAGTCGTGCTGCCAGCATTGTTACACATCCTCTACCATATAATAACGCACTATTTAGTATAGCGTGCCGGGCCTGTATTTGCAAGAAATTTCGCGAAAAAAAACTCTGTTTTTTGTTCAAAGCTAACGGAAATTATGGCGAAATCGTGCACAACTTGCCGCTGACCCACTATATTTGGTGTAAATTTGCTGAAATCTCGCGGAGTTTCTTGCGAAAACGTCACATTCCGAGTATAATGACAATATATATAATCTGATATTGTGTCTAATTGTAACTTTTCACCGGAGAAACGACGGGAGCATCTATGGTGCAGTACAATAAAAATATAAAAAACAAAAAGAAAGGCTTTACGCTGGTGGAGCTGATGGTCGTTCTGGCTATCACAGCCATTCTGGCGGCGCTGGTCGGCGGCGGGCTGGTCGCCTACACGCGGCTGGCCCGGTTTGAAAAGAACGAGGCCAACGCCCGCACGCTGTTCCAGACGGCGCAGATCTCCCTGACCCGGATGGAGACGGCGGGGGAGCTGGATGCGTTCCGCCGGCAGGTCATAGAGGAGGGCGACACGGGCGACCACTTCCAGAACGACGTCACCGTGACCGACGCGGACGGCAAAACCCTTGTGAGCCGCACCAAGACCGAACTGAACCAGAACGTGGCCGCGCTCTACTATGACCGCACGGGCGCTGCCGCGGGCAACCATAACGCGCTGGTGGAGCGGCTGCTGGGCGATTACATCTACGACGCCTCGCTGCTGAATGCCTCGATCTGTGTCGAGATCGACATGCAGAGCGGGCAGGTCTATTCGGTCTTTTACGATACCAAATCCGATAAGCTCCGCTTCAATCAGGACGGTGCTACGAATATTTATGACCGCAGCTATGACCACCGCCGCAATGACACCCTTGTCGGCTACTACTCTGCCGAGGACCGCGTCAACGTTGTGCAGCTGGTGCAGACGAAGCTGAAGGTCAAGAATCCCCGCCTGACGAACGGCGAGACGCTGACCCTGAGCTGGAGCGGTAACTCCAGCCTCGGCGATCTGGACACCTCCTACACGGCCACGGCCTACGCCGCCGGGGAAACCGGCGGCAATCGGAAGCCGCTGTTTACCATCACGATCAAGCGCGACACCGCGGGTGCGGCGGATGATAACAAGCAGGTCATCACCAAGATGCCTGTCACGATTTATACGTATAATGATGCGGGCCAACAGACGAAAACCGAGAAAGAACTCTACTTCCCGTTAAGCTACAACAAAGGCAGCTTTGTGCTGACGCTGGACGCTATGGCGGACGCGGCGCTGCTGCGTGCGTGTGAGAACGACGCTGACGTTGCCACCACGAGCCTGTACAGCATCACCCGCCTGCTGAACGACCCGAAGGACATCTACATTGCCATGCGCGCCGAGCCGCGGGAGAACTACAGCGACACCTACACAGCCAGCAAAGAGGAAACGACGAACGAGGAAAACACCCTGCTGGCCAAGGGCGGCACGGCGGATAAAGCAGAACTGAAATATTTCCGCCATCTGTACAACCTGCGCTGGTCTGCCGATTGGAAGATTGCCGGCGAGGGCACCTACACGCTGACCCCCCAGGCCAGCAACAGCACCGGCCTGAACTGGACGGGCGGCGGCGTCACGGTCTACTGCGCGTCGGGTGAGCGGTACCCGGCGGCCAAGGTGCCGTCCCTCAATGACCCTGTCGCCTGGCCGACGATCCCGGAACTGGGCGAAAAAATCGTACTTACGAGCAAAACAACGGGCCTTGCCAACAACAAGACGACCCGTGTGCCCATCCTCAATCTGCAATTGAGCAGCAAGTCCGTTGCAAAAACCGGCAAGGCAGGGAAGGACGAGCTGGTCGACCACTATGTCGGCCTTATCGGCGAGAACAAGGGCAAAATTTCTTACATCACACTGCGCGACCCGGACATTCAGGTCAACGTCAAGACCGAGACCGTCGACGCCGGTACGCTGCCGAAGGCAGACCAGCTCAAGCTGACCGCGACCAAATTCGTCACGGCGCTGGCGAAGGAAGACGAGAACTGGCGCGATGTGCGTGCTGTCGGCGCACTCTGCGGCGTCAACACCGGCACGCTGGAAAACTGCGCCCTGACCCGCGGCACGAACACCTCGACGAGTGCGCTGGTGGCCGCGGCGCTGGCGTTTGACAACAAAACCACCGCAACGCAGCGCATAGAGCAGACGCTGGACGCTGGCAGCAAAAGCTATACCTATTATACAGACGAGCCGCGCGGCATTGGCGGTCTCGTCGGCGTTGCCATACCCAAAGCCGAGTCCGTCATGCAGGACCTGACCGTTGCGTCGGACGTGACGGTGGCGGGTCTGCTTGTGGGCAAGGGTACGCAATCCGTTACAAAGACCACAGCGCCAGACCAGCAGGCCGAGAAGGCCCGCTACGCCGCTGCGGCAGCCGAACCGAATGACAAGAACTCCCTCTGGCGCAGCGTCGGCGTGGGCGGCGTGTTCGGCACGGTGGACGCTGCCCAGATGACAACGAACCGCGATACGAACATCGTCAACAACGGCTTTGTGACCGGCAACGGCTTTACGGGCGGCATCGTCGGCAACCTGTTTACGTCAGGCGCAAATACCAGCACGCCGAGCCTGACGGGCCTGAGGAACAACGGCACGGTCAGCGCGGGTGCCAACTATAAGGGCGATACCGCGGGCGATGCGCGCAGCCTGGTGCTGGGGCAGTTCTTTGGCGGCATTGCGGGCTACGGCAGGGGCGTGACCCTGAAAGGGTGCGAAAGCGTGACCCGCAGCGACCTGACCGAGACCCAGCTCAAGGAGCAGGTCAAGGCGGGCTTCGACGAAACCGGCACATTGACCGACGCCAGCCCCCTCAAGGGTGATTTCGTCGGCGGCCTTGTCGGCTACGGTAAGGATATTGTGCTGGAGGACTGCAAGACCGGCAAGGGCTACGTGCTCGGCAGCCGGTTTGTGGGCGGTCTGGCCGGTGGCTTTACCGGCAGCGGCGTAAAACAGAACGATACGAACAGCAGTGACGTCTTTGGCAGCCGCTACGTCGGCGGCATCGTGTCGGTCAACGGCAGCAACAGCATAATCAACGGCATGACCAATACGGGTCTGGTCGCGGCCTTTGGAAAGAACGCGGCCTACGTCGGCGGCATCGTCGGCGTCAATGATGCCGGCTGGAGCGGCAGTGAAGACAAGACTGCCAAAGCCACCGTGCAGAACTGCGCCAACCGTATGTCCGGCGACAACGCCACCGACACCCGCCGCATCAACCTGCTAAAGGAGCTGAACGGCTGCGCCGACTACGTCGGCGGCATCGCGGGCAGCAACGGCAAAAACAGCGTTGTGACGTGGGATAAGAGCGGCACCCCGACGCTGGGTGCCATCCTGTACGGCAACAACTACGTGGGCGGCGTGGCCGGTTATAACGATGAAAAGGCGATAATCTCCAACACCTCCGGCCAGGACCTGACCATCAGCGGCCAGATCGTGGCGGCGGGCAAGGCTGTCGGCGGCATGATCGGCCTGAACTGCGCCTCCACGCTGCCCTCTGCCACTGTGAAGGTCAGCCGCGTGGCGGGTCAGCAGCTTGTCGGCGGCGTCATCGGCGCCAACCTGCCGGTGGGCAACTTCACCATGGCGGACGGCGGCGCGTTTATAACAGATGTGGCCTCGGGCCGCGTCGAGGCCGACGCCGTCGCGGGCGGCATCATCGGCTACAACCGTCTGCTGGCGGCCAAGCGCGCGGGCGTCACGCTGGCGGCGCTGCTGCCGACGATTGACAAGAGCACCGGCGTGCTGACCGACAGCACCGACGCGGAAACGGCGGGCGGCGAGGTCACCCTTGCCAACTTCCAGAACATGCTCAACCTGCAGGCCGACATCTACGTCGGCGGCATCGTCGGCGCAAACGACGCCAATACGAAGCTGACGATTCAAAAGGCAACCAACGGCGCAACGCAGAACGCCTTGTCCGTCGGCGGCCTGAACCCGTCCAACAACGGCGCGTTTAAAGGTGGCGTTTTGCTGAACGCGCTGGCCGGTGGCCGCTATGACTTTGGCACCGCGTACGGCGCACTGGCGGGCGGTATCATCGGCTATGCCACACCAAACACGGTGCTGGAAAACTGCATAAACTACGGCACGGTGGCTCACAAGTGCGCCGCGGGCGGCTTTGCGGGCTGGAACGAGGGCACGATCACCGGCGGCAGCATGGCGGCGTCCCTCGGCAACCGTGAAGCCGGGTATACCTATCTGGGCGGCGTTGCGGGCGTCAACGGCGGTCTTATTCAGTCTGCCTACCTGGTTAAAGACTGCGCTGTGCGCGGCGACAGCTATGTCGGCGGCATTGCGGGCGTCAACCTGGGCGGTAACGCTGCGGCAAGCAAGGGCCTCATCATCTGCACGGGGGACAACAGCAGCACTGGCACGGTGGAGGCCAACCAGTACGCGGGCGGCGTGGCCGGTGCCAACGTCGGCAGCATTTCGCTGTCCGGCAAGCTGCAAAGCAGTGTCACCGCCACCGGCTATGCGGGCGGCGTGGCCGGTATCAATACGGATAAGGGCAGTATTTACAGCGCTGAAAACACCACCGGCACGGTCTGGGGCAGCGTCACTGCCGCCAACTACGCAGGCGGCGTGGCCGGTACGAACAGCGCCGAAATCACCCGTGTGGATAACTACGCCTCGGTGCGCGCCAGCACAAAATATGCGGGCGGTATTGCGGGCGTGAACGCCGCGGGCGGCACGATCAGCTATTGCAGCCATGCCCAGAATCCGATCTACGCCACCAACGGCGAGGCGGGCGGCATCGCGGGCAATAATAATAAAGACGCGCTGATTGAGAATGTGCAGGTCCGCGCCGACGTCACCGCGGCCAACGGCACGGCGGGCGGCGTCACGGCCACGAACTTCGGCATCATCGGTCAGGAGACCGGGCTGGAAAACAACAGCAGCGTAAGCGGCTGCACGATCACCGGCACGTCGGAGAGCATCGGCGCTGTTGCAGCGTACAACGGCAAGGACGCGACCATCCGCAACGTCAGGCTGGCGGCAAACGCCAAGGTGCAGTTCAGCACCCCGGCGGTCACCATCGGCGGCCTTGCGGGCATGAACGAGGGCGCCGTCACCGGCTGTAAGGTCGAAAACGGTGCGCTGGCGCTGAACAACGGTCTGCGCGCGGGCACCAACACCGTCACGCTGGGCGGCGCGGTGGGCCGCACCACGAAGAACGGCACGGTCAGCAGCACCGACGTTCTGCTGGACCTTACACAAAATCTTGATAAATATACAAATTTGGGCGGCGTCGCAGGCCAAAACGACGGTACCCTGGAGCAGTGTACCTATTCCGGCACGATGGGCGGCGACGCGGGCGCGGACGGCCTTGTCTCCGTCGGTGCACGCAGCACCGGCAGCACGGTGGGCGGCATTGCCGGTCTGAACAACAGCACAATCACCGGCTGTGAGGTCAAATACATCAAACTGCAGGTCAGCGGTATCAGCAACATCACCACGACCCAGACCGCAGACGAAAAGCTCGCCAGTGCCAGCCATGTGGGCGGCATTGCGGGCCGCAACAATGTCGAAATCGCCAACAGCTATGTCGCCACCGAGAGCAGCAGCAACGGCGCGGGCAGCATCATCACGGCGCGTTACGGCTTTGTGGGCGGCGTCGCGGGCTCCAACAACGGCACTATCAAGGGCAGCGGCAGCAAAACTGTGCAGACCGATTTGATGCCCGAGTTGAAAAAGTGGATCGCTGACGGAGACACCAATGCAATTGTCGCTGCGCTGCGCGGCAACCCGGTAAATGGGACGGGCGCTACAGTTAGCTATGTGTCCAACTTTGTGGATCTCAAGGGCGTTGACACTGTGACGAATAAGGGCTACACGAACGTTTACAGCGACACGGGTCTGGCCGCTAACGATCTGCTTGTCGGCTTGCGCGGCAGCAATAAGGATATGAACAACCTTGCCAGCGGTCACTTGGGCGGAATTACCGGATTCAACGGCCTGAACGGCAGCATCAGCAGCACGGCCAGCGGTAAGTGGTTCGTCTATGCGGATAACGCAGCCCGCGATGATACCACCGTTGGCGGCATCGTAGGACAGAACGAATCCAATGTGACCGGCACAAGTGCGCTGGATACTGTGGTAAACTGCGCTGCCGTGCGTCGATTCAGCCGCCGGACGTTCTGGAAAACGGGCAATAACGCGACCCAAAGGGGTGATATTTCCCAAAGCGATGCCAATGACCGCGATGATGTTAATTACTATGATTCCACAAACCGCTTCAATGTGCAGGTTGGCGGCATCATCTGCAACCAGAACAACCGCAGTGGTGACCGGTGGACGCTGACAAACTGTATTAACTTCGGCTCTGTCTATAACAGTCGTTCCGGCAATGCGGGCGGCGTCATTTCGCTTTGGACGAACTACGGCGGCACGCTTCAAAACTGCTACAACTTCGGCGACCTGAAGACGAACTTCAACGACGGCGGCAGTGACTGCGGTACAATGGGCGGTATTGTGGCTTACTATGATGCGCCTGTCTCCAACACGTCGGTCAACGTCCTGTCCTGTCAGAACCATGGCTCGATGAAGTCGTCTATTGATGGCTGGAGGAGCGCAAACGACATCGGCGGCATCTTTGGCAAAGTGCAGATGAAGAACGCCACCGACATTATGACAATCGATCTGTATGACTGTGTCAACGGCAGCACTGTAAGCATTCAAGCCAGATCGATGGCTGTCGGCATTTTTGCTTACTTGGGCCCGTGGGATGGCGTGGACAATCCGAATGTCAGCAGCGTAAAAAAAGGTAACGGCTACAATGGGAATGCCCAGTTTAAAACCATCCCGTATGTTACCATCAATATTGACCGGTGCCGCAACTTTACCACCAATATGACGACCCAAACCGAAAAAGGCGATAATGACAGCACTAATAATGGTAAATATTACTGGATTGCCGGTATTGTCGGCAGCCGGTCCATGGGCGGCTACAGTGTAGCCCCCACAACAATCACAAACTGCTTCTCTGTCGTTAAGGACGATTGGCACCCTGTTGCCTATGACAAGCGTTCGTCCACAGAATTGACAATGAAAGACGGTACGGTTGTTTATGGCGAACACATCGAGGGTCATAACAACTACTATATCGATTCCGGCGCGGCCTTTGCCAATAGCTACAAGAAAATACAAGGTCAATCCCAAACCGCTACGGGCGTAACCGACAGAACCCTGACGCGCATCACAACCGGCTTGTCCACAAGCATCACCTGGGGCACGCAGAACAGTAACTTTACCGAGCGGCAGGAAAACACCAAGTCCGGCAGCCGCAGACTCTTCATCGGTAAGGATACAGGTGGTGGAACGGACGATGCCTATTTTGCTATGCTGCCCACAAGCAGCGACGGCAAACAAATCAGCTACGACATTACAAAACTAACAGGCAGCACGGGCTATATTGGTGTCAAGACCGGGCAGTCTTTTGGTGAAAAATCGACGCGGCGTTATATCTACGATGCCAACGGCGGTGAGCGCGGGCAGCTGCTACTGGTCTACGGTGAAAACGCACAGACGACCAAGGACAACCGCAAGGGCGAACCGGACAATGAGGACATCACGGACGAGGTCATCCAGAACTACTATAAGTACGTGCTGGACAGCACCAAGCCCGCCAAGCCGGGAAAAATCAACGTCAAGGCCAGCCAGGTGCAGGACGCGGACAACAACGTCTATGGCCGTTATGAAGTGACGTGGGACGAGCCGAACGACACGACAGCCAGCCCCGCCGCTTACTACCGTGTTGAAATTCTGCCCTGCAATGATGCGGGTACTGTCGCACCGGATGCAGATCCCTATCTCAAAGCGGACGTCTACCAGCGCAGCTATACCTTTGTGGCAGATAAAGCGTGGACGGGTAACTTCGTCGTGCGTGTAACGCCCTACAACACCAACGACGACCCGAATCAGCCTGATAACCCCAACACCAGCGGCGTGCAGACCTTTATGCACGCCCTGCCGAAACCGGAACTGGAAGTCCGCCTTGTAAAGCGCTCGGAATTTAACTGGAACGAATGCACGAAGGTCGATGGTAACGAAGAATTTAAATATGAGCAAATTCTTGTGTTGAAAAACTATGAGGACTACCCCAAGGATGAAAACTGGACAGTAACCGTAACAAGAAACGGTGTAACGAACCCTTATACGTTCAGCAGGCAGAATGGGAAGAAGTATATCCGCATAGCGTGGAGTATTGGGGTGACCAAGACCTTTACAGCGCTGGCAACTCCGGCAGCGGGCAGCACCAGCTATTTACGCTCGGCGGAGTACAAGGTCGAAACCTACGTCCCATCCCAATGGCGTGATGTTAACAAAGAAGATGCCAAGAAGAATGAAGACGGTCTGCCTGCGGGCACGCTGACCAAAGCAGAAAACGCGACAGAGTACGTGACCTGCACCGGCCAATCGGCGGAAAACTTTACCGCAACGGTGACTTTCGGCTTCACGCCAACGTTGGCAGACCCGACCCACGGCAGCCCGACCTACCGCGTCATGCTGCTGGCAAAATATCTGGGCAATGACACGGTCAACGGGCAGTCCCTGAACGGCCAGTACATCACGCTGGCCGCGCGGGAGGGCATTGTCACCGAGACACCCGTCACCTTCAACCTGAACAGTCTGCCGTCGGATGCTATGTCCAACTACACCGACTTCCTTGTCATTGCGGTGCCCGTCACCAGCGGCAAGGGCGATATGAAGTATCGCTGGGATGCCACGGCGGAGGAAGTGTCCGCAGCCATTGACAGCCATGCGAACGAGACAAACGACACCAACAAAGAAATCTGGTGGAAGAACGGCTATGAGATCGTCCGCACGGGCGAGCACAGCTATACCTATGCCCATCTGACGCCGCTCTGCTTCTCCGACGTGAGCCGTGATAATAGTGGGTGGGCAGAACAGGCCACGGTAACGACCCCGCAGATCATCTTCAAGCAGCTGAACCTGAATGTTCTGAAAGCCCCGACGCTGGACAAAAACACCGAAGGAAAAGTTGACGAGAAAACCAACGAGTTGACCTATACGTTCAACTGGACGCAAGAGAACATAGGTACGGAAACGCCGACCTACAGCATCAAGCTCTACGGCCTGTTGACGGACGAGAACGGCAATGTGACCGGTCAGGAGCAAATTGCGCTGAAGGACGACGTAAATCTGGCCGATAAGGTTCAGAACAGCGGCAACAACACCTTTACCCTGCCTGTCAACGTGGATACCATGCTGGCCAACGGCAGCGACAGCTGGCGCTATGACAAGGCCCGGCTCGAGGTCACCCGCGTGGCGGCAGCCGACACCACCGAAATCGGCGCGTCCGCTGTGGCGGATTACAGCGTTAAGCAGCGCCTGCCCGGCATCAGCGCGCCGAGCTCCATCACCCGCGTCAACGGCGAGACCGACAACGCGGATGCCCTGCTCTACACGGTCAGCTGGTCGCCGTCCGACGACGAGCGCATTGACCACTATGACCTGTGCGTCGTCGATGCCGATGACAAAACTGTGCTGACGCTGCCCACCACGGGCAACGTCGGCAGCCTGACGCTGGATCTGGAGCAGTATCAGGGCGAGGCATTGCGCTTCCGCGTCATTGCCCGCCGCAAGGACGACAGCTGCTTTGACGGCCCGGACGGCGCGTTGAGCCAGCCCGAGGCCATCGTCAGCCGCGCCGCTGCGCCCAAGGTTACGGCCAGCAGCTTTGCGCCCGACAGCCCGAATCAGGAGACGTTCCTGAACGACCTCAAGCTCAACATGACGCTGGACGCAGCCGCACAGGGCAATGTCTACTTTACCGGCTATATCTTCAGCAACAAGGACAATTACAATACAATTGCCAAACTGGCCGAGGCTTGGCAGAATACCCCCACCGGACAGGACAAGTACAAGGCCCAGCAGAAGTTGACCCAAGCACTGGACGAGATGCTGGACAGCCGCGACGCCGAGCTGGTCATCCCGAAGGACAGCCGCACGGTGGGCGGGAGCACCAGCGCCAAAGACACCACCGCCAGCTATACCTTTGTGCCCGACGGCAACGGCTTTACGCTGACGCCCGACCATGCAAAACAATACCTGCTGCCCGCGGTGCGCGTTATGCCCACCGACGGCAGGACAGCGTCGAACTGGTTCTACATCCTGCAGCAGGATGCCGCAAATGCGCAGCTGCCGGCCATCACGCTGGACGCCCCCGTGGACGCTGCCGAACCGGAACGCGCGCTTGGCAATGCCGTTTACACGCAGGAGGTCAACCTGTACAACGACCCCGAGTTTAAGAGCAATCGCGGTACGGCCCCGCTGGAGCTGCGCCGCTTTACGGTGGAGTGGACCGCGGTGAACAAGTACACCCAGGCCGACGGCACGGTGCGCAACCTGACCGACAGCTATACCTTTACCGTCACGCCGCTGGATAGTAAGACGAAACAGCCCTACAGCATTACGGTGACGACCTACGACAGGGACGAGACGGACGCAGACGGCACAGTCACGCATAAGCGCGGGGAAATCAAAACCGTCACCAAGACCTATGGCGACAAAACGACGAAGCTTGAAAAGCAGACCGACGAGACCCGCATCTGGTACGACCTGAGCGTTGAGCCTGTCTACGACAAAGATAACAACCTGACCGGCTGGAAATCGCAACCCTATGACGTCACCGGCACGGTGGAAAAGGACGGCGGTACGCTGTACTACAAGGCACAGACGGTTCCCATGCTGGAGCTGGTGCAGGAGGACGGCGCTGAGCCTGTTTACCGCATCACCCTGCCCGAGCTGCAGGAAAAGGTGCAGGACGATTCGCTCGAGCTGAAAAAGTTCACCGCAAGTGTGACGCTGCAGACGCTGGCGCACTCGCATGACAACGGTAAGACCGTTGCGTCCGGCACGGTCAAGGTCCCCGTCAACGAGACGAACACCGCCGATGCGACGGAAGATGCCCAGAGTATGGATTCCGCGGAGAGCGTCGCGCCCGCCGAGACTGCAGAAAGCACGGCGGCGGAAAGCGCCCCCGCAAGCGTGCCCCCGGTCCTGATGCGGGCCCGTGCGGCACTGCCCATGGCGACCCCGGAGACCGCCGCTGCCCCGGATAAGACGGACGCGGCGGAAACCGCGCCCCCGGAACGGACGGAAACAAGCGACGCATCGTAATTTTATTTCAGGAAAGAAGGTGGCATTATGCACCGCAGGGCACGCAGCATTCTGCGCGGGGAGCAGGGACTTTCGATGATACTGGTCCTCTGCATCGGCGCACTGTTTGTGGCGCTGTCGGCAGCGCTGGTCTATGCGGCCTCCGTGCTGACGGCCAATGCCAACCGCCAGCTGCTGGAACAGGAAGCCTACCAGCTGGCAACCAGCTTTTCCGACGTGCTGGAAGGGGAGCTGAACAATAAGGACAGCAGCTTTGCCAAGTTCGTCAATGAGCAGTTTATGTTCTCCCAAAGCTACGGCAAGGACATCTATGATTTGGAATCCCAGCCCAAGGAGTTCACCTGGAAACCGAAAGACAGCCAGCCTGATGGCGGGGCCGAGGCCATCACGGTAACACTGCGCCGCCGCCCGGGCGACGGTGCCGACAAGCTGAACCAAACGGCGAACAGTGACACGGCCAGCGCATTGCTTAGTGAGATTACGCCTTGGGAGGGCGGCGAAGGCCGTGGAGGCATGGTAATCGTCGATTTACAGCTGGACATTACGGTGACAGTCACGAAAAACGGCGAGAGCTTTGCCTTCACGCGGACCTATGACCGCACGGTAAAGTACAGCAGCAGCGACAAGTCAACAAGCAAGGTGTACTACACGGTAAATGGCGGAACAACGAAGTATTACCGTGAGGATGCCCTGACATTTGTTGCCGCCGGTCAAGAGAAATTGAAAATCACAGACGATAATATCAACAGCAACCGCCTGACGTTCCACTGCGACACCAGCCAGCAGCCCGATTCCATCACCTACACCCGCGGTGCCAAACAGAGCACCGGCACAACACAGGAGTGACCCGCTATGAAACATACTTTACAAAATCAGCGCGGCGAGACCATTGTGGAAGTGCTGGTGTCGTTCCTGCTGCTGATGATTTTTACGTCGATGTTCGTCGTTTCGCTGCGGTATGCCCGCGCCATGTCCCAAAAGGCCGAAACGCTGCGGGAGACAGCCTATGCCTTCTGCGCCGGGCTGTACCCGGCCAATAACGTAGCCCCCAAATGGGAGAAGGGACAGGATGTGCTGGAGTTCTCCTTTGGCGATTACGGTGAATTTACGGTGGAAGGCGTCGAGCTGGACAGCGTGGAGACATACGCACCTGACGACGAAAACCCACACAAATTTTACCGCTACAGCAGGAAATCTAAGGCAGAAGGGACGACCAACCCATGAAGCAGCGTTTGAAAAACCAGAACGGCACAACGCTGGTGGAGCTGATCGTCTGCATGGTGCTGCTGGCGATCTTTACGCTGGCGGCGGTCACGCTGATACAGCCCAGCGCACAGGCGTACATGGACATCCAGCAGCAGACCCGCGCGCAAAATCTGGCTGATGCGCTCATTGAGACGATCCGCGGCGAGGTGCTCGAGGCGAACGGCTATATCCGCTTCACCGACGGCGCAACGGACCCTAATAATTTGGACAGCGTTTTTTTGTCCAAGGGTAACGACTACAGCAAGGGCACGGCATTGGAATTCAGCGTCTACCCCAACCACATTGAGCTGATCGACAAGGACTGTGTGCCGCCGCTGACAAAGACAGACGGCACAGCGCTGCTGACACCGGAACAGGCCAATGCGCTGAACGGCTACCTGCACATGCGCTTTTACCGCGATGAACTGAATGACGCCGGGCACTACGGCAACCCGCAGCACACAAAAGAGAACAAGGACGCGGATGGCAACGTGACGGGCACACTGCCCTACGTTGCCTACGGCTACACAACGGCCTATCCCCGGGATGCCTATATGGGGCTGTTCATCAGCGAACTGCATTTCTACGCCCGCAGCTGGACGCAGGACGGCGACGAAACCAAGACCCCGCGCATTACGGCTATGACGGTGGTGCTGACGGTGGCCAAGCGGGACGCCTACAACCAGATCGTGCCGCTGTGCACCCAAAAAGCCATTGTGCAGCTGCCCGGTGAGCCGGTCATCCTGTATGAACCCGGCACCTGGGACGGCAAGGCATCGTCGGAGTCGTGAGCGGTGCCCTCCGGGACGATTTTTGAAAAGTATATTACAATCCCGGCGGATGTACTGGACAAATTCAAATGGACTTGTTATACTTTAAAACATGAATACCTGTGTGCCGGACAAAATGCAGGAACGTCATGGGCATCAGAGCAGAGAGGATGACTAGGATGGCAACAATTGAAATCAAAATGCTGGGCGGCTTTGAGATCCGTGTGAACGGCAAGCCCGTGCTGGCACAGCTGGCGCAGTCCCGCAAGGCAACGGCGCTGGTGCAGTATCTCGTTTTGCGGCGCGGGGAGCGCGTCTCCCACAAGGTACTGACCGATACCCTGTGGGCAGGGGAGCGGTCCACCAACCCGGACATGGCCCTGCGCGCCATCTTGCATCGCTTCCGCCTTATGATCGACGCGGAGGGTCTGGATGAGATGAAGGGCTGCATCGTGACCAGCCGCGGCTACTACCAGTGGAACCCCCATCTGGACTGCAGCGTGGATGTGTTTGAGGTCAATGACCTGTCGGAGCTGGCCCGCAAGGAGAGCGACGCCGAGAAGCGCAGCCGCATTTATGAACAGATCGTCAACCTGTACGACGGGCGGCTGCTGCCGCAGTCTGCGTCCGAGCCGTGGGTCGAAAGCGTCAGCGTGCGTCTGCACGGGCAGTACCGCACAGCCATTTTAAACCTGCTGGAGCTCTGCAAAAAATGGGGCGAGAGCACCCGCATCGTTACGCTGTGTACCCGTGCGCTGGAGCTGGACCCCTACGAGGAGCGCCTTTATCTGGAAAAGATCGTTGCGCTGGAGACGTTGGGCCGCCACGAGGAGGCGGAGGATCTGGCACGCCGCGGCAGCGCCATGGGCTGCCTGCATCATGCCATTGAGCCGGGCCGCGCAGGCTCTGCCTACCGCCAGATGCGCCAGGCAGACCGCAATATGGAGAGTGAGGTCTCCAAGCTGATCTCTGCCCTGCCGGATACCGAGAACACGGGGGCCTGTATCTGCGACTTTGAGACGTTCAAGGAAATTTACCGCGTACAGCGCGGTGTGCAGGTCCGCTACGGTCTGCAGGTATTCCTGGCGATCCTGACCGTGGCTCCCAGCCAGAACACCGATGCTGCCGAGACCGCTCTGATGGTGGAGCAGCTGGGCGATCTGATCCGCACGAATCTGCGCCAGTGCGATGTGGGCGCCCGCTACACCGATATGCAGTATGTTGTTATGCTGAGCGGCAGCACCGCCGAGAGCGGCACCAGCCCGCTGGAGCGCATCAAGGCCGCATTCTACCGCATCCCTGCCCATGGCCGCTACCTGTTGAGCTATAGCCTCTATGTTCCCGAGGCCAAGGCCGACAGCGGGCGCGCCCGCCGCCGCAAAAAGACGGCGAAGAAAGAAAAATAAGTGAGCCGTTAAGCCGTACAGTGAAAGCTGTGCGGCTTTTTTTGCTGCACGGACCGGCAAAGAAACGATTGGTAGGGGCGGGCATTGCCCGCCCGTGCCCGTTTGCCCTGTGATATATTTTCCCGAAAAGACGATGCTGCGCCAAGTTGGCGGGCGAGCAATGCTCGCCCCCTACACTCGCTGTATGTCGAGGAACGATTTTTTACACTTTCCACAATCTTTTGCCTAAAAATTTTTACAAAAAATCCGAAAAAACTGTTTAAATTTCCACAACAATGTGGTAAAGTAGTATCAAACAGGCGGGAGTGTTCAAAAATCACTGCGCCGCAATGAAATTCTACGCCGCAGGGCTGCCGGAAGCAGCCCCGGCGCGAAAAGAGGTTTGACGATCCATGGGCTACGCAAGCAAAGACATCCGCAACATTCTGGTGGCCGGCCACGCCGGCTGCGGCAAAACGACGCTGACCGAGGCACTGCTGTACATGAGCGGCGCTTCCGAGCGTATGGGCCGTGTCGAGGACGGCACCACGGCCAGCGACTTTGACCCCGAGGAGATCCGCCGCAAGGCATCGCTCAACTCGAGCGTTGTCCCCGTCGAGTACGAGGGCATCAAGTACAACCTGATCGACGCACCGGGTCTGTTTGATTTTGAGACCGGCGCTGCCGAGGGCATCATGGCCGCCGAGAGCGTGTTGATCTGTGTGTCCGGGCGTTCCGGCGTGACCGTCGGTGCCGAGAAGGCGTACCAGCTGGCGCTGAAAAACAACAAGGCGCGGATGATCTTTGTCACCAAGGCTGATTTGGAAAACGCCGACTACTTTAAGATCCTGGAGCAGATGAAAATTAAATTCGGCCCCAGTGTCTGCCCCTGCGTCGTGCCCGTCCGTCTGGACGACGGCACCGTCGCCTACATCAACCTGTTCAGCCAGAAGGCCTTCAAATACGAAGGCGGCAAGCAGGTCCAGATCGACCTGCCCGACATCGGCCACCGTTTTGAGGGCCTGATCCAGGCCATGAGCGAGGCCATCGCCGAGACCGACGAGGCTTTGATGGAGAAGTTCTTCGAGGGTGAGGCTTTCACCACAGAGGAGATCGTCCAGGGCATGGCCTCCGGCGTACGCAGCGGCCAGATCACGCCCGTGTTCTGCGGCTCTGCCGTCAACGCGCAGGCGCTGGATATGCTGCTCTACAACATGAACGTGCTGCTGCCCGGCGCGGACACCGCGTCCGCCGTGGGCGAGTCTGGCGGCGAGCCGGTGGAGATCACCGCTGACCCCGCCGCCCCGCTGTGCGCCTACGTCTTTAAGACTGTGGCCGACCCGTTTGTCGGCAAACTGAGCTTTATTAAGGTGCTGTCCGGCAGGCTGACCGCGACGAGCAACGCCGTCAACGCCCGCACCGGCCAGCCGGAGCGCCTGGGCAAGACGCTGACCGTCTGCGGCAAAAAGCAGACCGACACGCCCGAAATCGCCGCCGGTGACATCGGCGCAGTTGCCAAGCTGGCCACCGCCAAGACCGGCGATACCCTGTGTGACCCCGCCCGCGTTGTGGCGCTGCCCGCACCTGTGTACCCCATCAGCAGCTACCGTATGGCTGTCAAGGTCGCAAAGAAGGGTGACGAGGGTAAGGTCGGCAGCGCGCTGGCCCGCCTGATCGAGGAGGACCCCGCCATCCGGTTCGTGGTCGACCCCGAGACGAAGCAGCAGATCATCAGCGGTCTGGGCACCCAGCATCTGGAGGTCGCGCTGGCCAAGCTGAAGAATAAGTTCGGCGTCGAGATCACGCTCGAGAATCCGCGCGTGCCGTACCGTGAGTCCATCCGCAAGAGCTGCAAGGCGCAGGGCCGCCACAAGAAACAGACCGGCGGCCACGGCCAGTTCGGCGACGTCTGGATCCAGTTCGAGCCCGTCGAGGGCGAGGGCATCGAGTTTGCCGAGAACGTGTTCGGCGGCAGCGTGCCGAAGAACTTCTTCCCGGCAGTCGAGAAGGGCGTCCGTCAGGCCGCCGAGCACGGCGTGCTGGCCGGTTACCCGATGGTCGGCATGAAGGCCACACTGCTGGACGGCAGCTACCACCCTGTTGATTCCAGCGAAATGGCGTTCATTATGGCCGCCAAACTCGCGTATAAGGCCGCCATCCCCGAGGCCGGCCCCGTCCTGCTTGAGCCCATCGGCGCATTGAAAGCCCACGTCCCCGCCGACAACACCGGCGATATTATGGGCGAGGTCACGAAGCGCCGCGGCCGCGTGCTGGGCATGAACCCCGATGACGACGGCCTGCAGGTCGTCGAGGCCGAGGTCCCCGTGGCCGAGATGCAGGACTTCACCACCTTCCTGCGCCAGCTGACCCAGGGCCGCGGCTACTTCACGTTCGAGTTCGTCCGGTATGAGACCCTGCCGCAGATGCTCGAGAACAAGGTCATCGAGCAGGCAAAGGCATTGGGCAACTTTGCGGATGAGGATTAAACGAGAGATGTTCTTTCTTTGCAAAGAAAGAACCAAAGAAATTCTGAACAAGTAAAATAAAAGCACCTGCTGACCGGTATGCGTGTGACCGGTCAGCAGGTGCTTTCTGGTTGAGATATTGAAAGCTTCTTTGCTTACTTTCTTCTCGAAGAAAGTAAGAGAAAAGGGAGTCTGCGGAAACTGCCCGGCCCCTACAGCGCAGCAAAATGAAAGGCAAGGCCCCCATTACGTGATCTTCAACGCCCGCTGCACGCGGTACACAATGTACTTGAACAGCCCGGCGATCAGACTGAACTCCACCCAGACATAATTGGGCAGGTTCCGCCACTTGAATTTCGGTTTGTTTATCTTCGGCAGCGCCGCCCACGCCTCGCGGAAGCCCTTCGCGTAATCCCCGCCGAAGCCGCGCAGCCGGAACATAAGCACTTTGAGCAGATACCCCAGCAGCATCGGGATAAAATTCAAAACCAACATCAAAATCGGCTGGTTCTTGTAGGGCAGCAGAATGCTGTTGCGCCCGCTCTGGATGCTCTTAAACGGGTTGTAGCGCACAGCGCCGGTGGTCGCGCCGCAGATATGGCGGCAGCGGGCCGTGGGGCAATAGACGTTCCTGTAGCCGAAATTGTTCGCACGCCAGCTCAAATCGACGTCCTCGTAATACGCGAAGAACAGCTCGTCAAACACGCCGATCTCGTCCAGAATCGACTTGCGGTAGAGCGCCGCGCCGCCGCACGCGCTGAACACACGGCAGGGTTTTGTATAGCGGCTGGCCTTTAAGCCGTCGCCGCGCTTGCAGGCAAAGCCCAGGATTGTCACGTAGTCGCCCGCGTCGTCGGCCAGCTCCGGCTCATAGTAGCGCAGCATCAGGCTGCTGACCGCAAAAATTTTCAGGTCGGCGTCGGCGGTTTTGATCAGCTCCGCCAGCCAATCCGGCTCCGCAAAGGCGTCGTTGTTGAACAGCGCCATGTATTCGCCTTTGGCAATCGCAATGCCCTGGTTCACCGCATGGGAAAAGCCGGTGTTCCCGGCGTTCTCAATTAAAGTGTAGCGGTCCCGCCCGCAGTAGCTGCGGGCGATGTCCAGGCTCTCGTCGGTGGAGCCGTTGTCAATGACGATCAGCTCAAAATCCTGCTCGGTCTGCGCCCAGACGGACTCGATGGAATCCCGCAGCCAGCCCGCGCCGTTCAGGTTCGGGATGATGACAGATGCTTTCATGGTGCCTCCTCAACGGTAATAGTAGTAGGCCAGCTGGCTGTGCAGCGCGGCGGTAAACACCATCGCGGCCACAGCCACAAACAGGATGACCAGCCCCGTCACGACCAGCGCACGGATCAGGTACGCCCGGGCCAGCCGTCTGCGGGCAGGGTCCTGCGTGCCGCCAAAGCTCCACACCACCGCCAGCACGAACCCGGCGATGGGGATGGCGAACAGCAGCATGGCCGCCGTCGTTGCGCCCTGGCTCATGGCGTCGATGCGGTCCTCCTCCAGGTCCTGCTCGTACAGCGGCTCGCCAGTCTCAGCGGTACCCTCCGGGGACTGACGCATGGACTCCAACAGAGCCTCGCCCATCGGGATATGCGGCAGCGGTGCGCCGCACTTGGGGCACCGCTCGTCGTACGGGGCAGTCAGCAGACCGCAGTTTTTGCAAAAATGTGCCATAAAAACCTCGCTTATTCGTCGAATGCCAGACCGCGGTCCAGCTGGGTGTTCAGGATGATCTGGGTGTTGGTGGAGCCCATCTTCTGCATCTTGGTCAGCAGGTGCTCCAGCGCGTCAATGTCGGTGCAGCTTACCTTAATTATAAAGTTGTAGCTGCCTGTCACGCGGAAGCACTGCAAGACCTGCGGCTCCTGCTCGATCATGGTCAGAAAGCTCGCGCGGGTCGCTGCGTCCACCAGCACCGAGATCAGCGCCTCGACCCGGGCGGGTGCGTCGGGGTGGCGCAGCACGACAGTGTACCCGCCGATGACGCCCTCCTGCTCCAGGCGGTGGATGCGGCTGGATACGGCGGGACTGGTCAGGCTGACCCGCTGGGCGATGTCCTTAACGGGCATACGCGCATTTTCCGCCAGCAGTTGTAGGATTTTGTGGTCCAAATCGTCCATGGATTGACTCCTTGTCGTTGTTTTGTGTAATGCGCACAAAAAAATAAAGTGAAGTATACAATCACTGTTATCTTTAACAAAATTGGAAAAGTATGCTTTTTTGTGCGCTTGCTAAATAAAATTAAGTAGGAATGACTTTATTATAATCTTTTGAAAACCAAAATGCAAGTCTGACATTTGACATTTTAAGAAAACTTGCTATAATAATATTTGTAATCAATCAAGACATTCACTGACCTTTATATACTTTCCCACCCCTCTATGCACAGAGCCCCGCAGGTATCCCCTGCGGGGTTTTGTGTTTGTGTTGGCAGGACACAACGCGGGAAAGTGTGCAAGAATTGGGGGCTTTTTGCCTTCCCCCGCGGGGGAAGGTGGCCCGCAGGGCCGGATGAGGGGCGTGTGCACGGCAGTAGCCTGTAAACGGGCAGCATCTGCAAGGTTGACCCTCATCAGTCAGTGGTCGGGGCCACTGACAGTTTCCCCCTCCGGGGGGAAGCCATGCGCGCGAAAGGCTGCATTTTTACATTTTAAACCCCGCCCCGTTTGACGGCGCCCGGACTGCCGTGGTATAATATAATTTCCGACACATAACGTGCATTTTTAACGGAGGAATCAATATGCTCATCCCTGTGCTGCTTTTTATTGTCGGTCTGTTGTTCCTGATCAAGGGCGGCGACTGGTTTGTTGACGGCGCGTCCGCACTGGCCCGCCGCTTCCACCTGCCGGAGCTGCTCATCGGCGCGACGGTGGTCTCCATCGGCACGACACTGCCGGAGGTCATGGTCTCCACGATGTCCGCGCTGTCCGGCCATGGCGAGATCGCCTACGGCAACGCCATCGGCTCGGTCATCTGCAATGCGGCACTGATCGCAGCCATCACGATTGCGGTGCGCCCCGGCAGGGTAGACCCCAAAACGCTGAAAACCCCCGTCGCCTTCTTCTTCGCGGCAGCGGCCATCTACTGCATTGCGGCCTATGTTTTCGGCAGATTCACCCGCGTCATGGGCATCATCATGCTGGCAACGTTTGTGGCGTACATGGCCGTCAACGTGCTGCAGATGAAAAACACCCCTGCCGGTGAGCAAGAGGCGTCCGAGGAGGAGGAAATGCCCCTCGCCAAGACGCTGATCCTGCTTGTGCTGGGCGCGGTGCTGATCGCCGTCGGCGCAAATCTGCTCGTGGACAACGGCACCCTGATCGCGCAGGCCCTCGGCGTGCCCGAGAGCGTCATCGCCCTGACGTTTGTCGCGCTCGGCACCTCGCTGCCCGAGCTGGTCACGGCCATCACCTCGCTGGTCAAGGGCCACAGCGACCTGTCGCTGGGCAACGTCGTCGGTGCGAATGTCTTTAACCTTGTGCTGGTCAGCGGCATGTCGATCACGCTGGCACCCTTCACCATCCCGCAGAGCGCCACGCTGTTCGGCATCAATTCCAGCCTTGTGCTGGATCTGCCGGTCATGCTGGCCGTCATGCTGATCCTGACGGTCCCCGCCCTCGTCAAGGGCAAGCTGAACCGCGCCCAGGGCATCCTGCTCCTGGCGATCTACGCCGCCTTCTGCGCGGTGCAGTTTGCGCTGTAAAGAAAAAGGCGTCATTGCCCATGTGGACGTCCCCGCCGACGTGCGCCGCGCCTTTGCACAGCTCCAAACCGTCTACGGCAAGGAGACCCGCGCCGTCAACCCGGCGTTCGCCACCCAAAAGACAGAATAGAATTTCCATGCCCGGCATACACTTCCGCGAGGTGGTGTGTATGCTGGGCATTTTTGGTTTGTTTTTGCAGGCGGCGGCAGGGCATATTCTGTATCTGGCGCTGCATCTCGAAAGCGGGTCCTTCCCACGTCCGCTCCCGCCGGACAGGGAGCGCGCGGCCTTTGCCGATCTGCAAAAGGGCGGGGCAGCCGCCGCACAGGCGCGGGATACGCTGATCCGCCACAATCTGCGGCTCGTCGCGCATATCTGCAAAAAATACTATGCCGGGAACAGCGCACAGGACGACATGATCTCTATCGGCACGATTGGGCTTATCAAGGCGGTGGATACCTTCGACCCCGCCAAGGGCAAGCGCTTTGCCAGCTATGCGAGCAGATGTATTGAGAATGAGCTCCGCATGGACCTGCGGCGGGGGCGGCGGACGGGAGTGATACTGTCGCTGCAGGAGCCGCTCGAGGCGGACGGGCAGCTGACGCTGGCGGACACCCTGCCCGATGAAGCCGACATGGAGACCGGCTGCGAGAGCCGCGCCGACGCCGCCCGGCTGCGTGCGCTGGTGGACGCTCTGCCCGCCCGGGAACGCGCTATTATGCGGCAGCGGTATGGATTTGACGGTGCGCCCAAGACCCAGCAGCAGACGGCGCAGGCGCTGCACATCAGCCGCAGTTATGTTTCGCGGCTGGAAAAGCGCGCGCTCGAGTACCTGCGCGGCCGGTGGCCGGCGGAATGACAGGAATGGCGCAAAGAGGATGTAATCAACTAAAAAATGACGGGGGGGGGGGTACACGAAATACCATTTGCGGCAAAAGTGTGGCATGATGCGGCAGAACGCGCCACATATATGCCACACTTTTGTAAACTGTCGAATCTATGACATAAATCGGGAAATGCACGAAGCTGCCCGCTAAATGTGTCAGATTTGTAAATCTGTTATAAAATAACACGAAAAACTTGAAAAAATTTTCGGAAACTCATTGACATTTCGCTGACAAGCGGATACTATAGAAGTGTAGACAATTTTTAAAGCGAGGTATACCAACGTGCATCTGACAAAAAGCGAACAACAGATCATGGAAATTTTTTGGCAGGCGGATCACGCGATGGCACAGACGGAAGTCGTGAAAACCTGTGTTGACCGTAAATGGAAGGAACGCTCGATTTTCTCGATGCTGAACAGCCTGATGGAGAAGGGTGTTCTGCGGGAGGTTGGCTTCGTGCGCAGCGGTAAGACCTATGCCCGCACGTTTGAGCCTGCCATGTCCCACGCTGAGTACCTGGCCTCGGTCATTGCAGAGCAGCTGCCCGCAAAGCAGCTGCCCGAGCTGATCGCAGCCCTGATGCAGAAGGTGGAAACGACCCCTGCCATCCAGAAGGAAATGCGTGCCGCCCTGCGTGAAAACGCACAGTAATCAATGATTTGTTCAAAAAAGCACCGCCGACCCGTGACCCGGATCGGCGGTGTTCTTTATTAGGGGGGATGGCTCTGCCGGGGCGAACTTTTCGTTCGCCCGCTGGCCGTATGCAGTAGGGGCAAGGTGCCAGGGCGGATATGGAATCCGCCCCTACGCTGTAGGGACGATGCCTGCATCGGTTCGGAAGGTCTGCGGCTGCCGCGTGTGCCCGGCGGGCAAACACAGCGCACCCTCCAGCCGTCTTAAAAAGCGGGCAAATTACCCCAGGATGCCGCTGTTTTTGATCGCCTGTACGGCCTCGCCGATCTTCTCAACGGGCATCGTCAGGGCAAAACGGACGTAGCCCTCGCCGCTCGGGCCAAAGCTCGAGCCGGGGGTGCAGATGACGCCGGCCTTGTCGATCAGGGCCAGGCAGAATTCCATGCTCGTCTTGTACCCGGCGGGCACCGGGGCCCAGACAAACATGCTGCCGTGGCTGTCGGGCACATTCCAGCCGATGCCGCGCAGACCGCCGCACAGGGCGTCGCGGCGGCGCTGGTACTTGCCGCACTGGCGCTGCACGCCGTCCAGCGGGCCGGTCAGGGCAGCGATGGCAACCTTCTGAATGGGCAGGAACATACCGAAATCGATCTGGGTGCGCAGCTTTTTGCAGGCGGCGATGACATCGCGCCGCCCCACCAAAAAGCTGATGCGCGCGCCCGTGACGTTGAAGCTCTTGCTCAAAGAGAAGAACTCCACCGCGCATTCCCCGGCACCCGGCGTGTTGAAGATGCTGCCGCCGTGGGCACCGTCAAAGATAATATCGCTGTAGGCGTTGTCATGTACCAGCAGAATGTCGTACTTACGGCAGAAATTGACGATTTCGGCGTAGAGCTCCGGCGTGCCGATGCTGCCCACGGGGTTGGCGGGCAGGCTGACCAGCATGAGCTTGGCCCTGCGGGCCACGTCCTCCGGGATGGAGGTGACGTCGGGCAGGAAGTGGTTCTCCCTCGTCAGCTTGTAGTACCACGGCTCGGCACCGCCCAGCTTGGAGCCGGTCATAAAGACGGGGTAGCAGGGGTCGGGCAGCAGCACCAGATCGCCGTCGTTGCAGAGCGCCAGGCCCAGATGGCCGATGCCGTCCTGGCTGCCGGAGAAGCTCATGACCTCGTCGGGGGTGATGGTGTCCACGTTAAAGCGGCGCTTGTAGTAGCCGCAGACAGCCTCCAGCATCTCGGGCAGGTCGCGCAGGCTGTACTTCCAGTTTTCGTTGTCCTGCGCGGCGTCGATGAGCGCCTGCTTCAGGTAGTCCGCCGGTGCAAAATCAGGCGTGCCTACGCTTAAATTGTAAAGATGACGGCCCTCGGCCTCCAACGCGACCTTTTTGTCATTGAGCGCCGCGAAAATCTCCGGCCCGAACAGGTCCAGACGACGAGAAAACTCCATATCCCAAAACCTCGCTTATTGATGTAGCTTTATACAAAAAACGCACATTTTCTTGTATAAACATCCTCATTATACGCCGCCGCCCCAGCGCTTGCAAGGGGGTTATAAAAGAGGTATAATAAAAATTATATTGAAATACGGTAGGGGCCGCATATATGCGGCCCGCAGCTGTATGGTGGGCGGACGCCTGCGGGAAGGCCGCGGGCCGGGCATGCCCGGCCCCTACCGGTGCATTACGATCAGGAGTATTATCACTATGGACAAACGCAATAAAACCGCTCTGGCTTATCTGCTTATCGGTGTGGCGGCGGCGGGGCGCGCCCTGCTGGCCGTGCCGGAAAATGCCGCCATACAGGAGGTCTCGCTCACCGTGCTGGCCCTTGTGGGCTATCTGCTGCTGGCCTCCAAAACCAGGCTGCCTACCGTGTTCGGCGCGGCGGGGCTTGTGCTGGAGCTGATCCTCTGCGGCAGCCAGACCGGCGGGGCGTGGGCACGGCTGGCCCCGGCGCTGCGCGCGGCAGACCTGTGGCTGTTCTGGGGCGCGGCGCTCGTGCTGGTGCGGCTGGCAGGGCGGCAGCAAAGCAAAATGCCGTACATTGCCGCCGTGCCGCTGGCCGTCTACACCGTCACGCACTTTATCCCGTCGCTGACCTCCGTCGCCGCCGTCAGCTTTGTGGTGTTCAGCGTCGTCATGCTCTGGTTTGCGGCCATTATGATCCGCGCCTACAACGACGCGCGCATAAAAAAATAAGGCGATTTTGCGCAAATCCGTTCCGCGATAAAGTGACAAATACCGCAAACTGTGTTATACTGAATACAATTATAAAAATCCAGCCGGAAGGAAGGCTTTTACTATGATCCCTTTTAACGTACCGCCCTGCGTGGGCGACGAGCTCGACTATGTCAAGCAGGCCATCGACTCTCATAAAATCTGCGGCGACGGCGCCTTTACCAAGCAGTGCAACGCCTGGTTGGAGGAGCGCTTCCACGCCCAGAAGGTCCTGCTGACCACCAGCGGCACTACGGCGCTGGACATGGCCATGCTGCTGTGCGATATTCACCCCGGTGACGAGGTCATTCTGCCCAGCTACACCTTCTCCAGCACCGCCACCGCCGCTGTGCTGGCCGGGGCAAAGCTCGTCTTTGTGGACATCCGCCCCGACACGATGAACATCGACGAGACGAAGATCGAGCAGGCCATCACCGATAAGACGCGGGTCATCATCGCCATGCACTACGCCGGTGTCGCCTGTGAGATGGACACCATCATGGACATTGCTCGCCGCCATGACCTCAAGGTCGTCGAGGACGCGGCGCAGGGCGTTATGAGCAGCTACAAGGGCAAGGCACTGGGCACCATCGGTGATTTCGGCTGCTACTCCTTCCACGAGACAAAGAACTACTCGATGGGCGAGGGCGGCGCACTCGTCATCAACAATCCCGCGTACAATGAGCGCGCGGAGATCCTGCGCGAGAAGGGCACGAACCGCGCCAAGTTCTTCCGCGGTCAGGTGGACAAGTACACATGGGTCGATTTTGGCGACAGCTACCTGCCCAGTGAGCTGAACGCCGCCTATCTGTGGGCGCAGCTGCTCCACGCCGACGAGATCAACGACAACCGCATGGCGACCTGGAACGCCTACCACGATGCCTTCCGGCCACTGGCCGACGCGGGCAGGGTCGAGCTGCCCACCATCCCGGCGGACTGCGTGCACAACGCCCACATGTTCTACCTGAAATGCAGGGATCTGGAGGAGCGCACCGCGCTGATCCGCCACCTGAAGGCAAACGATATTCTGGCCGTGTTCCATTATATCCCGCTGCACTCCGCCCCGGCGGGCAAGAAGTTTGGCCGCTTTGACGGCGCGGACGTCTACACCACCGCCGAGAGCGAGCGCCTCGTCCGCCTGCCGATGTACTACGGCCTGACCGAGGCAGATCGCAATAAGGTCATTGCCAAGGTCCTGGAATTTTATGCGCAGTAAGGCCCTGCCCGGCTGGGCGCACACACTTTGCACCGCTGCCGCCGCGCTGGTGTTCCTGCTGGCGTATGAGCTGGTCGTCTACAGGGTGCCGGTGACGGAGATCTTCCTGCCGGTCAGCTCCTGGAGCGACGAGGTCATCTACAGCAAACAGCTGTCCGCCGCCGTGCAGTACGGCGCACCGCAGGGGTACTTCGGCTTCAATGAGTCGCACGCCGCCGTCGGCACCTACGCCGCGTGGGGGCCGGCGGTTTTTCTGGTCTATGCGCTGCCGGGGCTGCTTTTGCGCGGGCAGAATGCCTTTTTGTGGTGCAACCTGCTGTTCGTCGTGCTGGGCTGGACGTTTTTCGCCCGGGCCGCGCGGCTTGGCTGGAAGCGCCAGCTGGCCTTTGCTGCGGCGCTGGCCGCCATGAACGCGCCGATCCGCTATGTGTTCTCCGCCATGCAGGAGCCGCTGCACTATGCGCTCATGCTGGCGGTGCTGGGCTGCGGCATTCTGGCGCGGCGGGACAAAAGCCGCGCCGCGTGGGCGGGGCTGTGTGTGCTGTGCGCCGTAGCTACGCTCGTGCGCCCCTATGAGGCCGTGCTCTGGCTGTTCCCGCTGGCGCTGTGCCGGCAGGACCGCCGCCGCATCGCTATCTGCGTGGCGGGCGGGGCGGTTTCCTTGGGCGGCACGCTCGTGCTGATGTCCAAATTCTACGCGCCCTACTTCTTTACCAATGTCGATTTAAGCCCGCTGCAGGAGCTGGCCCGCGGACAGGTGGTCTCCGCCGTCAGGGACGTGACGCACAAACTGCTGGACGCCCTGCGCACCGTGGCCGAAATGCTGGCCGACCAGCTGGCAAACCGCAGCGGGGGACAGTACCTGCTGTTTTTCCTGCTGCTGGGCGTGACGCTGGTCTGCCTGATCGTGGATGCCCGCGCCGGGCGGCCCGTGTTCTGGAAGGGCTGCGCTGCCGTGACTGCGGTCATCGTCTTTCTGGCGCTACTGCTGATGTACCGCCCCGTTGAGGGTTCCCGCCATACGCTTGTACTGGATGTGCTGCTGCTGGCGGCGCTCCTTGTGGAGGACGCCCGCCCCGCCGCGGGCACGGCAGCCGCCGCGCTGGTGCTGGCCACGCTCGGCGTGCTGAATCTGGCGGACGGCTTCACCATGCCGCGCTACAGCGCCGAATGGGACGCCGCGGTGCAGCAAATCGAGGCCGCGCTGACCGAGAGCCGGTCCGCTGTGACGAGCGCCGACCCCTGGGACAGCACCGTGGCCTACGCATTTGGCGACCCCGTACACTGCGGCCTGCTCTACGGCGTGCCGGACGGCATGGGCATCCAGTTTGACGAGGCCGCCTACCTGACCGACCCGGCCCATGAGATTCATTCCCGCTACGTCCTGACCGCCGCCGACACCCCCACCGCCGCCCGCTTACAAGCCGACGGCTGGACGGTGCTGTACGAGAGCGACAGGGGCGTGCTGTACGAACATGGCACAATGTAGGGGCCGGGCATGCCCGGCCCGCGGCCTTCCCACAGGCGTCCGTCCTATAGCTGTGGGTCGATGCAAGCATCGCCCCCCGCACCGTAGGGGCGGATTCCATATCCGCCCGGGCCGTCTGCCCCAAACGCCGATTTTACGTTGTAGAGACTGTAGGGGCTAACATTGTTCGCCCGCCAGCCTGACGTAGCAGAGTCCTTTCGGAATGGCCCTTCCCGTGGCAAACGGGCACGGGCGGGCAATGTCCGCCCCTACAAGCAAGGTAAAAAGAGCAAGGAGAATCCTCCATGAACACACCCACTCTCCCCGTCCTGACCGGCACAGCGGTCACGCTGCGCCCCATCACCGACGCCGACACGGACCTTATCGTCAAGTGGCGCAACACGCCGTCTGTCGTGCAGAACTTCATCTTCCGCCAGACCTTCACGCCGGAGATGCACCGCAGCTGGCTGGCGACGAAGGTCGCCACCGGCCAGGTCGTGCAGTATATCATCCTCGACAACGCCGACGGCAAGCCCGTCGGGTCGGTCTATTACCGCGACATTGACAACCACAACCGCAGCGCCGAGTACGGCATCTTCATCGGTGAGGAAAGCGCCCGCGGCAAGGGCCTTGGCACCGAGACGGCCCGCCTGTTCACCGATTTTGGCTTTGCGGGGCTGCATCTGCACCGCATCAGCCTGCGCGTGCTGGCCGAAAATGCCGCCGCCCGCCGCAGCTATGAAAAGGCCGGCTTTGTGCAGGAGGGTGTTTTCCGCGATATGGAGCTGCTGGACGGAGCCTACCGCGACGTCGTCTTTATGGCCAAGCTGGCGGAGAACTGACGTGAAAAAACCGATGCAGAAAATCCGAACCTGCCTGCAAAAGACCCCCAATGCGCTGCTCTGCGCGTTGGGGGCAGTCGTGTTCCTTGCGGGCTTTTACTTTTTGTGCTACCGCACGCCGCTGAACGAGGTCTGGCTGCCCACCACGATGAACAACGACGAGGCGCTCTATAACCGCCAGGTCGTCAGCGTGCTGACCCACGGCGGGCCGCAGGGGTACTTCGGCTATCAGGAATCCACCGCGGATATTGGCCGCTACGGTACCTGGGGTCCGCTGCTGATTTGGGCCTACGCGCTGCCGGGTCTGCTGTTCGGTGCCAGCGTAAACGTCGTGCTGTGGTGTAATTTGCTGCTGATTGCCGTGGGCATCGCGGTGTTTGCCCGCTGCGCGCGGCTGAATTACTGGCAGTGCATCGCGCTGTGCGGCGCACTGTTCAGCATTATGCTGCCGCTTCGCTCCTGCGTCAGCGGCGCGTCGGAGGCCATGCACTACATGCTGGCGCTCCTCATCGTCGGCACCGCGGCGGCCCTGCACCGCAGCGGCAGGACTGGCTGGCTGATTGCCTGTGCCGCGGCCTGCGCGGTGGAAACGATCTTCCGCCCCTACGCGCTGCTGTTCTGGGTGTTCCCGCTCACGGCGGTCTGGCAGAATAAGCGCCGCCGCGCAGCCTGTTTGGGCACGGCGGCGGGCGGGTTCGCGGTTTCGCTGTTCGCCATGGCCAAGCTCGCTGCGCCCTATTTCAGCGACGGCGGCATGGACTTTGACGGCATCCGTCTGTTATTGCAGCTCCATCCCGTGGCGGCGGTCCGCTATGAGTGTGCCCGCGCTGCGGCCCTGCTGCACGCGGCCTGGCGGGACGATATTCTGCCCACACTCCACGGTGAGACGACCTACATCGGCGGCGGTTGTGTGACGTTTTTGGCCGTTGTGCTCGTCGCGGTGGTCTGCCTTGTCTGGGATAAGCACAAAGGCCGCCCGCTGGTGCTCAAGGCCTGTGCGCTGTTTTGCAGCGCGGTCATTGCGCTGGTACTGCTGTTCATGTACAACATCGACCCGCGCCACATGATGCTGCTGGCCATCCTGCTGCTGGGGGCCGTCGTTGTCGAGGACGCCGCGCCCGCCGCCGTCTGGCTGCCGGTGGTCGTCGTCCTGCTGCTGCCGATGAACTTCCAGCGCGGCAGCCTGCCCGAGAAAAACGCCGAAATGGCCGCCCAGATGCAGACCGTCGAGGCCGCCCTGACCGCCAGCGTGCAGGATGCCGGGGCCGACCCCTGGGACCACACACTGGCCTACGCCTATGACGACGGGGTGTTCCACGGCTATCTCTACGCCGTGCCCGCGGGTATGGGCATTGAGTTTGACAAAAACAGCTACCTCTGGGACGAGGAAAACCCGATTTCCTCCCGCTACGTGATGTGCGGCCACGACGCCCGCGTTGCCGCCCGCCTGCTGGCCGAGAACTGGCAGCAGGTCGTCTCCACCGAGGATCTGGTGATCTATAAGCGCCCGTGAGCGCAGAAGGAAGTACACAGCTATGCAGAAAATATCTTACGTGATCCCGTGCTACCGCTCCCAGCACACCGTGGGGGGCGTGGTGGCGGAGATCGCCGCCACCATGCAGACCCTGCCGCAGTATGACTACGAGGTCATTCTGGTGAACGACTGCTCGCCGGATGATACCTTCGGCACGATCCGCAGCCTTGTGGCGGCGGACAGCCATGTCGTGGGCGTCGATCTGGCGAAAAACTTCGGTCAGCATGCGGCGCTGATGGCGGGCTTTCACAAGTGCAGCGGCGACATCGTCGTCTGCCTCGACGACGACGGCCAGACCCCGGCGGACGAGGTCGGCAAGCTGCTGGCAAAAATTGACGAGGGCTATGACGTCGTCTACGCCAGCTATGACACGAAGCGTCAGGCCGGCTGGCGCAACCTGGGCAGCTGGGTCAACAGCAAAATGACCGAGATCATGCTGGGCAAGCCGCCGGAGCTCGTCGTCAACAGCTACTTTGCGGCGCGCCGCTTCATTGTGGACGAGATGCTGCGCTATGAGCACTGCTACCCCTACGTCATCGGGCTGGTGCTGCGCTCCACCAAGCGCATCTGCAACGTGCCGGTGCACCACCGCGCCCGTGAGGAGGGCCGCAGCGGCTACACGCTGAGCAAGCTGCTGAATCTCTGGATGAACGGCTTTACGTCGTTTTCCGTCAAGCCGCTGCGCATTGCGACCTACATCGGCACGCTGTTTGCCGTGGCGGGCTTTCTCTACTTTATCTATATCATCATCGACCACTTTACCCGCGCGGCGGCCCCCATCGGGTGGGCGTCCACCACGGCGCTGCTGCTGCTGCTCGGCGGCATGATCCTGGTCGTACTGGGCATTATGGGCGAGTACGTGGGCCGCATCTACATGTGCGCCAACGCCGCGCCCCAGTACGTCGAGCGTGAGGTCATCCGGCATGAGGAGAACGACGCATGAAGCAGGCGAAATGGTTCCTGCTGCTGCATGTGATCCTGGGCATCTATGCGGGCAGCAGCGTGTGCAGCAAGCTGGCCGCGCAGCAGCCGTTTTTGAGCGCGGCGTTTATCGTGCTGTACGGCCTGATGCTGCTGGCGCTTGTCACCTATGCGGTGGGCTGGCAGCAAGTCATCAAGCATCTGCCGCTGACGACGGCCTACGCGAACAAGGCCGTCACCGTGGTGTGGGGCATTCTGCTGGGTCTGGCCGTTTTTGGTGAGGCCGTCACGCCGCGCCAGGTCATCGGTGCGGTCATCATTATATGCGGCATCGTGCTTTTTGTACGGGCCGACAATGAGGGGGAGGGCGGCAAATGAGTCAGGCACAGCTGCCCTATGTGCTGCTGTATCTGTGCAGCACGTTCCTCTCCGCGGTCTCGCAGGTGCTTTTGAAGAAGGCCGCGCTGCGGGAGCACAAGTCGGTCTTGGCAGAGTACACCGACTGGCGGGTGATTTTAGGCTATGCCCTCTTTGTGGGCTGCACGCTCTTAACGATGCTGGCCTACAAGGGCGTACCGCTCAACGTCGGGCCTGTACTGGAAGCAACAGGCTATATTTACGTCACGATTTTCGGCGTTACGATCTTCCACGAGAAGATGAACCCTAAAAAGCTCGCCGCACTGGCGATGATTTTGGTCGGCATCCTTGTATATGCGCTGTAACTAAAAACGTCCTGCCTGCAACATTGCGCAGACAGGACGTTTTTTATTTGGGCATTTGGAATTTCTTTGGTTCTTTCTTTGCAAAGAAAGAAGATACGTACTCTCTATTACAGCCTTTCCGGTACGCGGCGCTCGCGGCGCTGCACCGGGCTTCTCTGCAAAACGGTGGCGGCATAATCCAGCAACAGCGCCAGCAGCAGACCAAACACCACGTCAATGACACTGTGCTGCTTGAGCAGTATCGTGGACAGCGAGATCGACACACACAGCACCATGGCGGCGGAGCGCATCCAGCGGCGGCGCGGGGCATCAAAGATTGCACTGCGGTAGTACGCCAGCATCAGCGTGACCGAATTGAACACATGGATGGACGGGCAGACGTTCATCGGCGTGTCGCTGCGGTAGATCATCCGCACAAGCTGCGCAAAAATGTCGGTGCCCGGCACGTATTTCGGGCGCAGGGCAAGACCGTTAGGCACAATGGCATAGAACAGAAGCGTCATCGTCATGCCGGTGAACAGCGGAATGCACAGCCGCCAGAAATCCTCCCGCGGGGCCTTATACAGCAGGTAAAACAGCGTAAACGGGATCCACGGAAACCACAAAATATACGGTACAATGGCATATTTGCAGAACGGGATCAAATCGTCCAGCTGGCAGTGTACCCACAGATCCGGTGTCTGGATCGTGCGCTCCAGCAGCGCAAAAAACGATAAGTAAAACAAAGCATAGAGCGCCATGAACCAGACCGGATGGCGCGAACACCAGTTACGCATACATTTACACCCTTTCGATGATGTACTATTATACGCCGCACGCGGCGCACAAAACAAGCGACAATCTGCACAATTCGCAGCTGCATTTTCGACAGGATATTGTGGAGATTTTGTCTATGCCGCCTTCTGTATACTAATACGAATGGCCGCGCGGGAGTAATGCGTTACAGATGTGAAAGAGTTGTAAACAAACAAATGGCGGAGCGGTAGGGGCCGGGCATGCCCGGCCGCAGACTGTCGAAAAAGGTGTGCTCAACCCTTGGCCCCCTCTGCGAGGGGGCTCCGCCCGCAGGCGGTGGGGGAGAGAACTGTGCGGTTGCCCAAAATATTTCGGGCTATGGCAAGGTTCTCTCCCTCCGCCCCTTCGGGGCACCGCTCCCCCTCTGGCGCAAGCGCCACCTCCCCCGTATCGGGGGAGTCTGTCTCGCAGAGGGAGGTTTTTCGACACGCTGGGGTGCCCCGCTGGGGCACCTCTTTCTGTATGCGGTGCCGCTGACTGATGAGGGCAGAGCTATTGCGGCATCCCGTCAAATGGTCGATTCCGGTAACTTTGCCCTCATCCGACCCTGAGGGGCAACCGCACCCTTTCCGGCGCTGCGCGCCACCTCCCCCGTATCGGGGGAGTCTGTCCACGAGGGGGAAGGCAAAGAACGGCGGTCAGGAAGCTGGCCGCCGCTTTTTTATTCTGTAAAATTCCCCAATATCCCGCGTTTCCGATTGTAATTTCTTCGACAAAATGCTACACTAATAGTATCTATCCACAGCATAAAATCTGCCCAAGAGAGGTAACGCACCGTGCCAGAAGAACGCAAAGTCTACCGCCGCCCTGCCCGGACGGCTGCGCCCGCCCCGCAGGCCGGGCAAGCGGCCCCGCGCCCCGACGCGCCCCCGCCGCCGAAGAAAAAGAAACGTCCCGGCGCCAAACGCCGCCGCAGCCGCCTTGTGCTGGGGCTGTGTTTGCTCTGCCTGCTGGTCGTGGTCATTGTGTCGGTGGTGCTGGTGCGCTGCTCGGCAGAAGAGAAAGGCCCCGCCGAGGCGGACTTCGGCACGCCCGCCGCGGCCTGGCAGAAGAACGAGCTGGGCTACTACTTCAACACAAGCGGCCGGGCCATGCCCGCCGCGGTGCTCAAAGGCATGGACGTATCCAAGTTCCAGGGCGAGATCGACTGGGAAAAGGCCAAGGCTGCCGGCATCGACTTTGCCATCATCCGCTGCGGCTTCGGCGGCGAGTGGGACGGCCAGGAGGAAAACTGGGCGCAGGATGACCCCCAGTGGCGGCGCAACGCCGACGAATGCACCCGGCTGGGCATCCCGTTCGGCGCATACCTTTATTCCTACGCCACGACGGTGCAGGAGGCCCGCAGCGAGGCCGACCACGTCGCGCGGCTGCTGGGCCTGACCGCCCCGCCGCAGGAGGGGCTGGACGACTACACCGCCGCGCCCTACCGGCTGAGCTACCCGGTCTACTACGACCTCGAGGATAAGTACATCAGCGGCGTTTTCCCCTCCGAGATGGCCGAGATCACGCAGGCGTTCTTTGACCGCCTGACCGAGTACGGCTACACCGGTGCGCAGGGGCTGTATGCCTCCCGCAATTGGGTACGCGCCCGCATGACAGATCCCGCCTTTGACAAATGGCGCGACAACCTCTGGATCGCGCGGTTCTCCGACGATTTGGACTACGCGGGCACCTACGATATGTGGCAGTGCACCTTCAGCGCCCCGGGCGCGGACTACGGCGTCCAGAGTGAGACAGTGGATCTGGATTTTGTCATGAGACCGTTCAAATTTACCGGCGTGTCCGCCTGCAACGGCAAGACCGCCGCGCCGGTGCTCCTGAACGATACCTACACCGACGAGCTGCACATGGACGGCAAGGACGCCTACGCCACGCTGGCGACGAACGAGCCGGGCGAGGGGGACGGCGGACGCAGGGTCTACTGGACGACGAGCGACAAGACCGTGGCAACCGTGGACAAAAACGGCACGGTCCGCGCCCGCACCGACAGCGGGGAATGCACGATCACGGCCACGCTGGCCGACGGCACCGAGAGCCTGACCTGCCGCGTGCGGGTCGGGGACATCACGGTCCCGATCTTTGCCACGGCGGGCCTGCGCGGGGACCGCGCCACGCTGGCGGACGCCGCCGCGCTCAAGGGCGCGACCCCGGATTCCATCCTGCTGGACGCGGGCGACAGCCTGCACGGCACCGAGAGCGCCAGCCTGACCGGCGGTATGGATATGCTGTCGGCGTTCTCGGCGGCGGGGTACGACCTGCACGCCATGGCGCTGACCGACTTTGCCTACGGCACGACCCGCCTGGTCAGCGACGCCAACATGGGCAGCGGCCCGTCGCTGGCGTCCAACCTGCTGAACAACGAGGGCACCGCTGTGTTCTACCGCTCCACAAGCTGGAGCCGCAACCGCGTGACCAATGGCCGCTACACCGTCGTGGAGCGCGCAGGGTATAAAATCGGCTTCTTTGTGCTGAACGACCCGGCGCAGGCCGCGGTCATCTCGGCGTCCAACGGGGAGTTCATCACGGCCCGCGACTGGAACGACACCGCCACCGAGCAGATCACCGCCCTGCAGAACGCCGGGTGCGATGCCATCCTTGCGATTGTCTCCACCGCCCCGGCGGGCGACTGGCAGAAGGCCCTGCTGAGCCAGGGCGTGACGGCTATTATTGACGGCACAACGGCGGAAAACGGCACGAACGTGCTGGGCGCGGACCTAGGGCTGACCGGCGTGGCGCAGCTGGACCTGGTCTTTACCCAGGGCGGCGGCTGCCGCGTCGAGCTCCGGCAGCCTGTGGCGGCTGCCGAGATGGAGAGCCGCCGCGCCACCTGGCTGGCGATGAGCACCGCCGACGCCGCGCAGGCCGACACCGCTGCCGATGCCGCCGACCCCGGCAAGGACACCGAGGCCGTGGGCGGCAGTGACACCACCGCCCCCACCGAGACGGCAGACGAGGCCCAGCAGGCCGGTGCGCACGCCTATACCAGCGCCGCGGCGGAGATCGCCACGCTGGACGCCGACGACCAGAGCATCCTCTACACGCCGCTGTTCACCTACGCGGCCAACCCCGACGCCAACAAAACCATCAGCTTCGGCAACTATCTGGCGGCGCTCTACGCCGAGATCGTCACAAATGACCCGGCCACGGGTCTGCCGGAGGGGGCGTCCGTCGAGGCGTTCGCGGGCGGCGTGACCGAGCCGGAATACGGCGAGATCACCCGCGGGGATTTGATGGCCGCCCTGCCCGCGACAGCGCGCATTCAGCTGGTCAGCACCACCGCAGAAGCCGCCCGGGCGCTGGCCGACGGCGGCACGGTCAGCCGCGTCTACCAGAACAGTCTGACCGAGTACGCCCCCGAGGGGGATGTAGTCTACATCGTCACCGACACGGCGACTCTGGCCGGTCTGGGTGCGGAGTACACGGTCCTGCGCGATTACGGCGATGTCTTTTGGAGTGTTCGGATGAACATCAACGACCTGACCGCTAACTTTACCACAGAGTTTGTGCTCCCGGAGGCCCCGCAGTACGGGGTCGGACGCAGAGGCTGAACCGGGGACGGCAGCTTCCCGCCAACTTCCCGAACCCTTCCGGCCTGCTTCGCGGCCACCTCCCCTGATGGGGAGGCTTTCCTCGCGGGCTCCGCCCGCGCAAAAAGGCTCCCCTTTTAGGGGAGCTGGCCGAGCTTGCGAGGCCTGAAGGGTCCCGACGGGCTTTCCGTGGCCGCCCATTCCCGGTTTCCCCCGCAACATCCCCAAATAAAGGAGGTTCTCCCACATGAAGCTCACATTCTTAGGCGCTGACCGGGAAGTGACCGGCAGCTGCACACAGCTGGAGGCGGCGGGACACCGCTTTCTGATCGACTGCGGCATGGAGCAGGGCCGCGACGTGTATGAGAACGCCGACCTGCCCTGCGCGCCCGGCACCTATGAGGCACTGCTGCTGACCCATGCGCACATCGACCACTCGGGCCGCATCCCGTACCTGTACAAAAACGGCTACCGCGGCCCCATCTATACCACCGATGCGACCCGCGACCTCTGCGCCATCATGCTGGAGGATTCCGCCCACATTCAGGAGCAGGAGGCCGAGTGGAAAAACCGCAAGGCCATGCGCAGCGGCGCCGAGATGATCGAGCCGGACTACACCGTCGAGGACGCGCAGAACGTCATGAAGCAGTTTGTGCCCTGCCCCTATGAGGCGTGGCAGACGCTGTTCGACGGGCCGACCGGCAAAATCGAGATGCGCTTTACTGATGTGGGGCACCTGCTGGGCAGCGCGTCCGTCTCGCTGCGCATTGCGGAGCCGGGCCGCACGCCGGAGATCATCGTTTTCTCGGGCGACATCGGCAACACCCATCAGCCGCTCATCAAGGATCCGTCCAACCCGGGCCACGCGGATTACCTTGTCATGGAATCCACCTACGGGGACCGCAGCCACGGCCCGAAACCGGATTATATCGGCGATTTGAGCGCCGTGCTGCAATCGACGTTCGACAAGGGCGGCAATGTCGTCATCCCCAGCTTTGCCGTGGGCCGCACGCAGGAGCTTTTGTATTTTATCCGCCAGATCAAGGCCGAGGGCCGTATCAAGGGCCACGAAAACTTCCCGGTCTTTGTGGACAGCCCGCTGGCGAGCAAATCCACCACGATCTTCCGGGAAAACTTTGCCGAGTGCTACGACGACGAAGCCCTCGCCCTGGTGCAGAGCGGCCGGAACCCCCTGCAGTTCCCGGGTCTGCACGTCAGCGAGACGAAAGAGGAATCCATGGCCATCAACGGCGACCCGACGCCCAAGGTCATCATCTCCGCCGCCGGCATGTGCGACGCGGGCCGCATCCGCCACCACTTAAAATATAACCTCTGGCGGCCCGAGTGTACGGTGCTGTTCGTCGGCTACCAAAGCCCCGGCACCTTAGGCAACGCGCTGGTCAACGGTGCGCAGGAGGTCAAGCTCTTTGGCGAGCCGGTGCAGGTCAGGGCCCGCATTGCGCAGCTGGGCGGGCTTTCGGGTCACGCCGACAAGGACGGGCTGGAAGCCTGGCTCCGCGCCTTTGACGAAAAGCCGAAGTTCGTCTTTGTCAACCACGGCGAGGACGCCGTCGCCGAGCACTGGGCCAACCATCTGAAGGAGGAGGGCTACGAGGCCGACGCCCCCTACAACGGCTCGATCTGGATCGCCGCCGAGGGCCGCGTCGCCTGCGCCGAGGTCGGCAACACCCGGAAGATCATCAAGACGAAATCCGCCGAGACCGTGCGCACCAGCGCGGCCTATGACCGTCTGGCCAACATGGGCCAGCGCCTGCTGGAGGTCATCCGTCACAACCGGGGCGGGGCCAACAAGGACCTTGCAAAATTTGCCGGCCAGATCGCTGCGCTGTGCGACAAATGGGATCGATAACATTGACAAAAGCAAAAGGAATATGGCAGATGCTGCCCGCACCCCTGCGCGGCGCGGCGACCCTGCTGGCAGTGCTGGCGCTGGCCGCGCTGCTGACCACGGTGCGGCACAATGCCAGCGCCTACCTGACCGGCGTGTGGGATACAGGCTCCCAGACGCTCGTCTATGGCCGCATCCACCAGATGGAGCAGGGGCAGTACGCCCCCGGCGGCTTTCTGGGTGTCTACACCGACGATTGGAGCGACGACACGAACCGCGCACTGTTCCGGGACGACACCCCCACCGACGCGGCGGCGTTCCACCCCTACACCCACCAGTCGGGCTTGCAGGGCTGGCTGTTCGGCAGGGTCAACCGTCTGCTGCGGCACCGGCTGCCCGACGGTCTGGCGCGGGAGACCGCCCTCTACTGGCTGAACAGCACGCTGTTCTACGCGGCAGAGCTGCTTGTGGCGCTGGCCGTGTGGGAAGAATTCGGCCCGCTGGCGGCAGCGTTCGGGTTTGCGTCGGTGCTGCTGGCCCCCTGGCTGCAGCGCGGCATGAAGGACCTGTACTGGTGCCTCTGGACCTGGCTGCTGCCGCTGCTGGCGGCGCTTTGGCTCTGCCATTGCACCCGCGTGCGCGGCAAAACGCCCCGCGGGTGCTGGCCGCTGGTGGCCGCCGCCTGCATGGTGCGCTGCATGTGCGGGTTTGAATTTATCACAACATTTTTGATCCTGTGTGAGATCCCGCTCTGCTACGCTGCCGCCAAGGCGTATTTTGTGCGGCGCGACCCGCACGGCGCGCTCGTCTGGCTGGGCCGCACCGTCGGGGCGGGTGTCTCGGCGCTGGGCGGTATGGCTGCGGCGCTGGCGCTCTGGTTCGCACAGGAATGGCTCTGCTTCGGCAGCGCGGCGGACGCCCGGCAGAACATGACCCGGGCCGTCACGGACCGCGTCAGCCTGACGGACGGCGCGGTGCGGGACGTGAACGTGCCGCAGGTGCTCGCGCAGTATTTCCGTGAGAGTACGGAGCCGCTTTTGCAGCTCGGGCCCGTCAGCGTCACGGCATGGCAGCTGCTGCTGTTTGCGCTGCTGGTCGGCGCGGTGTGCGTTGTTGTCTGCCTGTGCCGCGGCACGGCGGCGCAGCTGGTGCCGCCGTGCATCGTCTGGGGGCTGGGGCTGGCGGCCCCGGCATCCTGGATGGTGCTGTCCAAGGCGCACGCTGCGATCCATACCCACCTTGTACCGATGCTGTGGCACTTTGCGTTTGTGCCGATCAGCTGTATGCTGCTGCCGGTGCTGGCAAAACTCATGATCCCGGGGAGGAAAAAAGACCTTGTGGCATCCCATTAAACACTACAAAACGATCCGCCATCACAAGATGCTGGTGATGAAAAACTGCTTCCGCTGCGGGCTGTACTGGCAGGGCCTGACCCACGATTTAAGCAAGCTGGCCCCCGTGGAGTTCTGGGCCGGGGCCAAATACTGGCAGGGGACGTGCAGCCCCAACAACGCCCAGCGCCAGGCCGAGGGCTACAGCGCCGCCTGGCTGCACCATAAGGGCCGCAACAAGCACCATCTGGAATACTGGATCGACTACGCGCCGGACGGCGACCACGCCATGGCCGGTATGCGGATGCCCGCCCGCTACGTGGCCGAGATGGTCTGTGACCGCATTGCCGCCAGCAAGAACTATAAGGGCGACAAGTACACCGACGCAGCGGCGTGGGAGTACTATGACCGCAGCAGGGACCACTACATCCTGCACCCCGAGACCCGCAAGGAGCTGGAGACCTGCCTGTTGATCCTGCGCGACGAGGGCGAGGATGCCTGCTTCCGGTATATCCGCACCGAGCTGCTCGGCAGGAAAAAGTAAATACAGAGCGCCGCCCCTGTGCAGTTTTCCACTGCGCAGGGGCGGCGTTGTTTAGAACTTATGAGAGACCGTCACTCCGTTGTTGTCTCGGTGGGCGTGTCGTCGGTGGGGGGCGGTTCTACGGTCGGCGTCGGGGGCGGCTCATCTATGTACGGCGTGGGGGACGGGGTGGCTGTCACCTCGGGTGTCGGGGACGGGGTGGCTGTCACCTCGGGCGTCGGGGACGGGGTGGCCGTGACCTCGGGTGTCGGGGACGGGGTGGCCGTGACCTCGGGGGTCGGCGTCGGCGTGGTCTCCACATAGCTGTCACTCGTGCTCTCGCTGTCGACGGGCTCCTCCGTCGGCTCGGGCGTGGCCGTCGCCGTGGCGGTGCTGGAGGAGCTGACCACCGGCACCGTGTAGACCACGGCGTCCTTGTCGCCGGTGTGCTTCGGGATCGTCGTCAGCGCGGGGCGGTCATCCTCGGTAATGTAGCTGTGGGTGCGGATGTAGTTGAACAGCGCGTCCATCGCCGTGCGGGTCAGATGGATGCCGTCGCTCGTCTCCACATAGCCGCTCTTGGCGTAGCCGGTGACGGAATCCTTCAGCACCTCGGCGCTGTTCAGGAACTTCCAGCCCTTCTCCTGGCACATTTCGACGAGCGCTTTGTTGTACTCGTCCACCTGGGTCTGGGTCAGGCTCTGGTTGGAGTGCTGCTGCCCGATGGGCGGGATGGCGTTGACGATGATGTCCACGCTGGGGTAGGCGGTGACGATGGCCTCGATGCCGGTCCGGTAGTTTTTGACGAAGTCCGCGGCCTTATAGCCGGGGTTCAGGTCGTTCGTGCCGAAGGTCAGGATGACCCGGCGCGGCTGCAATTTCGCCACGGCCTGGGGCATCGTGATGTAGCCGGACGAAGTGCTTACCTGCACGCAGGCAAAGGTCACCAGACTCTTGGCGGTCATGCCCACCGAGCCGATGGCATTGTCGTAGCTGCAATAGTCGAACATGCGGTACATGCGGGCCGTGTTGCTGTCGCCCAGAAACAGCGTCTCGTCCACATAGCTGTCGCCCGCGTCGGCGGACTGCTCAAGGATCGTCGAGGTGTAGGCCTGGGTATCGATGGTGTTTTCCTCTTTATTATAGCCGCTCTCGACGACCATGGACGCGCTGTCCACGGTGGAGACGCTCTGGGCGTCCGCGCCGCCGAGGTCGATGCCGCCGATGAGCACCAGCGAGATGCCGACGCTGACCAGCAGCATAACGCTGCACAGAGCCAGCACCAGATACATCTTGCTGCGCATATCCAGCGCTTTTTTCTTTTGTGATTTGGTTTTGCCTGCCATGAAAGGCTCCTTTCGCGTGGGAGCATGGAGTGTTTACACAATATGTAAATTCATTTTACACCATTTTCCACCGGAACGCCAGTCTTTTTGCAATTTTTACATAATTTGCCGCAAAACAAAAACCCCGCCGAAGCGGGGGTAAACAGAAATGAGGATAGCTGTGTTAAAAGGCTTCCCCCTCATCCGGCCCTGCGGGGCCACCTTCAGTCTACGCGCTAAGAGCCGCCTACGGCGGTTGCGCTCCGACACGCGCCAGCGGGCGCAGCCCCTTGGGGGGGGAAGGCAAAAGAAATTCTGAAATTTTAACCTTCCCACGCCCGAAAACCCCTTGACAAGCCCTGCTCCTATATGGTATGATACTAGAGCCGCATGGTATGGGCTCTATAAGTGTGTGCTTTTATCGGTGCAACGCCCTACAGACCAGCGAGACTTATTGAAAGAGGTTATCCACTATGTACGCAGTTATCAAAACCGGTGGCAAGCAGTACAGCGTTAAGGTCGGCGACGTCGTCTACGTCGAGAAGCTGAACGCTGAGGACAACAGCGAAGTCACCTTCGATCAGGTTCTCGCCGTTGGCGAGGAGGGCTCTGTCAAGGTCGGCGCTCCCGTTGTTGAGGGCGCTTCCGTTGTTGCCAAGGTCGTCAAGACCGGCAAGGGCAAGAAGCTCAACATCCTGACCTATCGTCCCAAGAAGGGCAGCATGGTCCGCAAGGGTCATCGTCAGCCTTACACCAAGGTGGAAATCACCGCGATCAACGGCTAAGGAGGTAAATCACAATGGCACATAAAAAAGGCGTAGGTTCTACCAAGAACGGTCGTGATTCCGAGTCCAAGCGCCTCGGCGTCAAGCGCGGCGACGGTCAGTTTGTTCTGGCCGGCAACATCCTGGTCCGTCAGCGCGGCACCCACATCCATCCGGGTGAGGGCGTCGGCATCGGCAGCGATGACACCCTGTTCGCTCTGGTCGATGGCCGCGTTCACTTCGAGCGCATGGGCCGTGACCGCAAGCGCTGCACGGTCAAGCAGTAAAAAAACCGGTACGGGCGGGCCTTTGCGGCTCGCTCGTTTTTTGTGATTTTTTGTAAATGAGGTACCACATGGCAACCAGTAATTTTATTGATACCGCCACGATCTGGCTGCACGCCGGCAAGGGCGGCGACGGTGCGGTGACGTTCCACCGCGAAAAATTCGTGGCGGCGGGCGGCCCCGACGGCGGTGACGGCGGGCGCGGCGGCGACATCATCTTTGTGGCCGACGACAACCTGTCCACCCTGATGGACTTCCGCTACAAGCGCAAGTACACCGCGCCCGACGGCGAGAATGGCCGCGCCAAGCGGATGAGCGGCGCAGACGGTGACGACCTGGTCATCCGCGTGCCCCGCGGCACCGTGCTGAAGGAGGCTGAGACCGACCTCGTCGTGGCCGATCTGACGGGCAGTGAGCCTGTTGTCGTGGCCAGGGGCGGACGCGGCGGCTGGGGCAACAGCCATTTTGCGACCCCGACCCGCCAGATCCCCAAGTTTGCCAAGCCCGGTCTGCCCGGCGAGGATATGCACCTCAAGCTCGAGCTGAAGGTCATTGCGGACGTGGGCCTGATCGGCTTCCCGAACGTCGGCAAATCGACGCTCATCAGCATTATTTCTGCCGCGCGTCCCAAGATCGCCAACTACCACTTCACGACGCTGACCCCCGTGCTGGGCGTCGTCCGCGTCGGCCCGGAGCAGAGCTTTGTCTGCGCCGACATCCCCGGTCTGATCGAGGGTGCTGCGGAGGGTGTCGGCCTCGGCCACGACTTCCTGCGCCATGTTGAGCGCTGCCGCCTGCTGCTGCACGTCGTTGACGTCTCCGGCTGCGAGGGCCGCGACCCCAAGGCGGACTTTGAGCAGATCAACCACGAGCTGGCCGGGTTCAGTGCCGAGCTGGCGGACCGTCCGCAGATCGTGCTGGG
>OOCB01000644.1_pt1 | contig 54363 bp, 46 predicted proteins | sample 1671351 | NCBI WGS metagenome assembly OOCB01 (sample SAMN06348148, study PRJEB24527) | human gut metagenome | biome: human gut; feature: ankylosing spondylitis patient; material: feces | host: Homo sapiens | place: China | collected 2015-10 | reverse complement strand
ATAGTGTATTGATATACAATATTAAATTATAATATATATATGTATATTAAAACAATATTTTCGAGAAATTTCGAACTTTATCTGGAAATGAATACAAAGTCAAGATCAGAGGGTTTCGGAAATACATTGCACAAACGAGCAAGTTTGGATATAAGAGTTATCGGATGGTATCCCATAGCGGAACAGACGTACGGATAAACATTGAAAATTTTTCCGGTACAACGTCAGTCATCTCCGTAAAAGACGGACGGAAGGAGGGGTTTGGCATAGGCGCAAGCAGCCCCGACATCCCCTGTAATGGTCAGAGACAACAAAAAAGTCTATGAAATAGCCAAGGAATTACAAAAAAGAGGTATTTTTGTAAGCGGAATCGTATATCCCGCCGTACGAACCAAGGAAGCACGACTCAGGGTCAGCCTGCTGGCTTCGCATGAAAAATGGCAATTAGACCATTTGGTCGAGTCTCTGAACGAGATTAACAAGATAATACCTTTTAAACATGGAAGAAAAGAAAACGAGACCAAGAAGAGCTAAAAGGACAAAAGCGGATATAGAAAGGAGCATAAACAAGGCTGCCAAAGAAATCATCCTGAAAAAAGGCTTCTCCGACATGACTGTGTTAGATATCATCAAAAGAGCCAAGATTGAGGCGGTCACGTTTTACCTCAGATATAAGAACCTGGATGATTTTTGTGAGAATTTCGTTAAGGAATACGACTATTGGTTTAGCGATATGTTGAAAACCTCGAATGACAATTTATATACGCAAGAAGGTTATGCCGCAATATTTGAAAGACTCCTGGATGAATTAAAGGACGATTCGGTAATGCTGGAATTGCTTCGATGGGAAGTCAACACGGCAAACGAGGTTACCAAGCGCACTGCCATGAACCGCGAATTCCACACCCTTCCATTAACCCATGAATATGACAGGCTTTTCAAGAATACGGGGATAGACTTTGTGGCTATTTCTGCTCTTATAGTGGCCGGCATTTATTACCTGAGTTTGCACAGGCGTTGTTCCACTTTTTGCGGGATAGATATGACCACTGATGAAGGAAAAGAGAGAATCCAGAAAGCCATAACCAATCTTTCGGTTATATTATTCAACCACCGTGAGAAGTGCAAGCAAACAACTTCAACGCTGGATGTCATAGCCGAACGGATGAAAGAAAAGGGATTAAGCGAAGAGGATATCGCATATTGCCTGAAAGTATAGAGAAAAGAGCAGGAAGAAAACGAAGTAGTTTTCTTCCTGCTTTCGTTTTCTGACCTCTCCGACTAAATTCCGTTAAGGTTTATGCAAGGCTTCCATTTTTAATATACCCTCGCATTATGCATCTCAATATTGAAACGATCCATATTGCCTGCACAAGTCTGAATGAATCTGATTCATTATATGAAACCAAATCCCATAACGGGAATCCTAAGAAAAAAGCAATTAGCCCAATATCGCCATAAACGGATACATCAGTTCCAGGCAACCAAAAAACGACTACAAAAACATTTATCATAAAATTTCTTAAAAAAAGTATATATATACATGTATGTATATATACACAGAAAAATAATTCATATATTTATACGTCTTACCTTAAAAACAAATACCATGAAAAAAATTATCACCTCATGTTTTCTTGTTTTTGCCACTGTAGCGGTATATGCTCAATCCTCAGAAACTGAGGATAAAAAAGAATGGGATAAATTGCAGAAGTATAGTGAAGAGCGGGCTAAGTTTCTGACCGAACAATTGTCTCCTTACGATGTTAAAAATCGCGACATCGCCTTGAGTCCCAAGCAACCTTGCTGTAGAGATGTCTCAAAATACGAAGTCATAGACAGTGGTTTCGTACGCATACAGTATGCCTTGAATGCTACGGATATCAAAAATCCTCAAACATATGATGACCTGCAAAAGTTGGAAATTGGTAAACGTTATACCAAATATTATAGTGCCTATGTTTTCGAGTCTGATTCCATCGCAACGGCTTTTAATATATTATATAATAGAATCAATCATACCAATTTCGTGTTGGAAGGAGGTAAAATTTCTGTAGTAGGTGAATTAAGAGGAAAATTGCAAGGATGGTCCAGGTACGTGTTCTCCGATTTCTTCAAAGACATATCAAATAACAACTTGACGGAATATTGCAGAATGCCTGACCATATAGAAAAATACAACAGTTTTTATACTGAAACCATACCCGTTCAAGATTGGCAACTATGTGAGGAGAATCAGGAAATAGCCGGATATCAGTGTCAGAAAGCCACATGCCATTTCAGAGGGCGTGATTATACGGCATGGTTTACCGTGGAAATCCCTATCAGCCAAGGGCCATGGAAATTCTGCGGCCTGCCAGGTCTTATTCTGAAAGTATACGACGACAAGCAGGAATACGTGTACGAGTGTGTTAGTGTCGAGCAAATTACTGACGGATATCCTATCACCAGACTGGACAACTTCAAGGCTTATCAAAACACGACACGAGAAAAACTGGACAAGCTGGTAAAAAAGATAACGGAGAATTATTATCAGATATCTGGCCTTACCAATACCATATCCAAGAAATTACGGCCGTATAATCCTATGGAACTCGAATAATCTGGAAACATGATGAGATCCGATAATTCCCGCCGACTCCCGGAAACTCGTCTTGGTCTTAAAACCTGCAAACAGGATTAAGGGCAGCGATTAAAAAATCAAACGAAGGCTCCGACAGAAATTTACGAAGGCTACAAAACAGACAAGTCTATCATATAGACCTGGAATGTATAATCAACAAGTCAAAATGATAACCTAAGAGCATGAGAAACATTATATCTTTTTTATTTATTTTTTTCTGCAGCCTGTCGGTTAAGTCGCAAACCCTTATTTCCGGTGTGGTGAAGAACAAAACCGGTGAACCGATGATTGTCACCGTAACGTTACAGCCAACGAACAAGCAAAATATTTCCGGATTCACTTCAACAGATGCCGACGGACGATATAAAGTGGCTTATAAAGGAACCGGGGATTCAATCCTTGTTACCGTACGTGGTATGATGATAGAAACGGCAACCCGCCGCATTCCAAACCGTTCTGCCACAATAGACTTCATTGTCACTGAAAAGATTAACAAACTGAAAGAAGTTTATGTCAAAAGTGAACCCATACACAGACGTGGAGATACTTTATCCTATGTGGTAAGCCAATTCACCGGACAAAGTGACCGCACCATTGAGGATGCCTTAAAGAAAATGCCTGGCATAGAAGTGTCCTCATCTGGTGCCATCTCCTACAATGGAAAGGAAATAAACAAATTCTATATAGAGGATCTGGATATGCTCGGCGGACGTTATAATTTGGCTACCCGCAATATCGAGGCTGATGATGTCGCATCAGTACAGATTTATGAAAACCATCAACCGATCAAGGCGGAATCCATATTCTCAGACCAGACCGCCATCAACCTGAAACTTAAAGACAGCGCCAAAGGCGTGTGGTCTGTCAATGCCCTGGCAGGATCCGGCTATCAGCCGGTTCTATGGAACGCAGAACTTACCGCCATGCATTTTGCCCATAACCGACAGCACATTTCTGTTTATAAGGGAAACAACAGCGGGTATACCTCTGAGGATGAACTTCTCAAACATTATGATGCCGGAGGATTGCCGGGCGCAGGAGGGATGTTGTCCGTCAGTCAGCCGGGCACTCCAAATGTGGACAAGAAACGGTATACGGACAACCGGACCAACATGGTGTCTGTAAACCAGCTCGTCAAAATCAAGGACAAGGAATGGACGGCCAACATCAACTTCTACAATGAACGCTTGGATAAAGCAGGATATTCTTATTCCTGCCAGTATTTTCCAAACGGAGAAACACCTTTGGTCATCGAAGAAAACATCAATAATGAGGCTAAAGAAAACAATCTGGATGTTTTGCTTCAGGTGCAATCCAATCAGGATCGTGAATTTTTCAGGAATAGGCTGAATATCAAAACATCATGGAACCAGACCGGCACCAGTCTGATTTCGCGGAGCAACCGTCTGGAGGGAAACAATTCCATTTTCCAACATCTGGACAGGCCTTATTTCACTGTGAGCAATGCGCTGAACATGCTGAAACGGTTAGACCGGCATACCATCCGTTTCCGTTTCAATATAGATTACAACGACCGTCCGCATCAGCTCAACATCACTCCGGCTTATTATTTCAATACTGATTCGCTGGAACTTTTAAGCCAGGAGGTGATACAGAAAGACATCCACGCTACCCTATCAACCTCATATGGTCTGACTTTAGGGGATTTTATGCTGAACTACACACCGAAGATCAATATGACTCTCAACAAACTGTCATCATCCTTGTCTGCCGAGGACCATGAAAAGAGGTTCATTCCGGCTGCTGACAGTATGAGAAATGACTTATGGTACAATACTTATCAGATAGGAGTGGAACAGGAATATACCTATCGCAAACTTAACCGTTTGAGAATCAAACTGAAAATTCCAACCTTCTTCTATCTGATCACTGACAATGACCGGATATACGATCAGAAGACCCATTATAAACGCCTGCTTCTATCACCGTCACTGATGGCGGATTACAGTTTTACCCCATCATTCAAGACGGTTTTGAACGGCTATTACCGGAAAGCGTACGGCGGTTTAGAGGATGCCTATTCCGGCTATATCCTGCAATCCTACCGGAATCTGCTTCGCAATATGACTGAAGGGTTGTTCGAAAGAGAAAGTGCGGGGGGAAATATCTCGCTGGAATATCGCGATGTCATCCGTATGCTTTTCTTCAGTGCCGGTACCGGTTATCAATACCAACGTAAGAATCTGTTGTATGGCTATGCCTATAATGGAGTCATGGGCATGAAAACCACGACAGGCCAGCCGACAGATAGAGATTCCTATAATGTGTCCGTCTCTGCCAGCAAGGCTTTCAGGTCCTGGCAAACCAAACTGGAGTTTTTCGGTGGAATAGACTGGGGAAATTATGAAATTTCACTACAGGACGAGATCCAGCCTTATCGCACGAAAAATTATTCAGCAGAGATGTCTTTGAATACCACACCATCACGGTATCTGAATTTGTCCTACCGTTTCTCCTGGAACAGAAACGAACAACGGGCTAAAAACGTGGAAGGAGGGAAATACCTGATGCGCACTCACACTCACAATGGGGAAATATGGATTTTCCCCACAAAAAGACTGAGCATCAATTTCAATGTGGACTACCAATATTACCGTGAGGCGGTTCAACGAAATACGGTATTTGCCGATGCACTCGCGCGTTACAGGTTCAAAAAAGTGGAATTGGAACTGGAATGCAACAATCTCTTCAATGCTAAAAGTTATGTGGCGATATCAAAAACCAACATGAGCACTTTCATCAGCCGTTACGAATTAAGACCGGTCAACGCCTTATTAAAGGTACGGTTTAAATTAAAGTGACGTGGATTATACCTTATATATATGGGGGTTACACCATATATATAAGGTACGCTCATTTAAGTCGTCATTTGCTTTGCACCTTCGCATAGCCCCAAAACGATCAGACCAATCCGCTTAAGCCCCTGATAACTTACATGAATCGTTTCTACCTTACAAGAAACTCCTCTATCGTTCCCGTTTCAGAGGAGAACACGGCACCTATCTTGTAGAGTTTACGCTTGTCTGCCTCATACTCACGAGCATAACCTTTATCCTCTATCTGCTGAAGGGCTTCATCGGCCGTACCGTCAAGTTTGAATTCAAATATATAGACGTAACCGGGCGTTTCCACTATACAGTCCACACGGCCATGGCTCTGCACCTTTTCGGTATATACCGTGTATACGCTTATCAGACGCATGATCAGGTAGAACGTGTAGTGGAAATAACGTTCCTTCTCGCGTTCGTTCTCCTTGCGGCGCATGGTATAGGGGATGCTAGCCAGAAAAGAAGTCAGACCAATACGGAAACCGTCAATGTCACCTCTTCTCAGGAAAACTGACGCCTCCCGTATCCAGGGATATATTTTATCTCCGTTTTTAAAATAGTTTGAAGCTACCAGGGAGAGAAAACCTTCCTTAACTTCCTTGTTGGGATAATCCAAAAGGAATGAACCGAATTCAATATCAAACTCCTTTATAGTGAGATAGCCGCTCTGATAAATCATCGGAAGGGGCTGCTCCACATCGGCCTTGTAATCGATAAACTCCTTCGGGGCATAAAACTTGCCCGTGATGTCATTCATGTTTTCATTGGAATGGGAAAGCAGGCGGATAAGGTAAGTCGGAGTTCCGCTCTTGAACCAGTAATCGGATATCCTTTGTGTAGAAAAAGCATTCAGAAGACTGAACGGATTATAGATATCCGTCATCTGGTCACTGAAATGATAACCGTCATACTGCGCCTTCAGTTTGTCTCTCATTTCCTCGTAAGAACACTGGTACACCTTGGCCATGCTCTCCATCGGCTCCCTGAAGTTGTCATCCAGTTCTTCCTGTGAAATACCGCAAAGAGTTTCATACTTGCCGTGCATACTGATGTCGAAAGGCTGGTTGAAACCGCTGAACACACTGACTTGGGAAAACTTGGTCACTCCGGTCAGAAATACAAACTGAAGATGCTCGTCTGCGCCTTTGAATACGGAGTAGAAACCTTTCAGAATATTACGGTGCTCTTCCTCAAGACTTGTATCTACATCGAGCACATCCAAGATAGGCTTGTCATATTCATCAACCAACACCACAGCACGGAGACCAGTCTGTTCATGAACGTATTTCAGAATCTCAATGAAACGCAAGCCCAAAGGAAGTTCCCTATTGGTTTCAAAATGAAACTCACGTTCCCATGAAGTGATATAGCCCCCTATCCACTTCTCCAATATTCCTTTTTCCGTAAAATTTCCACCGTTAAAATCGATATGGAATACAGGATAGATCTTCCAGTCCTTTTCCAGACTGTCTATCTTCAATCCTCTGAACAGTTCCTTCCTGCCGAGAAAATAGTTCTTCAAAGTAGAAACAAGAAGACTCTTACCAAAACGTCGGGGACGGCTCAGAAAGTATATGGAGCCCTCATTGACAAGAGAGTAAACCAAATCGGTCTTGTCAATATAAACATAACCGTCTTCTATTATTCGGTCGAAACTCTGTATTCCTATAGGATATTTCATACCATTGAATTTTTAAAGTTTGTTTTTACGTTCTCTTACAAAGGTAGAAAAAATATCCGAAAGGTAGCATTTATTCTTGATTGTTAGACTAAGAATAAATATTATTCACATTTTGATATAAAATTATAGAGGAAAACTATTTTAGGATAAGAAGCAACAAATAATCAGCAACCTTATCGATATCTGCCATTATCCTTGCATATTCTGCAGATGAAAGTTATTAATCTTTGTGATATCAATTCCAATTATCATTTTTTCTGTACAATAAGAAACAGGCAACCATCCGTTAAAGATTCGAATAGCCGCCTGCTTAATCATATCATTCCCAACTGTCCTTTATTCAGCCGGTGCCCATTTACATCGAACCGGAGAAACAATGGCTCCTTCTTCCTTCAGCTGTTTCATGGCCTTATCCACTTCCTTGCGGTCAAGTCCACTAAGCTCTGCTATTTTACCTGCATTAAGAGGTGTTCCGGCTTCTTTCATAGTAGCCAACACTTTGTCTTTTGTTTCCATAATCTTGTTTTTTAATAGTTATTATTTCTGATATCCAATGTCACGTCCATATATGACCGTAACCCTTCTATATAGTCTGCATATAATGTCTCTGCATCTTTTCCTTTCAGAATGTGACATTTACCACATAATTCACAATCATGCAGGCACTTCCATGCGTCGAGCACAAAAGCCCTGCGTTCTTCTTTGGTAGACTGCTCAATACGGGGAGGCATCATATGCTTAATTCTTTACTCAATTCATTAATAATATTACATTAAAGCGAATAAGGTCTCCATAAGAATCACAATGCAAAACACACCATATCCATAGTTGACATTCTCCTTTCATCAAGAAGTACAAATATAGCGAATGAGTCTACAGTTACAAAGAAAAAAGAGTTTTTATTTTGCCAGGTCTAAAACGCCTATAAAAACATTCGTCTTATTCACCGACCTCGGATTGAGCAAATCTATTCACCGACGACGTTCTTCTATGCCAACGGAAAACGAAACATTGTCATTGAACTTAATATGTAACAAACCTCCAAAACGTTCTCCAAAAGCATCGAAGTAAGGAAATGGAGGTATCATTCCGCTATGGTTTGTCGGCCAAAAAGCCTTGCTTCCATAAGCATAGAGACTGACGCGATCATTGAAATGATAACCCATCATCACATTAAGTCCAAAATGATTCTCATTGAAATTATTCCATGAAAGATGGTTGTAAAAACCCCCGACTGCTAAAACGAGACGATCTGTGAGCATCTTGGCATACATGGCGGAAACGCCTGTTCCAAAACCCACCCCCGGAAAACGGTTCCGGCCAAAACTGGCCGTCACACTCATACTCAAACTGGCATTGAAACCTTCATGAAGCGACCATAAGCCACCACCATACCAATAATCATCTGGATAATAGGCAATAGACGGACGTACAGTAAGCAAAGGTGGCAACAGCGGTTTCACAGTAGAAGTAGTATCAGCAAGTCTGAATGACGGCTTAAAGTCCTTGTTCATTTCTAATACACTTCCAGAAGAAAGTACTTCCGGAATGGCAGAAGAGACCTCTCCGGAAATGATCCTGACTGTATCCGACCTGACTGCGGAAGGATGTTCTGACGGATTCTGCGCACGTGCAGTGACCACAAACATCCCAAACAGGCCCCATAACATGATACGTTTTTTCAACATAATCTGTTCCCTCCTTTTTATTAAAAACACCTATTGATTCCGGCTAACGAATCCGCAAGCAATCATTTACCTTAACAGCATAATCATCAGGCAGATCATTCATCTCATAAAGACTTTCCAGGCGAATTCCATACTTTTGGGCTATAGTGTACATGGACTCACCGGCACGGACTATATGCGGACGCCCTTTGTAAGCGTCAGAAGCCCGCTTACGCTTACGTTCCAAATACAACACATCTCCTGTCTGCAAACGATAATCCTTAGGCAGTTCGTTATATTTTCTTATGTTACGTGCTGAGACCCCGGTTTCACGCGACAGGCTCTCAAAAGTATCACCGGATCTCGCTATGACATAATAGTTGTCATTATTACGATATACCAAATGTGAGGGCAAAAGTTCTTCATTGCTCAAATCATCCATATTGCCATAATCAACCTTACGACGAACCGATTTCCAATGGTCAAACTGATCAAGATCATAACGCTCTATCAGATCAACCAATAAATGACCATAACGAGGATTGGTAGCATAGCCACAACGCTTCAGTCCATGAGCCCATCCTTTATAGTTTTTCATCGACAACTTAAACAAAGACGCATAACGGGGTTGTTTCAAAAACAGGGAATGATCCTCATATGACTCTGCCGCACTTCTGTATTTTCTGAATTTCTCATTGCGGGCATCATCATCACGAAGCACATACGGCCCACGCCATGCGCTGCCGCACTTGATGCCAAAATGATTATTGGCCTCACGGGCAAGGTAACTGTTTCCCGCCCCACTCTCCAACAAGCCCTGAGCCAAGGTAATACTGGCCGGAATCTTGTAACGGAGCATCTGATCCACAGCCATATTGCAGTAAGTCTCTATATAACGGACATATTGCGGATTTTGCTGTTGTGCACGCACCACAGTTATCACACAAAATACCCATACATATACAACGTATCTCTTGAATCCCATTATAGAAATTATTAAAATTCCGAAACAAAAGACAAAGTTATCTTTTTTTTTATCGATATAAAAAAACCTCGCTATATTTGTATATTATTAACCATCATAAACAGGAATGCCATGAAAGAAATAGAAATCAAAAGCCGGATAAGAATTTATGATGAATCCGAACTGACACCAGAAGACAAAAAGCTCATAGAGAGAGCAAAAGAAGCTGCTCTAAAAAGCTATACGCCCTATTCCCGCTTCCAAGTCGGAGCGGCAGCCTGCCTGTCGGATGGTACCGTTATATGCGGCAACAACCAGGAAAATGCGGCCTATCCATCGGGCACCTGCGCTGAACGCACCACCATTTTCTATGCCAACGCCACATACCCGGAACAAGCTGTTGCCACACTGGCCATAGCAGCATACACAAACGGACATTACCTAAAAGCCCCCATTCCACCGTGCGGAGCATGCAGACAAGTGCTGCTGGAAACCGAAAACAGATACAACCGGAATATCCGCATTCTGCTGTATGGAGAAAACGGCACTTACGAAGTACAAACCGTTAAAGACCTTCTTCCACTCCAGTTTGTCAAGGAAACAATGGACGAATAACTTCCTGAATTCAGGTCTGCGGCCAGGCTCAACAGCCAACCGCAGACCTGAACTTTTAAACCCCGACTGGAGTATAACAGACAACTCATATCAAAGAACTGCAAAATAAAGACAGTTTCCAACTTTTTTTTGTACCTTTGCAAAAATATTTTAAGGTAAACAGTATGATCACCCTATCTAATCTAGCGATCCAATTTGGAAAAAGAGTCTTATACAAAGACGTCAACATGAAATTTACTAACGGCAACATCTATGGAGTCATAGGTGCAAACGGTGCCGGAAAATCCACACTTCTGAAAGCCATTTCCGGGGAACTGGAACCGACTAAAGGTATTGTGGAACTGGGACCAGGCGAACGTTTGTCTGTTTTGAGCCAGGACCACTTCAAATACGACCAGTTCACCGTACTTGATACAGTCCTGATGGGACACACCGTGTTATGGGATATCATGAAAGAGCGTGAAGCCTTATATGCCAAAGAAGATTTCAGCGATGAAGATGGCATTAAAGTAGCTGAACTGGAAGATAAATTCGCTGAAATGGGCGGATACAATGCAGAAAGTGATGCCGCAGCACTCCTGAGCGGTCTTGGTATAAAAGAAGACAAGCATTATTCCCTCATGGGAGATCTGAGCGGTAAAGAAAAGGTGCGCGTGATGTTGGCCAAAGCGCTTTTCGGCGAGCCGGATAACCTGCTTCTCGACGAGCCGACCAATGACTTGGACCTTGATACTGTACAGTGGTTGGAAAGCTACCTCTCCGAATTTGAACATACCGTATTGGTTGTCAGCCATGACCGTCATTTCCTGGATTCTGTCTGCACACATACGGTTGATATTGACTTCGGTAAAGTGACACTGTTCGCCGGAAACTACAGTTTCTGGTATGAATCAAGCCAATTGGCATTGAGACAGGCGCAGAACCAAAAAGCCAAGGCTGAAGAAAAGCGTAAGGAACTGGAAGAATTCATCCGCCGTTTTTCTGCCAATGTTTCAAAGAGCAAACAGACCACCAGCCGTAAGAAAATGCTGGAAAAACTGAATGTGGAAGAAATCCGTCCCTCAACCCGTAAATATCCAGGCATTATTTTCCAGATGGAACGTGAACCGGGTAACCAGATTCTGGAAGTGGAAAACCTGAAAGCAACAACCGATGATGGTACGGTCCTCTTCGACAATGTCAGCTTCACTGTGGAAAAGGGAGACAAGATTGTATTTCTCAGCCGTGATCCCCGTGCAATGACAGCTCTTTTTGAAATTATCAACGGCAACCGTGAAGCACAGGGCGGTACTTTCAACTGGGGTGTAACCATAACAACGGCTTACCTGCCTTTGGACAACACCAAGTTCTTCGAGAGTGAACTCAATCTGGTTGACTGGCTAAGCCAGTTCGGAGAGGGTAACGAAGTATACTTCAAGAGTTTCCTCGGACGTATGCTGTTTTCAGGTGAAGAAGTACTCAAGAAAGTCAACGTTCTGTCAGGAGGTGAAAAAATGCGCTGCATGATTGCACGTATGCAACTCAAAAATGCCAACTGTCTGATATTGGATACACCAACCAACCATTTGGACCTCGAAAGTATCCAGGCATTCAACAACAACCTGAAACTGTTCAAAGGTAATATCCTGTTTGCCAGCCATGACCATGAGTTTATCGAAACAGTATCCAACCGCATCATCGAGCTTACCCCTCACGGAACAATCGACAAGATGATGGAATACGACGAGTATATATCAGATGAACATATCAAGGAACTGAAAGCTAAAATGTACGGCTGCTAAAATTTAGCAGCCGAAAAGCCGCTTGTGGCAAAGTATTTGTAGGTATACAAAAAAATACCTAAAATTCAAGCATTATGAAACCAGACAATAATATGAAAGAGGAAGAAAAAACTAGTCAGGAAGAAAAAATCCAGGAAGAACCCATAGTCAATGCTGCTGAAGAAAACAAGGAAGACAAGTCCGAATCAGCAGAGAAAGAAGAGACTTTGGAAGACAAACTGTCAGCGGCAGAAGCCAAAGTGGCAGAACTTCAGGACAAATATCTCAGACAAGTGGCAGAATTTGACAATTACCGCAAACGGACTTTAAAAGAAAAGGCCGAGCTGATTCTCAATGGCGGAGAAAAGACCATTACTGCCATACTGCCCATTTTGGATGATATGGAACGCGCTCTAAAAAACATGGACAAAGCACAAGACGTGCCGGCTGTGAAAGAAGGCGTTGAACTGATCTTCCAGAAATTCATCAAGATTCTGGGCGAGCAGGGCGTCAAAAAGATCGAAACGGAAATGGCCGATTTCAATACAGACCTACACGAAGCCATTGCACAAGTTCCGGCCGCTTCCGACGATCAGAAAGGTAAAGTAATCGATTGCGTAAAGACCGGATATACATTAAACGAAAAGGTAATTCGCCACGCCCAGGTAGCTGTGGGTATATAAATCTAAAAAGAAATGGCAAAACGTGACTATTATGAAGTGCTGGGGGTGACCAAAAACGCCTCAGACGATGAAATAAAGAAAGCCTATAAAAAAATGGCCATCAAATATCATCCGGACCGCAATCCGGGTGATAAAGAGGCCGAAGAAAAATTCAAGGAAGCGGCAGAAGCTTATGATGTACTCCGCGACCCTCAGAAAAGAGCACGCTACGACCAGTTCGGACCGGAAGGTGTCAACGGCACCGGAGGATTCGGTGGACAAAGCATGAACATGGATGATATATTCTCCATGTTCGGTGATATTTTCGGAGGTCATGGATTCGGAGGATTCGGAGGCGGCTTCGGAGGGGGCGGCAGAGCACGCAAGCCTCAGTTCAGAGGAGGCGATCTGCGCCTGAAAGTCCGCCTGAATCTGCAGGAAATCGCAACCGGTGTAACCAAGAAATTCAAAGTCAAGAAAAAAGTAACCTGTACGCACTGTCACGGAAGCGGAGCCGAAGGAGCCGGTGCAACCGAACAATGTCCTACATGTCACGGAAGCGGATATGTAGTTAAAACCCAACAAAGCATCTTCGGCATGATGCAGACTCAATCTGTCTGCCCAACCTGCGGTGGCGAAGGTACCGTAATCAAAAACAAATGTAAGGCTTGTGGCGGAGAAGGCGTAGTTAACGGTGAAGAAGTCATTGAAGTTAAAATACCGGCCGGCGTTGCTGACGGCATGGTTGTCAACGTTCCCGGAAAAGGCCACGCAGCAAGAAGAGGAGGAGTACCAGGTGACATTCAGGTCTACATTGAAGAAGAACCCAGCAATGAACTTCTTCGTGAAGACAACAATCTGATATACAACCTTCTTCTGGATGTTCCGACAGCTGCACTTGGAGGCAGCGCAGAAATCCCGACCATCGACGGAAAGGTAAAGATCAAAATAGACCCAGGTACACAACCAGGAAAAGTTGTTCGCCTGAGAGGTAAAGGATTGCCTGCCGTTCAAGGTTATGGGTACGGTGTCGGCGACCTGATTGTCAATATCAGCGTATATATCCCGGAAACATTGAGCAAAGACGAAAAGAAAGCAATGGAAGCTATGCAAAAGAGCGATAATTTTGCACCGAATCCATCTATAAAAGAAAAAATTTTCAGAAAATTCAAAAGCTATTTTGAATAATTGATAAATGATGATGACGTATAAAGAAACGACAGACTACTTGTTTAATTGTGTTCCTCTATTCCAGAATGTAGGAAAAGAAGCCTATAAAGAAGGATTGTATAATACAGAAGTTCTTGATGAACATTTCGGGCATCCGCATAAAAAATACAAGACAATTCACATAGGAGGAACCAATGGGAAAGGCTCATGCAGTCACACTTTGGCTGCCATTCTTCAGAAAGCAGGTTACAAAGTCGGACTTTATACGTCACCACATTTAACTGATTTCAGAGAACGCATCAGGGTAAATGGAGAAATGATTCCGGAAGATTTTGTGATCAGGTTCGTAGAAAACGAACGTCACTTCTTCGAACCGCTCCACCCTTCTTTTTTCGAACTGACCACCGCCATGGCATTCCTTTATTTTGCTGAAGAAAATGTGGATGTTGCGGTCATCGAAGTAGGACTTGGCGGACGTTTGGACTGCACCAACATCATTCATCCAGATCTGTCGGTTATTACCAACATCAGCTTTGATCATGTTCAATTTTTAGGTGATACACTTGAAAAAATCGCTTCGGAAAAGGCTGGTATCATCAAAGAAAACACGCCGGTAGTCATTGGAGAAACTACCAAAGAGACACGGAATGTTTTTTTAAATAAATCACTGTCTGTCAATTCAAAAATTTATTTTGCTGAAGAAAAGCTTCATGTCCTTTCGTCTAAACAGGAAATGACAGGAAGAACATTTGAAACCGACATGTTAGGTGAACTGAAAGGTGAACTAGGCGGTTTATGTCAGGAAAAAAACTGTAACACCATTCTGACATGTATCAGTGTCTTGCGCGAACTTCAATACCCCATCAAAGACGAACATATCCGCGAGGGATTCCTTCATGTATGCGAACTGACCGGACTGCGCGGAAGATGGCAGACCGTATCACAATCCCCACTGACAATATGTGACACGGGACACAACACAGGAGGCATACAATACATCAGTCAACAATTGAAAGCATTCAGAGGTACTCTACACATCATCATTGGAATGGTCAATGACAAGGATATCAGGAGTGTACTCAAAATGCTGCCACAAGATGCGCATTACTATTTCACCAAAGCTAATGTAAAGCGCGCCTTGAACGAAAAAGAATTACAAAAATTAGGAAAAGAATTTCAGTTGGAGGGGAAAAGCTATCCTACAGTTGAATCTGCTTATGAGGCTGCATATGCTTCAGCTTCGACCAATGATATGATATTTGTAGGCGGAAGTACTTTCATCGTGGCTGATTTCTTCAGTTTTTTCCATTAAAAGAACGAAACGCTCATTCTTATGCATTGAAGACTGCTTTTTTTTAAGGAAATCTTTTGCCATAAGAAAGATTTTTTTTTAATTTGCATGATATTAGAATTAACATTAAATCTAATTTAAAAATGAGCGTAGATAATATTAGCGGATTGGAAAAAGAGAAATTCCAGTCCGAAATTCAAGGAAAGAAAACTGATTTGTTTATTTTAAAAAACGTGCATGGTAACGAAGTAGCCATCACCAATTATGGCGGAGCTCTTGTAGCTATCATGGTACCCGATAAAAACGGTAAAATGGCTAATGTTGTTCAAGGTCATGACAATATTACAGACGTCATCAACAGTCCGGAACCATTTCTCAGCACGCTTATCGGCCGTTATGGCAACCGTATTTGCAAGGGTAAATTCACATTGGAAGGCAAAGAATACACTCTAGCCATCAACAACGGCCCGAACAGTTTGCACGGCGGACCTACCGGATACCACGCCCGCGTATGGGATGCAGAGCAAACCGGCAAACAGACTTTAAAACTTCATTATATTTCTGCAGACGGCGAAGAAGGTTTCCCTGGCACTCTAGACATGACGGTTATCTATTCATTTACAGACGACAATGAATTGGTAATCGACTACAAAGGCACAACCGACAAAACTACAATCGTCAATATGACCAACCACGGATTCTTCAGTTTATCCGGTATTGACAACCCTACTCCATCTATTGAAAAATTGCAATGTGAAATCAATGCAGATTTCTTTATTCCAATAGACAACACTTCTATTCCGACAGGTGAAATCAAATCTGTTAAAGGAACCCCATTCGACTTTACTTCTGTACACGAAGTGGGCGAACGTATAGATGCTGACGACGAACAGACCATCAATGGAGCAGGATACGACCACTGTTTTGTTCTGAATAAGAAAGAACCGGGTGAACTCAGCTTTGCAGCCAGAATTTACGAACCGGAAAGCGGACGTACCATGGAAGTCTATACTACAGAGCCTGGAGTTCAGGTTTATACAGATAACTGGGCTGACGGATACAAAGGCCAGAATGGAGCCACATTCCCACGTAGAAGTGCAATCTGCTTTGAAGCACAGCATTTCCCTGACTCACCCAATCGCCCTTACTTCCCGTCTGTAATTCTCAAACCAGGCGAAGTTTATACACAAAAGACAATCTATAAATTCGGTGTAAAGAAATAATAAGAGAAACAATATTAATTTAAACAATCTACAAAACTATTTTTCAAAATGACTCAACAACAGCAACCGAACTATACGTTCGCTCTCACAGTGGTCATTATCGTATGTTTCCTTATCGGATTCGTCACGACAATGAACAACTCCATGATTGGTTTCTGTAAAACCGTATTTAACCTTACAGAAGCACAGGGACAGCTTGTTAACTCTGCATTCTACGGCGCTTACGCATTATCCATTCCGTTCGCGCTGATGATGAACAAAATCGGCTATAAAATGACTTTGGTACTTGGTCTGGCAGTAGTCGGTATCGGCTTTGTCATCAACTACTTCGGAATTTCTTCCAATCTGGATGCAGCCCAAACCACAATCTACAACATTTTCCTGGCCAGCATGTGCTGTGTGGCATTAGGTATTGTCATGCTTCAGCTTGTAGCCAATCCGTATGTCATGGTATTGGGTTCACCTGAAAAGGGCGCGTTCCGTATGACATTGAGCCAAGCTTTGAACTCAGTTGCCACTACATTGGCTCCGATGTTCATCACTTACTTTATTATCGCCGGTAAATCTGCGGATGAATTAAGCGGTAAGGATGTAACAGTTCCATTCCTCGGACTCGGTATCTTTACATTTATTCTCTGCATCATCCTCTATTTCCTGAAACTACCTGAAATCAAAGAAGAAGAACAGGTTGTAGACACTAACAAACAGTATAAATCAAGTGTATTCAAATATCCTCATGTTTGGTTTGGTGCTTTGGCCATCTTCATGTATATGGGTCTGGAAATCGGTATACCGTCAATGCTGTCTGCTTATTTCGACGCTCACTCAGACCTTCTCCCCGCCAATGGTAATCCGACAGACTTCCTTTCATGGTATTGGGGTGGCATGATGGTAGGACGTTTCATCGGTGCAGCGATCTTGAGCAAATACCAGCCTCGTCACTTGCTGACTGTCTGCTTGCTCGGTGGTGCAGCTTGCGTTGCAGTTTCATTCGTATTGCCGGGTATGGCAGCTGTATACGCCATGTTGGCAGCCGGTCTGTTCCACTCAGTAATGTGGCCGCTTATCTTCAACCTCGGTTTGCAGGAACTTGGCCCTCACACTAAAGCTGCCAGCGGTATCATCAACATGGGCGTAATCGGCGCTGCCACTCTTCCACTTCTGATGGGAGCTGTAGTAGATGCCAAAGGTGTAAGCCTCGCTATCTGCATGATGTTCATCTACTACATTTATGTAATGTGGTTCTGCTGGAAAGGATCCAAAGTAGGAATCAAATAATCAAGACAACTCTTTTTATTAACCTCATAAAACAATCAGATTATGAAATTAACAATAGATGATGTAAGAAGCCGTTTCATTGAACACTTCGATGGAACAACCGGTTCAGTATATGCCTCTCCTGGTCGTATCAACCTGATTGGCGAGCACACAGATTATAATGACGGATTCGTATTTCCCGGTGCAGTTCAGCAGGGTATGATCGCTGAGCTCAAGCCTAACGGAACCCGCAATGTTCGTGCATACTCAATCGACTTGAAGGATTATGTAGAATTCAATCTGGATGACGAAAAAGGTCCTAAGGCAAGCTGGGCACGCTACATCTTTGGTGTATGTCGTGAAATGATGGCTCTTGGAGTTCCTGTTGAAGGCTTCAATACCGCTTTTGCTGGTGATGTTCCACTCGGAGCAGGTATGTCTTCTTCTGCAGCCCTTGAAAGCGTTTATGCTTTTGCACTCAATGACATGTTTGGCGACAACAAGATAGATAAAATGACACTTGCCAAAGTGGGGCAGGCTACAGAACACAAATATTTGGGCATGAAGTGCGGTATCATGGATCAGTTTGCATCTGTTCACGGTAAGGCAGGCAGCCTGATGCGTTTGGACTGCCGCAGCGGCGAATTTGAATACTTCCCATTCAACCCGCAAGGTTACAAATTGGTTCTTGTCAACTCTTGTGTAAAGCACGAACTGGTAGGTTCTCCTTACAACGACCGTCGTCACAGCTGCGAGAATGTAGCTGCAGCTATTGCCAAGCATCATCCTGAAGTGAAAAGCTTGCGCGATGCAGACTATATCATGCTGGATGAAGTAAAGAACGAAGTATCTGCAGAAGATGCCCTGCGCGCAAAATACGTTATCGGTGAGAAAGAACGTGTTCTGGCTGTATGCGACGCCCTTGAAAAAGGTGACTACGAAACAGTTGGTCAGAAAATGTATGAAACTCACTACGGTTTAAGCAAGGAATATGAAGTATCTTGCCCGGAATTGGATTACCTCAACGATATTGCCAAAGAAGAGGGTGTAACCGGTTCACGTATCATGGGTGGAGGTTTCGGTGGCTGCACCATCAACTTGGTAAGCGACGAACTCTATGACAACTTCGTAAAAGTAGTAAAGGCTAAATACAAAGAAAAATTTGGTAAAGAGCCTATCATTATTGATGTAGTGATTGGTGACGGTTCAAGAAAATTATGCTAATGACCGGCCATTTGCCACTTAATTAAGAACAGAAAAGGACCATACATAATGTGTGGTCCTTTTTCAGTTTTATGAACACTACAAACAGCTTTCTCCATAATTTAACCTTTTATAACCTTTTATTTCTAAAATATAAGTGTTACAAGCACACTATATGTCATAAAACATATATATTTGCATTAGAATTGTTCAATAAAGTTGTAACTTTACGGAAAGAAAACATTAAAGAATAATAACCATGAAAAGAGTAAGAAACACCGTGCTTTGCACAACTATGGCCGCAGCATTTCTTGCAGCATGCAGCCAGCCCAAAACGACAGAAAATCTCACTGCATCCGGACTTAATCCGGAAAAATTCAAATCTGAAGTCAGAGGTAAGGCAACAGATCTCTATACATTGACCAATAAGAACGGTATGGAAGTTTGCATTACCAACTTTGGAGGACGCATTGTTTCTGTCATGGTTCCAGACAAGAACGATTCACTCAGGGATGTTGTGTTAGGCTTTGACAGTGTAGCAAACTATATAGACTCCATCAATACGCCCAGCGACTTCGGAGCAGCCATCGGCCGTTATGCCAACCGTATCAACAAAGGCAAGATCACTGTTGACGGACAGGAGATCCAACTTCCGACGAACAATTTCGGACATTGTCTCCACGGTGGACCACAAGGATGGCAATATCAGGTATACGAAGGACAAATCGTCAACGACAGTACCGTCACTATGACTATGCACTCTCCTGACGGCGATGCCAATTTCCCCGGAGCCGTCACAGCTGTTGTTACATATACCTTAACCAGTGACAATGCGATTGACATCAAATATGAGGCTACAACTGACAAGAAGACAGTCATCAACATGACAAACCACTCTTATTTTAACTTGTCAGGGGATCCTACAAAGCCTGTAACCGATCACATATTGTATATCAATGCAGACAAATACACGCCAGTAGACTCAACATTCATGACGACAGGAGAAATTCTGGATGTTAAAGGCACACCAATGGATTTCACACAGCCTCATGAGATTGGCCGTGATATCACCAATTTCGGTTTCGAACAGATCAAGTTTGCCAACGGTTTTGACCATAACTGGTGTTTGAATACCAACGGTGACGACACTCAGGTTGCAGCACGTGTGGTTTGTCCATCAACAGGTATCTGTTTGGAAGTCTACACTAACGAACCGGGAATACAGGTATACAGTGGTAACTTCCTCGACGGATCAGTAAGCGGAAAGAAAGGTATCGTCTATAACCAGCGTACAGCAGTTTGTTTGGAAACCCAAAAGTATCCAGACACTCCCAATAAACCGGAATGGCCATCTGCCTACCTCTCTCCGGGAGAAAAATACTATAGTCATTGCGTATACAAATTCTCTATTGCAGACTGACATTAAATCCTAATAAATCCATACGTCTCCTATTTATAAAAAGCGAGACGTATGGATATGAAATGAAAACTTAACTAACACTGGCGCATGACTACATTTTATAATTCAAATCCTAAATTCCTATTAGCTGTTGACTGTATTATTTTCGGTTTTCAACAAGGCAAACTGAAATTACTCCTCCAACAACGTAATTTTGAACCTTTTAAAGGGACATGGTCTTTAATGGGCGGTTTTGTTCAGGAAAACGAGAGTGTTGATGAAACGGCAGAACGTGTACTGACCGAACTGACCGGATTGAAAAATGTGTTTATGCAACAGGTCGGGGCATTCGGAAGCATCAACCGCGATCCGGGTGAACGCGTAATATCCATTGCTTATTATGCTTTGATCGATGTAGACAAATATGATCAGGAACTCAGTCATAAAAACAATGCCTATTGGGAGGATATCACCAATCTGCCAGAAATGTATTTCGACCACAAAGAGATGATCCACAAGGCTCATGACATTTTGAAACGAAAAGTTTCACGTGAACCTATCGGATTCAACCTCCTACCCAATCTGTTCACTTTAAGCCAGCTTCAGACTCTTCATGAAGCTATTCTGGGAACATCAATCGACAAAAGAAACTTCCGTAAACGGATAAAAGATATGCCGTTCATCGAAAAGACCGAATTCATAGATAAGACCGGTTCAAAAAGAGGTGCATATCTCTACAGATACAACAACAAAACATACATGGAAGATCCATATTTTAAACTATAATATTATGTTAGAAGAACTTAAAGAAAAAGTATTCCAGGCTAATCTGGATCTTGTCAAACAAGGTTTGGTCATTTTCACTTGGGGAAATGTATCCGGAATCGACCGTGAGAAAGGCCTTGTTGTTATCAAACCAAGCGGTGTTGAATACGACAAGATGAAAGCCTCCGACATGGTAGTTGTAGATCTGGAAAGCGGTAAAGTCGTTGAAGGAGAACTGAATCCTTCTTCTGATACACCCACTCATCTCGTACTTTATAAAGCATTCCCCAACATCCAGGGTGTAGTGCATACTCATTCTACCTATGCTACAGCATGGGCTCAGGCAGGAAAAGACATACCTAACATCGGTACCACACATGCAGACTATTTCCACGAAGCCATTCCCTGCACAGCAGATATGACCAAGGAAGAAGTGGAAGGACAGTATGAACTGGAAACCGGAAACGTCATTGTTAAACGTTTCGAAGGTATCAACCCGGACCACACACCGGGAGTTCTGGTGAAAAATCACGGCCCGTTCAGCTGGGGAACCAGTCCTGCCAATGCGGTATACAATGCAAAAGTAATGGAACAGTGTGCAAAAATGGCCTTTGTATCCTATATGGTCAATCCTGATACAACCATGAACCCATTGCTTATAGAAAAGCATTACAACCGTAAACATGGTCCGAATGCCTACTATGGACAGAAAAAGAAATAAAAATAATTCAAATAAAAAACTAATCTCTAACAAACTTAAATTTTAATCAGTATGAACGTATTTGATCAGTATGAAGTATGGTTCGTTACCGGAGCACAGCTCCTGTACGGAGGTGACGCAGTTGTAGCAGTTGACGGTCACTCTACAGAAATGGTAAACGGCTTGAATGCATCGGGCAAACTTCCTGTAAAAGTTGTATATAAAGGTACTGCAAACTCATCTAAAGAAGTAGAAGCTGTATTCAAAGCAGCCAATAATGATGAAAAATGTATCGGTGTTATCACTTGGATGCATACCTTCTCTCCTGCCAAAATGTGGATTCATGGTTTGCAGCAGTTGAAGAAGCCTTTGCTCCACTTGCATACTCAGTTCAACAAGGAAATTCCTTGGGATACAATGGATATGGACTTCATGAACCTGAACCAGTCAGCTCATGGCGACCGTGAATTCGGTCATATCTGCACCCGCATGCGTATCCGTCGCAAAGTCGTTGTTGGTTACTGGAAAGACGAAGATACACAGCATAAGATTGCTGTCTGGATGCGTGTTTGCGCCGGATGGGCAGATGCACAGGATATGTTGATCATCCGTTTCGGCGATCAGATGAACAATGTTGCCGTAACAGACGGTGACAAGGTTGAAGCTGAACAGCGCATGGGTTATCACGTTGACTACTGTCCTGTAAGCGAACTGATGACTTATCACAGCCAGATCAAGGATGCTGACGTTGATGCATTGGTACAGACCTATTTCAATGACTACGATCACGATGCTGCTCTTGAAGACAAATCTACAGAAGCTTATCAGAAGGTATGGAATTCAGCTAAGGCTGAACTTGCACTTCGTGCCATTCTGGAAGCAAAAGGTGCCAAAGGTTTCACTACAAACTTTGATGACCTCGGCCAAACTGACGGTAGCTATTTCGATCAGATCCCAGGTCTGGCTTCTCAGCGCTTGATGGCAGAAGGTTACGGTTTCGGAGCAGAAGGTGACTGGAAATCTGCAGCTCTCTATCGTACCGTATGGGTAATGAATCAGGGTTTGCCTACAGGATGCTCATTCCTTGAAGACTATACCTTGAACTTCGATGGCGAAAACAGCTCTATTCTTCAGGCTCACATGTTGGAGGTATGCCCGCTGATCGCAGCAAAGAAGCCTCGTTTGGAAGTACACTTCCTCGGCATCGGTATCCGCAAGAGCGAAACTGCACGTCTTGTCTTCACTTCTAAAGTCGGCAAGGGTTGTACAGCTACAGTTGTTGACCTTGGAAACCGTTTCCGTCTCATCGTTAACGATGTAGAGTGCATCGAGCCCAAACCACTTCCTAAATTGCCGGTTGCTTCTGCATTGTGGAAGCCAATGCCTAACTTCGAAATCGGTGCTGGTGCATGGATCTTGGCAGGTGGTACTCATCACTCTTGCTTCTCATATGATCTTACAGCTGAATACTGGGAAGATTATGCAGAAATTGCCGGTATCGAAATGGTACATATCAACAAAGACACCACAATCAACGAGTTCAAGAAAGAACTCCGCATGAATGAAGTGTATTACATGTTGAATAAAGCACTTTGCTAATTCCCTACTGACACATAAGTCAACATTAAAAGTGCCCGGCAAGCCTGTTTGCCGGATGCACTTTTAATTCATTTATATTATTATACTTAAATTTAGTAAGATATATGAAATTAGACGCTAAGTCAACCATCGAAACAGGAAAAGCCATTCTTGGTATCGAATTCGGTTCTACACGAATCAAGGCTGTTTTGATTGACGAAGAAAACAAGCCCATTGCTCAGGGTAGCCACACCTGGGAAAACCAGTTAGTTGACGGACTCTGGACCTACAGCATCGAAGCTATCTGGTACGGACTTCAGGATTGTTATGCTGACCTTCGTGCTAACGTCAAGAAGCAATATGATACAGAAATAGAAACCTTGGCTGCCATTGGCGTAAGTGCCATGATGCACGGCTATATGGCTTTCAATGAAAAAGAAGAAATTCTTGTCCCGTTCCGTACATGGAGAAATACCAATACAGGAAAAGCCGCTGCAGCTCTATCTGAATTATTCGTATACAATATTCCTTTAAGATGGAGTATTTCTCACTTATACGAAGCCATTCTCGACAATGAAGAGCATGTTAAAGATATCGATTACCTGACAACTTTGGCCGGATATGTTCACTGGCAGATCACAGGCAAAAAAGTCCTCGGTATCGGCGATGCTTCCGGAATGCTTCCTATTGATCCTGCTACAAAGAACTATTCTGCAGAAATGGTCGAAAAATTCGACAATCTGGTAGCACCATACGGCTTTAACTGGAAGCTGAACGACATCCTGCCCAAAGTGCTTTCTGCAGGTGAAAACGCCGGTTTCCTCACACCTGAGGGCGCAAAGAAACTGGACGTTTCCGGACATCTGAAGGCAGGTATACCGGTTTGTCCTCCGGAAGGTGATGCCGGCACTGGTATGGTAGCAACCAATGCCGTTAAGCAGCGCACCGGAAATGTCTCTGCCGGAACTTCATCATTCTCAATGATCGTTTTGGAAAAAGATCTTTCAAAACCTTATGAGATGATTGACATGGTAACTACACCCGACGGTAGCCTTGTAGCCATGGTACACTGCAACAACTGTACGTCAGACCTCAATGCTTGGGTTAATCTTTTCAAGGAATATCAGGAACTGATGGGTATACCTGTCGACATGGATGAGATATTCAGCAAACTGTATAACAACGCACTCAAGGGAGATGCAGATTGCGGTGGATTGATCTCATACAACTATTTCTCAGGCGAACCTGTTACAGGACTGGCAGAAGGACGCCCGATGTTTGTACGTTCGGCCAATGACAAATTCAACCTGGCCAACTTCATGCGTGCACACTTGTATGCATCTGTCGGTGTTCTGAAAATCGGAAACGACATTCTCTTCAATGATGAGAAGATCAAGGTTGACCGTATCACCGGACATGGCGGTTTGTTCAAGACCAAAGGTGTTGGTCAGAGAGTACTTGCAGCAGCCATCAATTCACCTATTTCTGTAATGGAAACAGCTGGTGAAGGTGGTGCATGGGGTATCGCACTCTTGGGTTCATACCTCGTTAACAATGACAAACAGCAATCTCTTGCAGACTTCCTTGATGAAAAGGTATTCGCAGGTGACGCCGGATTCGAGATTTCACCTACAGCTGAAGATGTAGCCGGATTCAATGCCTACATTGCCAACTACAAGGCATGTCTTCCTATTGAAGAAGCTGCAGTACAGTACAAAAAATAAAAGCACAATACAGGCAGATTTTGCAATCTGCCTTATTTCACAATAAAACTATTTATCAAAATTCAATATGAACAGCAAACAAGTAATGAACCACGCAGCCGACAATATCCGTATATTGGCTGCTTCAATGGTTGAAAAAGCAAAATCCGGACATCCCGGAGGCGCCATGGGTGGTGCAGATTTCATCAACGTGTTGTATTCAGAATTCTTGCAGTACGATCCGTCAAATCCCAAATGGGCTGGTCGTGACCGTTTCTTCCTTGATCCCGGTCACATGGCACCTATGCTCTATTCACAGTTGGCTCTGATCGGTAAATTCACTCTTGATGAATTGAAGCAGTTGCGTCAATGGGGCTCTCCTACTCCGGGCCATCCAGAAGTAGACGTTATGCGTGGTATTGAAAATACATCCGGCCCACTCGGACAAGGCCATGTATTTGCCGTAGGTGCTGCCATTGCTGCCAAGTTCCTTGCTGCACGTACCGGTAATCCTACGTTCGAAAAGGAAACAATTTATGCTTACATCTCAGACGGCGGTATTCAGGAAGAAATTTCTCAGGGTAGCGGTCGTATTGCCGGACACCTTGGTCTGAACAACCTGGTCATGTTCTATGACTCTAATGACATCCAGCTCTCTACAGAGACTAAAGATGTTATCACAGAAGACACAGCCATGAAGTACCGTGCATGGGGATGGAACGTTATCGAAATCAACGGTAACGACTGCGAGCAGATCCGCGAGGCTCTCAAGGCTGCAAAAGCAGAAGAGAAACGTCCTACACTTATCATCGGTAAATGTATCATGGGTAAGGGTGCACGTAAGGATGATAATTCTTCTTACGAGCATAATTGCAAGACTCACGGTGCACCATTGGGTGGAGACGCATACAAGAACACCATGATCAATCTGGGAGCAGATCCTGAAAATCCGTTTGTCATTTTCGACGATGTTAAGGAACTTTACGCTAATCGTGCCGAAGAACTCAAAGGCATTGTAGCTGCACGTTACGAAGAAGAAAAGGCATGGGCTGCTGCCAATCCTGAAAAGGCTGCACAACTCGACGAATGGTTCAGCGGTGCCGCTCCTAAGGTAGACTGGGCTTCTATTCAGCAGAAAGCCAATGACGCTACCCGTAACGCTTCAGCCACTGTATTGAGCACTCTTGCAGAACAAGTTCCTAACATGATCTGCGCATCTGCCGACCTGTCTAACTCAGACAAGACTGACGGATTCCTGAAAAAGACTCATGCATTCACTTCAGGCGACTTCAGTGGCGCCTTCTTCCAGGCTGGTGTAGCAGAATTGACAATGGCATGCTGCTGTATCGGTATGATGCTTCATGGTGGTGTAATTGCAGCATGTGGTACATTCTTTGTATTCTCAGACTATATGAAACCGGCTGTACGTCTGGCTGCATTGATGCAGATTCCTGTGAAGTTCATCTGGACTCATGATGCGTTCCGCGTTGGTGAAGATGGACCTACTCACGAACCTGTTGAACAGGAAGCTCAGATCCGTCTGATGGAGAAACTGAAAAACCATCATGGCCAGAACTCTATGTTAGTTCTTCGTCCGGCTGATGCAGAAGAAACAACAACCTGCTGGAAGCTCGCTATGGAAAATACAGATACTCCGTCTGCACTTATCCTTTCACGCCAGAACATCGAAATGTTACCGGCCGGAAACGATTACAGCCAGGCAGCCAAGGGTGCATATATCGTAGCTGGTTCTGACGAGAATCCTGATGTTATCCTCGTTGCTTCCGGTTCAGAAGTATCTACTCTGGTAGCAGGTGCAGCATTGTTGCGTAACGATGGATTGAAAGTACGCATCGTAAGCTGTCCTTCTGAAGGCTTGTTCCGCAGCCAGAGCGCAGAATATCAGGAAAGCATCCTGCCAGCCGGTGCCAAGATCTTCGGTCTGACAGCAGGTCTTCCTGTAAACCTCCAGGGATTGGTTGGTGCCAATGGTAAAGTATTTGGTCTTGAGAGCTTCGGTTTCTCTGCACCTTACAAGGTACTTGATGAGAAGCTTGGCTTCACAGCCCAGAATGTTTACAACCAGGTAAAAGCCATGTTCTAATGGAAGTGAAAGTCGTTGGTCTGGCGTCTGATCACGCCGGATATGCCTTAAAGCAGTTTGTAAAGGAATACCTTACAGAAAAAGGTTATGCCTACAAGGATTTCGGAACAGATTCTGAAGCAAGCTGTGATTATGCTGACTTTGCACACCCACTTGCGTTGGCTGTAGAAAACGGTGAATGCTATCCGGGTATTGCCATCTGTGGCAGCGGTGAAGGTATCAGCATGACCCTCAACAAGCATCAGGGTATCAGAGCCGGTTTAAGCTGGATTCCCGAAATAGCTCACTTGTGCCGTCAGCATAACAATGCCAATGTGTTGGTTATGCCGGGTCGTTTTATCGACACAGACATGGCACGTAAAATCATGGATGAGTTCTTCGCAACCGATTTTGAAGGCGGTCGTCATCAGAAACGCATTGATAAAATGCCGGTAAAGTAACGACTCTATCCACATGATACTATCAAAAGCCGTTGTCTCCTTTCAATACAGACAACGGCTTTTGTCTTTGTTCATATTGACACTACGAAACTTTTCTATTATTATGAAAAAACTTTTTATTTACAGCTTGCTGGCTACAATCCTTATGTCTCCACAAGGCATTAAAGCCAAAGACATTGTAGTTGAATTGAAAAATGGCAGCCATTTTGTATACACAATAGCGGAAGACGATCTGATCATCAGATTTATCGACGGGCAGATGTGGTTGCAGGAAGATGCATTTGCATTCACCGATATCAAGAAATTCTATACTCAGGAAAGCGTCGGAATAAAAGAACTGCAGCTTCCCCCACTCCGTGTAAGTCTAACCGATAATCAAACCCTACGCGTCAGCAAACCTGAAAAGGACTCATCCGTCGGTATATTCACTACTGACGGAAAAGCTTGTCTGGTCCCTGTATCCGTGGAAGAAGAATATATGGATTTGAATATATCTTCACTCATACCCGGAATCTATATTTTAAAAGTTGGTAACCAAAGCATTAAATGGAAAAAACCATGAAAAGACTATACAATTTCTTATTATGGTCAGCGATAGCTGCCAGTTCTTATGCCCAACAGGATATGTGGATCGTAGGAACTGACAACAACAGACAAAAATATGATGCCACTCTTATCGACAGTATCGAAGCTAACAAAACACGTTTCAAGATACTCTTCTCCGACGGAAGCCAACGTTACCACACCTACAAATCAATCCAATACATCACTTTTGATGATCTCGGTGCAAATATTTACATTCCCAACGAACTTAAATCAAATGATTTTAATTCTGAACAAAGCAACTGGTGCTGGAACAGAAGCAAGGAATCACGCCATTTCATTGTTTTCTGGGAACCGGGATTTGGCAACGATCCTTCCAAGGCTCCTTCTGACTATCAGGTAGACATTGACGACCTGCTCGAAAAGGCAGAAAGTTTCTTTGAACTATATTCAGACAAACTGGGTTTTGTTATTCCCGGCGAATCCAAGACCGACAAATACAAAATGGAAATCTATCTGAAATATCAGACAGAATGGCTGGCTACAGGTTCAGGCTATGATGATGTCATTGGCGCCCTATGGGTCAACCCCAGTACCTGTAAACCAGTAGGACATACCATTGCTCATGAAATAGGCCACAGTTTCCAATACCAGACTTCATGCGACAATGGTCTGGACCACGGTTTCAGATATGGCTTTGGAGAAAACGCCAGCGGCGGCTGTGCCTATTGGGAGTCCTGCGCCCAATGGCAAGCGTTCAAAGCGTATCCGGAATTACAATTCACCGACTATCGTTTTCCCAACTATTGTAAAATGACATTTTATAATCCCCTGCACGAAACGCCACGCTATGATTTCTTTTTCGATCAGGACTATTGGTGCTATTTGCATGGTGAAGATTTTATCGGTAAATTGTGGCGTAATGCAGTCAAGCCGGAAGACCCAATTGAAGCATACAAAAGGCTAACCAACATTACTCAAAGCCAACTGAATGATGAAATGTATGACCGGGCAGTACGCTTTGTCACTTGGGATATTCCAGCCCTCAGAGAAAGAGGCAGAAATTACATAGGTGCCCAACAAAGCAGATTGCATAAGAATAATGAAGGATACTGGCAACCTGATTCTGCCTGGTGTCCGCAAAACTACGGCTATAACATCATCAAGATGAACCGTGCAGAAACAGGTACAGTTGTCAAAGCACAATTCAAAGGAATCGCCGGAACCAAAGGCTACAGAGCCATCAATACGGACAAAGCAGGATGGCGATACGGATTTGTGGCACTTTCTGCTGACGGAACCAGAACCTATGGCGAAATGGAATCGGACAATGAAGGCACAGCCCAACTGACCGTACCCGAAAATTGTGAAGGTTTATGGTTTGTAGTCTGCGGCGCCCCGCAACAACACTGGCGTCACCCTTGGGATGATAACGCTGCCAACGATGAACAATGGCCTTATCAGGTTTCATTCGAAAATACAGATCTCTATGGCGAATTTTCATTCGACGAGGATTATGAACGACACGACCAAACGCTCGCCTATGACGTGGAACTGCCATACGATGCATATAACCACGGATACGTATCCTTCTCCATCAACAATATAGAAGAAGTCTGTCAGGCACTCGGATTAAGCTTGAGCGAGATAAAGAAAGGATTAGCAGATAAGACGGTAGAGTTCGTTGGTATTGATCCAGATGGAAATCTTACGACGAATAATACAGCCAACGGATACGGACATTGGTTTGACGCAGCAGGACGTGTTGTCTACTACGGTGGTTCGTCTGTCATCTACTCGGAATTTCAAAGTGACAATTTCTCATTCAATATAGGTCAATATCCGGCTCATGCTTCCATCGGCCAAACCTACGCCATCAGACAAGGTTTACGATACACCCACAACGGAAAGTCCTATCTCGTCAAATTTATTTTCAGAGTAAAGATTGTACGTTGAAAATAAATTGAATGATAAAATACAAGCATTCTTCTGCAAAGCCCCTTGTCTTACTATCCGGGGCACGCAAAAGAATGCTTTCTCATATAAACTAATCCTATCTCACTAACAGACCGCTGTCTGCAGAGAAAGGAATCTGCAAATATATTTCACTTTTCTTTGCTATACCAGCGACAGAAGAGCCTCATCGTCTAAAGAAGCCAGATTTTTTTCTTCTATCACCGCTTTGGTACGTTCCGGATCATCCGTCCGGAAAACCAGAATCCCTTTTCCTCCTAAAAGGAAAGAATACAAATAGGAAATGGCTACACCAGCTTCACTGATATGCCGTACGGCATCTGCTGCACGTCCGGGCTGATTGTCCAGAGTTATGGCAAACACCTCTGACAGATTAGAAGATATTCCTGCTGCTTTCAGCACTTCATAAGCACGCTGTGGTTCTGAACATATAATACGGTAAATGCCATACTCTACTGTATCTGAAATAGTAGAAGCTATAAGCTGTATACGGGCATCCTTGAACAGTTCGAGAACCTTCAGCAAGGTGCCTGATTTGTTTTCTACAAAAATTGATATTTGATGTACAGTCATAATAATTGATACTTTTATATTAATGTCTTACGCAAATCCCTTACTCTCACGGCCTTACCTTCCTGTTGCGGCAATGTACCCTTTGGTACCAGTCTCACAAGAGGAGTAAGCAGGATCTCATCTTTCAACTGTCTGGTAATCTCTTTGGTAAGCGCCTGCAAGTGAGGATAATCATCACAAAATTCCTTTAATTCCACTTCTACCGTCATCAGGTCATTGGCTTCTTCATTAGTCAACGTAATGAGATATTCGTTACCCAGTTCCTTAAATTGCATCAACACCGTCTCAATCTGTATTGGGAAGATATTGACTCCCTTAAGAATCATCATATCATCACTACGTCCCTTCATTCTATCCAGACGCTTATGATGGCGTCCACACGGACAGTCGCCCGGAAGAATACGGGTCAGATCTCGTGTACGATAGCGTAACAGCGGCATAGCCTCTCTATTGATCGTGGTCAACACCAACTCTCCCACCTCACCTTCTGGTACAGGTTCCAACGTAACAGGATCCACAATCTCCACTATGTAATAGTCTTCCCAAATATGCAGTCCGTTCTGTTCCGTACACTCGAAAGCTACGCCCGGACCACACATTTCCGACATACCGAAAGAATTATAGGCTTTCACACCCAACATGTCTTCTATACGCCGACGCTGCTCCTCGGAATGAGGCTCCGCGCCAATAATCAAGGTTCTCAACTTGGTATCACGGCGAGGATCAATACCCATTTCCTCCATCACTTCATACAAACGTCCGGCATAACTCGGAATGGCATGCAAGGCTGTTGTACCAAAGTCAGTAATAAACTTGATCTGTCGTTTTGTATTACCGGCGGCTGCAGGTACAGTCAGCATCCCCAGACGCTCTGCCCCATATTGGAAACCCAAACCTCCTGTAAACATACCATATCCGGATGAGTTCTGGAAAATATCACCAGGCCTCAGCCCGACCATATACAGACAACGTGCCACAGCGTTAGCCCACTCGTCCAGATCGTGTTGTGTATGCAGAATCACCGTAGGCGTTCCTGTCGTACCACTTGAAGAATGCAGACGTACAACTTCTTCCATAGGAACAGCGGCAAGTCCGAACGGATAATTATCCCGAAGGTCCTGTTTGGTCGTAAACGGTATTTTACGAATATCATCTAAGGTTTTGATAGAATCAATAGTCAGATTGTTCTCAGCAAAGCGTTGTCTGTAAAAAGGAGAATTCATACAGCGTTCCAATGTTTTTCTTAAACGCTGCATTTGCAATTTCTCTATCTCCTGTCGTGTCAGTGTTTCTAATTCTTTGTGAAGATACATAATATTATATTCTAAGTTAATTTTAAATTTTAATCCAAAGATAGTGATTTTATAACAGAATGTAGCTTTTATGCAAAGAAAAATATCAAATAGATTTTATTTAGACTGAATCGCTTTTCTTTGGGAACGATCCGGCCGGCTCTCAGCGAACCAAAAAGATAACCCGATCCCAGTTACCATAACTCGCTCTTTTAAGGTATGGACATAAAAAAAGGGCTCCGCTGAGCCCAACCTTTGTTAACCTTAAATCTAATACTATGAAAAACACGATGCAAAGATACTGACTTTTTCTTATATCGCAAATTATATAATTGAAAAATGTTGTTATATAACATATTTTATAATATAGAAATGGATTTTTAAAAATTAAGCCAATCCATTTAAAGCTGAAAAAATAAAATCATTTTCTTAGATATCTCATTTATTTGTTATATCTTTGAAAATAATTTATAACCTAAACCATGTAAAAACATTATGAGAAAGAAATTCTTTGCTGCAGCACTTTTTGCCTTCGCATTGTTAGGTGCTCCCCATCACATTTCTGCCCAGGTTGCCAAACCGAGCTATTCCATAGCACAAACATTCTCTAACCCTGAACCGGATTTCAAGTTGAGTCCTTATACCGGTATGACCAGACAAAGCTGGATAGATGCCGCCGAATACCTTTTGGAAGGAGCCTTCACATACATCAGTTCAATGGATGACCCGATGTATTTCCCCAAACAGCATGACAAGACATATCCTAATAATGAGGGACAGGTTCCTACTGCCAAACTGGAAGGATTCTGCCGGACCTTATTTATAGCCGCACCTCTTCTGCGGGAAAATCCTGATCTGACTTTGAATCACATCAAAGTAGCCGATTACTACCGTCATCAGCTGCTTAACCTGATCAACCCAGAAAGTCCGAGCTATATCCGCCATCGCAATGGCGGTCCCAGCCAGATTCTGGTAGAATTCGGTGCTTTGGCCATTTCCCTGCAAGCAGCCAAGAATGTCCTGTGGGATCCACTTACGCAATCCCAGAAAGACGAACTGGCAGCTACAATGCTAAGTTATGGTAACGGACCGACAATCGGTTCCAACTGGATGTTCTTCAACGTCTTTATTCTCAGTTTCTTTAAAGAACAAGGATATGAAATCAACGAAAAACGACTGACTGAAAACCTGCAAAACATACTTAAACTGTATCGCGGCGAAGGATGGTACAATGATGCGCCGGCCTACGACTACTACAGCATGTGGGCATTCCAGATGTATGGTCCTATCTGGGCTCATACTTATGGACACCTTTATCCGGAATATGCCGAGCAATTCATCAAAAACCAGCATGATCTCATCGACAACTATCCGTATATGTTCAGTGCAGACGGTAAAATGAATATGTGGGGCCGGAGCATACCTTACCGTTTTGGCGCAGTAATTCCTCTCGCTCTTCTCGGATATACCAACGACTCATCCATCAATTATGGCTGGATGCGCCGCATAGCTTCATCAACCTTGTTACAGTTCCTGCAGAATCCTGACTTTCTGGAAGACAATGTACCGACTCTAGGCTTCTACGGTGCATTTGCCCCGGCCGTACAGATATACAGTTGTCGAGGCAGCGTATACTGGTGCGGAAAAGCTTTCTTGAGCCTTCTTCTTCCTGCTGATAATCCGTTCTGGACAGCCAAGGAAAATAATGGTCCGTGGGAAAGTGAATTCAAGAAGAATCAGGTCTATAACAAATTCCAGCCTGCCACTAACCTGCTCATCACCGACTATCCCAATTGTGGGGGTGCCGAAATGCGCTCTTGGTGTCATGAAACAGTAGCAGCCGACTGGCAGAAGTTCAGGAGTTCCGAAAACTACAACAAACTGGCTTATCATACGGAATTCCCATGGATGGCCGATGGAAAAGACGGTGAAGTATCCATGAACTATGCCACACAAAACAGCAAGGGAGAATGGGAAGTTCTCAGACTTTATACTTTCAAGAGTTTTGAAGACGGCATTTACAGGCGCGATGCAGAACTGGAAACAAACAGGGACATCAAATACCAACTGGCCGATATTCCTCTACCCAATGGTGTATTGAGAGTTGACAAGGTCAGCACACCTGTCGCTACCAACATTCATCTTGGTCATTACAGTCTTCCAGAAATTGCAGGTCATCCATTGCGCGAGCTTTCTTCCAAAAAAGTCAGCAATGCCCGCATTATCAGCAACGACGAATATCAGTTGGCATTGATTCCATTACATGGATGGAACCGTACTGAAGTGGAATATCCTACCGGACTACATCCTGTCAGCGAAAAATGTGCTGTAATCATGGCAGAAAGCTACGTCAGCCATGAAACGGTATTCGCCACACTGATGCTTTGGAAAAAGGGCGATAAGAAATTCTCCAAGAAAGAACTGACCCCTGTAAAAAACATCAATGTATCCAGTGACCTTAAAACCGTACAGATCACATTGGCAGATCAGACACAAAAAACCGTCACGTTCAATTAGAATGCAATCAAGAATTTCATAAAATTAATGCAGGAAGAAAAATACAATGCTTTTCTCCTGCATTAATTTTTTTAGATCGGTTAAGACAGGAAAACACATCCGACTCCTCCATCAGCTGAAATCCAATAACCATCGATTCATTTTCTTACGAAGTTCACGGGTCGGTCCCGTCTTCACAACCGAAAATCTCAGGCTTTCCGAAGAATCATAGCCACCAGCCATTCCGGTGCAACCTTCATCAACGGAGCCAGACAGGCCCACCGACGGGTAATGACTGCAGCTGCCCGACCACTCTCTATAACCTTATGAATGGCAGACACTGCTTTCTCCGGTTCATCTACCCAAAAGAGTCTTTCCGGATGCCCCAATAACGGTGTACGCACAAACCCCGGACGTATATCAGTCACTACCACTTTCTTCTTCGCAATCCTGACACGCTGCCGCAATGACTCCAGATAATGAATCTGATAAGCCTTGGAAGCAGCATAAGCAGGTGCTGGAGCCAGTCCACACAACCCGGCCACAGAAGATATAGCTGCCAGCTGTCCGTAACCTTGCTTCATAAAGAACAGAAAAGCCCAGTCAACTACGGCCGTCCATCCTCTCACATTGGTATCAACGGTTGGTAATTCCATATGGAAATTCAGCTCAGGATTTATACGTCCCACACCGGAACACAAAACCAGACAGTCCATTCCTCCCATTTCATTCCGCAAACGCTCCAGACATTCGGTCACCGTATGCAGATCGGTTACATCCGCTGTCATCTTATATACATTCTGACGGCCTTCTGCCATCTCTGCCAAAATCTCACTACGACGTCCGACAATACCGACCTGACATCCTTTTGAAATATAACATTCAGCCAATCCTCTGCCCAATCCGGAAGTGGCACCCACAATGATAATACGTTTTCTATTCTGCATAATCAAAATATGACGGATTTTACCGAACAAAAATAATAGGATTAAATCATTTTCCCGAGATCCGCACCGTTTTTTTTCATTTGGCTTTCCACTTAACAGTTTTTGGGATGAATTCATTCGAAAAATCTCAAATAATTCCGTACTTTCGCATAAAAGATAATTTAAAATGAAAAATATGATAAAAAGAACAAAAATCCACAATTGGCTGACCATCGGTTTATGTCTGTTCGGTATGACCTGCATGAACACAGGATGCATAAAAAAGGTCCAACAGAATAGCGAAGAACAGAAAGACAAAGAAGCAGCCAGCTTCACTACTTCCGATACCCCTTGGGAAGAAAACAAAACGTCGATAGGATGCAAACTTTACGCAGACTACCCCACCAACGGTTCACCGTTTCTGGTACAAAACATCAGAGAATGGATTAGTGAATCAATGGGAGGAGATTATAACGGTGACCTTGCAGATGGAAAGAAAGTACTCGAACATTACGGCAAAGCCTATTCTGCACGCATGAAAAAAGACATGGAAGAATTTGGCGAGAACCAGTCAATGGGACAATCAGTCTACTATATACAGTTCCGCAATGCATTCGAAACAGGACAATTCGTAACTTACACACAGGAAATTTATCAATATACTTCCGGTGCAGCTCATGGTGGCGAAAGTTTCGACGGCGTTGTTTTCCGTAAATCAGATGGCCGCAGAATGGGTTGGAACGTGTTCAAGAAAGACAGTATAGAGGCTATCAGAACATTCATAGCTTCCGGAATCCAGCATCTCTACTTCAAAGAAAAGGATGAAAAGGCTTTCAGAGAAAAACTTCTTATTGACGAATATGATGATTTTCCTCTTCCGCAAACAGATCCTCTGTTCATGAAAGACGGTGTCCAGTTTGTTTATCAGCAGTATGAGATAGCACCTTATGCCTCAGGACGTCCTTCATGCACCATACCTTATGAGATACTTAAAAACTATTTTACGGCCACAGCTCTTCCTTTGGCAGAAAGTTACAACGACTCCATTGCCACCCGTAAAAAACCGATACAGCTCTGGCCCTGAAACAAAAGCACGCATATTACTGATATAAAAAAGGCTGCCAACCCGAGAGTTTTCTGAGTTGGCAGCCTTTTCATATCAGAATGAATTCTGCATATTAGGAAATAGTGATAAACACCTTCTAGTTCTTAAAACTATGTATCGGCGCAGGTATACGGCCTTTACGGTTCACAAAATCACTGCAACAGAAAGAGTTGACTGGCATAACCGGAGCATATCCCAGCAAACCGCCAAACTCAACCGTATCACCCACCTTCTTGCCTATTACCGGAATGATACGTACAGCCGTTGTTTTCTGGTTTATCATACCAATGGCTGATTCATCAGCTATAATGCCCGCAATAGTCGTTGCCGGCGTATCACCGGGAATTGCTATCATATCCAATCCTACTGAACATACACAAGTCATTGCTTCCAGTTTCTCAAGTGTAAGTGCACCGGCTTCCACCGCGTCAATCATACCCTGATCCTCACTCACCGGAATGAACGCACCACTTAATCCTCCTACATAAGACGAAGCCATCACACCGCCTTTTTTCACCTGATCGTTAAGCAAAGCCAATGCAGCTGTCGTACCAGGAGCACCGGCTCGTTCCAGACCTATTTCTTCCAGGATCTCAGCTACACTGTCACCTACAGCCGGTGTTGGAGCCAAAGACAGATCGATGATACCGAAAGGTACACCCAGACGCCTTGATGCTTCCTGAGCAACCAACTGTCCTACACGGGTAATTTTAAATGCCGTACGTTTAATCGTCTCACACAACACCTCAAAACTCTCACCACGTATCTGCGACAGAGCATATTTGACAACACCCGGACCACTCACACCCACATTGATAATGGCGTCCGCTTCAGAAACACCATGGAAGGCACCGGCCATGAAAGGGTTGTCATCAGGTGCATTGCAAAGCACCACCAGCTTGGCACATCCCAAAGAATCTCTTTCCTTGGTGCGCTCAGCCGTCTGGAGAACAATCTCTCCCATCAGTCTGACAGCATCCATATTGATACCGGTCTTGGTTGATCCGACATTGACCGAGCTGCAAATAAATTCAGTTTCAGCCAAAGCCTGCGGAATAGAACGAATCAACAATTCATCACTTTTCGACATTCCCTTTGACACAATGGCCGAATAACCGCCCAAAAAGTTAATGCCGACAGTCTTGGCTGCCCGATCCAGCGTTTTGGCAATCTGGACATAATCTTCCGGAGTCCGGCATGCAGAACCGCCTACCAGTGAGATCGGAGTGATTGACACGCGTTTGTTGACAATAGGTATTCCATATTCTCTGGATATATCCTCCCCCGTCTTGACAAGATCCTTGGCCAGTCTGGTTATCTTTTCATATATTTTGTCACACAGACGGTTCAAGTCACTGTCTGCACAATCCAACAGATTGATACCCATTGTAATGGTCCGGACGTCAAGATTCTCCTGCTCGATCATTTTATTGGTTTCGAGCACTTCAAATATATTTATCATAAGAATCCGCTTTAGATTAGATACGGTGCATTTTATCGAAGATCTCCTCGCGCTGGCACTTAACCTGCACGCCCAAAGACTGGCCTACTTCAGCCAATTCATTGGCAACCATCTCAAACGACTTTTCTACATGACTCAAGTCAGCTATCATCATCATATTAAAGTAATCCTGAACGATAGTCTGGGAAATATCCAGAATATTGGCTTTATTTTCAGCCAGATAAGTACAAACCTTGGCAATGATACCCACGGCATCTTTTCCTACAACTGTAATGATTGTCTTGTTCATAATCGTTAGTGCATAAAAAAACTGCATAAAAAAAGCAGTCTGTTATTTTTAGAGCGCAAATATAATCATTTTTGCAAAATAACAGACTGCTTTTTTTAGAAATTCTAATCTATACCTTATCCGTATATGATTTTTCCATTTTCATCGCGGTTCTCGTCAATGAATGACTTCTGATATTGTACCATACCACGCAACGACATACCCATCTTTGAGAAACCGCCGTCGTGATAGAGATTCTGCATGGTTACCTTCTTGGTCAGGTCAGAGAACATGACTACGCAATAGTCGGCACATTCATCGGCACTGGCATTACCCAATGGTGACATACGGTCGCTAAAGTCATACAGGCCGTCGAATCCTTTAATTCCACCGCCAGCTGTCGTAAAGGTAGGTGACTGTGAAATGGTATTGACACGCACACCCTTTTCGCGTCCGTATATGTAACCGAAGCTACGGGCGATAGATTCCAAAAGGCTCTTGGCATCAGCCATGTCATTATATCCGAAGAACGTACGCTGTGCAGCCACATAGCTCAATGCCAGTATGGATCCGTTATCACTGATGGCATCCAGCTTCTTGGCTGTCTGAATCATCTTATGGAATGAAATGGCAGAAATATCCAAAGTCTTTCCCAAAAGATTGTAATCCAGATCATCGTAAGTACGCTTCTTGCGCATGTTGGCACTCATGGCAACAGAGTGCAATACGAAGTCAATCTTTCCACCCAAAACTTTCTGGGCTTCTACGAACAGGTTCTCCAGATCTTCTACAGAAGTGGCATCTGCCGGAATAACTGTGGCACCTGTTTTTTCGGCCAGCTCTGCGATTGTTCCCATACGGCATGCTACCGGCGTATTGGTCAATACGATTTGTGCACCTTCCTCTACGGAACGCTCCGCTACTTTCCACGCGATGGAAGCATCATTCAATGCTCCAAAAATAATACCGCGTTTACCTTTTAATAAGTTATAAGCCATTACTGTCTAATATAAGTGATAAATATTTTTCGGTTACAAAGTTACAGATAATTTTGCACATTTCCAACATTATAGTGCAGTTTCCGTATCTCGCGTCTATTCCTCATAAGCATTGTAAACGGGGAAACGCCATAATCCGGCCGAACGGTACCAGTCAAGCGTTACAAAGAATCTTCGTTGTCTGACTTCCTGAGTTGTAATGTACAGATCGGGCAGATTCGTATTCAGTCCGCTGTATCTCTCGTCCGTGATGGGAAGACGTAATGTACCCCAGTCACTGACTGAAGCATAATCACTGTGCAGCTTATACACTACGGCCTGTTCGAGAGCCGTCTTCACATTCTGCAACTGTCCGGATCCGCCACCGATACTGTCCAGCCAGTTACCGCAGTCATACAATTCGTAGCCCAGTTCATACATCTGTATATTGGCAGCCACCAACCGGTCTATTCTCTCTTCCACACCATCAACCCTGCTGAGCGAGTCCATTTCCAGGGCCACCTGGTCCATTTTGGTCAGATCTGTCAGGCTGATTGCAACGAAATCATCCCACTGCACATTGTTATGATGGAAATAATACATATAGCCGTCCAGAACCTTTTTCAGACTCGCTTCATCCATCTTAAGCAGATCCGGCATTATCTTATGATACGGAAAACCTTCTGCCGGTACGGAATTTGGAGCAGCCAGCATATAGTGCGCACAGTCACGAAGTTCAAAAGCTGTCTCAACATTGGCCATAAGACAGGCATCAAACATCAGCACATCCAGATAAGGAATATTCTCCAACCCGTCCTTCAAATCGGTAACATTCATGCCATAATAGATTCCGTCCTTCTTTTCCATACCGAAGGAACGTTTGGAAATGGTATTCTGCTGATACAGGCTGCCGTCTGCATGCGATGACAGAATAAGCGCCTTGCGCTTGGACGGATAAGTCTGAAACACCTCGTTGATTACCTTGTTCATGACTTCCGGATCAACGGCCATCTGATCGGCATAAGTCTTCACAAGGCTCTTTCTGGGAGTCCCATTCACGTTCTTGTCTATAAGATAAAGTTCCGGCTGTTCGTCGATATCCATATACACCAATATATTGGCTGACACATCAGACATTTCGTATCCGCTCATCATATTGGCAATATTGGTTTCAAGATAACTGGACAAGTCGTTCTCACCCACCATAGAAACCAGTATGGTAGCCTCCTTTTCCGTTTCAGTTCCACCTTTAGTCTGCTCTTCTTCCTCACAAGCCGTCAGGCATAACAGACATGCTGCTATTCCCCAAAAATTTCTAAACTTCAAGAATCCTTTTCTCATAAAAGTGTATTTACAATAGTTCTACGCCGTTTTTCTCAATCTCCCAATACCGGCCATCCGTCCGAATCGAAACTCATTTCTTTCAGGAACAGGACACTGGCTCCTTCCTGCTTCCGGCTATAACCATGTGCCAGGAAATAACACTTGTCACCAAAACGGTAAGCCGAACTGTGACCTATCGCCACCAGGTCATCCGTAGAAGCCACCAGCAGAGAACCACCGCCTGCAGCCAGGTCACGTCCCTCTTTGTCCAGATAAGGTCCGGTCACCTTGTCAGAACGTCCTACCATGACCTTATACGTACTCTTGAGCCCTCTGCAACAATAATCAAACGATACAAAAAGGTAATAATAACCGTCGTTGAAGAAAATAAACGGAGCTTCCACCGCATTGACTCCTCTTCGATGTCCCAGGCTGTCCGGCACCAGTCTGTCACACAAGGTATATACCGTGTCTCCTGCCACCTTCTCCATATTGTCGGTCAGTTCCACCATCTTGATACCGCCCCAAAAAGACCCGAATGTCATCCAGGGTTTACCGTTTTCATCAATGACTACATTCGGATCAATGGCATTATAATCGCTCACCCCTTCCTGAGAAGCTATCACTTCGCCGGTATCGGTCCAGGGTTCACCCTTATCTGCCGCCAGTTTCGATCTGTAGGCATGTCCGATAGCCGAAGTATTCTTTCCGAAAGTGGAACAACTGTAAAAGAGATGATAAACACCATTATGGAACAAAATATCAGGAGCCCAGGTATGTCCTTTATATCCTTTGATTTTGTCTACGGCCCACTGGGGTGCACTCGGGAACACATCTTTCTCTACCGACCAGTTTTTCAGATCCTTGGTAGACATGACCGACACATTCCAACCAGTAGAAAACAAATAATAGGTATCACCTTCCTTGGCCATGACCGGATCATGCACCATCGGTGTCTGAATATATTTCACTTCACGGGGTGGCAGAATTTCCTGTGCATTCACAGCTGATATCCCCATTCCTGCCAACAGTCCAAACAGAATAATGTGTTTCATGGATTTCTATACTATAAAATTATTACTCGTCATGATGGTCTATATCGCGTATCAGTGTGCCAACAGCCTCAGAATAATCAGCCATTTTCTGGGCTTTTCTGATTTTCTTGCGTGCCTTTTTGTTTCCGCTTACAAGAAGATATTCCCATATACCTTTCATCTTGGTAAGAAGCTGTTTCTCACCTCCCAGGATATTCTGTTCATAATAGTCCAGAACATCTGCATGAAGATTTCTCAAAGCCAGGATCTTCTCTTCACGGCTCCACACCTTGCCCGAACGGTATTCGGCAGCCTTCCAGGGTTCATCCAACAGTCCCCTTCCGAGCATGACACCTGCCGCCGGACTTTCGTCCGAGAGCCATCCCTCCAGTCCTTTTCCAGTCAGAGCATCTCCATTATACAACACCGGATGTGTACAGACACTGGCAAAACGCGCAAAAGCCTCCGCATCACAATCACCGTCATATTGCTGGACTCCCGTTCTGGCATGCACGACTATGCGTTTCAAAGGCATGCTGTTAAACAATGGAACCAGCGACAGACACTCCTCCTTGTCTGACAGACCCAATCTGATCTTGACAGAAAAACTCACATCAGGATGGCGGTCAACTATCCGCAGCAGATCGGCTACGTTTTCCGGATACGGCAGGATGCCACAGCCTTTTTTCTTCTTGGTCAGCATCGGATAAGCACACCCCATGTTGATATCTACCTCCTTATATCCCATTTCCAGAATATAAGGCAATATCATTTCCGCTTCTTCCAGAGATCCTGCCATCAATTGCGGAACCAGACAGGCCACACTGTTTCGTTCCGGATCAATGTCCCGCATGTCCTTGCGCCTCACCCCCTGGTGTTCCCATCGGATAAAGGGAGTATAATAACCGTCCGCCCCACCGAAATATTTGTCAAACGCATTCCGGAAAGGCGCTTCTGTCACCCCCTGCATGGGAGCCATATAGATTGTTTTCTGTTCCATTATTTATCAGATTGTTTTTCACTGTTGATTTTTTGCAGAATAGCGTCCATCTCGGCAAATTCCTTTCCCTTGTTGAGATGCAGATAGACAGCATACAGCAACGGTGCCCATGTACCTTCTTCCTGAGGCTGCATTTTCCTGACACGTTCCAGATGTGGCATCGCCAACTGGTAATAATTCAGGATCCGGCTTCTCAACCGGGCATAATTGGGATTGGACAACGGTGTTGAACGCAGCTGCTCTATGGCATCAGCAGCTAGCTGGCAAGCTCCTATTCCCTTATAGAGATTGGCACCGTAATGCATACTGTCGAGCGCCAGGGCGTCATCACAATACGCAATACACTGCTCATAATTTTTCATTTTCATATACACGGCGGCCTTGGCAAACCAATACAAAGGCATCTTGGGATTATAACTGATCATATAATCCGCAAACTGGATGGCCGTATCATATTTCTTTTTTTCATTGAAATAATCCAAAAGGTTAGTAAAGAAATAAGTATGATCGGGATAATTCACCAGTCCGGTTGTCAGCGCTTTGACCCATTTCGAAGTATCTCCAAGTGCCAGATACGACTTGCAGACATATTCCTGGATAAAAATCTTGTTTTTATGATATTTCAGTGCTTCATCCTTATAACGGACTACACTTTCGAAATTACCGATATAATAGGCCGAAGTTACAGCCCAATAGGCAGCACGCGAGTAAAGGGTATCCGTCTGATACAGAAAATCATTTGCCAGAATCGGATGATGGGCAGAAGACAGATAGCAGTCCAGCAGCTCCAGAGCCTGATCATATTTCTTGTTTTTCAGATAATACCTTCCGCCGCTTAAAAGATTCGCTCTGTAGGCCAACAAATGTTTCCGTGCTCTTTTGCGGTATTTCAGCCTGCGTCCCTTATCCGCCGTTTCTGCGGAATCAGCCTGAAAAAGATAGTTGTACATTTTATGGATACTCTGGTAGAACAGAACCGTATCCATTCCTTTCTTCAGATATAGCTTTTCATTTTCAATCGTATTGAACTTACGCTGAACCATGGCAGCCATATAATAACACTGTGCCTTCTGTCTTCCCGTTTTCTGCTTGGGCAGGATCTCCATAAGCTTCCGTTCCGCATCATTCAAGCGGTCAGTCACCTTTTTGGCTTCGTTTCCGTCCAGTTGATACCTGGCGTCCTTTACCGTTTTCCTCACCTCCTTCACCACAGGGTCAGTCTTGGCCCATCCGGTCATCACACAAGCCCACAGCAAACCATATATCACCAGTCTTTTCATCATAATCAGTTTATAAATAAATTACTGTCATTTCCCTTTACCGGGACAGTATCTCCAGAAAGCGTTCCGTTAAGTATAGAGGGGTGATGACACATACACGCTGCGATCATCACCCCTCTTTTCCGACCTGTAAAATTACACTACTGTTCCAAGAGCAGCAGATTATTTCAGGTATGCATCCATTTCCTGTTCCTTAGCCTTATCACCAATGATATAATAGATGGTTTTGAGACGTGAAGCCCAACGGTCAGGATTCTCAGGATCCATTTCCTTCACCTTCAGGAAATAAGGCTCTGCTTTTCTGTACCAGTCCTTCACCTTCTCGATGGCCATCTTATTGTCAGCCGGTTTCATTTTCTTACCGGAAATACTTTCATTTACGTTATAACCCTCGTTACAGCAGCATACTCCTGCGTTATAGTAGGCATCCGTAAATTCAGGATCGATCTGCACGCATTTTTCGAAATAAGGCAATGCTTCTACGAATTTCTGCTGTCCGAAGAGCAATACACCCTTTGAATAATTGGCGATCTTGTTTTCAGGATTCTTGGCCAGCAAACCGTCGGCAAACTTCATTGAAGCCTCATTGTCGTTCTTCTCCTGATAATAAGCGAGAAGATTCTGTGCGATAGCCTCATCATCCAATGCAAATTCCTTTGAAGCCTCTACCCATTTGGCAGTATCACCCTGCTCGATATAAGTCATAAGACGCAACTGTCTTACAGTCTTGATCTCCTTGGTATAGTTCAGGGCTTCATTGATATGCTTCTCTACATTAGGATAATTTTTAGCCTGATATGCAGCCAGACAAGCGTAATAAGCCACCTGGCTCTTGTCGAATGTCGTATCGTTCACCACTGAAGGTTCACCAGCAACCAGTTTCTTGGTTTCAGGGAATGTCAACCAGCCGTCGTAAGCCTTGAAAGCCTCATCAAACTGCTTGTTCTGGAAGAAGAACTGTCCGCAATACATGTAGAATGTACGGAATTTCATCAGGTTACCTTTATTCTTGGCTACGAATTCCTTCTCTGTATCGTATGAATTACATTTCTCGTAAGCATCCACACAAGCATAGAGGTTAGTGGCAAACTTCATTGTATCCAACGGCATGTGAGCAGCCGCCTTGTTCAGTTCCGCTGCAAATATACGCTGATAGATATCTCCCTGCAAGTCCCATGCCATTGCCATGTTCTTGGTTTCACCGCTGTTCAAAGCCTCTGTCAACACAGCCTGAGCTTCATCGATTTTCTCCTGATTGACCAAACCTTGAGCCTTTTTAACCAGTCGGTTCTGCGCAAAAGCACCTGTAGTAGCTGCTACCAGTGCCATGGATAATAAGATCTTTTTCATGACTTTTAGAATTAATGATATTTTTATACTTCTTTATTCTTTATTTTCATTGTCATCATCGCTTCCGTTTTCTGTCTGTTCTGATGCCGTTTCACCCGTTTCTTCCGAAACCGGCTGCTGTACGTTCTGCTCCTCATCAGTAATCAGATCTTCTTCATCTTCAGTCTGTACCTTGCAAACGCTGCTTATCTCATCGTTGCGTTTCTCCAGATTGATCAGACGTACACCCTGGGTAGCACGTCCCATGATCCGCACGTCGGCCACTTTCAGACGGATCGTAATACCGCTCTTGTTGATAATCATCAGGTCATTGGCATCCGTAACAACCTTGATGGCCACCAGCTTGCCGGTCTTATCCGTAATGTTGAGGGTCTTCACACCCTTGGCACCACGATTGGTTACACGATAGTCTTCAATATCCGAACGCTTACCGTATCCCTGTTCGCTGACCACCATGATCGTCTCCGTCTTGGGATCATTTACGCAAACCATTCCTACTACCTCGTCGCTGCCGTCCTCATCGATGGTCATACCTCTCACACCGGTAGCCGTACGTCCCATGGCGCGAACCTTGCTCTCATGGAAACGGATAGCCCTTCCGTGACGGTTGGCCAGAATGATTTCATTGTCACCGTTAGTCAGTCTGACAGCTATCACGCGGTCATCCTCACGTATGGTTATCGCGTTGACACCGTTGGCTCTCGGACGTGAATACTCCGTCAGACAAGTCTTCTTGATAATACCGTTCTTGGTACAGAAGATCACATAATGGTTACGGCAGAACTCAGGATCGTTCAGGTTCTTGATACGCAGACACACATTGATCGCATCGTCCGGTTCAATGTTGAGCATATTCTGAATGGCTCTTCCCTTGGAATTCTTGGCACCTTCCGGAATCTCATAAACCTTCATCCAGAAGCAGCGGCCCTTTTGTGTAAAGAAGAGCATGGTATTATGCATCGTGGCCGGATAGATGTATTCCACGAAATCGGCATCACGCGTACTGCTGCCCTTGCTGCCCACGCCTCCACGGCCCTGGGCACGGAACTCAGCCAGCGGAGTACGTTTGATATATCCCATGTGACTGATGGTGATCACCATCTCATCATCAGCATAGAAGTCTTCCGGATTGAATTCCTCGCTTGAATAAACGATTTCCGACCGGCGGTCATCACCGAACTGTTCCTTGACTTCCAACAGCTCGTTCTTGATTACCTCCATACAGAGATTCTCATCACTCAGGATTTGCTTGTAATAATCAATCTGCTTCAACAGCTCGTCGTATTCGTTACGCAACTGCTCCTGCAACAGACCGGTCAGCTGGCGCAAGCGCATCTCCACGATAGCCTTTGCCTGGATCTCATCCAGTTCAAAGCGCTGCATCAAACCGTCGATGGCAGCCTGCGGATTCTTCGCGTTGCGTATAATATGTACGACTTCGTCAATATTGTCGCTGGCAATGATCAGTCCCTGCAGGATATGCGCACGTTCTTCAGCCTTGCGCAAGTCATAGCGGGTTCTTCTGATCACTACATCATGACGGTGATCCACGAAGTTCACGATGCAGTCCTTCAGAGTCAGCAATTTGGGGCGCCCCTTTACCAGAGCAATACAGTTTACGCTGAAACTGGTCTGCAAAGGCGTCATCTTGAAGAGCTTGTTCAGCACCACATTGGCATTGGCATCTCTCTTGACGTCAATGACGATACGCATACCCTCGCGGTCAGACTCATCATTCGCATTGCTGATACCTTCCAGCTTCTTTTCATTGACCATGTCAGCGATCATCTTGATCAGCTCGGCCTTGTTCACGCCATAAGGTATTTCAGTCACCACGATCTTGTCATGGTTCTCGCCCGGTTCAATCTCGGCGCGGGCTCTCATTACCACGCGGCCACGGCCGGTCTCATAAGCGTCGCGCACGCCCTGCATACCATAGATATAACCTCCGGTCGGGAAGTCAGGCGCCTTGACATACTGCATCAGCCCTTCAATGTCAATATCACGATTATCTATATAAGCCACACAGGCATCAATCACCTCGCCCAGGTTATGGGTCGGGATATTGGTAGCCATACCGACAGCAATACCGCTGGCACCGTTGACGAGCAGATTCGGGATCTTGGTAGGCATGACAGTCGGTTCCTGCAAGGTATCATCGAAGTTGTTCATCATGTCGACCGTCTCCTTGTCCAGGTCGTCCATCATGGCCTCTCCCATCAACTGCAGTCTGGCTTCCGTATAACGCATGGCAGCAGCGCTGTCACCGTCTACAGAACCGAAGTTACCCTGTCCGTCCACCAGAGTATAACGCATGCTCCATTCCTGAGCCATACGCACCAGCGCACCGTAAACAGAGGAATCACCATGAGGATGATACTTACCGAGCACTTCACCGACAATACGCGCGCATTTCTTGTACGGTTTGTCATGGGTATTACCCAATTCTTTCATTCCAAACAAGATACGCCTGTGTACAGGTTTAAATCCGTCTCTTACGTCCGGAAGCGCACGTGCCACAATAACCGACATCGAATAGTCGATGTACGAATTGCGCATTTCATCCTCTATGTTTACTTTAATAATTCTGTCTTGATCCAACATTACGCTTATATTATAGTTTTATCTTAATCACAAAAAGCATGTAAAATTACTACTTTTTGCGTGAATACGAAAGAAAACGGCAAAAAATTAACAATTCGCCGTTTTTCCATCATTTTCGGCCTGTATTTTTTCACTTTTTAAAATTCCGGAAACAATTTTGGCACAGTATTTGTACTGCTATCATAAATAATTGCGTAATTTTGCATTCTAATTTATAATCAAGCGTATGAACAGTCAATTTTCACCCAAAATTTCAGAAATCCTCAACTACAGCAAAGAAGAAGCGATCCGGCTGCACAACGACAGCATCCGGCCAGAGCACCTTTTGCTGGGACTGATCCGCGAAGGTGAAAGCAAAGCGGTCCAGATACTGCGTCTGCTGACAGCTGACATCCGCAGCATACGCACCCGACTGGAGGAAACGCTCCAGCCCTTCGCCATCGAAGAGGCCGTGGCCACCGATGAGATCCTTCTGAGTGAAAAATCCTCCAAGATCATGCGTCTGAGCCTGTTGGAGGCCCGGATGCTGAAAGCAGAAACTGCAAGTCCCGAACATATCATTTTAGCTATTATGAAAGAAAAGGAAAACAATGCATGCAAGATTCTGTCCGAGCACAATGTGCACTACACGGACTTCATGAATCTTCTGACCCAAAAAACCGACATCAGGTCCGGTTTCGGTTTTGCTGACGACGATGATGATGACGATGATATGCCGACCAGCCAGAATCCCGGCCAGAAGGAAACCGGAAACCATTCACAGGCTTCCACCCAGACGGCCAGAAAATCAATGAACAATACGCCTGTACTGGACAATTTCGGTACGGATCTTACCCGCGCTGCAGCCGATGGCGTACTCGACCCCGTCGTAGGACGCGAAAAGGAGATCGAACGGGTCTCACAGATCCTGAGCCGCCGCAAGAAGAACAACCCGATACTGATCGGAGAACCCGGTGTCGGCAAGTCTGCCATTGTAGAAGGTCTTGCCCTGCGCATCGTCCAGAAGAAGGTATCCCGCATTCTCTTCAACAAGCGGATCATCGCCCTCGACATGGCAGCCGTAGTGGCCGGCACCAAATACCGCGGCCAGTTTGAAGAACGTATCCGGAGCATCCTGAGCGAACTGCAGCACAATCCGGATGTCATCCTCTTCATTGACGAAATCCACACCATCATCGGAGCCGGTTCCGCTCCGGGCAGTATGGATGCCGCCAATATGCTCAAGCCGGCATTGGCACGCGGTGAGATACAGTGCATCGGAGCCACGACCACTGACGAATTCCGCAAGACCATCGAAAAGGACGGTGCTCTGGAGCGCCGCTTCCAGAAAGTCATGGTCGAGCCGACTACGGTAGACGAAACCATCCAGATACTGGAAAACATCAAGGGACGCTACGAAGAGCATCATCATGTCATCTATACCCCGGAAGCCATCCGGGCCTGCGTACAGCTGACTGAACGTTACGTTTCCGACCGTTGTTTCCCCGACAAGGCCATTGACGCCCTGGACGAGGCCGGTTCAAGAGCACATATCACCCACACCCCGGCTTCCAAGGAAATGGAAGAGCAGGAAAAACGTATCGACGAGATCCATAATCTGAAAAACGAAGCGGTTAAGAACCAGAACTTTGAGCTGGCTGCCGACTATCGCGACCAGGAGGCCAATCTGCAGGAAGAACTTAACCGCATGCGCGCCAAATGGGAAGAGGAACTCAACCGCATGAGAATCACTGTCGGCGAAGACCAGATCGCAGAAGTCGTAGCCATGATGACAGGCATTCCGGTACAGCGCATCGGCCAGAGCGAAAGTCAGAAACTCAAGGACATGGCACAAAGCCTGACCCACGAAGTGATCGGCCAGGACGAAGCCATCCGCAAACTGGTCCGCTCCATCCAGCGCGGAAGAGTCGGACTCAAGGATCCGCACAAGCCCATCGGCACCTTCCTGTTCCTCGGCCCTACGGGAGTCGGCAAGACATACCTGGCCAAGAAACTGGCAGAATACCTGTTTGGCAGCGAAGACGCCCTGATCCGCATCGACATGAGCGAATATATGGAGAAGCATACGGTCAGCCGCATGGTGGGAGCTCCTCCGGGATACATCGGTCACGATGAAGGCGGCCAGCTGACTGAAAAAGTCCGCCGCAAGCCCTACTCCATCCTGTTGCTCGACGAGCTTGAAAAGGCTCATGCCGACGTGTTCAACATCCTGCTTCAGGTCATGGACGAAGGTCGTCTGACTGACAGCAACGGCACCACCGTCGATTTCAAGAACACGGTCATCATCATGACCTCCAACTGCGGAACACGCCAGCTCAAGGACTTTGGCAAAGGCATCGGTTTCAGCACCCTGCAGAACACCTCTGAGGACAAGGCTTACAGCCGCAGCATCATCGACAAGGCTCTTCACAAGCAGTTCACGCCGGAATTTCTGAACCGTCTGGACGACATCATCCATTTCGACCAGCTGGATGCCCGCGCCCTGCGACAGATCGTAGACCTGGAACTCAAACCGGTTACCGGCCGCGTGGAAGCCATGGGCTACCACCTTCAGATACAGGACAGCGCCAAGGACTTCCTGGCCGAGAAAGGCTACGATGTGCAATATGGCGCACGTCCGCTTAAACGTGCCATCCAGACCTTGCTGGAAGATCCTATCTGCGAACAGATCATCGACGGCCAGCTCCAGCCCGGACAGACCATTAACGTCTTCAAGGCACCGGACGAAGACCACCTGAATGTCACACCCGAAAATTAGTATTTGTTAAATAACTGTTAAAATGCCAGTCTCCCGTCAGACTGGCATTTTTTTTGCTACTCTTTCAGCAGCCGGACATTCCGGACAACAGTACATAACGAAGATCAAATAAAAACATTAAAAACTACAATACCATGCAGAAAGGTAATATTGGGGTAACTACAGAGAACATCTTCCCCGTGATTAAAAAATTCTTGTACAGTGATCATGAGATTTTCCTCCGCGAAATCGTATCCAATGCCGTAGACGCCACTCAGAAACTGAAGACCCTGGCCAACAAGGGCGAGTTCAAGGGTGAAACCGGCGAACTGAAGGTCAAAGTCAGTGTCGACAAGGACAACGGTACGATAACAGTCAGCGATAACGGTCTGGGTATGACCGAAGAGGAAATCGACAAATATATCAACCAGATCGCCTTCTCAGGTGCCAACGACTTCCTCGACAAATACAAGGACGACGCCAATGCCATCATCGGCCACTTCGGACTCGGTTTCTACTCTTCATTCATGGTGAGCAAGAAGGTGGAAATCATCACCAGAAGCTATCAGGAAGGCGCCAAGGCTGTCAAATGGAGCTGCGACGGCAGTCCTTCATACGAAATCACCGAAGCCGACAAGGCTGAACGCGGTACCGACATCGTCATGTATATCGATGACGACTGCAAGGACTTCCTCGAAAAGACCAAGATAGAGGAATTGCTCAACAAATACTGCCGTTTCCTTCCTGTTCCGGTCGTATTCGGCAAAAAGACAGAATGGAAAGACGGCAAGCAGGTCGATACGGACGAAGACCGCGTCATCAACGACACGACTCCGTTGTGGACCAGAATGCCGAGCGAACTGAAGGATGAGGATTACAAGAACTTCTACCGCCAGCTTTACCCCATGAGCGATGAGCCTCTGTTCTGGATTCACCTGAACGTAGACTTCCCGTTCCACCTCACCGGTATTCTGTACTTCCCGAAAATCAAGAGCAACATCGAGTTGCAGCGCAACAAGATCCAGCTCTACTGCAACCAGGTATACGTTACCGACAGCGTGGAAGGCATCGTGCCCGACTTCCTTACCCTGCTCCACGGTGTAATCGATTCACCGGATATTCCTCTGAATGTCAGCCGTAGCTACCTCCAGAGCGACAGCAACGTCAAGAAGATCTCCGGCTACATCACCAAGAAGGTCAGCGACCGTCTGCAGAGCCTGTTCAAGAGCGACCGCAAGGATTTCGAACAGAAATGGGACGATCTGAAGATCTTCATCAACTACGGTATGCTGACTCAGGACGACTTCTACGACAAGGCCAAGAACTTCGCCCTGCTCAAGGACTGTGACGGCAAATACTTCACATTCGAAGAATACCAGACCCTCATCAAGGACAACCAGACTGACAAGGAAGGCCAGCTGATCTACCTCTACGCACAGGACAAGGAAGCTCAGTACAGCTACATCGAGGCAGCCCGCAACAAAGGCTACAACGTATTGCTGCTCGACGGCCAGCTCGACACACCGGTCGTATCCATGCTTGAGCGTAAATTCGAGAAGAGCCGCTTCACCCGCGTAGATGCCGATATCATCGACCGCCTCATCGTGAAGGAAAATGCCAATAAGTCAGAACTAGACGCCGAAAAGAGCGCCAATTTGTCAGCCATTTTCCAGTCACAGATGCCTAAGATCGACAAGAAGGAATATCATGTCGAAACTCAGGCCATGGGCGAAGAAGGCATGCCGGTGGTCATCACACAGAGCGAATACATGCGTCGTATGAAGGAAATGGCCCAGCTCCAGCCGGGAATGTCATTCTACGGTGAAATGCCCGACATGTACAACCTCGTGCTCAACACCGATCATCCGCTCATCAAGTCTGTCCTGACAGACAGCGAAACCGCTACAGCCGAAGCACTCAAGCCAATTGAAGCCGAACTCAAGGGACTTCACGCCCGTCAGGCCGTATTGCGCCAGCAGCAGGACAACAAGAAGCCGGAAGAGATCACTCAGGAAGAAAAAGACGATATGAGCAAGTGCAACGCCGACATCGAAGTTCAGGAAAAACAGAAGAACGAAATCCTGGCCGGCTATGGCAAGGAGAACCGCAAGATCCACCAGCTTATCGACCTTGCCCTGCTCCAGAACGGCATGCTGAAAGGAGAAGCGCTCAGTCACTTCGTTAAACGCAGCATCGATCTTATACAATAATCTTCCCGGATTATTTTCTATAACTTAAATGAAGTGGGTGCGGCAAATGCCGCATCCATTTTTTTATATAAAAAAACGCCGATATATTTGGTCGGTTCAACAAAAAGCAGTACCTTTGCAGTCGAATTCAGGAAATAGCACGGCTCCTTAGCTCAACTGAATAGAGCATTTGACTACGGATCAAAAGGTTACAGGTTTGAATCCTGTAGGAGTCACTAGAAAACACAAACTGGGTTCGGCCCCTTAGCTCAACTGAATAGAGTATTTGACTACGGATCAAAAGGTTACAGGTTTGAATCCTGTAGGGGTCACAAAATCATACGCTTTATTTGCAGGACTCACTTTCCCATACTTGCGAAAGTGAGTCTTTCGTTTTTTTACACTTCTTTTCAGTCCCCGGCCGAAAAGAAATCCACCATCGCACTTTTGTTCATCTGATTGAAAAAGAAATCAAACCGGGCCATTGCTTCATTCTGACCACCTTCGCTGATATCATGCGCAGCTTTCAGGAAACTCGTCTCGTTTTCCTCCTTCCGGCAAGCCATGGCATCGCCATCCGCATGGTCTGCCTCGCCATTTTCCGCCTTACCTGAAACAATTGTCTTTGAATCCGTCTGCCCGCTACCGTTTCCTGCTTTCCAGCAATGCATCCAGAAAGCCCGGCCATTCTTCTCGTCCTCCCCTATCAGACTGATCACCTCACATTTCAGTTTATACAGCGTATAAGCCTCAACGCTCACCAGCACATTCATCAGATCATACTCCAAAAGCTCCGGCAACGATTGGGCCACCATAAAATAATGATGGCCAGAACGTGGTGTAAACAAAGGCACAAACAGATTGGCTCCTTCATGATCCGCCTCACTCATCAGTTCAGGCTCTTTCAGGTCAGCAGCCTTTTTAAGTGGAACAACCCGATAGTGAAAGAAACTGTCTTCACCCCCCCATTCGTCCATCACGGCCTGAATCTGCTCCAGATTGGTTTCCGACGAACTGTCACTCTCCATCAGTTCCAGACAGTTCTCCATAATAAACACCTCATTATATCTCCCTTCATACATACCGTTTCCCACCTTCACGATCTTTCCATAAAGCACCCCGGCAGTCTCATCAAATGAATTTTTCATTACGTTACCAATTAAGTTTATAAAGATAACGAATAACAAATCGGAAAGATATTCGCCCGATATGTTATGCAACATATTAATACAAATCAATCACTTTTTATGACTTTTGAAAAACAAGACTCCTTTTCTCCATTGATATGTTCTTTGGAGAAAAGGAGTCCTTCAAAAAGCTTTTAATCTCTTTTCTTATACCGTCTGATGATTGATACAGATCCCCTGCAGATACCAGTCGTACAAACGATGGATACCCTCGTCTATCTCGATCTTGTGGTGCCAGCCCAGGTTGTGCAGCTTCGTCACGTCCGTCAGCTTGCGCAGCGTACCGTCCGGTTTCGAAGCATCCCAGCGCAGCTCGCCCTTGAAACCGATCTCCGCCATGATCTTACCGGCCACCTCGCGGATACTCAGTTCCTTGCCCGTACCCACAT
>OOCB01000643.1_pt1 | contig 54482 bp, 46 predicted proteins | sample 1671351 | NCBI WGS metagenome assembly OOCB01 (sample SAMN06348148, study PRJEB24527) | human gut metagenome | biome: human gut; feature: ankylosing spondylitis patient; material: feces | host: Homo sapiens | place: China | collected 2015-10 | reverse complement strand
TGACCACACCGGCGATCTCCCAGTGGCCGATGGTGGTATCCTTGCCCATGCTCTGCTCCTGCAGGCGGGCAAAGGCACCGGCGGGCGCGTCGGTCTTTTCGCCCGCAGTCACACCGTCAATGTTGAACAGGCCCAGCTTTTTCAGGTTGGGGCAGTTGAAATTGGGATGCCCTGCAATGGCCCCCAGCGTGTTGGTGCCCTCGTCGCCAAAGGCGGCTGCATCCGGCTCCGCGCCGATGCCAAAGCTGTCCAGTACGATCAAAAATACACGCTTTTCCATATGTTTTCACTCCATTTTCCTCCGGGGCTGCCCCGGAACAGTCGCACTTTTGCTTACCTTCATTATAAGCAAATCCCGCCGGTTATGCAAGCGCTTTGTGGTGGAAAGTTTTTTGTTCAAACCTGATGAAATCTTAGCAGTTTCTTTGCAAAGATTTTTCTTGCGCTATTGTATCCAAGAGCTTATAATGTATAGTGGTATGGTTTGTTGAAACAGCCATATTGGCGTATACTGCCGCCGCGGGCGCAAAGCAATCACTGCCCGCCAGAGAGCAGCCAGCTTGGGCTGCTGCGTCAAGATAGAGAGCATTATAGCGTGAACGTTGGAGGTATTTTATGAGAAAAACGAAGATCATCTGCACCCTGGGCCCTTCTACCGATAAGGGCGATGTCCTGCGCGACCTGATCGCAAACGGCATGAACGTGGCCCGTTTCAACTTCTCCCACGGTTCCTACGAGGAGCATGGCGGCCGTCTGGCAAAGCTGAAAGCTCTGCGTGAGGAGCTGGGCAAGCCCGTTGCCGCCCTGCTGGACACCAAAGGCCCCGAGATCCGCCTGAAGGAGTTCAAGAACGGTGTGGAGATGCTGGAAGCCGGCCAGACCTTTACCCTGACCACCCGCGAGGTGGAGGGCACCAAGGAGATCTGCTCCGTCACTTACAAGGATCTGCCCCAGGACGTGCAGCCCGGCGGCACCATCATGCTGGACGACGGCCTGATCATGCTGCACATTGAGCAGGTCACCGACACCGACATCATCTGCACCGTGCTGAACAGCGGCAAGATCAAGACCAAAAAGGGTGTCAATGTGCCCGGCGTGCATCTGTCCATGCCCTACCTGAGCCAGAAGGACCGCGAGGACATCATCTTTGGCGTGCAGAACGGCTTTGACTTCATCGCCGCTTCCTTTGTGCGCACCGCACAGGATGTGTACGACATCCGCAACCTGCTGAATGAGTACGATTCCAACATCCGCATCATTGCCAAGATCGAGAACCGCGAGGGTGTGAACAACATCGACAGCATCCTCTCCGCAGCCGATGCCGTCATGGTGGCCCGTGGTGACCTGGGCGTTGAGATCGACTTCACCGAGCTGCCCGGCATCCAGAAGGACATCATCGACCGCTCCTTCTCCTTCGGCAAGCCCATCGTCACTGCCACCCAGATGCTGGACAGCATGATGGTCAACCCCCGCCCCACCCGTGCCGAGATCTCCGACGTGGCAAATGCCATCTACGATGGCACCTCCGCCATCATGCTGTCTGGTGAGACCGCTGCCGGTGACTACCCCGTGGAGGCCCTCAAGACCATGTCCGCCATTGCAGAGCGCACCGAGAACGAGGAGCACTACCGCCCCCAGCGCCACGCCGAGATCCAGATCAGCGTCAGCGATGCAACCGCTCACGCTGCCTGCCTGACCGCCAAGGACGTGAACGCTGCCGCCATCGTCACCGTGTCCGAATCCGGCAACACCGCCCGCCTGCTGAGCAAGTACCGCCCCAAGCAGCCCATCATTGCCTGCGTCATGGACGAGCAGGTGCAGCGTCAGCTCTCCCTGAGCTGTGGCATCACTTCCCTGCTGATGGGCCCCGCCCACAGCACCGATGAGCTGATCGAGATGTCCACCGCTCTGGCCGAGAAGAACGGCTACCTGCACAACGGCGAGCTGGCCGTTGTGACCGCAGGCGTACCCGTGGGCGTTTCCGGCACCACCAACATGATCAAGATCCACATGGTGGGCAACTGCCTGGCCACCGGTGTAGGCGTGGGCCGCGGCAAGACCGATCTGGTCTCCGCCAGCGGCAAGGCCTGCGTCTGCCGCACTCTGGAGGAGGTCAAGGCAAAGTTCCGCCCCGGCATGGTGCTGGTCGTTCCCTCCACCACCAACGAGATGCTGAGCTATGTCCGCGATGCCGCCGCTCTGGTGGTCGAGGAGCCCGGCCTGAACAGCCACGCTGCCATTGTGGGCAACTCCCTGCTCAAGCCCACCATCGTGGGTGCTGCAGGTGCCTGCAGCCACATCCGCGATGGCCTGGATATCGCTGTGGATTGTGTCCACGGCAGCGTCCAGCGCCTGCAGGCCTGATCCTGAAGGAGAACATCATGGAACGCATTGCAAGCTTCTGTGTCGATCACACCAGGCTGGACCGGGGCATGTACCTGAGCCGCCAGGACGGTGATGTGCTGACCTGGGACATCCGGATGAAGAAGCCCAATCAGGGCGATTATCTGACCACCGGTGCCGCCCACACGCTGGAGCACCTGTTTGCCACCTACGCCCGCAACAGCGCGGTGAAGGACGGCGTGATCTACGTTGGCCCCATGGGCTGCCGCACCGGCTTCTACCTGCTCACCCGCGGGCTGACTCCGGCACAGGCATTGGCGCTGACCGTGGATTCCTTCCGCTTCATGGCCGCCTTTGAGGGGGATATCCCCGGTGCCAGCGAGGTGGAATGCGGCAACTACCGCGATATGGATCTGCCCGCCGCCAAGGCCGAGGCAGCCGCCATGCTGCCGGTGCTGGAAGCACTGACCGCTGACCAGCTGCACTACTAAGCGATACAGCAAAAGACCTCCCCATGCAGGCAGCACCTGCACGGGGAGGTCTTTTTGCGTTTCAGGAAAGCTCTTTTACAGAGTGCTTACTCCACGATGATGCTCATGCCGGTCATCTCAGCGGGGACAGGCAGGCCGATATAGGGCAGCATGGTGGGGGCGATATCTGCCAGGCAGCCGCCCTCGCGCAGCTTCACATCGCCGCAGCCAACGGCCACAAAGGGCACCACATTGGTGGTGTGGGCGGTGAAGGGAGTGCCGTCCGGGTTCATCATCTTCTCGGCGTTGCCGTGGTCAGCCGTGATAAAGGCACAGCCGCCGGCGTTCAGCACAGCGGTGACCACCTGATCCACAGCGGTATCCACAGCCTCAACGGCCTTGACAGCGGCATCGAACACGCCGGTGTGGCCGACCATGTCGCAGTTGGCAAAGTTCAGGATGATCACATCGTACTTGCCGCTCTCGATGCGCTTGACGCACTCAGCAGCCACTTCAGGGGCGCTCATCTGAGGCTGCAGGTCGTAGGTGGCAACCTTCGGGCTGGGGATGACGCAGCGGTCCTCGCCCTCGTAGGGAGCCTCCACACCGCCGTTGAAGAAGAAGGTGACGTGTGCATACTTCTCGGTCTCGGCAATGCGCAGCTGGGTCTTGCCGTTCTCGGACAGGTACTGGCCCAGAACATTCTTCAGCTCCACGGGAGGATAGGCGACCTCGCAGTTGGGCATGGTGGCATCGTACTCGGCCATGCAGACATAGTTGACCTGCTTGCGGCCGCCGCGGCGCTCGAACCCCTTGAAGTCGTCATCGCAGAAGATGCGGGTCATCTGGCGGGCACGGTCGGGGCGGAAGTTCATAAAGATAACGGTATCGCCATCCTGCACGCGGCCGCCCTCACAGGTGACGCAGGGCAGAACGAACTCGTCGGTCTTATCGGCAGCATAGGATGCCTCAATGGCCTCGGCAGCGTTGGCAGCGTGGTTGCCCTCACCGTAGACGAATGCGGCGTAAGCCTTCTCCTCGCGGTCCCAGTTGTTGTCGCGGTCCATGGCGTAGTAACGGCCGGAAACGCTGGCGATCTTGCCAACGCCCAGCTCATCCAGCTTGGCCTGCAGGTCAGCCAGGAAGCCCTTGCCGGCGTGGGGGTCGGTATCACGGCCATCGGTGATGCAGTGCAGGTAGACTTCCTTTGCGCCCATGTGCTTTGCCATTTCCAGCACGCCGAACCAGTGGTCAGCGTGGCTGTGGACACCGCCGGTGCCCACCAGGCCCATCAGGTGGATGGCCTTGCCTGCCTCAATGGCGGCCTTCATGTTCTTGACCAGCACGGGGTTCTTGAACATCTCACCGTCCCGGATGGACTTAGTGATGAGGGTCAGCTGCTGGTAAACGATGCGGCCAGCGCCCATGTTGGTGTGGCCCACCTCAGAGTTGCCCATCTGACCATCGGGCAGGCCGACAGCCATGCCGGAGGCCTCGATGGTGGTCATGGGATATTTTGCCATCAGGGCATCCAGATGGGGGGTCTTTGCAGCGACCACGGCATTGCCGTAGGTCTCGTTGGGCACCCAGCCAAAGCCATCCATGATGCACAGAAGTACAGGTTTCTTGGACATAACGTTGAATCTCCTTTGATTTAGAACAAATAGCGCCCGGCACAGCGCTGGAAAAACGGCGCAGCCGGGCGCTGGGAAAACAGGTCAGAGGGCTTTCTCAGCCGTTGGAAGCGGCATTGACGATAACAGCAAAATCAGGAGCCTTCAGAGATGCGCCGCCGATCAGACCGCCGTCCACATCCTTCTTGCTCAGCAGCTCCTCGCAGTTCTTGGCATTCATGCTGCCGCCGTACTGCACGGTGGTGGCCTCGGCCACAGCCTCGCCGTACACTTCGCCGATGACCTTGCGGATCTGAGCGCAGACCTCCTCGGCCTGGTCAGCGGTCGCGGTCTTGCCGGTGCCGATGGCCCAGATGGGCTCGTAGGCAATGACCACATTTGCCATCTGCTCGGCGGTCACGTCGCGCAGGGCGATCTTGGTCTGCATCCGCACCAGTTCCTCGGTCACGCCCTCCTCGCGCTGCTGCAGGCTCTCGCCCACGCAGATGATGACCTTCAGGCCCGCATTCAGGGCAGCCAGAGCGCGCTTGTTCACGGTCTGGTCGGTCTCTGCAAAGTACTGGCGGCGCTCGGAGTGGCCGACGATGACGTACTCCACACCCAGATCCACCAGCATATCGGCGCTGATCTCGCCGGTGAACGCACCGGACTTCTCAAAGTGGACATTCTCAGCACCCACATGGATGTTGGTGCCCTTGGTCTTTTCCACAGCGGTGACCAGATCGGTGTAGGGGGTGCAGATAACGACCTCACAGGAAGCATCCTTGACAGCGGGGATCAGCTCGTCCACCAGCTTGGCTGCCTCAGTGGCGGTCTTGTTCATCTTCCAGTTGCCTGCAATGATTGCCTTACGCTTTGCCTTATCCATTCTTACGATCTCCTTATCAAAATATCTCTCCGCCGCCTTCGGTGCCGCCTCTCCCGGCTGGAGAGGCAGGATAAACGACATCTCCTGCCTCCCGGATGGGGAGCTGGCGAGCGTCGGCAAGGCTGAGAGATCTTATTACCCAAAATAAAAAGTGCGGCGGCGTATATGCCGCCGCACCTCAGTGATGCTGGTTCAGATGCTTATGCGTTCTGGATCACAGCGATACCAGGCAGCTCCTTGCCCTCCAGATACTCCAGAGAAGCGCCGCCGCCGGTAGAGATGTGGGTCATCTTATCGCCCAGGCCCATCTGCTGCACAGCTGCTGCGCTGTCGCCGCCGCCGATCACGGTGGTAGCATCGCTCTCAGCCATAGCCTTGGCAACAGCCAGAGTACCAGCTGCCAGGGTGGGGTTCTCGAACACGCCCATGGGGCCGTTCCACACCACGGTCTTGGATGCCTTGACAGCATCGGCAAACAGCTTCATGGTCTCGGGGCCGATGTCGCAGCCCTCCATGTCAGCAGGGATGGCAGTGACAGGCACCACAGTGACATCCACGGGAGCGTCGATGGGATCGGGGAAGTCCTTGATGCAGGCTGCATCCACGGGCAGCAGCAGCTTCACGCCCTTCTCCTTGGCCTTGGCCATCATTTCCTTGCAGTAATCCAGCTTGGTATCGTCGCAAAGGCTCTTGCCGACCTCGTAGCCCTGTGCCTTGACGAAGGTGTAAGCCATGCCGCCGCCGATGATCAGGGTATCGACCTTCTCCAGCAGATTGGAGATGACGTTCAGCTTATCGGCGACCTTAGCGCCGCCCAGGATGGCGGTGAAGGGACGGACGGGATCGTTGACTGCGTTGCCCAGGTACTTGATCTCCTTCTCCATCAGGTAACCGACAGCGGTATCCTTGATGTAGTCGGTGACACCTGCGGTGGAGCAGTGTGCACGGTGGCAGCTGCCGAATGCATCGTCAACGTATGCATCTGCCAGAGAAGCCAGCTCCTGGCTGAACTCAGGCATGTTCTTGGTCTCTTCCTTGCGGAAGCGGGTGTTCTGCAGCAGAACGACATCGCCGTTGTTCATGGCAGCAACAGCAGCCTTTGCGTTCTCGCCCACAACATTGTCGTCGTCAGCAAACACAACGGTCTTGCCCAGCTTTGCGCTCAGAGCCACAGCAACGGGTGCCAGGCTGAACTTTGCCTCGGGGCCGTTCTTGGGCTTGCCCAGGTGGCTGCACAGGATGACCTTAGCGCCATCGTTGACCAGCTTCTGGATGGTGGGCAGAGCCGCATTGATGCGGTTCTCGTTGGTGATCACGCCGTCCTTCATCGGGACATTGAAATCGCAGCGGACAAGGACCTTCTTGCCGCAGTAATTCTGATCGTCGATCGTTTTCTTACCTAAACCCATGGTAACAAACTCCTCTCAAATTCTTTTCGTTCGGAATCGAATTTTGCTCTTCATCGGGGGCCGCGCACTGCGAACTTCCCCGTACATCCTTATTATAAACAAAAAGCGTGTGTATTGCAAGGATGGGAGATGGATAATTTATTAACAAACATTTGTTGCAGAAGCAAAGAAATGTGGTGATTTTGCCGGAACGCACCAAAAAGCGCCGTTTTTTCTGAAAAAGACCCGCCGCAGGGAGTGTTCGCCCCCCGCAGCGGGTCCTGTCCATTCAGGATATTTTCCGGAACTTCTGCTTCGCTTTTTCCAGATATTCCAGCACCAGCGGATTTTTCATGCCCAGCAGGATGGCTGCGTATGCAGCCACTGAGCCCAGCACCGCCGCCAGAATGCAGATGAGATTGGGCAGAGCCAGTGCCTTGACCCCGGTACAGACAAGAACGATGCCCGCACAGCCACAGAGCACCGAGCCAACGGTGCGCCGGTCAGCAGAGACCGCGACCAGGCCCCTGGAGCAGCGGATGCAGAGCATCATGGAGCACAGCTCTGCCAGCAGGGTGGTAAAGGCTGCCGCATTCTCCCGGAACCGCGGGATGAGCAGGACGTTCAGCCCCACGTTCAGCAGACCGCTGACCAGCGTGATCCAGAACAGTTCCTTTTCTCTTCCACAGGGCAGAAGCGCGCAGGAATTGTACAGCCAGCCAAACAGGCAGACGATCAGGGCAAGGCTCAGGATCTGCAGGGGCATCACCGCATCCAGATAGCTTTCTCCGGAAATAAAGAGGACGACCGCCCGGCTGAGGGCAAACAGTCCCACCACAGCCGGAGCCACCACCACGATGAGCGCGTTGAAGATATTGTTGAACAGCTTGTTGAAGTTTGCCTTGTCCCCCACGCCCGCATAATGGGACAGCCGCGGAATAGACACCACCAGCACCGCCGAAAGCAGGTTCTTTACAATACCGTAGATCTTGCCCGCCACCGAGTAAATGCCCACATTGTAATCTGTTCCCAGAATGCCCAGAATCGTGGTATCCGAGCTGACATAAAGGGTCGTTGCCAGCGTGGATGCAAAGATGATGAGGATGGGTTTGAGGTGCTTTTTCCAGTCGATTTTTCTTACCAGCCGGATGGTGCAGTACCGCCGGGCCCGGAAAAAATTGAGCACATTGGCACCTACCGCCGCAAACACCGTGATGCCCGCATAGATGCAGTAGTCATCCCGGGTCTTGACGAAGGCAAACAGCATGAAAATAGACAGCACCTGAAACAGCAGACCTCGGATGGTGATATAGGTATACTCCTCAAAGATCGTGAACACCCATTCGGTACCGATGGTCGTAAAGAAGATCTGTAAACTCAGCACCAGCATCAGGTCGGTATAGGCATGGAGCTTTGTCCAGAAAAGCATCGTCACAGCCAATGCCGCATAGGTCAGGGCCGTGGAGATCATATTGATGGAGAACATCTCCGAGGCAAAGGCCGACAGCTTTTCCCGGTCGTTCACATAGCGGGAGCCCTCACGCACCGCATAGGAGGAGATGCCAAGGCCTGCAAACAGCAGAAAATACCCGCAGACGGAGCTTGCAAAGTTCACTTTGCCCAGGTTTTCCACCTGAAGAACATTGGAAGCGTAAGGGAATGTGATGAGCGGGAAGATAATATTCATCAGTGTCTTGAATGCGCTCATCGCTGCATTCAGACTGAGGGATTTTTTCATTCAGATCTCCACTTCGTAAGTTTTTCTGGCCTGTTTCTTTTTCAGCCAGCTGTTCCAGAGCAGATACGAATACAACGTTTTTATAAAATACCGATACTGCCCTGCACGAAGCCAGCCTGCCAGAAGGGGGCCGGCATTTCTCTTAAACTCCCGTTCCGCTTCGGCACACGCCTGCTCCATAAAAGCATCATCCTTGCAGTATTTCACCACAATTTCTCTGCACCGGAGCGCATATCCGGCCCGTGCAGACCGATACACGAACGGTTCATCTGCAAACACTTCACAGATACGCCGCCATGCCTTCAGCTCTGTCAGTTTTCCTGCCGAATAATGCCCGCTCGTCACCGAGTCATCGTTGACATAGTAATAGTAAAGTGCCTTGTCGATGCAGGCAATTTTTTCTGCCTGTCGGATACATTTTGCAAGAAACAGCGTATCCTCACCAATTTTTAAATCAGTATCGAACACAACGTCTTGTGTGACCGCACGGCGGTAAAGCGCACCCCAGCACACTGTATGTGCCTTCCGGCTGTTCCAGTCATATCGTCTGACCGGCATAACACTGACTTTCTCCGTCTCATCGCTCTTCGTCTGCGTTCGTCCGGTCGTGCCCAAAAGATCCAGACCGTAGCAATAAGCAATCTCCGCACCGGTCTCATCCAGCACTCTTTTGAGCCGCTCTATGCACTCGGCGTGGAGTGAATCATCCGGATCAGCAAAAGAAATCAGCGTGCCTGTACTTTTTTCCAATCCCAAGTTTCGCGCAGAAGAAACACCACCGTTCGGCTTATGGTATATCTTGATCCGCGGATCTTTTTCCGCGTAGCGCTGGCAGATGGCAAGGGAGTTGTCTGTTGATCCATCATCCACCAGAATGATCTCCAGATCCCGATAGGTCTGACCGAGGATGCTGTCCAGACATTTTTCCAGATACTTTTCTTTGTTATAGATCGGCACAATGATACTGACGGTATCGTTCAGCACAAATTATCCTCCCTTATTTTGCCGCCGGGCCGTTTTTCAGCAGGAACAGTTTTGCATACAGCCTCCGGCTGCATCTGAGCAGCTGATACTTCCGCTGGCTGCTGGTGCAGAGCAGCTTTGCCGCCGCCGGGTCACACTCCTGCAAAAAGGCATCCATTTTTGCGCGGCGCTCCGTATCCTGCATCAGATACGGATAGCAGTGCTCCACCACGCTCAGCATGGCGGCATCATTTTCCGACATTCCCGGGTATGCTTCCCGGATGGCCTGATATTTCTGATAGCCCATATCCAGCTTATCCTCGTAGAACTTCATGTTCCTGCGGTGAAGGATGCTGTCCGGGCGCTGATAGTAATAATACATCGGCACCGGGCGGTATGCGACCTTGCTGCACTGCTGAAAAATACGGTATGTCGTACCCTGATCTTCCATCATCCGCCCCAGTGGATAGCGGATATCCCGGAACAGCTCCCGCTTGTAGAGCTTGTTCCAGGCAAAATCCCCCAGCTCATCCGAGACAAGGGTGCTACGGATGGCTTCCCGACCTGTCATACACTGCACCGGTACGGTGAGTTCTGCCGGGGCAAGCTCTTCCTCCCGTTCAAACATCCGGAAGCCCACCACAGCCACGTCCGCATTCTGTTCCTGCAGGTCACGGCAAAGCGTTTCCAGCATCCGGCTGTCCAGAAAGTCATCACTGTCCACAAAGCAGAGATACGCTCCCTGTGCCCGTTCGAGTCCCGCGTTGCGCGCTGCAGAGAGTCCCCCGTTTTTCTGGTGGACTGCTGTTACACGTTCTTCCTGTGCGGCATATTCGCCGCAGATAGCTCCACTGGCATCGGTGGAACCATCGTCCACCAGCAGGACCTCAAGATTCCGGTAGGTCTGGTGCAGGACGCTGTCCACACACCGCCGGAGATAGGGTTCCACATTGTAGACCGGGACAATGACACTGATCAGTGCTGGCTGATTGTTTTCTTTTTTTCCGGTCATTCTACTACCCCGATGTGCAGCAGATAGGATGTGTAGGGAATAATTTCATCGTTGCCTTTCAGGACAGCCTGATAGATCCAGATTAGAACCAGCAATACCATGATTCCAGCCAAGATTATCCTCCAAAAAGAATTCTGTTCAGCTTTACGTTCCAAGACCCTTGCTATACGTCCAATAAGGAAACAGCGTATCAAACCAAAATACAGGCTGATCCGATAAATGTCCACACTGATAACCCGCATTTCTGCAGTGACCAATTCAGCTACCATCATAATCAGAAGAAAATCTGCATCTGATCGTACAAAGCTCCTATTCTCTTCCTGTTCCTCTGCTGCAAACTCCCGGTAGAACCAGAGCGCAAGCAACAAAAAGGGTAACCGAACCAGAATGGGATTCAGAGAAAAATGAACCTCACCCCCATCCAAATACCAGGCAAACCGAGAAATCGGCAACCCTAATTTTTCCATCAAATGGAACAGCGGTTGATAGAATACCGTAGCCGCTATCAGGCCGCACACCATGACTACCTTGACCTGCACTGTATCCCAACGTTTCAGAACCAGGTAGACCAACAAAATTCCGATGCCCAGCACGGCCGTATTATGGATGCCCACTGACAGCACCAACAAAATCACACTAGCAAAGTATTTTTTTCGCATCAAGAGGGCAAGAGCAAATAAAACCACTGTCATAGCCAGAGCCTGTCTCAGCTGGTTCAACGAATTTCCGTAAAACAGGAACAAGTATGCCGCCCAGCCATAGGATAGGGCTATATGCTCCCGCAGGCAGGCTAGTGCCGCCATGGCAAAAGCATAGGTCAACAGACCGGTAAGGAAAAACAGTCCCTGGATGCTACCGAAGATTTGGACTGCTAGGTAGAGTATCGCCATATAGACCGGCTCTGTGCCACGCCCCATTTTCATTGCCTGGAACACGCTAGTATAATTTTCTGCATCAGCCACCCACCAGCGGTAGGATTCTCCATCTGTACCTACGGTGGTATCACGTACCCCGGCCAAAAGTGCTACCAGTAACACCGCTAGCACAAGACAGACCACATGGCCAATCTTATTTTTTTTCTTGTACGAAATCTCTCCGCAAGCGGTCAATCCAATAGAGACAGCAAAAGTACCAAGATATATCCACATCTGTTTACGACCTCAATTTCCAGGCATTCTTTCTTTCGCCCAATTCATACACCCAATAAAATATACTCTTGTTAAGCAAAAGTGTCCTAACTTTAATCCTGTCTGTCTTTTTTGCCCACGGATAGTTTACAACATCACTATTTTTCCGCACGAAGCAAAGAATTCTTTTTTGTGCATCCGGGTAGTTCCGGAATCCCCCATCCAAAATTCCCTTCATCACTTTCAGATATGTCACCATCTGAAGATAGCGCGCTTCTTCCTGCACCTCCGGAACTTGCTCACTAATCGAACGTGTTACGGTCTCGCTGATATCTAGAAGGAACAAATTCTTCTTTTCAATCCTGCTATGCATAATCGATCCGTTCCGCACCCGGTAATAATATAGAGGCTCATAATAAATTACAACCGTCCGGCACTGTGCAATCATCTGGTAGATTGTTGCATAATCCTCATACAGAACTCCCTTCGGAAATTTTATTGCCTTCCAGCATTCCCTACGATACAACTTTCCCCAAGCCGCATGCTCCACTCCACGGTGCAGAAACATCCGCCGAAGCGCCTCTTGGTTAGAAATCACTTCATGCCGAGGATTCGTATTCTCTCTGACTCTCGAAAATTTTTCTACAAAAGATTGTGTCTGCCCAATTGCTACATCTGCGCTTGTCTCATCACACACTGTTAAAAGCTTTTCAATCGCCATAGTATCCAGCAGATCATCACTGTCCAGAAAAGTAATATACTCTCCTTTTGCCTGCTCTAATCCAGCATTGCGTGCGTCAGACAGCCCCCCATTGGGCTTATGGAACACCCGGATGCGGCCATCCTCCACAGCCAGTTCATCACAGAGTTCCCCGCTGCCATCGGTGGAGCCGTCATCTACCAAAAGCAGCTCCCAGTTCTGGTAACTCTGCGCCTGCACGCTCTGCACACAGTCCCGCAGATACGGATAAACATTATAGACCGGCACAATGACCGATACAAGCGGTTTTCTTTCCTCCAACCGGATCCCTCCACTTTACTTTTTTCCACGCCACTGCGTTTTTTCATAGACCCGTCGGGTCATGGCATAGCCGCTGTAGGAAAGCGCCGCCGCCAGCCGGGCCTTTTTGCGGGCCTGCGGGTCCAGCAGAACGTTCCGGCGGTATTTTTTCACTTCCTGCCAGAGGGCCTTTTCAATCTTTTCATGCTGCCTGTCCTGAATCTGGAACAGGATATTGCAGACATTGCTCAGATAGCGGCATTCTGCCGCACGGCTCAACTGGGGGAAATCACGCTTCACATTTTCCATCAGTGCATGGCAGTGCCGCACACTATCCAGCTTTCTGGGGTTGAAGGCCATATTCTGGATGCTGCTGCCCCGCTGGAAATAGTAGTAATCCCGGTTTGCGATATGTGCCGCCTTATGGGCACGCTTTGTCACCTCGTAGGCGACCGGGATATCCTCATAGAGCTTGCCCACCGGGTAGCGCACGCCCTCAAACAGTGCACGCTTGTAGAGCTTGGTGGGGGTAGTCACCTCCATGCCCTCCTGATACAGGATGCGGCGCAAGCATTCCTCCCGGCTCAGGATCTCGAATGCTTCCAGACGCTCTGTGGGCACGGACTGCACCGGCTGGCCCTCAAACACCTCTTCAAAACAGCTGGCTGAAAAATCCGCTCCCGCCTGCTCCAGTGCCCGGTACAGGTTCTCGATGTAATAGGGGGACACCCAGTCATCGCCATCCACAAAAGAGAGATATTCCCCCTTTGCTGCGTCCACACCAGCGTTGCGGGCATCGGACAGACCACCATTTTTCTTGTGGAGCACCCGCACCCGGGCATCTTGTGCCGCATATTCATCACAGAGGGCCTCGCTGCCATCGGTGGAGCCATCGTCCACCAGTAGCAGTTCAGTGTTCTGATAGCTCTGCCCCAGCAAGCTGTCCACACAGCGGTTCAGATATGGCTTTACATTATAAACAGGAACGATGATGCTTACCAAAGGGTCCATCTTATCTCCTCATTTCAGCAGGTCGAAGTAAAATTCTTCCAGCTTCTTCGCCTCGGTGACGATATCAAAGCCGCCTGCCCGCATCTCGGCAGAGGTATCCCGCCGCCGGGCATTTTCTGCAGCCCGGATCGCCGCATCCGCCCAGACTGCCGGGCTTTCCTGCAAGCTCAGGTACTGCATCTCGGGCAGGACCTGAGCCTCCTGCGGCACCTCTGTGGAACAGATGACCGGCAATGCCGCCGCTTGTGCTTCGATCAGCACGATCCCAAGCCCCTCATACCGCGAGGGCAGAACAAAGGCATCCATGGCCTGATAGAACTTTGCGGGATCGCTCTGTCGGCCCAGAAAGCGGACATTCCTTTGCAGCCCCAGCGCCTCCGCTTTCCGGCGGGCAGCGGCCTCGTTTTCCCCTTCTCCGATCAGCAGTAAAACGGCATCCGGCCGTTGCTTGCAGACCTCCGCCATTACATCCAGCAGAAATTCGTGATTTTTGGCATAACAGAACCGCCCGACATGGCCCAGCACCAGTTCATCCCCCAGGCCAAGCTCCTGCCGGACGGCTTTCCGTTTGGAGGCATCATAAGTAAAGCGGTCGAGCTCAATGGCATTGTTGAACACCCGGAAGGGCTTTTCACCATAAAGCCAGCTGCCTGCCGTTCTGGAGCAGGCACAGAGCCGGGTGGGATACACTGCAGCAAAGGGACGGAGCAGGTATTTCATCACATTTTTTGCTCCTTCTCCCCTGCCCACCGTAGAATGGTTGTGCGCGATCCGGTTGGGCACCCCTGCACGCTTTGCCCCCCAGAGGGAAAGCACGCTCAGGGTGTTCATGTGGGAGTGAACGATCTGGTACCCGTTCTGCCGGAACAGCCGCCCGATCTCCTGTTCATACTGCGGCAGGTGGGTATATTTTGGCACCACATACACCCGGCCCCCCAGCCGTTCGATCTCTTCCCGCTGGGGCAGGGTCGAGCCTTCCAGCGCGAAAAAATCAAACTGAACTCTGGAACGGTCCATGTGGCGGTAGTAGTTCATCACCACCATCTCCACACCGCCGTAGTTCATATCCGTCATCATCTGGGCCACACGGATGGGCTGTGCATTCTGCTCCATGGTCATACCAGCTCCTTGCGGTCACAATCCTCGAACCAGTCCCGGAAGCTCTCCTCCAGCGTATAGTGGAACTTGTAATCAGTGGCGGCCAGCTTCCTGCCGCAGACATTGGTGGATACCATCAGTTTCCGGACACGGGCGGGATGGATGCCCACCTTTTTGCCCCCGATGGGTCCCAGAATGCCCGCCGCAAACAGCAGCAGTCCGGCGGGCACCAACGGCACATGGCGGTGCAGGCCGGTCGCTTTCTGCATTGCATTGCAGATCTCTTCAATGGTATAGGCCGGCTCGTAGGTACAGTTATAGATCTCTGCTCCGGGGAAAGAATGATCCAGCATCCGGTACTTGAAGAAGCGCACCAGCTCCTTGACATAGATGCACGCCTTGATGGTGTCCTTCCGGCCGGCATAAAAAAAGTAGCCCTTCTTCTGCCCCCTGTACAGGCGGGTCATGTTGCCGTGCTCCCCTTTGCCATAAACGATGCCGGGCCGCACGATGGTCAACTCCCGGGCCGGATCACGGGCCTGCCAGATCTGGTGGATCTTTTCTGCCACCAGCTTGCTGATTCCATACGGCGTGTTGGGTGTCGTCAGAGTTTCCTCCGTCTTGAGGTCCTCAGACGCGCCATAGGGTGCGATGGAGCTGGTGAACAGGATCTTCCGGATGCCGTATTTTTCCGCAAATGTGGTCACATTTTCCGCACCCCGGATATTTGTTTCAAAATAGGCTTCTTCCGGGTGGCCGGGGGTGCGGTGGACCGCTGCCAGATCAAAGATCACGTCCTCCGGAGTCGGAACGAACTCAAAATCGATGGGCTTGCGCACATCCAGCCGGATATACTGCACCCCATCGTTCTTTTCCACAACGCCCGGCACCACGCCCTCTTCCCCGGGCATCACAAGATCCAGGTCGTAGATCACGTCGCCGGGCCTGACGCACTCCTTCAGCAGCAAATGAATGAGATGGGTGCCGATAAAACCAGATCCACCAAAAAGAATATAATTCATTTTGCCCCTTTCCGGTCAAACACAACGCCCACCGTCCTGAACAGCAGGTAGATATCCATCCAGATGGACCAGTTGTCGATGTACTGGACATCCAGCTTGACCACTTCTTCAAAATCATCAATATCGCTGCGGCCGCTTACCTGCCACAGGCCGGTAATTCCCGGCTTCATGGAAAGGCGGCGCTTGTGATGGCTCTCGTACTGCCGGTACTCATCCAGCGTGGGCGGGCGGGTACCCACCAGGCTCATGGAGCCCCGCACAACGTCAAAAAACTGCGGCAGCTCATCGATGCTGGTGCGACGGATGAAGCGGCCCACCCGGGTGATCCGGGGGTCATCCTCCATCTTGAACATCAGGCCGTTCATTTCGTTCTGGGCCATCAGCTCCTTTTTGCGTGCCTCCGCGTCCACATACATGCTGCGCAGCTTGTGGATGTAGAACACACGTCCATTCCGGCCCACCCGACGCTGCTTGAAGATCAGCGGGCCGGGGCTTTCCAGCTTGAGCGGAATGGCCACCAACGCAATGATGGGGATGCTGATGATACACCCCACGATGCCGCCCACGATATCCATGGTCCGCTTCAGCACCTGATCCCGCAGCTTGAGTTCCACCGTGCCCATCGTCACAACATTGCCGCCCGCACAGCGGCTCAGCTCCCGGCTGATGCGCACTGCACTGGTCTCATCGCAGCAGGCTTTTTCGATCCGATCCAGCACCGGCAGGCGAAAATGGACCGTCAGGCCCATGCTCTCCATCTCCTCGAGGTAGGGCAGCATGTTTTCCTCGCTCTCCTGCGCCACATCCAGATACACTTCATCCAGCGCTGCCTGCCGCAGCCAGTCCATGAAATTATCGAAGTTCGCCTCGATCTTCACCCCATCGATCTCAGTGTGAAGCTGCTCCGGGGCAGCTTCCAGAATGGCAAGGCCGGTCACACGCTTGGACCAGTCCTTTTTCAGCTCTTCCAGAATGGGGCTTGCGTTCTCCTGCGTGGTCACCACCCCCACAAGGCTCTGGATTCCCTTGGTATAGCGGGAGCGCACCAGCATCTTTTTGAGGACAGCATGAGCGCCCGTCATCACAAAGACATCGATGACGGGCACAAACACCAGAAAATAGCGGGAGTGCAGCATGGGAGCCTTGGTCAGCGCCAGACAGGCCGCATCAATGAGGGTCAGCAAAAAATTGAACCGCACCGCAATCTCAACTTCACGGATCGGAGTGCGGTTCACGATATTCTCGCTCTGATCAAATGTAAAAAAAGTCAGAATATAGGCCAGCAGCAATAAAAAACAGGCTTCTACCAGATCGTCCAGCTGGAAGTCCCCCATCTTGTGCAGAACACCTGCGGTCAGCCCCCACGCCAGCCCAATGCTGAGAACCAGAGAGAGCAGATCAATCAGAAACAGGTATCCATACTGCAGTTTTTCACGTTTCGTAATCATACTGTTTCGTTGTCTCCATTTATTTTTACCATTTTATCATATCGGGAGAAGGGTTGCAATAGATGGAGATCGAATGCGTGCTGCTTTTGTCGGATCACTACAAATGGATCATACCATTTTACGAAAGCGCCTTATCGCATCCAAAATGGTCAGCAAAAAGCGCCCTTTCTCTCGCATCACACAAGAGAAAGGGCGCAGTCAAGCTTTATTCAGCTCAGGAGAAACTCCAATCAGCAGTTCTCAGCGAAGTACTTAATGGTACGGACCATCTGAGAGGTGTAGGAGTTCTCGTTGTCGTACCAGGACACGACCTGAACCTGATAGGTGTCATCGCAGCTACGCTGAATTTTTGCACTTTTCCAAGTAGTTCTTCACGGTTTTGCAACAACAGTTACAGTACCAGAACATACCGTTGTCGTACCAAAACCGGTTTGTTCGTACTGCGATTATATCACGTTTCAGCGTCATTTGCAAGGATTTGATTCGTTTCGCTTCTGACCTGCATTTTTCAGATTTCAGCGTATATTTTTATGACATTCCACGGTTCGAGCGCCTGAAACCTAGGGCTTCCACCGGGGCAGCAGCTCTCCCAAGCACTCTACTCAGAAGCTCTATGACGGCTAGATTGCCAACATATTCCTGCTGATTAACTGAAATTTCTCCGGACGTGATTTTGAGCCATGGTGCGGGAAAAGCAGTCATTTATGTTCGATATGGAACAGTTCTATTCGTTCCGAGTCACACCAATTACCATTTATATAAGAAAACCGCGTAAACTGCCAGAGCTATAACTCTACGCTCCGACTGATTCACACGGCTCTAAAATATTTATTTCAGCTTTGCGAGGATTTCATCTGCCGTCATACCGGATGCCAGCAGCTTTTTCAGCACATCCTCAGCTTCAACCTTCTTAGCAGCTTCGGCAGCTTTGGTTTCGGCTTTGACCTTTTTAGCTTCAATTCTGGCGATTTCTTTGTCGATAGTTTTCAGCTCGGCTTTCTTGGTTTTCAGGTCAGCTTTCAATGCATCGATATTGGCAGTGATAGATGCAATTTCGACGGTAGCGGCTTCCTTTGCAGCCTGCTTTTCAGTGATCTGTGCGGCAAAGTCAACGGTTACTTTTACGGTCTTAGGCTTGTTCTTGCTTCCTTTGGGACGGGGCATATGGGACACCTCCTCAGTATTTATAACATAAGTATAGCATTACAAATATTGGATGGCAAGAAATATCGATCAGCAGAATATGCGTTAAACAGCGTAGCCCTGTGCCTTGATGACATCCACCACCTGAGAAACGTACCTCTGGCAGGTGTCATGGTCGGGAGCCTCCACCATCACACGCACAACAGGCTCCGTACCAGATTCACGGACAAGGATACGGCCAGTGTCCCCCAGTGCCTCGGCTACGGCTTTGACTGCTGCCTGCACTGCTTCGTCATCCTGTGCAGCTTTCTTGTCGGTCACACGGACATTCTCCAGAACCTGCGGGTAGATCTTCAGCGGCTCAGCCAGCTTGCTCATGGGCAGTTTCTTGGCAAGCATTACTTCCATCATCTTCAGGCTGGTCAGGATTCCGTCACCGGTGCTGGCGTACTTGGAAAAGATGATGTGGCCGCTCTGCTCACCGCCGATGCGACAGCCGTTCTTGGCCATATACTCGTAGACATACTTGTCGCCCACGGCAGTCTTGGCGTAGCCGATGCCCTGCTCATCAAAGGCCTTGTACAGGCCAAAGTTGGACATGACCGTGGTGACCACAGTGTTGGTCAGCAACTTGCCCCGTTCCTTCATGTAGCAACCGTAGATGTACAGTATGTGGTCGCCAGTGATGACGTTACCCTTCTCATCCACACACAGGCAACGATCAGCATCGCCGTCGTAGGCGAAGCCAATGTCCAGTCCCTTCTCTACCACGAACTTCTGCAAGCCCTCGATGTGGGTAGAGCCGGCATTGTTGTTTATGTTCAGACCGTTAGGCTGTGCATTGATGACGTAGGTATCTGCGCCCAGCGCATCAAAAACAGACTTAGCAATATTCCATGAACTGCCGTTGGCGCAGTCCAGACCAACCTTGACGCCCTTGAAAGAGTAGATACCGAGGCTGATCAGGTAGCCCATGTAGCGGTTGCGGCCTGCCACATAGTCCACGGTGCAGCCGATGTGCTCCCGGTGGGCAAAGGGCAGCTCCGGCCAGTCCTGATCAAAGACATGGAGCTTGCCGTCGATGTAGTCCTCCACCAGCAGCAGGGTCTCCTCCGGCATCTTTTCGCCGTAGCAGTCGATCAGCTTGATGCCGTTGTCGTAGAACGGGTTATGGCTGGCGGAGATCATAATGCCGCAGTCAAAATCATCCACGCGGGCAATGTAGGCCACGCTGGGGGTGGTGGTGACGTGCAGCAGGTAGGCATCCGCACCGGAAGCGGTCAGGCCCGCCACCAGGCTGTACTCGAACATGTAGCTGGAGCGGCGGGTGTCCTTGCCAATGACGATGCGGGCAGGCTCATTGTTGCCGTTGCGCTCCCGCAGTGCATTATAATACCAGCCCAGAAAACGGCCCACCTTGTATGCGTGGTCGGCGGTCAGATTCACACCGGCCTCGCCACGGAAGCCGTCTGTACCAAAATATTTTCCCATTATAGCTTTTCCTCATCCAAAGAGTGAATTAACAAATATATGTTTTAGCTGCGAGAGAATCGCGTTGCCTGCTGCTCACCACGGAGAGGTAGCACATTTGAGCAGCACAGCCATGTGAAAGAACACATGGTCTCATGTCTATTCTGTGGCAGTATTAATTAAACCGTTTTTCTGCCTCTTTAGCGATTTCTGTCTTGTCTCCACCTTCTCTGCAGCTTCCTTGTTTTCTGCACTGACAGAGATATAGTTTTTCAGCTTCGACTCGGTATCGGAGGAGCGCACCACAAGAGAACCGTTATCTTCCAGCAGGGACTTGAGCACGTCAGACTTCGACAGACCATCCAGACCCGGAGCGTAATCCAGCCGCTTAACGACCTTCTTGCCGCCGAACACCTTGATGGCGCCACGGAATGCTTGCATAATGTTCTGCATCTTGGCAAAACCGGCGCTGCCGTCAAACTCATAATTGTGCAGATTGTTCAGGCAATATCCGTAAGCCTTGTACAACTCGTCCAGCAGGCTGATGCCCTTGGTCGCATAGTAGCTGAACATCTCACAGATCATGTACGCACCGTCTACGCCGTCCTTGTTACGGACGTAGGAGCCGGTCAGGTAACCACAGCTTTCCTCATAGCTGTCTTTCTTGCCCTGCTTTTCCAACTTACCGATCTGCTCGCCCATATCCATGGTGACGATTGTCTTGACCATGACCGGGTCAGCAGGCATCTTGCCGTGCTTCACACGCTGACTGCAATTATAATCCAGCAGCATGCCGGTCTGGTTGCCGGTCAGCAGTTCGTACTCCCCTGCCTTATTCTTGACGGCGATGCCCACACGGTCACAGTCAGGGTCAGTCGCCAGCAGCAGGTCAGCGTTGCACACCTTAGCATATCCAACATTTGAAACATCATATGTCTTTACTGCGTCAAGAATCCGCAATGCAGAAGCATCTCCACTCATTCGTCAGTTAAATACCATACATGAGATAGTCAAAAACGCTAACCGTCAAAATTTCAGTCATATTCTTTTCCTCAATCAGTCCATCATGCCCGTATTATACCACTGAATCATACGCTCATAATCGTCCTGCGTATCCAAATCTCTTATGCGCATCGGAACTGCCTTTAGAGGAAGAAGTGGTTGCAGCATCTCATCAATTCCTTGTGCCCCTGCAATCAACCGGCTCGATAAAACTTTGGAAAGGCACCCCCATTCATACTTACTTGGGCTACGTAAGAATTCGTTTACTTCATTATTTGAAACAGCCAAGTAAATTGGTTCACTTGAGTGTGATTCACATACACTTATACATTCCTGTGGCTCACTCATAAATCGATTGAAATCGTCCCTATTAATAAGTAAATCGCCATCCATAATTACGACGTATTTTCGCGCTCCAATCAATGTCTTAGATAAGCTCACCCCTGAGCCTGTCTTACGATAATCATTATTAAAAGCAAACATTACATCCTTACGGATATGCTTTACCTCCTTGATAACCTTTTCTGCTTGATAACCAACGGCAACGCGAATATCATCATACTCATCGAGCATTTCCAGCTGACGCTGTATAATAGACTTACCAGCTATTTTCACCAGTGCCTTTGTTGTCCCAATACCAAGTCTAGTGCCCATTCCTGCACAACAGATTACAACGCTAATATCATCGTGTCCCATAATCATGTTTCCTTCTAATCTTTTTATAGAAGCGTCCTAAGAAAATCCGCGCATCTATTATCATCGTAAAATGCATAATCAATATTTTGAATCAGCGATGGCGCAATATCCCTAATACCACCAAAACCAACTGAAATATTAGCAACTTGTGCCATACCAGAATCATTATCTCCATCACCAATAACAACAAGCGGCTGAACAAACTGTTTTGCGGTCAATTCCTTATCAATAACACTGACTACTTGCGTGATTTTATCGTTTTTATAGTTTGCTCTAGAGCAATACACATGATCATTGAGGCCGAGTTTGCGCATCAAATCATTGATCCAAATATCTAGATTTCCAGTTACAACGTAGCACCTATCACGATTTTCCCTTATAAACTGTGCGATATTCTCATTTAAGGGTATCTCAGCTACCATCGCTCGCGTTTCTGATACATTCATAACGCTTAATATTTCCACCCTTTTTAGGAAACTACTCTTAAATGGAATCTCTCCATTCATGGTCGCTTCCGTAAGTTCTCGCATTTCTTTTTGTCTATTCACCTTTTCTGCAATAGTAGGTAAAATTTCTTTGCATGTAATTGTTGAATCCAAATCAAATAAAAATATATACTCAGACATCTTTTTCAATCCTATTCTCAGAACTCAGCATTGCATTCAATGTCTCTGCCAATTTTTGGATAAACATATCATTATCCGCTTCATTTCTGATGGCAATTCTTAAATATTGTTTTTTCCCTTTGATTTTCTTACTTAGAGTCTTAATAAAGACTTTCTTTTCAAGTAGCATTCTCTGTTTTAATTCTTCTGCATCCAAACCGTCAAGCAATTCTACCATAAGATAGTTTGCTTGAGATGGTATCACACGTATATATCTTAGGTTTTGAAGTTTTGATATAAATCTAGTCCTTTCTTTTCTGAATTTATCTAGCGACTTTATATATGAATCACGATACTTACCGCAAATCTGCATATAGAATTCAGCAAACGAATTTATATTCCAGATTGATACATCCACTTTCATTCTTGAAATCAATCTTTTATCTCCGCTTGCCAAGACACCAAGTCTCAGTCCCGGCACACCATACGATTTAGAAATACTCTTAATCACGTATAGATTTGGATATTGATTTAAAATTTCTTGATCAATCAAAGATGAGTTTATCTCATCAGAAAAATCAACAAATGATTCATCAATAATTATCTTAATACCCTTATCTCTTGCCCACGATATCATCCTCAGCATATCGTTCTTAGGAATATAGTTACCTGATGGATTATCCGGATTAACCAATACAAGATTAGAAATAGTAGTTTTATCAAAGTATTCTATAAGATCACTCGCACTATAGGAAAAATCTTCTGATTCTACCAGATAATTAACCGTTTCAATCTCAGTATATCTGTTGGGATATTCATCAAATGTAGGTCGAACGAATCCAGTTTTCCCTTTTATAAATCCCATCATTGACTTAATTAACTCTGCCGCACCGTTTCCCACAATAATACTTTCTGGAGAAACCCCAAATGCGCTCGCCGCCAGTTCCGCATTCACTCTCATTCCTGACGGATATTGTTCAAGCAAAACTTTAAAATTATTCTGCAGCTCCTCAACTAGTTCACGTGGCGGATAATATGGTGTCACAAGATAAAAATAATCCAGATAATCAGGATATCTCCAATATCCGCCCCAACTTCCCAGCATTTTATCAGCAACACTTTTTTTATCTTTTGAAAAAAGAATTGTAGCCTGATTTATGTCCTCCGTATTATTGATTTCACGCCATACAGCATTGCTCACACGCAAGGCCTTAATCCTCGTGTCATTTGACATTGCAATTACATTCAATGGTTCAGAATATTCTAGACTATCTCCTTGCACATCAATTATGGTTTCCAATACCGGAACAAAATATTTTTTTGTAAAATTCATATCAAATTTGCAAATCCCAACCATCCGATACGAATTTAACTGAAGAGTCGAAGCCATTTGAGGTTCTTGTCCAACTGACAAAACACGAGCATTTCCGTCAACAAATACTGGTTTTCCTGTCATCCAATTTTTATAACTATCTACTGATACAACACATTCACCATCCGTTTCAAGTATAGATTCGAGAAGATTATCTTCCAGCACAAGCTGAGAATTTAGAATAACCGTATCGTCCATTGACAAATATTCTCTTCCCAAGAATATCGAGTAAATACTCTTTGACTCTTTGTAAAACTTATTTTCTAAAAACACAAGTTCAGTCTTTAAGTTTAATCTCTCGGTGAATTCAATTAGACTTTCTTTATTATCCCTAGTAATGAGAATTATTCTTGAAACAATACTATTATCTAGCTGAGTCAACATTCTTTCTATTATTGGAACTCCATCGATTTCAACCATCCATGGTTCATTGCTATTTCCCAATCCAGTCAGTCCTATTATCTCTCGATCCGCTAAAATGAGTGCCTGCATTATGATTTCCTTCTCTCCCTTTTAATTTCAATCTAAAACAGACGACTATCAGAAGCGCAAATTTCTTCTCCGTGAAACCTAGTAATCAGTACTTCCTCCACACCATCTTATTAACTACATTCACATAACCCTGAATGATGCGAACCACCTTCATGGACACGGTCTCGTCCACATAGTCGGGGCAGGGTTTGCCCAGAACACCCTTCTGCTTCATTTCAATTGCCATATCGGTGGCGTTGAGAAGCTCCCGTGTGGTAATGCCAGCCAGGATGAAGTCACCGGCTTCCAGTGCCTCGGGGCGCTCGGTGGAGGTGCGGATGCACACGGCAGCGATGGGATGACCGATGGACAGATAGAAGCTGCTCTCCTCGGGCAGAGTGCCGGAGTCGGAGACGATTGCCAGAGCGTTCATTTGCAGCTTGTTGTAGTCGTTGAAGCCCAGCGGCTCATTGACCCGGACACGAGGGTCAAGCTGGAAGCCGCTCTGTTCCAGACGGTGCTTGCTGCGGGGATGGCAGGAGTAGAGAATGGGCATATCATACTTCTCTGCCAGCGCATTGATGGCAGTGAACAGACTCAGGAAGTTCTTTTCAGAGTCGATGTTCTCCTCACGGTGGGCGGACAGCAGAATGTACTTGTCCTTTTCCAGCCCCAGACGCTCCAGCACGTCGCTTTTCTGAATCTTTTCCAGATTCATGTGCAGCACTTCCGCCATGGGAGAGCCGGTCTGGTAGGTGCGCTCCTTGGGTAGGCCAGTATCTGCCAGATACTTCCGGGCGAACTCGGAATAGCACATATTCACGTCAGAAATTACATCCACGATGCGGCGATTGGTCTCCTCGGGCAGGCACTCATCCTTGCAGCGGTTGCCGGCCTCCATGTGAAACAGAGGAATGTGCAGCCGCTTTGCGCTGATTGCCGACAGGCAGGAGTTGGTATCGCCCAGCACCAGATAACCCTCCGGCTGCAATTCGGACAGAAGCTCATAGCTGCGCCCCAGAATGTTGCCGCAGGTCACGCCCAGATTCTCGCCCACCACAGGCACAAGAATGTCCGGGCCATATTCCCCAAAGGTGTTTTTCAGTTCAAAGTCTTCCCAGAAAACGGTGGAGAGGTTTCTGTCCCAGTTCTGATTGTAGTAGACCACGCAGCAGTCAAAGTATTCCCGGCAACGCTTGATAACCGCAGCCAGTCGGATAATCTCCGGACGGGTACCGCAACCAATCATGACCTTGGTGCGACCGTCGTTTTTCCATTTGAAATTGTGTTCCATATCATTCTCCTATTGACAACCAGTATCTTCTTTTACACCGGCTCGAAGAAGGTGTCCGGGTGGTTCGGGTCAAAAATCTCGTTGCAGGTCATCACCGTCACCAGATTTTCCGTCTCTGACAAGTTGATGATGTTGTGAGTCCAGCCGGGAATCATGTGGACAGCCTCGATCTTATCCCCGGAAACTTCAAACTCCACCGTTTCTCCGGTGTTGATGTTCCTCTCCTGAATCAGACCGTAACCAGCAACCACAATGAACAGCTCCCACTTGGAGTTGTGCCAGTGCTGCCCTTTCGTGATACCCGGGCGGCTAATGTTGATAGACACCTGTCCGCAGTCAGCGGTGTGCACTAGCTCGGTGAAAGAGCCGCGGTTGTCCATGTTCATCTTCAGGGCATACTTAAACTTGTCCGTAGGCAGATAGGTCAGGTACAGGGAGTAAAGCTTCTTGGCAAAGGAGCCGTCTGGCATTTTCGGCATCATGAGGGTGGTGGGCTGTGCCTTGAACTCTTGCAGCAAGTCCACGATCTCGCCCAGCGTAACCTTGTGGGTCACGGGAACGCAGCAGTAGCGGCCATCCGCTTTGAGAACCGTTTCCACGCCATCGAACTCACAGTGCTGCTCCTTACCTTCCAGCAGGTCAAACATACCTTCTACCAAGTCATCGATGTACAGCAGCTCCAGTTCTGTACTCCGATCATTGACCGTAAAAGATTCATCGTTGGCCACTGCCCAGCAGAAGGTACTGACTGCACTATTGTACTTTGGCCGACTGTGTCCCATTAGATTCGGAAAACGATAGACCGCCACTTTTGCACCAGTTTCTTGGGCGTAATCGAAGAACAGCTCTTCACCCGCCTTCTTGCTGCGGCCATACTCGCTGTTGCCAAAGCGTCCGGCCAGAGTTGCCTGAATGGACGAGGACAGCATAATGGTTGCCTTATTGCCGTGCTTTTTCAGGCAGTTCAACAGGCCAGAGGCAAAGCCAAAGTTTCCCCTCATGAAATCTTCCGGGTTTTCCGGACGATTTACACCTGCTAGATTGAACACAAAGTCCGCCTTCTGGCAGTACTCGTCTAGCTCCGCCGGGGTAGAATCCAGATCGTACTCATAGATTTCTTCAATATTCAGTGCCGGGCGAGTTTTATTCTTCCCATCCCGGATGTTTTTCAGGTTGTTGCACAGGGCGGTTCCCACCATACCCTTGGCGCCTGTGACTAGAATGTTCATCCTTTCACCTCTTTAATGTACTGCGGTGCAGTCCGGAATGTCCGCGCCATCCGGCACGGTTGCATGATTGCAGATGGTGCAGTTGCTGCCGATGCGGGCAAAGTTCCCCACCGTTGCGCCTGTGCGGATCACACTGTTGGTGTAGATCAAGGCGTAGTCTCCTACCGCTGCATCACAGTGGACTTCTGTTCCGGCATTCAGCAGAACACCGTTTCCGACAGACGCACCGTTCTGGATACAAGCGTTTTGCAGAACCACACAGCCACAGCCGACTTCAGCAAACGGACTGACATAGGCACTGGGAGCAATGATGTTTGGGAACGAATAGCCAAGGGCTTTTGCCTTTTCATACACCTGTGCTCGGAACCGGTTGTTGCCGATGCCAACCACCAGCAAGCCGTATTCTTTCCGCAACTCCGGCAAATCAGCAAGGCTGCCAACCACCGGAATGCCACAGATGTCAGTGCCCACCGGTTGCCCATCGTCTACAAAGGCACAGTCATATTCCATCATCGCTTGTTCAGCCACCATGCGGCCAAAGCCACCGGCTCCAACCAGCAGCAACTTTTCTTTAGACATTCGGGGTGCCCTTCAGTGCATTCTGAACATACTCGGTGGTGAGAATCTTCTTGACTGTGCCTTCCACATCCAGACGCTCGGTGTTGTGGCTGGTGTAAGATTCATCTGCCATGGTATGTACTTCACCCTTGACCACGAACTTATCATAGTTCAGGTCGCGATTATCCGCAGCAACACGGAAGTAATGACCCATGTCCTGGCTGCGCAGACGCTCCTCACGGGTCATCAGGGTCTCGAACAGCTTCTCGCCGTGACGGGTGCCGATGATGTTCGTGCCGGTATCGCCGAACAATTGCTGGACAGCCTTAGCCAGATCGCCGATGGTGGAAGCATCAGACTTCTGGATGAACAAATCACCGGGATTTGCATGTTGGAAAGCGAACAAGACCAGATCCACAGCCTCGTCCAGGTTCATCAGAAAGCGGGTCATATTGGGGTCGGTAATGGTGATGGGATTGCCAGCCTTGATCTGGTCAATGAACAACGGAATGACAGAGCCACGGCTGCACATCACATTGCCGTAACGGGTGCAGCAGATGGTCGTGCCGCCCCGCTCGGCAGCCACACGGGCGTTTGCGTAGATGACGTGCTCCATCATGGCTTTGGAAATACCCATGGCATTGATGGGGTAAGCTGCCTTGTCGGTGGACAGGCAGACAACACGCTTGACACCGGCATCAATAGCGGCGTGCAAAACATTGTCGGTACCGATGATGTTGGTCTGAACGGCCTGCATGGGGAAGAACTCGCAGGAAGGAACCTGCTTCAGAGCAGCAGCGTGGAAGATGTAGTCAACACCGGGCATGGCGTCACGGATGGACTGGGGGTTGCGGACATCGCCGATGTAGAACTTGACCTTGCCAGCAGTCTCCGGGTGCTTGGCTTGAAGCTCGTGGCGCATATCATCCTGCTTTTTTTCGTCACGGGAGAAGATACGAATCTCTTTCAGGTCAGAATCCAGGAAGTGCTTCAGAACGGTAGAACCAAAAGAACCAGTACCACCAGTAATCATAAGGGTTGCGTTATCAAATGCAGACATTTTAATTTTCCTCTCTTACTTTGCTTCAAGCGATTTCTTTATATCAGAAGAACAAATTCCCTCTGTTCTCTTTAAACGAACAACTCTTTTGTTGTGCTCTTCACACCACTGCTCTACCGCGTCAAAACGTCCACCACGGTGATCTTCACCAAGCGCAAGAATATCAAAATCAATTGTCCCTAAAAATTCAGGATCAACAGATTCATACACCACCACTTTGTCAACGATCCGCAATGATTCAAGCATTTCCACCCGTTCTGCGGTCGTATATAAGACCTTAGCATCCGGTTTATACTTCTTAATATAATCTCCGTCTTGAACGGCCACAATTAAATAATCTCCATAATTTTTGCACTGTTTGAACAGTCGCAGATGTCCCAAATGGAAGTAGTCATATACTCCAAATGTAAGAATTTTACTCATCATCATTTTCTTCTTTCATTTTTCAATATAAACAATAACGGATCGTATACCGTTGCATCAATATCATTCTTATACCTTTCATATAAACAGGTATTCTGTACATTCCCAAATCACCGGGCACTTATTTGCGCGCGCAAGTTGTTGGAACGACCTCTCGATTTCGGACGAATGCTCGTCCTGTTTCACCACCTCAATACACTCTCTCAAAAGTGCATAAAAAGCTCGTCCGAAATGGAATTTCACCTCGCATAGTTGCTTCTGTTAACTGCCACATTTCATCAAATTTTCCGATTCGTTTTGAAGATTCCAGTAAAACCTCTTTACGCGTAATTATGGAACTCGACATTTCCTCACGCTCACTACCCTTTTACTTCTGGTATGCTTTATACATATGATGGGATACTCTTTTCTCTTCGGGAGGAAGTTGCATATAATCGCCGTAAAATGCGTTTAGCCATTTATCATATCCAACAGGTGCATTGTACTCTCTTCCCTCAAAAGGAACCTTTATGAATGAAGAAAAAACATCCTTTTCACAAACAATTCTGGGAACAGAAGTGAAATTTCCGACTGACTTAGTAGGCATATCCGCATATTTCTTTGAATTGGAAACTATTTTTTTTGCAAAATATCCCTTTGGATAAAGATGCAACGCCACAAATCCAACAGCTTTCACAATATCCTTCATCACACCATGCGTTCCAATCATCCTATTTTGAAGAGCATTCAGCATGGAATACCAATCGCTACGGTCATACATTTTTTTACATTCTGATATGCTATCAGGAGCGTTATCATAAACAAAAACATCAATATTGATGCAACTTACAATGCCGTTTTCATCCGGCTCATACAAAATTGTTTCAGTGTCCATCACCTTTCCATAAGGATAAACACATGCTTTATCTAGTTCATTACAAGTAAATTTGTAGCGATTGTTTTCTTGATTAAATTTGTGCATAAATCTATCAAAATCCGGGCGTAACATCCCGACGTCAATATCATCATCCCATGGAATATAGCCTTTATGACGAATTGAACCAAGCAATGTCCCACAATCCAGCCAGTATTGGATTTGGTTTTTCTCGCAAAATTCTGTGACGGTATCTAAAATGCCAAGTTGGTAGTTTTTTACTTCTTCTTTATTAAGCCTTTTCATTTTTCTCGTTTCCTCTTTAACATTTTTGACAGAGATTCTTTTATATTGGGGATAAGTACTCTTATAACTAACAGCTGCAATTGTAGTTCCTATTGACTGCCATACGTCTTTCATAAGCCGTCTTTTTCAGACACATATTCAGCAAAACTCTTTTCGATATTTCCAACAATACCATCCGCGGCATGTCATAAGCACAAACTCCGTTACACAGCGGAATATCGCGATCCACATTACAGTAAAATGCCCAGTCGCAATCAATAAAAGCAGGCTTACTACCTGAACAACGGCGGCCAGAATTGTTGTTTTTGTTACCTGCGCTGCTTTATTTAATGCACCTAATGTTGGCCACCCTAGAACCACTGCCGGGAAACTAAAAATTAAGACCGGCACCAATAAGCGGAATAGCGGTGTAGCAGCAACATATTGTTTTCCGCCAACAATTTGAAGTACATACGGCGCAACTACAATCGAAAAAGCACTTCCTGCAAATACAATTGGCATAAAAATCATCAAGAGGTGCTTGATGAAATCCCAGCTTTTTGTTCTGATCATTTCAGGATAGACTCCATCTATAATAGGAGTATACATTGTCTGTACCGCACCTGTTAATTGCATACAAACACTCCAATATGCCACTTCTGTGGCTGGAAGAAACGCTCCAATCAGCAGCGTATTCAGAGCACCAAATGCGGTAGTTGCCATGTTTGAAGCAAAGTAAACAAAAGAATCTCGCAGCTTTTTCCACGCCGCCTTAACACCGGAAAAACGGATCGCTATATTCTCTTTTTTTAACTCGACAAATACGAGCAATACTGCAACCAGCGAACCAACAGCATCCAAAAGAGGAACAAGCAAGACATCTTTATCTGAATGAACAAAAACGAAAGTCATAGCAGTTGCAACACCGCGCATGGTAACAAACCGCAATGTAATAACCTGCATTTTTTCGATTCCCTGAAAGAAATAATCAAATAGAAACACCGACAAAAATACTGTCATAAATGCAAGCATCGTATATCCCACATTTGCGCGCAGCAGGGGAATCACGGCGATCATTCCAAGCAGAACAACAAAGCTTACCGCTACCAGCAAGATTCGCGCAAGGAGAATATCCCCCACTTCCTTTTCCAATTTTTCGTGATCAGCTTTAGCATTTACAATATCTTTTGTACCAGAAAGCATAAAACCAAAATCTACTGCAATCTGCATATACTGCATTACGGCTTTTACATACGAAACCACTCCGTAACTTTCTACGGAAAGCACACGGGTCAGATACGGCAATGTCAAAAGTGGAAATACGATTTTGGCAATTGACATACCGTAGAGCATAATAATATTTTTAAGTACATTTTTTTGTTTCATTATAAGATGTAATCCTGTTTTTCTATGTGTTTTCTTGTCCATTCCTCAATGGAACAAATTCTTTTTGCTGGATTTCCGGCTACAATACTGTTCGATGGTATTTTACCGTGCAACACTGCCCCCCCCCCCGCAAATAGTATTGTCTCCTATTTCTGTTCCGGGCAAAATCAAACATCTTGCGCCTATAAAGCAATTTTCACCAATTTTCACAGGTTTCAGAAAATGACCGGTTGCTTCTTGTCCAATTGCTTGCAAGCCTTTCACAATCGAGAAATCGTGCGTAAGAACAACCACGTCGCGAGAAATTGTGGTATTTTTTCCGATTGAAATCAAGCGGTAATCACTTCCGTCAAAATATGCACTTGGATCAATATAACCGCTTTTTCCTTCTCGATAATCCTCCGGAATGTTTATTCCAATTTTTCTCAAATATCTTGGATATAGCTCCTTATATAATTCATCGTTTACATACGATAGCATCTTTAAAGCTTTTCGTTCCAGAACTAGGAATACTTTTTTAGATTTCATATTTTTCTCCTTATTTATCCACCCGGTACACATAACTCATAATATAACAAACCACTAAATCATCGAAATCTGAAGAAAAACAGGAATAGAAAATGCACTCTATTATTATCTCGCGACATCTTATTTTTAAGCGGTTACCCCTTTTTACTCGGCAAGATATTTACTTTCAATATGCCTAATTTTATATATTCTATTTTCATTAAAAATAGACACATAACTATATGTAGCTATCGTCACTGCATCATCATAATCACCCTGTACAATATAGGAATTAATGTTTTTTACAAGCATCAATGATTCTAATAACACAAAGAAACCAGCTATGATCAATCTATTCCTGAATTTCATTGTACGAATCGCATAGATTAGAAGAAACAGCTCAACAAAACGCATCACACCACTCATGCGTGATGCAATATTACTATATCCAAGAAACACACCGTATATTGACATTGAAGTAAGATAAATCAGATATAAGGTTTGATATTTTTCTGTAATTTTCTTCGCTTTATTTATGAAAAAGTACAAATATGACACTACCCACAAAAAGAATAGACGTTCAAAAACCGACACAATGGAGATACTGAGTCCTGTCTTCATATAATAATTGATTCCGCTTATTCCAACAGACATAACAAGCTCTCTAACTGCTGGCAGTGTCATTGTAAATCCTATAATCCATGATACAACGCATCCATATTGGGCAACTTTTATTTTTCCGATTTTTTTTAAAACCATAGGAAATATAAAAACAATGGATGCACTATGAATTAAGGAGCATAATACAGTTACGAAAACATAGCTCTTGTATTTTTTCTCAAGAAGCATCGGTATCAAAATCCCCAAGTAAACTGCAGCAACTATCCCCTGTCGTATGGCGGATGTGAAATAGGTCATGTAGAGTGTCGGATACGCAAGGACTAAAACAAATGGAGTATCAATCTTGAAATATTTACAAAATCGAGCAAAACAGAGCATCTGGAATACTGCTGTGCATGCAATAAAAAATTCGTATGGCAATTTAGCGTATCGAAAGAGATTACATAAAATTAAATATCCAATTTCTCCATGAACTGTTGAATATATTGAAAAGTCAAATCCATCTGGTGACAAACGATTGTAAATATAGCGATATGCAAAATAATCCGTTCCTTGACCAAAGCGCAAAGTTAACATTACTAAGAGGATTATTAGTAATAATTTAAATTCTCGATTCTTTACTTTATAAGTTGCTCGGAATAAAAAATCTTTTATTCCAAAAAAACAAATCACTATCCATATGACGAGATATAAGCTCATTTTAGTTCCCTTTTGCAAACAAATTACAACTTAGGCCTTATGAACCTAGCGTGTTACTTTATTCCTACCTTTATAGTTTCTCTGCTTCCACCTGTGTCATAAGTAACCACCCTTGTCCCACATGCCTGTGCTTCCAAGTTGACAGTCGGGTAATTATCTTCATACGTTGGATTTGCAAATACATCTGCCGCCGTATAAATCGCAGCTAGTTCCTGTGGACTATTCGTGCGAGGAATGCAAATAATCGTGCATCGACACGTATTATTTGTTACCCTCCCCCCATTAAATTTATAATCTGTTATTGCTTCATACAGTGCGTTCACATCCTGCGGCACAACGGTGTTCCCATTCTGCAGCGCAACTTCTTCACACGCTGTATCTTCGTACACAATAGAGGGTGTTCCACACGCCTGTGCTTCCACCGGGGTCATTCCAAAGGTTTCCTCTACACTAGAGTTCACCAGAACATCCGCCGCTGTATAAATCGCAGCCAATTCCTGCAGGCTATTGGTGCGCTGAATACCCTTGACGTTCTTCGGCAGGTCCTTGATTTGCTTTTCATTCAGGCCCACCAGAACGATAGCATATTTGTCATCCAGCATCTGCGCCAACTTGTAAAAGTCAAATAGTCCCTTGCGATCCTCCCAGACATTGGCCACACCCAGCACGATAAACTTGTCCTTCAGTCCATACCGTTCCCGGAAGTCGCTGGGGGTCGGCTTGAATATGCTGGTATCAATGGTGTTGTAATGCACCTCGACCGGATACTCTTTCAGAAAACTCTGGCGTGTCAAATCAGCAAGCCACTTGCTAGGGGTGATGAGGGTCATGTTTTTTACCCCGGTAAAAGCCTTGCGCTTGCGTTCGAAATTCTTACTGACAGAACTCATTGCGAAGCAAGCCGGGTAGCGGCGAAGCTGAGAGCAGTACGAACAATGACTCTTCCATTGCTCGCACTTTACCATGGTAAAGTGCGAGCAATGACCAGTAAATGCCCAGCAGTCGTGCAGCGTCCATTTCACCTGCATTTCTGGATGCTTTTTGATCCAATCAAACAGCATCTCCACATTGATGTAGTAGCCGTGCAAATTGTGCAACCACAGCAGGTCTGGTTTATATTCCTCAGCCCACTTCAAAAATTCTTTGGTCGCACGCTTGGAACCAAAGCCATGGGTATCGAACAGCCGCGTTTGGATCGCATGCATCTTGCAGTCAAAATCTGTGCCAATACGAATGGCGTATTTCTGGAACCGTTTTGGTACCGTGCCTTTGCGGCCATAGGCGATTTTGACCTCGTTGCCTTCGGCTTCCAGTTGCTGAGCAAGGTCTGTGCAAATACGGCCTGTACTGCCAATGCCGCAAACAGAATTAATAAAAAGGACTTTCATACATTACACCATTTGTTCTACCGCATCACAGTGTGCCGCAATGCTCTTATTTCTTGTAAAATAGTCACTCCACAGTTTCGCATCATCGCACGTTTGGCTGTCATTCCTTAGTTGCAGAATAACATGTTTTACATTTTCTGGCTGGTTTGTTCCTGCGTTCTCTATTCCGTACCTTCCAACCAGCTTAGCAAACTCCGACGCATCATCAACACAAGTTACAATTGGCTTTCCAGCAATCAAACAATCAGCTGTTTTACTTGGAAGTGCCGCATAGATAAGACCTTTTTGAAGAGGGATCACATTAACATCTGCAGCAGCGTACAGATCTGCTACTTCTTCAGGTGGCTGCATTTCAACGAACGTCACATTGCTCAATTCTTTTTCTTTGGCAAACGTCTTAAGTCGTTCCTCGTTCACACCGCCACCGACAATATAAAAGCTGACATCCCTATCATCTTTCATCAAAGCAGCGGTCTCCAATATAAGTTCCACATTTTGCATCTTGCCTAGATTGCCAGCATACACCACACGGAACTCACCCGGCTTCTTCGGATACCTTTTCAGGAAAACATTTTCCTCATCACTGTGGGCTTTCAATTCCTCATGCCCCCAGTTGTAAATCACCTGCACCTTATCCTCCGGGATGCCGTACCGAGTAACGATAGTATATTTCATATCATCGGAAATCGTACTAAGTGCCGTTGCATTTTTGTAGGCATATTTTTGCAGCGCATGAGCCACTTTGTAGACCGGACTGCTCTCAGAAAGAATGCCCGCAAAAAAAGCATTCTCCGGGAAGATATCCTGTTCGTTATAGAGAATCGGGCATCTTAAAATGTGCTTTGCGTAGAACACTGTAAAAAATGCAGTATTATTAGACTGAAGAAAGATCTTATTCGGCTTGTCTTTTTTCATTAGTGTGCAAGCTTGTTTATAATAGGATAGATCTGCCAAATAACGAGCCTTTAAATCAGTCTTTGCCTTCTTTTCAAAACGAATATTTTGTACTTGAAGCTGACCTTTTAAGTACTTTTCAAATTGCTGCGGATACTGTGGCGTATCCAAATACTGCTTCTGAATTAAATTCACCTCATGTCCTCGCTCCAGAAGGCCGAGGACAATATCACGCATGATATGATAGTCCGAGTATTGTGTATCAAAACTACCAATCGATACTACCGCAACTTTCATTCTCCAGTCTCCTCACACTCTTCCTGCCCCATCGCCGTAGTAGCACCTTCTGCCACACCTTCCGTGCTTTCCGGCATAAACAAGATCTTGACGGTTGCCAGCATAATTTTTAGATCCTCAATCAGGCTGGGATGGGCGATGTACATCAGGTCCATCTGCAGCTTATCGTAGGGAGTGGTGTTGTATTTTCCATACACCTGTGCATAACCGGTCAGACCAGCCTTAGCCTGCAAGCGCAGCGCAAACTCCGGCATCTCCTCACAATACTGGGCGGCGATCTCCGGGCGCTCCGGACGAGGGCCTACAATAGACAAATCACCCTTCAAGATATTGAGAAGCTGGGGCAGCTCGTCCAGACGGCAGGCACGAATGACGTGGCCCACCTTCGTGATGCGGTCATCTTTATCACCGGTGGAAAGGCGTGCTACACCATCCTTTTCAGCATCCACTCGCATAGAACGGAACTTCAGGATCTCGAACGGTTTGCCGTCTTTGGTAAGGCGAACCTGCTTGTAAAAAGCCGGACCACCATCGGACTTGACGGCAATAGCCGTAATCAGAAACAACGGACTCAGGATAACCAGTGCTGCCAGTGAGATCACAATGTCCATTGCCCGTTTCACAAAGAGAAATTCCGGGCTTGCCATATAGCGACCCACACGCAGCATGGGCAGATGGAACATGTGCATCGGCTGTGAACCGCTCATGATCACATCGCCCACACGAGGAATCACGAACACATTGATGCCCTGCCCTACGCAGTATTTCAGGATGATATTGCGCTCATGGCTGTGGACACCGCTGATGAACACGCTCTGCATTCCATCCAGCAGGCTCAGGTCGTTCAGGCATTCCTCAACGTTCAAAGTCATCTTGACATCGTATTTTTTTGAAAGACCGTACTCATTGATGAGCTTTTCCAATCCATGACGAACATCATAAACGACTGCAGTCGGCTGGGCCTGGAACGTATTAAAGTACCATCCATGCGCCAACTTCGCCCAGATTGAGGCCATCAGGATCTGTCCGGCAATCGCTGCGATGCCCGGCAGAATATTGCAGAGCCGCCGGGCCATCAGGCAGATGACAATGTACAGAATGCCATCGGTTGCCATGGCTGCCAGTACCTGTCCGTAGATCAACTCTGAAATGCGCTGCAAAGACATCCAGAACGCATCGTAGACTTTACCCAACAGAAAGAACAACACCGCAAACAGACCGATCATGGCCCAGTTGCCCTTCCAACCAAACTTTGCATAGACCTGATACGAATAATACAGTTCCCAACAAAGTGCAAACGGAATTGTGATCATTACCAAATCGATGATTTTTACGATCTTCAACATCACATCATGCTGAAATTTTGACATAATACCCCAATAACTCCTTTAGCTTTTTCTTTTGCTCTTCGCTCAACTTTTCCGACCCGCTTTGCAGCAGCCGTTTCTGGTTGTACACCCATCGGCTCAGCCAAATGCCATCCGCAGTCTTGTATTTTGCTGGAATATCCAGATTTCCATGGCATCTTTTATACTCCTGCGCCAGCTCGTACCGGTACTGCCACGAGTCCGGTTTCTCCCACTGCATTCCAATGGCATCCAGCAGCTCAATGCGCTCTTGTGATAAGATTGCATTGCTCTTCTCCGGATTCCGATATGCATACTGCTGCCGCCGCACCCATTTTCCAAGGGCATAGCCCTCCGGCGAAATATATGCCACCGGAATGTCAAGGTTTCCATTTGCCTCAAAATATCGTTTCGCTGCCTGATAAACCTCATTCCACTGTCGGTCATAGCGACTGCCCCACTGCATTCCTATGGTTTCCAGTCGTTTGATCTGATCCGCAGACAACTTTTTCTGCTCATAGGCTAGTTCCTGATTTTGAATCCAGCGGCCAAGCGTTTTTCCATCTGCTGTTTTATAATCTCGTGGAACATCCAGATTTCCATACTCCTGCGCATAGACTGCCGCAAGTGCATACCCCTGTTCCCATCGGACATCAAATACCTTCCATGCCATCCCCATCTGATCCAACTGTCGGATGCGCTCTTCCGTCAGCTTTCCATCGTTTCGGCGTTTCCGCGCATTGTTGATCCACTTTCCCAGAGGATAGTCATCTTTCGTTTTGTATTTCGCTGGGACCTGCAAATTCCCAAACTGTTCCCGAAATTTTCTCGCTTCTTCCAGCCCACGCTCCCATGCGGCATCGTTGCGATTTCCCCACTCCATCCCGATGCTGTCCAGCCGTGCAATCTGTTGCTCGGTCAGGTTACCAGAAATCTGTCCTGCACGGACACGGCGCTGGGTCGTCAGCCACTCGCCAAGACTCAATCCAGCCGGTGTGGTATAACGTTTTGGAATATTCAGGTCGCCATGCTCCGCATAGTAAATGCTTGCTTCCGAAAAATAATGATCCCAACTGGAAGAAAGGCTTGCCTGCAACTGCTCAAACAGTACCCGGCAGTCATGCACCTGCTCGATGACCTCAAATCGCTCGGTGATGATCCTATCGCCCTCACCGTTGGCATTCAGGCGGCAGATTGCCTCCTGCATCTCGCCCTGTAACCCCGCAATGCTGCACAGACCCTCGAAGTTGTTGACTACATCGAGGATAAGCGGTGTAGAATTTTCCCCAGCGGTCAAAGCGCGTCCAATCTGCTGCTTGTAGATGATGGGTGAAATAGTGGGCCGGAACAGGATGACACCTGAAATGCCTTCTACATGAACTCCCTCGTTGAGCATGTCGATGCAGAACAGCAGCTTCAGGCGGTCACTTTCATCGGCCTTGAAGTCGGCAAAAGCCTTGTCCGTACCGGGGTCATCCGAGTAGGCTTCGTACACCGCCACTTCCGCATTCACCTTTGCCAACCACTCCGGAACATGGGAGATCATTTCATCCATATGCTCCTTGTTGGCGCAGAACGCGATGTACTTCCCGGACTTGTTCGTGATATGATGAGCGAAAACCTTATCTAATCCATCTGCCTGTTCCAAGGCACGGCGCAGGGCATCCAGATATTTTTGATTTACGTCCTGAATCCCAGCAGAACGCAGATTATCCACTCTTGTCTGATAACGTGCCAAGTCTTTCTGGTACTGATAGACGGTAGTCACATAGTTCGGAGCAGGCAAAATACCCCTGACGATTGCTTCGCCAAGGGTCATGTCGCTCGCAACACGGCCATCAAAAAGCTCTTCGGCCATGTCACGGTTATTATCCAGATACCGGACGTTTGTCGCCGTCAGCCCCAGCAGTTTTGCCTCCGGGCATAACTTTAACAAAGCCACCGTGCTTTCGCCCCAGCATTCCGCACCGGCACGGTGGAATTCATCGAGTATAATATAGGCGGGCTTCTGCGCTGCGATATCATCCAGTTGCGCCTGGGTGCAGCACATCAGTTTGGCATAGGTATAAAAGTGAACGTTTGCCAACGGAAAATCCGGGTCGTTCCTTTTCAGGCTCTCCAGCTGTGTCTTGAAGATATATTCACTGGGCGAAAGCCAGATCACGACCTTCTCCGGGTTGTCCTCGATCAGCTTGAACGCAATGTAGCTCTTTCCGGTGCCGGTGGGGTGGACAATGGCGGCCTTGCCATACTGCTCCATCATCCGGACAGCCGCATGATATGCTTTCTCGTTGTGCTCAAACAGACGCAATGCCACCTTGTTCACCCCTTTCCGCAATTCAGGGGTATCCTTCACATGGAAAATGGAGGATACCGTTCCTTTGACATCGTTGTCTATAATCTCATCTTATTTTATCATGGTTATATCTGGGATTCAATAGAAAACATCATAAATGTATCACATTTGACCCTGAAAAAACATCGCGAAGGCCGGATTGTTTTTGTATTATGCCCAGTTCTGTATAATAATTCCAGCTGTAAACGAAGATTGAGAAAATAAGGGGTCAGATGAGGGTCTAAACAGCAGGAGGAAACAGCGATGGCGCGACGGGGAGAAAACATTCGCAAGCGTAAGGACGGTCGGTGGGAAGGCAGGTACATCAAGGCGCGCACACCGGAGGGGAAGATCCAGTGGGGTTACGTTTACGGAACGGCCTATGCGGAGGTCAAACGGGTACTAATCCAGAGAAAAGCGGAGGCGGGGTTCTACAACCTGAATCAAACCGACCTGACCTTTGAAGTACTGTCCGAGGTGTGGCTGTGCTCCCTGAAAAACGCTATAAAAGAATCCACCTATGCGCATTATTCATACACGCTGCACAAATATCTTCTTCCGGTTTTGAGCAAGGTGCCCGTTGCATCCCTTGAGGAAAGCTTTCTGGAACAGGCCATGCAGCAAATCATCACGCCCACAGATGCGGCACACAAGCCACTGGGAAACTCCTCTGCCCGGGAATGCCTCTCGATGCTGCGACGTATCTGCAAATATGCCGCTCATTTACGTTTGATTCGTCCAATGGAGCTGGAAGTTGCGCTGCCAAAAGCCATCGACAAAATTTCTGCGCCTCTCTCCCCGGCGGAACAGCAGCGACTTCATCAATATGTACAGGCGAACCCCACGCCTCGCAAAATCGGCTTACTACTGGGGCTGGAATTGGGGCTTCGAATTGGTGAGATCTGCGGCCTGCAATGGGGCGATTTTGACCTGAAACTCGGCACGCTGAACATCAATCGGACGGTCTGCAGAATTTCCTGTGGAAACGGCCATACAAAGGTGGTCATCCAGACACCCAAAACCCGCACCTCCCGCCGGGAAATTCCACTTCCAAAGCAACTGCTTATTTTGCTGAAAAAGCTGCGCGGAAGCGCCAGCAATGCTGCATGGTTCCTGTCCGGCAGCGAGTCCAAGCCAACCGAACCTCGCTGCTATCGGAAAAGCATCAAAGCGTATCTGAAGCAGGCGACTGTCCGTCAAGTGCGCCCGCACGCACTGCGCCACACCTTTGCAACGACCTGCCTGCAGGCTGGGTGCGATGTAAAGACCCTCAGCGAATTGTTGGGACACGCCAACGCCAACATCACCTTGCAGCGCTATGTGCACTCTGACCTGACCCGAAAGCGCCGGGAGGTGAACCGGATATTCTCCCATCAGGTGTCTATGAGGGGCGGAAAATCGTTAAATCTAATTAAATAACGCCGGATTTTACTCACAGTCCTCCATTTTCCATGTGGAGGATACATTTTTGTTAAATATATTCTTTGTCGTTACGCAGCCACATATTCTCTACAGCATAAAATACTTTCACGATATACGCAACTGCGTACGTAAAACCGCACGAACTTCTGTACTATCATGTTGAGGTGAACTTCATCATGACTGTAAAAGATGCCGTTGCCAAACGCTTTGAATAACTCTGCGACCAGCGTGGGATACGCCCCAACGAGTTAGCGACCCGTGCCGGTGTAACACCATCTACGGTATATAGTATGCTCGACCCATCCCGTCAGCGTGTGTCCATCGCCACCATTAAAAAGCTCTGTGATGGTCTTGATATCACGCTTGGTCAGTTCTTTTCCTGTGTGCTGTTCGATGAACTGGAGCAAGAAATCCAATAGCTCACCGAACGATCTGCTCGGCTTTCCCTGCAACGCGTGCTCTCTTTTCTAAGTGAATTTTAGAATTTCATATCCATTGTCAGCCTGATTTGTACTCTTTTGCATGGGTCAGGCTTTTTTTTTTTTTTACGCTAAAAGGCCCCTGTCCATCACATTTCTGTGAAAGGCAGAGGCCTTTTGCTGCTAGATTCTAATTCGGTCTAGGGAGATGGAACAACTATCTCATTCTACCGGGTCAGTGTCCCCTTCCAGATTTTTAACTACCCCCGGAGTGCTGGTGATCCGCACCACCGGGGTTTTGCTTCATGAATCATGTGGTTCATACGGTTGTGGACGCAGGAATCTCACGTTGTCAGTAAAAAATCAACCAGAGGAACGACCGAACATTTTCTGATAATTTTCGCCGCGCTTTCTATCTCTGTCACTTACAATCTTGACTCCATACCCTTGAAGCCAGTCATTCAACTTCACTTGTCCCGTCATTCTATCGTAATAGCGTTCAATATATCCAAACTCCATGATTTCTGCTGTCATCTTCTCTGGATTCATCGGCTGATTCAGGTGCGCATAAACAGTGCAGGTATCGTCCGCATCCAAAGCTCGCTTGCGTCCAAGGGACTGGGGTATTCCTTTAAATAGGCATCCCGTAGGGTACGATACTTCATCAGCTGCTTGGACAGCGCAGGCGACTTTGGCACCACGCGTTCCTTGCTGCCCTTGCCATGCTTGACCAGAATATAGTCCGGTTTGATATCTTCCGGCTCCATCAGGATCATCTCATTACAGCGCATCCCGGTGTCGAACAGTAACATAATACAGAAATTCATCGCGGAGATCCTTCAAACACATAAAAAACACCCTTTCTCTCATGGAAGAACCACAAAAGAAAGGGTGCAAAAATTTTCAAAACGGTTGTCGTACCAGATCAGGCTTGTTCGTAGTTGAGCAAGACAAACTCCAGTCGACAAATCATTCAATTTTTATCGCAGCTACGAGATCAGCAGTTCTCAGCGAAGTACTTAATGGTACGAACCATCTGAGAGGTGTAGGAGTTCTCGTTGTCGTACCAGGACACGACCTGAACCTGATAGGTGTCGTCGTCGATCTTAGCGACCATGGTCTGGGTAGCGTCGAACAGAGAGCCGTAACGCATGCCGATGACATCGGAAGAAACGATCGGATCCTCGTTGTAGCCGAAGGACTCAGAGGTAGCAGCCTTCATAGCAGCATTGATGGACTCCTTGGTGACATCCTTGCCCTTGACAACGGCAACCAGGATGGTGGTAGAACCGGTGGGAACGGGCACACGCTGAGCAGAGCCGATCAGCTTGCCGTTCAGCTCGGGGATGACCAGGCCGATAGCCTTAGCAGCGCCGGTGCTGTTGGGAACGATGTTCTGTGCGCCAGCACGAGCACGGCGCAGGTCGCCCTTGCGCTGAGGACCATCCAGGATCATCTGGTCGCCGGTGTAAGCATGAACAGTGGTCATGATACCGGAAACGATGGGGTAGGTCTTGTTCAGGGTATCAGCCATGGGAGCCAGGCAGTTGGTGGTGCAGGAAGCAGCAGAGATGACCTGATCCTCAGCGGTCAGGGTCTTCTCGTTGACGGAGAAGACGATGGTCTTCAGGTCGTTGCCTGCGGGCGCAGAGATAACGACCTTCTTTGCGCCAGCCTGGATGTGAGCCATGCTCTTCTCCTTGCTGGTGTAGAAGCCGGTGCACTCCAGAACGACATCAACGTTCAACTCGCCCCAAGGAGCATCCTTTGCGTCCTTAACAGCATAGATCTTGATCTCCTTGCCGTCGACGATGATGGAATCCTCGGTAGCCTCGACAGTGTGCTTGCCTTCGCCGATCTTGCCGCAGAAGGAACCCTGAGCGGTATCGTACTTCAGCAGGTGAGCCAGCATCTTGGGGCTGGTCAGATCGTTGATTGCAACGACCTCGTAACCCTCAGCATCAAACATCTGACGGAAAGCCAAACGGCCAATACGACCAAAACCATTGATAGCAACTCTAACAGCCATGTTAATAGTACCTCCTAAATGTTCTTACCCTTTTATCGGATAATAATCACGGTAGCTTTATTATAGACCAAATTGCGGAAACCTTCAAGTGCCCGCCAAAAAATTAACAAGGTAATTTCACACTTTTTTGTTTTTGAACGATTTTCACAGCTTTTATGGGAATCTTTTCAGCAATTCAACCAACGGCGTGTCGGGGTATTGCAGGCCTTCCGTCACTTCCTGCCACCCGCGCCACAGTGAACAGGCCCAGCGCGCCGATGCAGCACATGCCAAAGCCAAACAGCACCTCGGGCAGGTCGGCTGCCATGATGCCATGGAACAGCAGCACCAGCACCCGGGGCAGTTCCCAGCAGAAGCAGAGCAGGAACGTGCAGATCCCGGCCTCGCACAGCTGGCAGCCGTTGGACGTTTCCGGCAGCCAGAGGGCGCGGACCATCGCCGAAAGAAACACCAGCGCGGCCAGCATCTGCCAGACCATGGCAGTCGGCTCCACCCGGTGCCAGCTGGAGCTGTTCTCCATAAAGCGGCTCAGCACCCCCCAGTAGAACACCGCCGTGCCAAGCACCGCCGGGGTCATGCTCCGGCCGGGCAGACGGTATTCTCCCTTATGCGTCCAGCTGCGGCCCAGCCGGATCAGCCAGACAGCGCACACCAGCTCCAGCACGGCACGCACCAGCGCGCCAACGCCGGTCATGCCCACTGCCAGACGCACCGCACCGGCCAGGCCGACACACACGCCGCCCAGCACCGATGTAACTCCCACCGGCCTGCAGGCACTGCGCAGAACAAGGGGCTGGCGGGCAAGCTTCCGGGCGGCGATGATGCCAACGACCAGCGCCGCCCACAGGCCGCCGTACCGCAGCCAGACAGAGCCCGCTGTGCACAGGCCGGTATTCCAGTCCGTCCACAGGGCAAGATCAAGCCCGCGCCCAATGGCAAGGGCACCACCACAGGTGAAAATCAGCACAAATAAAGCGTTCATCAGCGTTCCTCGATCGGTTTATATTTCTGGCGCACGCCCAGATACTTATAGGCGGGCCGGATGATCCGGTTGGCAAAAATGACTTCCTCCACCCGGTGTGCGCACCAACCCGGCACACGGGCAATGGCGAACAGCGGGGTGTAGATATCCTCAGAGATGCCCAGCATGTTGTAGATCAGGCCGCTGAACAGGTCCACATTGGCGCACACCGGCTTGCTGCTGCCCTTCTCCTCGGCAAAGATATCGGGAGCCAGCCGCTCGATGCTGCACAGCATGTTGTACTCTTCCTCAAAGCCCTTCTCGTAGGCCAGGTGCTTGGCGCGCTCCTTCAGGATGACCTCACGGGGGTCGCTCATGGTATAGACCGCATGGCCCATGCCGTAGATCAAACCGGAGCCGTCGCCCGCCTGCCTGCGCAGGATGCGGCGCAGATACTCGCGCACCTCATCGTCATCCTCCGGGTGCTCCACATGCTTGAGGATATCCTGCAGCTGACGGTTGACCATCAGGTTGGCACCGCCGTGCTTGGGGCCCTTCAGCGCGCCAATGGCGGCTGCAATGGCCGAGTAGGTGTCGGTGCCCGAGGAGGACAGCACACGGGCGGTGAAGGTGGAGCAGTTGCCGCCGCCGTGGTCGGCGTGGACCAGCAGGCACATATCCAGCAGCTTGGCTTCCTCGTGGGTGAATTTCTGGTCCGGGCGGTAGGTGCTCAGGATGTGCTCCGCCGTGCTCTGGCCGGGCTTGGGCATGTGGAAGAACATGCTCTGCTTATCATAATAGCGGCGCTTCATCTGGTAAGCGTTCACCATCATGGTGGGCATACTGGCGATCAGATTGATGCTCTGGTTCAGGATATTCTCCAGCGTCAGGTCCTCGGCGTGCTCGTCGTAGGAATACAGGCCCAGCACGCACCGCTGCATCTTATTCATAATATTGGGCGAAGGAGCATTCATGGTATCCATAAAGCCATCGGGCAGGGCGCGGTGCTCTGCCAGCAGCTCACAGAAATCGTCCAGCTGCTCCTGGGTGGGCAGGCTGCCGAACAGCAGCAGCCAGATGACCTCTTCAAACACAAAGCGGTCGTTGCGGTAGGCCTCGTTCACGATCTCGTTGATGTCCACACCGCGGTAGATCAGACGGCCCGGAATGGGAATGACATGCCCCTCCTGATCCTTTTTGTAGCCCACAACGTCACAGACATTGGTCAGGCCTGCCAGCACACCGGTGCCATCCGGGTTGCGCAGGCCGCGCTTGACACCGAGACGTTCGCTCGTCTCCGGGTCGATGTAGTTGTTTGCCAGATACTCTTCACACAGCGTCCGCATGGTCTGCGGGTCCAGCGACGCTACTTCTGCATGGGTATAGTTCATGCGCGAATTTCCCCTTTCTCTTATTTCTCTCTTATATACTTTCCGGCCATCCACCATGATGGCATACCCTTATGATAGCGCTTTTGTGAAGTAAATTCAAGTCTTGGATGAAATGTGCGCTTTTTCACCCCGCCGGGCTGGTACACTGGGCCCAGAAAAATGCCTGTCCGGGAGGGAAAATCACGATGAAAAAGACATTCTTTCTCCTTTGCGCCCTGCTGCTGGTGCTGGGCACGCTCCTGCCGATCGCCGGTTACCGGCTGACACTGGCGGTGTTCGGCCCGGCACAGGGGGCTTCTTCCGCTCCCCTGCCGGGCACTGCGGCTTCGGAAGCCGCCCCGGACAGCGCCGCCGTTCCGCCCTCCGATCAGGACAGCGAGAGCTTTCTGCTGGCCGACCAGAGCGCCGGAGCCGTGGTCTCGGTGCCCCGGCGGGAATATCTGATCGGTGCCGTGGCGGCGGAAATGCCCATCAGCTGGCCGGACGAGGCACTCAAGGCGCAGGCCATCGCGGCCCACAGCTATGCCCTCTACTGCCGCGACCATGCCGCCGAACCGGCTTCCGGCTGGCTGAGCGTGGACCCCGTCCGGCGGCAGGGATACTTAACAGACGCAGTCCTCCGCAGCTACTGGGGCACCGCCTATGAGGAGAACTATGCCCGCCTCTCGGCGCTGGTGGACAGTGTGCTGACCGATGTGCTCTACTACGACAACGCCCCCGCCGGGACAAGCTACTTTGCCATCTCCAACGGCATGACCGAGGCCAGCGAAAACGTCTGGGGCACCGCCCTTCCCTATCTTGTGGCCGTGGACAGCTCCACCGACCTCAATGCGGACAACTATCTTTATACCGTCCAATTCACCACCGAACAGATGCAGCAGGCTCTCGCCGGGCTGGGCCTTCTCCCTGACCCTGCCGCACCTGCCAACTGGTTCGGAGAGGCCGCGCTTACCCCTTCGGGCTATGTAGCCTCCCTGCCCGTCTGTGGGCAAAGCGTCACTGGCCCGGCCCTGCGCAAGGCGCTGGGCCTGCGGAGCGCCTGCTTCACGGTGCAGTATCAGGAGGGCAGCTTTCTCCTCACCACCAAGGGCTATGGCCACGGTGTGGGTCTGAGCCAGTGGGGTGCCAAGGCGCTGGCCGAGCAGGGACAGAGCGCGGAAGAAATTCTGGCGCACTATTTCCCGGGGGCCGAGCTGCGGAGGTGAACGGGCTCACCCTCTTCGTCATCGCTTACGCGATGCCACCTCCCCCAAAGTGGGAGGCCTTGGCAGTAAATGCAAGGTTTGCGGTTTTGTCAAGAGCTCTCCCTTTGGGAGAGCTGGACGCGAAGCGGCCTGAGAGGGTGAGGATGCTAATAAAAAAGGCAGCTGACCCAACGGCCAGCCGCCCAGAAGATCAATATTCAGCCAAACAGGCTCGTCCACCAATCCTGACTGCTGCTTTCCTCGCCAGCAGCGACTTCAGTCTCTGCCGCAGTCTCAGTTTCCGCGGCGGCTTCCTCCGCCTGCACAGCCTCTTCCAGAAGCTCCAGACCATCGTCATTGCCATCCTCGGTGATGTACCAATAGCAGGACGCGCCGCCAATGGAGATGCTGGCGGCAGACAGCGGCACACGGCCGGAGGCAACCCCGTTGGAAGGATCGGAACAGTAGAACACGCCGTCGGTGTAGTCCGTCAGGAGCACGGCATGGGGTCTGGTGCGGTCGTACAGCACAATGCCCTCCGGATGCTCTGCCAGAATGGAGACCAGCGCTCCCGTCTTGGCCGCCTTGCCCGAGGGCAGGGTCGCATAACCCACATGCATATCGTTGTATGTAAAGCTGTGGGAGAGCCCGCCCGACCAGGCCGTGCTCTTGATGCCGTTTTCGGTCACATCCACCCAGCTGTCCATCCCGTCCAGATAGGCCCGGCGGCGAAGCATCATTGCGGCAGAGGCCAGGGTGCAGGTTCCTCCCCGGCTCTGTTTGAAGTAGAACCCAACATCAACGTTCAGGTCCACGGCCAGTGCCCCGGGGAGCAGCACGGCCATCAGGGCCATCGTTGCAAGCAGGGCAGCGAGAGTTTTCCGAAGTTTGCTTCCAAAGTGCTTGGCTGTTTCCACGTCAGTATCCTTTCTTCACAAAAGAGCGTTTCATTCACTGGTGTAAAGTATATCATTCTGTTACTCTTTTGTAAACAGTTTTGCAGCCATTTTCTCAATATTTACACGCTTTGGTCACAATTCAAGGGCAGATTGCACAATCGTACAGTGAAGTGGTTGGATATTTGCTACAAAAGTCCGGAAAAGTTTTTCATCGTGCTTCCCACGCCTTCTCTCAACTGCCGGTTTCTTTTTCAACGCAATTATGGTATAATCTGCCCTGAAGTTGAATTTTCAGGAGCATTTATATATGAAAGCAACCATCGTCATCCCCAACATCAACGGCAAAGGCTGGCTCAAGGACTCCATCGAGTCGGTCTATGCCCAGACAGAGCAGGATTTTGAGCTCATTATCGTGGACAACGGTTCCACCGATGAAAGTCTGGAGCAGGCCCGCAGCTACTGCGGCCGCCCCAACTTCACCCTGATCGAAAACGGCACCAACACCGGCTTCTCCCACGCCGTGAATCAGGGCATTGCCCGGGCCAGGGGCGAGTATGTGGTCATGTTCAACAACGATGCCTTTGCCGAGCCCGACTGGCTGGCCGAGCTCATCCGCACCGCCGAGACCGATCCCAAAATTTTTGCCGTGCAGAGCCTGATGCTCCGCCACTTTGAACGGGAGCTGGCCGACGATGCCGGTGATTACGTCACCTGGATGGGCTTTGCCTGCAAGACCGGCGACGGCCGCCGGGCCAGCCGCTACACCAAACAGAAGCGCATCTTCTCGGCCTGCGGCGGCGCGGCGCTCTACCGCAAGAGCATTCTGGAGGAGATCGGCACCTTTGACGAGAACTTCTTCGCCTACTTTGAGGATGTGGACCTGAGCTGGCGTGCCAACAACGCAGGCTACAAGTGCGTCCTCTGCCCCACCGCCAAATGCTACCACATCTGCGGTGCCAGCACCGGCGCGGTGAAGTACAACGCCTTCAAGAGCCAGCAGAGCGGCCGGAACAGCATCCTGCTCCCCCTCAAGAACGAGCCGCTGCTCATGCTCATCCTGAACTTTCTCCCGCTGGCGCTGGGCTATCTGCTCAAGTGCTACAAGTTCCACAAGCAGGGCTTTGGCGAAGCCTGGGACAAGGGAATGCACGAAGCCTTTGCCCTGCTCAAAGAGGGACGGCTCGGCAAGCGCCCCTTCCGCCTGAAGGATTTGCCCAACTATATCCTCATGGAACTGTGGATGATCTGGAACATGGTGCCCTACCTGTGGTATCGTCTGGTCGTGGTCAGGTTTGATCTGAAATAATCTGGAAACAAAAACACCCCTGCGTGGAATGCTTCACACATTCCGTGCAGGGGTGTTCTGTCAGATTTCGGTTTCCGGTTATGCCGCCGGGCTCTCAGAGGAAGCCTCGGTGCTCTCAGCCGGGGTGCTCTCCGCCGCCTCTTCCACCGGGGCAGCCTCGTCAGCAACGGCGCTGGCGGCGGCAGAATCGCCTGCGGTGGCAAGGATGGCATCGTTGACCTCGCTCTCAGCCAGCGGGGCGGGCTCTGCAGCAGAGGCTGCACTGTCGGCAGATTCAGGCTTGGTCTCGCTGTCGGTCAGGCCGGTCAGATACCAGCTGCCGCTCTGGCGGCTGAACAGGTAGTCCATATACTTGGTGGGCGTGTCGGACAAGTTGTTCAGGATGCTGTCATCGCTGCTCTGGGTGGGGATATAGCCCACGGTAACGTGGAGCAGGCCGTCCTTCTTGAACAGTCTGGTGACGGTAGCGCGGAAGATGCCCACGCTGCCGGTGACGGGGATCTTATAGCACTGGGTCGTCTCGTCAAACTCGATGGTCATATCGTCCATCTCAAAGCTCCTGTGGGTCAGCTTGAAGCTGGGGCCCACCAGCTTTGCCAGATAGGCATCCACATCCACCGAGGGCAGCAGCAGCTGTTCGGTGTCGGGGTCCGTGTTGTAGTTGTCAAAGCTTCCCTGGGTCTCCTGGATGCTGTACACGCAGCCCCAGACGGCGGCTTCGCGCAGGGTCAGGTCATCGATGTTCTCAATGCCGTCAAAGGGCAGCGGGTCGAACAGGACCAGACCTTCCAGCCGGTCCTCATATTCCGCTTTCTGCTGGGTGTCGTCAAACAGGGTGGCCACACCCTTCACACCGGCCCGCACGACTGTTACAACGCCCACCAGTGCCAGCACGGCGATCAGCAGGCCAAGGGCCTGCCGGGCGCGGCGGCGGTGGAGCCGGGCGTGTTCTTCCGGGGTCATATAGGTCTTCATATCGTTATCGTCTCCTAAATCAGGTCATCTTTTGGGGAAATACCAGCTTTCAGTATACCACAAACTGCCCGCCGGTGCAAAACCCGGGGCGTGGATTTTTTGTGAAAGCGCGATTTATTCCCACGTTTTCCAGATCTCGGGCTGATAGCCCACGGTGGCCTTTTTGCCGTTGCGCACGATGGGCGTTTTGAAGAGCTGCTGATTCTCGAACAGCTTGTCCTCCTTCTGCCAATCCACCAGTGCATCCAGCAGAGCCAGCGTCTGCTTATCCTTTGCCGCCGGGTTTACCAGCTGTTCCCAACCGCCCAGCGCACGGGCCACGTTCTCAAACTCGCCCCGGCTCATCTCTTTTTCCTTCAGGTCGATCATCTGGAACTTGATGCCCCGCTCCTTGAAATAGCGCTGGGCCTTTTTGGTATCAAAGCACTTGCTGGTGCCAAAGATCTGAATGTTCATCGTTTTTCCTCCTGGATCCTGTGTGCTCTATTGTATCATATCTGCCGGAAAAAACCTAGGGATAATTCATCTTCTTTCCGTCCATACTTGCTTTATCACAAGCCGCCCCTGATATTGAATGAAAGGGGGCTGCCATTTCAGAAAGAGAGGAACTTCCCATGAAAGCATTCGTTGACCCCGATCTCTGCATCGGCTGCACCCAGTGCACCGGGATCTGCCCCGAGGTGTTCCAGATGACAGGCATCCTGGCCGTCGCTGTGCCGGGCGAGCTGCCGCCCGACACCGTCCCCACCGCCGTGGAAGCCGCACAGGCCTGCCCGGTGAGTGCCATCACCATCTCGGAGTAACACCTTCGCCTGCCTTCCCAACACGGGAGGGCATTTTTGTTTTTTCTGCAAAAATCCCCCGCTGGCCCCCATTTTGTGTTATACTATAAATTGAGTTATAATGCAATGGAGGAGACTGACTATGCGTTTACTGGTCATTGACGGCAACAGCATTGCCAACCGTGCCTTTTACGGCATCAAGCTGCTGACCACCAAGGACGGCCGCTATACCAATGCCATCTTCGGCTTTTTGAATATTATGAATTCCCTGCTCCGGGAGTGTGAGCCCGACGAGGTGGTCGTTGCTTTCGATCTGAAGCACCCCACCTTCCGCCACGAAATGTACGATGGCTACAAGGGCACCCGCCACGCCATGCCGGACGAGCTGGCCCAGCAGATGCCCATCCTGAAAGAACTGCTCACCGACCTGGGCTACCGTCAGGTATCAGCAAAAGGCTGGGAGGCGGACGACATTCTGGGCACGCTGGCCGCTGCCTGCGAGGCCCGCAGGGACGACTGCTTTCTGGCCACGGGAGACCGCGACAGCCTGCAGCTGGTGAGCGAGACCACCACCGTGCTGCTGGCCACCAGCGCCATGGGCCGCAGCAAAACGGAGACCATGGATCTGGATGCCATCCACGAAAAGTACGGCATCGAGCCCAAGCAGCTCATCGAGGTGAAGAGCCTGATGGGCGACACCTCCGACAACATTCCGGGCGTGAAGGGCATCGGCGAAAAGACCGCCATGACCCTGGTCAAGAACTTCGGCACCCTGGACAGCGTGTACGACCATCTGGACAGCCCGATCATCAAGCCCCGGCAGCGGGAAAATCTGCTGGCCTGCCGGGAGGATGCCTACCTCAGCCACACGCTGGGCACCATCCGCACCGATGCTCCCATCGACACAGCGGAAGGGGCCTACAAGGTGACCGAGGGCAACAAGCCCGCTGCCGTCCGGCTGATGCAGGAGCTGGAGATCCAGACCCTCATCACCCGGTTCGGGCTGGACGGCATCGCTCCGGAACAGGACCCCGACACCCTGCCGGAGGTAAACGCAGCCATTGCGTCCCTGCCCGCAGAGCCTTCCGGCCACTATCTGGTGGCCGCGCGCCCTGCTGTTCTGGGCAAAAAGAGCGCGGTCGTGCAGCCGGAGGCCTGGTACGCCGTGCAGAATACCACCGTGTATCCCCTCTCTGAGGAGGAACTGGTCTCCCTGCTGGACGATCCCAGGGTGACGCTGGATGTGTTCGATTCTGCCCCCCTCTATGCCAGAGCCATGGCCGCAGGCAGCTGGGGCAGCAGCATCGTCTGGGACGGCAAGCTGGCCGCCTACCTGCTGGACGCTTCCGCTTCCCACTATCTGCTCACCACCCTTGCCACCAGCTACCATGCAAGGTCAGCGTTCTCCTGTGAGGAATACCCCGATGCCGGTTTCCTGGCAGACCTGTTCGCCAGAATGAAGGCGGAGATCACCGAAAACGGTGAGGACGACCTCTACAACAACATCGAGTTTCCGCTGGCACAGGTGCTGGCCGATATGACCCGCACCGGCATCCTTGTAGACCGTGAGGGCATCGAAGCCTTCGGTGGGCAGCTGCGGCAGGAGCTGGACCAGGTGCTGACCCGCATCGAGATGGAGGCGGGCACCTCCGATTTCAACCCCAACAGCCCCAAACAGCTGGGCACCCTGCTCTTTGATACCATGGGCCTGCCCCACGGCAAAAAGACGAAGAACGGCTGGTCCACCGATGCCGAGACACTGGAAAAGCTGCGGGACATCCCGCTGGTGGAGGACATTCTCCAGTACCGTGCCTGCCAGAAGCTGAACTCCACCTACGTAGAGGGGCTGCTCAAGGTCATTGGCGAGGATGGCCGCATCCACACCCGTTTCAACCAGACCGAGGCCCGCACCGGACGGCTCTCCTCTGACAATCCCAACCTGCAGAACATCCCCATCCGCACCGAGATGGGCAGCAAGCTCCGCGCCTACTTTGTGGCAAAGCCCGGCTGCGTGCTGGTGGATGCCGATTACAGCCAGATCGAACTGCGCATCCTGGCCCATGTCACCGGCGACGCACACATGCAGGAGGCGTTCCTCTCCGGTGCCGACATCCACCGCAGCACCGCAGCCAAGATCTACAACATCCGGCCTGAGGATGTCACGCCCCGCCTGCGCTCCAGCGCCAAGGCAATCAACTTTGGCATCATGTACGGCAAGGGCGCTTACAGCCTTTCCAAGGACATCGGCGTGAGCGTCAAGGAGGCAGAGGCCTTCCTGCAGACCTATCTGGCCACCTTCCCCAATATCGACGGTTATATGGAAAAGACCATTGCGGATGCCCGCCAGTGCGGCTACGTTTCCACCCTGTTCGGCCGCCGCCGCGCCCTGCCGGAGCTGAACAGCAACAACCACAACATCCGGGCCAGCGGCGAACGGATGGCCCGCAACACCCCCATTCAGGGCACGGCCGCTGATGTCATCAAGCTGGCCATGGTGCGTGTCTGGCGGCGGCTGCGGAACGAGAAAATGGAAAGCCGCCTGATCCTGACGGTCCACGATGAACTGATCGTGGAAGCCCCGGAAGCAGAGGCCGAAAAGGCCGCGCAGATCCTGCGGGAGGAAATGGAAGGCTGCGTGCACTACGCGGTGCCCCTGAGCACCGATGTGCATACTGGCAAAAACTGGCTGGAGGCCCACTGAACTATGATCGTTTTAGGAATCGAATCCACCTGCGACGAGACCGCCGCATCCCTTGTGGAGGATGGCCGCCGCCTGCTGAGCAACGTCATCTCCACCAGCGTCAAGGAGCAGGCTCTTTATGGCGGCGTGGTCCCTGAGATCGCCAGCCGCCGCCACTGCGAGTTCATCAGCGCCACGGTCAAAAAGGCTCTGCTGGACGCAGGCAAGACCATGGACGATGTGGACGCGGTGGCTGTCACCTTTGCGCCGGGCCTGATCGGCGCGGTGCTGGTGGGCGTGAATTTTGCTAAGGGGCTGGCCTATTCTGCCAACAAGCCGCTGGTTCCGGTGCATCATCTGCGGGGCCACATTGCGGCCCTTTACCTGACCCATCCGGAGCTCAAGCCGCCCTTCCTCTGTCTGGTGGCATCCGGCGGCCACAGCCATATCGTGGAGGTGCAGGACTACACCCACTACCACATTCTGGGCCACACCGTGGACGATGCCGCCGGCGAAGCCTTTGACAAGGTTGCCCGCACCCTGGGTCTGCCCTATCCCGGCGGCCCCAGCGTGGCAAATGCCGCCAAAACAGGCGACCCCAAGGCCTATCGCCTGCCGGTGCCTCATGTGGACGGCAAGTACAACGTCAGCTTCTCCGGCCTGAAAACCGCTGTGCTGAACGAGGTAAACAAGGCCCAGATGAAGAACGAGGAGATCAACGTGCCTGATCTGGCGGCAAGCTTTCAGGAGCGCATTGCGGGTATTCTGGCCGAAAAGCTGCTGCTGGCTGCTGCCGATACCGGGGCAAAGCAGGTCTGTCTGGCGGGCGGCGTGGCCGCCAACGGCCGCCTGCGCCAGCTGGTGAACGATGGTGCCCAGAAGCTGGGGGCCAAGGTCTACCTGCCTGAGCTGAAATTCTGCGGCGACAACGGCGCAATGATCGCGGCGCAGGGCTACTACCAGTACATGGCGGGCCACACGGCAGGCCTTGATCTGAACGGTCTGCCCACCCTGCCCATCGACTACGAATAAATGAAGCAAAACCAAAGCTCCCGGAGCGGTGTGGCATTCAGTGCCACTGCTCCGGGAGCTTTTTGCCCTGCTGCGGGCGCACAGCCAAAAAGGCACCCTCGCCTTTCAGCGAGAGTGCCTTTTGTTTCAAGAATAAGAATTCAAGAAAGAACGTTCAGAAGGGATCAAATTACTTGATCTCGACCTTAGCGCCAGCCTCTTCCAGCTTCTTCTTGATGTCCTCAGCCTCAGCCTTGGAAGCCTTCTCCTTGACAGCCTTGGGAGCGCCGTCAACGATAGCCTTAGCCTCCTTCAGGCCCAGACCGGTGATCTCCTTGACCAGCTTGATGACGCCCATCTTGCCAGC
>OOCB01000635.1_pt1 | contig 54952 bp, 55 predicted proteins | sample 1671351 | NCBI WGS metagenome assembly OOCB01 (sample SAMN06348148, study PRJEB24527) | human gut metagenome | biome: human gut; feature: ankylosing spondylitis patient; material: feces | host: Homo sapiens | place: China | collected 2015-10 | reverse complement strand
ATGATCCGCTGAATGTTTTCCCAGATAGCGTAGCCGTATGGACGCAGGATCATAAATCCCTTCACGCTGGAATAGTCAATCAATTCCGCCTTCTTGCAGATATCCGTATACCACTGGGCGAAATCGTCCTCCATACTGGTGATCTGCTCAACTTTTTTATCCTGTGCCATTGTTTTTCCCTCAACTTTATATCGTAATGAATCTTTGAAAACCGATGACTTCGGTGCATTTCTGAACCTATATTGTATCGGTTTCTGCGGGAAATGTCAATGTCCATTTCCAATGAAGCCGGAGGCGTTTATCCGAAGATCAGCGCCAATGCCAGCCCTAAAACAGCGCCGCAGCAGACCTGCATGGGCGTGTGACCCAAAAACTCCTTCAGCTTCAGGTCCGGCTCTTTGTCACTGCTGAGGGTCTCCAGCAGCTCATTGATGGCCTTGGCGTGCTTGCCGGCCTCCATACGGACGCCCATGGCATCGTGCATGACGATGATGGCCAGCACCACGCAGACTGCGAAAACCGGGGAATCACAGCCATATTCTATGCCGGCGGTCACAGCCAGCGCCGTGACCGTTGCGGAATGGCCGCTGGGCATTCCACCGTCACCCAGAAGGCGATTCCAGTCGAGCGTGCGGTTTACCGCCAGATAAATGATGAATTTTAAAATCTGCGCCGTGGCCCACGCCAGCAGCGCGTTGATCAGCAGGTGATTGCGGAGCAGCTCTTGCAGCATGATACGCCTCCCGAGAAATTATTGACGCTTTTACTATACACCAGATGTTAAGGCCGTGTCAATTTTTTTTGGAAAGCGAAGCCGAGCGCGAAAAAGCCGGGAGCCGCAAAGCGGCTCCCGGTGATAAAGCTATTTGGGAAAACCGGAGGGGAGCTTAGCCATCCCACTTCCAGCTGCGAATCTCCGGCAGGTCCACGCCGTTGTCCCGAATGTACTGGCGGTGCTCCACCAGCTTATCGTACATTTTCTGCACGAGGTAGGCACCCCGGTTGCCAAGCTGGGGCAGGCGGCGCACGGTGTCGATGACAAGGTCAAAGCGGTCAATATTGTTCAGGACGCGCATATCGAAGGGCGTGGTGATGGTACCCTCCTCCTTGTAGCCCCGGACATGGAGATTTTTGTTGTGGCGGCGGTAGGTCAGCTCATGAATTAGGGTGGGATAGCCGTGATAGGCGAAGATGATGGGCTTATCCTTGGTGAACAGCCCGTCATAGGATTCGTCCGTCAGGCCGTGGGGATGCTCTGTGTGGGGCTGGAGCTTCATCAGGTCCACCACGTTTACCACCCGAATCTTCAGCTCCGGCAGCTCCCGGCGCAGAATGCTGACAGCGGCCAGCGTTTCCAGCGTGGGCGTATCGCCGCAGCAGGCCATGACCACATCCGGCTCGCAGCCCGCGTCATTGGAGGCCCATTCCCAGATGCCGATACCCTGCGTGCAGTGCTTCACCGCCTGATCCATGGTGAGCCACTGGGGACGGGGATGCTTACTGGCCACGATGACGTTTACATAGTTCCGGCTCTTGATGCAGTGGTCAAAGCAGCTGAGCAGGCAGTTGGCATCCGGCGGCAGGTACATCCGCACCACATCCGCCTTCTTGTTGGCCACATGGTCAAGGAAGCCGGGGTCCTGATGGGTGAAGCCATTGTGGTCCTGCTGCCAGACGTTAGAGGCCAGAATATAGTTCAGCGAGGCAATGTCCTGCCGCCAAGGCAGCTCGTTGCACATTTTCAGCCACTTGGCGTGCTGAGAGAACATGGAGTCCACAATGCGGATGAAGGCCTCGTAGCTGTCGAAGAAGCCATGGCGGCCCGTCAGCAGATAACCTTCCAAAAAGCCCTCACAAAAATGCTCGGAGAGCATGGAGTCCATGACCCGGCCATCCGGGTCCAGATTTTCGTCAATATTGGGAAGCTGCGGGTCAAGGAACCGCCGGCCGGTGACGTCAAAGACCGCCTGAAGCCGGTTAGAGGCCGTTTCATCCGGCGCGAAAATGCGGAAGTTCCGGGCGTCCATGTTCAGCTTCATCACATCCCGGACATAGGTGCCGAGGACGTACATATCCTGTGCCTCCACGGTGCCGGGGGCCTTGACGTCCACCGCGTAATCCCGGAAGTCCGGTGTGCGGAGGTCCCGGAGCAGCAGACCGCCGTTGGCATGGGGGTTCGCGCCCATGCGGCGGGCGCCGGTGGGCGGGAAGGAGGTGATGAGCTCTACAGGGGTACCGTCCGGGTTGAACAGCTCCTCCGGCTTATAGGAGCGCAGCCACGCCTCCAGCTCCGGCAGGTGCTTTTCCGTGTCGGGGCCCATGGAGATGGGAACCTGATGCGCCCGCCAGCTTCCCTCCAGAATGTGACCGTCCACCTCCTTGGGGCCAGTCCAGCCCTTGGGCGTCCGCAGGACGATCATGGGCCAGCGGGGACGGCTGGTGTTGCCTGTGGAGCGGGCGTGCTTACGAATGCGTTGAATTTCACGGATGGCCCAGTCCACGGTGGCGGCCATCTTCTGGTGCATTTCGGCGGGATCGCTGCCCTCCACGAAGCGGGGCTCCCAGCCGCAGCCCCGGAAGAAGCTGTCCACCTCCTCGTGGCTCATGCGGGAGAAGATGGTGGGATTGGCGATTTTGAAGCCATTGAGGTGCAGAATGGGCAGCACGGTACCGTCGGTGATGGGGTTCATGAATTTATTGCCGTGCCACGAGGTTGCCAGCGGGCCGGTCTCAGCCTCACCGTCGCCCACCACGCAGGCGGCAATGAGATCCGGGTTGTCCGCCACGGCGCCGAAAGCGTGGGCCAGAGAATAGCCCAGCTCACCGCCCTCATGGATGGAGCCGGGAGTCTCCGGCGCCACATGGCTGGGGATGCCGCCGGGGAAGGAGAAGCGCTTGAACAGCTTCCGCATACCGTCCTTGTCCCGGGTGATGTTGGGATAGATCTCCGTATAGCTGCCATCCAGCCAGTCCTGCGCCACCATGGCGTTGCCGCCGTGGCCGGGGCCGGAGAGGTAGATCATGTCCAGATCGTCCCGCTTGATGACCCGGTCAAGGTGCGTATAAATAAAGTTCTGGCCCGGGCAGGTGCCCCAGTGGCCTACGATAGTCTGCTTCAAATCGGCGGCGGTCAGGGGACGCTCCAGCAGCGGATTGTCCAGCAGATAGAGCTGGCAGGCGGTCAGATAATTGGCGGCGCGCCAATAGGCATCGATCTGCTTGAGCTGCGCCGGGGTCAGCGGCGGCTTCTTAGAGAGCCGGGCACTGCTGCGGGTCCTTGCGGCGGGCTTGGCCGGCGCGGTTTTCTTTTTAGCGGGCATAAACACTCCTCCTGTTTAGATTTATGAATTTAGTATACTGCTTGCAATGATGAAGTCAATATAAATGCTTGTAAAACAGACGCTTTGCGAAAAATGTTTACAATTAGCCGTACTTTACAAATAGGAATATGCAGTGCTATACTGCGCTTATGAGAGAGTATGAATTGCTGCGCTCCCGCCGCAAAACGCTGGCGCTGGAGCTGAAAAAGGATGGGACGCTGCTGGTCCGCGCCCCCATGCGCCTTGCCAAGCGGGAAATCGACCGCTTTGTGGCCGCTCATGAGGACTGGATCGAAAAACACTTGAAAAAGCTCCGGGCATCGCCAGCCCTGCCGGAGCCCACACCGGCGGAGACCGAAGCACTGAAGGCGGCGGCCCGGGCGGTGCTGCCGGAGCGCGTGGCCTATTGGAGTACGGTCATGGGCGTACGGCCCGCCGGTATCAAAATCACCACAGCGAAAAAGCGGTATGGAAGCTGCAGCAGCAAGCATAGTCTATGCTTTTCATGTTACCTCATGCGAAGCCCCATGGAGGCCGTTGACCTTGTGGTGGTCCATGAGTTGTGCCATATCCAGGAAATGAACCACGGGCCGCGCTTTTACGCGCTGCTGGAGCGGTATCTCCCGGATTGGCGGGAACGGAAAAGGCTGCTGGTATAAAAAAGCGCAGAGGTCATTGACCTCCGCGCTTTTCTTACTGATAATCGCTGACAAGGAACATGGGCTTGACAGCCACCACCTCATCGTATTCCTCCTGCGAGACCTGCACATCGGAGGTCAGGGCCTTCAAATCGGTCTTGACCACGGATAACGCCTCGTCCGCGCTTTGGGCGCGGCCTTCCCGCAGGACGCGAATCATACGGTCAAGGACAATGGGGTGGGCGTACCGGGCCGGGAGGGGGAAGCGTTCCGGCAGAACATTTGCCAGCGCATTCTGGGCGTCCGCCCATGCCCGCGTCACGGCGCGGCGGTTATTTTTCATGGTGGGGATGACCTGTGTGCCGGAGAACAGGAAGACCACCGCAAGGCCCAGCAGCGTAAAGTACATCCCGAAGCCCTCGTGCCGCCGCCATGCGAGAATTCCGTAAATCGCGGCAATGAGACCGGCCAGCACGATGGCCAGCGCAATCCACTTATGGGCCGGATTGGTATGCTGATTGATTCGCAGCGCACGGGCGGAGGCGGACAAGCGGCCGGTCAGCTGGGGATAACCAGCCAAAAAGGTTTTGGCATCCTCCAGCGCTTCCCGGGCGGACTGCGCCTGCGGCGTCAACTCCTTGAGGTAGCGTGCCTCCTCCTCACGAGCCTTTTCCGCAAGACGCCGTTCCGCCTCCTCACTGTGGATGGGGATACTGGGGCGCACCTGCGCCATATAGCCAAGCAGGGCATCCACATCCTCCTCGTGCTTGAAGGCACACTGCTTTTCGGAGCCGTTGTCATACTGCACCACCAGATAGGGGATGGCACCGAATACGCCGTGGCCGCTGAAGCCGCCCCGGCTCATGGCCACCCGCTTGAACACCCGCTGCACGGAGTCCAGCGCGATATAATAATAGCGGTCGATAAAATATGTGCCAATATACAGCGCCGCTTTCCCAACGCCGCAGGGGCCGAAGGGCTTGCAGGCCGCCTTGTCCGCCTTTACAATATCCTTTGCGATGGCGGCGGTGCCGAGCTGTACAGGGGTAAGTGCCATAGGGGTACCTCCGTATTGAAAAATTAAAATGGAAATTAAGGTCGATTCAGCGCAGAAAGCATCAGGCGGATTGCCGTATGATCCTTTCCACGTTAAATTGCCAAAAGCGGCGGAAAGGAGAGAGTCTTTCCGCCGCTTTTCAGTTACAAACAGAGCTTACTTGCCCAGTGTCTCATACTGGGGCTTCACATCCCGCTTCTTGATGCTGTACAGGAAGATGCCAAGGAACAGGGCAGCCACCAGAACACCGATGGGGTAGGCCACAGCGGTGTTGTACACAATGGCACCGTCTGCGGTTTTGGTGTTGAGGAACTGGCCGAGGCACTCATTGCCCAGCAGGAAGTATGTCACGGACACAGCGCTCATGAACGTTGCGGGGACAGCGGTGATCCAGTAGTTCTTCTTATCGTAGAACAGATACATGGAAGCGGCCCACAGCACGATCATGGCAAGGGTCTGGTTCGTCCAACTGAAGTAACGCCAGATAACGGTATAGTCGATGGCGCCCAGCGCGTTGCCGATACCGAGGATGGCACCGACGCCCAGCACAGGGATGCAGAGTTTCAGGCGGCCCACCATGGACTTCTGCTCCACATGGAACCAGTCGGCCAGCACCAGACGGGCGGAACGGAAAGCCGTATCGCCGGAGGTGATGGGGCAGGCGATAACGCCCAGCATAGCAAGGGCAATGCCGATGCCGCCCATGGTCTTGGAGCAGACATCGTAGATAGCGGCAGACTGGCCGTTGGCAAGGGCAGCGGCAAGGCCGGTGTTCAGGCCGCCAGTGACCTCATACAGCGCGCAGCCGGCAGCGGCCCAAATCAAAGCGATAATGCCCTCGCACACCATGGCACCGTAGAACACGAAGTGGCCCTGCTTCTCACTTTTCATGCAGCGGGCCATCAGAGGGCTCTGGGTGGCGTGGAAACCGGAAATTGCGCCGCAGGCCACGGTGATGAACATAAAGCTCCACACCGGAGTGCCGGAGGGATGCATGGAGCGGAAGTTGTTCCAAATTTCGGGAATGGTGTACTCAGGCTTGACAAAGATGCCGATGGCAACGCCCACAGCCATGATGATCAGGCAGATGCCGAACAGGGGATAAATCTTGCCGATGATCTTATCGATAGACAGGAATGTGGCGATAAAGTAGTACACCAGCACGAGAATCAGCCAGAACAAGGTGGTAGTGACAATGCCGGAGGCGCCGCTGTTTTTGAACAGGGTCACGATGAGGCCGGCGGGGCCGACAGCGAACACGGTGCCCACCATGATAAGCAGCACCACGCTGAACACGCGCATGACGTTCTTCATGAAGCTGCCCAGATAAATGCCGGCGATCTCAGAGATAGAGGCACCGCTGTTGCGCTCACTCATCATGCCGGAGAAGTAATCGTGAACACCGCCGGCGAAGATGGTGCCGAACGTAATCCACAAAAACACGATGGGCCCCCACAGAGCGCCCTGAAGGGCACCAAAGATGGGGCCAAGGCCGGCAATGTTCAGCAGTTGAATCATAAACAGCTTCCACTGGGGAAGAACCACGTAGTCCACGCCGTCATTGATTTTGACAGCGGGGGTCTCGCGGTCATCGGGCCCGAAGGTCCGCTCCACCAGAGAGCCGTAGATGAAGTAGCCGCCGATCAGAATTGCCAGACAGATGAGAAAACTGATCATTGTTGAACTCTCCTTCCATTTCTTAACACGGTTATTGAACGAAAAATGAGTATAAAAACGTTTACGCTCACTTTCGACCAATATACTACCATATAAAATGAAAAGGTCAATCGTCAATAAAACTAAAAAATTCTTTAGAATTTTGTCAAAAAGGCAATATAATTCCGAGATATTAATAGAAGCAATGTTGAGAAAAGATGTAGTCAGTAAAATCGGACAAAGAGGACGCGGCAAGCGCACAAAATGCCCTACAGTGTCGGCGGACAGCGGAAATGCAGCAGCGCCTCCAGCACGCCGCCGCCCACGGCCAGCGCCTTATCCGAGGCGGTGGTGCAGTTGGCGGCCTGTCCCCGGGGGTCCACATCGCCGCATTTCATGCCGGGGAATACCTCCAGTCCCGCCTGCAGCAATCCCCGGAGGCAGCCATCGATGGTGCAGACCATGGGAACACCGTTTACGGTGGCGGCGATGTCTCTGGCCCGGACCAACTGTCCAATTTCCATGCAGGGTGTAAAGACACCTGCCGCCGGTGCCCGGAGTACCCGCTGGGCGCTTTTGCCGCCAATCTCGCCGGGAAAGCCGGTGTTGGGCAGCGGACTGCCGCTGTACAGCGTTCGCCCCAGCGTGTGGCCCCGCATGGTTTCCACGGCGGCGTGGCAGTCAACGTCGACGGTGAAGCCGGGGCCGATGCCGATGACCACCGGGGCGTCCGTGATAGCAGTGCCTAAATTCCGCTTCGCGAGAATGGCGTCCACCACAGCGGCGGGACGCAGTTGATGAATACACCTGCCCTCCGGGTCTGCCAGAACGGCGATTTGCCCCCGCTCCGCAAGGGACAAAGCATTTTCAGTCCCGTCGGCCCGAACGGCGGTGACATCCTCCACGGTGCAGAGGCCCAGCCGCAGCGCCTCGGAAAAGCAGACGGTCCGGCGGATAGAGGTGGGAGCAGGGAGGTCCGTCATGATGATGGAATAGCCTGACCGGTGGAGCCGCAGCGCGATGCCGGAGGCAATATCCCCCGCGCCGCGGATGATAATAAGCGGCATGACCTAAACTCCCTTCTGCCCAGCGGCGTCCCGGCGGATGGCCCGCACATAAATCAGCTCACCAGCAATGCTGACAGCAATCTCCTCCGGCGTTTCCGCACGGATAGCGGTGCCGATGGGGGTGTGGACGGAGGCAATCGCCTCCTCTGAGATTCCCAGCTCCCGCAGACGTTGGCTGACCACGGCGATTTTGGAGCGGGAGCCGATGACGCCCACATAGGCCAGCTCCCGCTGCAAGAGCTGGGCCTCCACCTCTAAATCATGGAGGTGGCCGCTGGTCATCACGGCGGTGTAATCCCCGGCGAAAAGGGGCAGGGAGGCTTCAATATTTCGGAAATCGCCGCAGATAACGGCCTCAGCCGCCGGGAACGCGGCGGCATCCGCATAGTTCGGCCGGTCATCAAAGACCACGGGCCGGAAATTAACGGTCCGCAGCAAGGGAACCAGCGCCCGGGCAATGTGGCCCGCGCCGAAAATCACCACCCGCTCCCCAACAGGCAGGGGGAGGCAGAGGACACCATCAGTCAATACGGCGGGCCGGATGGGGAGATGAGCGCTTGCAAAGGCACCCACCAGCGGCGTACCCTGCTCGTCCAGCAGAGCGGGGGCGGAGCCCTCCGCCCGCAGCACCAGCCAGCCGGGGCGGGCGTGTTCCAGCCGTGCCAGCACCGTTTCCGCCAGCCTTTGCCACAGGGCGTCGCCGCCGGGGATAAATTGGAACAGCGCCGTGACCGCGCCGCCGCAGGCCATGCTCAGGCTGTCCGGACTTTGCGTCAGGTCAAGACCGAAGTGCCGCAGAGCGGAGCTGTGCCGGGTCAACAGTTCCATGGCGGTCTCTTCGGAGCAAAGCTCCACCCGGCCACCGCCGATTGTGCCGCAGAGCCGCCCCTGCGGCCCTACCAGCATTTGGCTGCCCACGCCCCGCGGGGCGGAGCCTGTCTGTGCGGCGATGGTCACCAGAACGGTATCCGTCCCCGCCGCAATGCTATAAAGAAGCTGGCGCATGATCGTCTGCATGGTGTTCCCTCCCTGTGCTTTCATTCGATATTCTGAGAAAAGAATAACAAACGATACACGAAAATGCAAGCAGATACGAAAATCCCCGCCGCACAGTGCCTGTACGGCGGGGGTGGCTCAGAGCGTTTTGGCCCAAGCGTCCAGCTTTTCCATAAAATCACGGTTCAGCCGCAGAAATACGGACTGTTCCTCCGGCGTCCAGCCCTCATAAATCTCGTTTTCGGCTTTGATGAGGCGGCACACCGTCCGCTCCGCCAGCGCGGCGCCCTGCTCTGTGAGAAATACCAGTGTATTGCGGCCACTGCCGGGAGCCCGGTAGAGTACACCGGCTTCCTCCATTTTTTTCAGCGCGGAATTGACGGTGGTTTTTGTCATGCCGGTGGATTGACACAGCTCCGTCTGGCGGCAGCCGGCGGTGCTGACGGAGAGCGCGTACAAAATCCAGAGCTCACTGTCGGAAAAGCCCATTTTCAAAGCGGCCTCATGGTAGATACCGCCGATCTGCCGGGCAAGCTGGTTGATCTGCTGGAACATATTTTTCATGGTGGTTCCTCCTTATGCGTAGCCGTACTTTTTCCGCTTCCGCATGAGGCAGGTGGCGGAGAGCACCAGCGCTGCGAGCTCCGCTACGATCACAGCGCTCCACACACCGTCCGTGCCGAGGACCAGCGGCAGCAGCAAAACGGCGGATACCTCGAAGATCAGCGTCCGGGCAAAGGAGATGAGGGCGGAGGTAAAGCCGTCGTTCAGGGCGGTGAAGAAGGAGGAAGCGTAAATATTGTAGCCGCACAGCAGGAAGGAGAAGGAATAGATGGAAAATGCCCGGACAGTCACGGCCAGCAGCGCCGCGTCATAGGACACAAAGATCATGGACAGCGGTCTTGCCAGCAGCAGCGCGGCGGCGGTCAGCACCACGCTCATAAGGGCGATGAGCCGCAGGCTTTTTCGCAGCAGGCCCCGCAGCTCGTCCTGATTTCCGGCACCGTAGTGATAGCCTACAATGGGGGCGCTTCCCATGGAGTAGCCGAGGAAAATGGCCGCGAAGATGAAGTTCACATACATGATGACGCCGTAGACCGCTACACCGTCCGCACCCATCAGGCGCATGAGCTGCCAGTTATAGAGCATGGTGACGATGGACATGGAGATGTTCGTCATAAACTCCGAAGCGCCGTTGGTGCTGGCCTTTATCAAAGAGCGCAGGTCGAATTGGGTGCGGCACAGGTGGAGCTTACTTTTATTGGGAAGGGCGAAATACAGCAGGGGGACCACGCCGCCGATCCACTGACTGATAGCGGTGGCCAGCGCGGCGCCGATGACGCCCCACTTGAAAACGGCGATGAACAGCGCATCCAGCACCATGTTGGCAACACCGGCGGCCACGGTGACGTAAAGCCCCAGATTGGGCCGCTCCGCCGTGACAAGAAAGCTCTGGAACGTGCTTTGCAGCATAAAGGGAATCATCGCGGAGAGAACGATGCGCCCATAGCTGACACAGATGGGGAGCATGGTCTCATCCGCGCCCAGAAAGCGGGACATGGGTGCTAAAAACAAAATGCCGCCGACGGTAAATACCGCACCCAGCCCGATGAGCACGTAGATCAGCAGGGAAAAAATCTCATTGGCCCGTTTGCTGTCGCCGGTCCCCAGCGTATAGGACACCAGTGCGCTGCCGCCGCTGCCCAGCATAAAGCCTACCGCGCCTAAGATCATCAGAAACGGCATGATGAGGTTCACAGCGGCGAAAGAGTCAGAGCCCACATAATTGGAAACGAATACACCGTCCACCACACCATAAATAGAGGTAAATACCATCATGACCATGGAGGGGAGTGTGAATTTCAGCAGCTTGCTGTAGGTAAAATGCTCGGATAATTGAATATTCATGCTTGGCTCCTTAAAAATAATGTCCGAAATCGTACCAACGGAGTATAGTACGATTTCGGACATAAGTCAAGTCAAAATTTTATGCAGTGAGCAGCGGGGACTCAGAGCTTGCCGAACATTTTTTTCAGCTCCTCGATATACAGCTCTGTCAGGGGATGGTGGGCGCCCTTCCGCAGTATATAATAATGTGTCAGAATGTTGTCATCATTTTCCTCCAGTGGAATGGAGGTGAAGTCATAATGCTGCGGGTGCTGCCAGACAGTGGAGCTGATGAAAAAGCTGTTGCTGTTTGCCACAATGTCCTGACTGCCGGCACTGTCATTGATGGAGATCACGCATTTGGGCGGCTCCTCGAAAAGATGGTGGATGGAGGGGGAGGAATCGTCATAAAAGCGGCCGAAGCTCTCAGAGACCTCGGAGACAACATAGGGGTAATCCGCGATGTGGGCGAGGCGCTCCTCCGGGTCGGCGGTATCGTGAATGGGGTGGTCCTCCCGCATGACAAGGCTGATGTGGCTCTCACCCAGCTCGTGATATTCCAGCGCCTTTGCGCTGCACAGCCGCTGCACCCGCTGCTGGTGAGCACGGGTCAGGAACACGATGCCAAGGTCGGAGTGGCCATACTGCACATCGTCCATGACATCGTTGAAGGACTGCTTCTTCAGCCGGACATAAATGCGGTGTCCGTTGTAGCCCTTTTCGATTTCGGGCCACAGGCGGGTGATGGGATAGCTGAGAAAATAGGAGCGCATGGAGGAAACACTGAAATATTCCTGCCGGAAGCAGCTCTTTTTATAAAGGTCCTCTACAAAGTCCATCTTGTCCAGAATCTCCCGGGCGTAGCTGAGAAATTCCCGGCCGGGCTCCGTGACGGAGATACCCTTTTTCGTGCGGTCAAAGATTTTGATGCCGAGCTCGTCCTCCAGAGCCTTGATGCTGTTGCTGACGTTGCTCTGGGACGTATAGAGCCGCTCGGCGGCCTTGTTGATGGAGGTGCTGTTTGCGACCTCCACCGCGAATGTAAGCTGAAGAAATGTCATTTGGAACGCTTTCCCCCTGTCTCAAACTTCCAAAAATGCGCGCGGAAAAACACCTGCCCGGCAAGCCGGGCACCTGTGCGGAAAGCAGCACCGAGCAGCGTCAAAAAACAACCGTCCGGTGGATTGTGTGCCTGTCAGCGCACCCATATCAAATTGTCATAAGTAGTGACAATTTTCGCATATATCCGCTTTTGACAAAAATGTGGTAAGATACAAGTATTATATCGCATACCTTTGACAAAATCAAGCTAAGAGACAGATGCGAAAATCAAACAGGAGGGTAAGCGTGATGTTGAAGGTTGCGATCATCGGTGCCGGCGCTGGCGGACAGAGTATGGCCGCCATTTTGACCGACAAGGGCTATACCACCAGACTGTATGATATTGATAAGGAGAAGATTCACCGTCTTCAGGAGCTGGATACCATTAAGGTCACCGGCGTCATCGAGTGCGAGGCCAAGCCTGCTGTCATCACCGACAGCATCGAGGAGGTCATGACGGATGTGGACGTGGTGATGATCGTTTCTACCACGGACGCTCACGGCAGCATTGCTGCGCAGATCAAGCCCTATCTGAAAGATGGCCAGATCGTGATGCTGAACCCCGGTCACTGCGGCGGCGCACTGGAGATCGCCAATGTGCTGCGCGGTGAGAACGGCTGCGGCAAGGAACTGATCATTGCCGAGGCTGGTGACCTGATGTACGGCTGCCGGAGCTATGAGATCGGCAACATCCTGCACACCGGTCTGAAGGTTCATGTCCCCGTGGCAACGCTGCCTGCCGGTGATGTGACGAAGCTGCTGGAGGTACTGGGTCCCATCTTCCCCTGCCTGAATCCTGCCGCCAACGTGCTGGAAACCGGCTTTGAGGGCGCCGGTGCCATGTTGCACCCCATTCCCAGCCTCATGAACATCAATAAGATGGACTTGGGCGAGAGCTACGATTATTACATGGAGGGCATTACCCCCCATATTGCCGATATCATCACCGCCTGCGATAAGGAGCGGGTAGCCGTGTGCCGTGCACTGGGCGTTGACGCGCTGGACCTGATTTCCATGCTGACCAAGACCTACAAGCTGGAGAAGAAGGACAATCTGTATGACCTGATTCAAAGCATCGATTCCTTCTGAAGCTGCCGGAAAAGCAGATGCGGGAGATTCGCGGCGTCAAGATCTCCATGATTTTCCAGGACCCCATGACCTCTCTGAACCCCGTGATGACCGTCGGCGCGCAGATTGCCGAGGTGGTGCTGCTGCACAACAAAATTTCCAAGGCCGAGGCCCGGGAGCGGGCCAAGGAGATGCTGGAGCAGGTGGGTATCCCCGGCAGCCGGTGCGATGACTATCCCCACCAGTTCTCCGGTGGCATGAAGCAGCGCGTGATGATCGCCATCGCGCTGGCCTGCAGCCCTGAGCTGCTGATCGCGGACGAGCCTACCACGGCTCTGGACGTGACCATTCAGGCGCAGGTGCTGGAGCTGATGCGGAACCTGAAGAAGGAGTATAACACCTCTCTGGTTCTCATCACTCACGATCTGGGCGTTGTAGCAAAGATCTGCGACAAGGTGGCTGTGGTGTACGCGGGTGAGATTATTGAGTCCGGCACCCTGAAGGACATCTATACGGATAAGCGCCATCCCTATACCATCGGCCTGTTCGACTCTCTGCCGGATATTGAGAACGATGCCGCGACATTGAAGGTCATTCAGGGCTCCGTGCCCGATCCCTCCAATCTGCCGGAGGGCTGCAAGTTCAATCCCAGATGCCCCTATGCGACCGAGGCGTGCAGAAGCGGCGACATCAAGCCGGTCAAGATTTCCGACACCCACATGGTTCGCTGCAACCGCTTCAGTGATACGGAGGTTTGACAATGGGTGAAATTCTAAGAGTTGAAGACCTGAAAAAATATTTTGCCACGAAGAAGGGCACCCTTCACGCGGTGGATGGCGTGACCTTCACTGTGGACGCCGGTAAAACGCTGGGTATCGTGGGCGAGTCCGGCTGCGGCAAGTCCACGCTGGGCCGTGTGATTTTGCATCTGCACGAGCGGACAGAGGGCCGTATCGTGTTTCAGGGCGAGGATATTTCCGATGTCAGCAATGCAAAGCTGAAGGAACTGCGTAAGGATATGCAGATCATCTTTCAGGACCCTTATGCATCCCTGAATCCCCGTATGTCCATCGGCGACATCATCGCCGAGCCCCTGAAAATCTATAAGCTCTGCAATTCAAAGACGGAGCGGGAGAAAAAGGTTCATGAGATCATGGATGTTGTGGGCCTTGCGGAGCGGACGTACTCCCTGTACCCCCACGAGCTGGACGGCGGCCGCCGTCAGCGTGTCGGCATTGCCCGGGCGCTGATTCTGGACCCGAAGCTGGTGGTGTGCGATGAGCCGGTCTCCGCACTGGATGTTTCCATTCAGGCGCAGATTCTGAACCTGATGATGGAGCTTCAGAAGGAGCGGAACCTTACCTATCTGTTTATCACCCATAACCTGTCCGTTGTGAAGCACATTTCCGATGACATCACGGTTATGTATTTGGGCCAGATGGTGGAGAAGGCTGGCTCCAGCGAGATTTTCGCCCATCAGTATCACCCCTATACCAAGGCGCTGATCTCTGCTATCCCGCTGCCTAAGTATAACGCGCCGGACAACCAGATCATTTTGAAGGGTGAGATCACCTCTCCCATCAACGTGACCAAGTCCTGCCGCTTCGCGCCCCGCTGTATCTACGCCAAGCCGGAATGCTTCAATCAGGAACCGGCACTGGAGGAGGTAGAGCCGGGCCATTTCGTCAAGTGTCATTTCGTGCGGGAGATCAACGGTCTGTAAGGACCGTTCCCGCATCGGAATGAAGAAAAGCTGAAAAGGAGAGATTATGTTCGATTTCGATTCCTTTGAAGGTCGCCTGCCGTGGCATCAGAGCAAATGGGACCCTGCTGCGCTGGAAAGCCAGTTCGGAAGAAGCGATGTGCTGCCGGCATGGATCGCCGATATGGACTTCAAAACGGTCCCCGCCGTGCAGGAGGCGGTCATTGAGGCCGCGAAAAACGGGATGTACGGCTATACCCGCGTCGGCGAAGATGTGATCGAAGCATACCTTGCATGGCAGCGCCGTCGGAACCACTGGGAGGCCAAGTCCGACTGGTTCCGTTATACTCCGGGCGTTGTTACCGCCATCAACCTGTTAATTCAGGCCGAGACCGAGGAGGGGGACGGTGTGCTCATTCAGGAGCCGGTCTATTACCCCTTCGGAAATTCCATCCGCACACAGAAGCGGCAGGTCATCAGCAGTCCGCTGGTCCTGCGGGATGGGCGGTATGAGATCGACTTTGCGGATTTCGAGCGCAAGGCCGCCAACCCCATGTGCCGGGCCTTTGTCCTCAGCAATCCTCATAACCCCGTGGGCCGCGTCTACACGCGGGAGGAGCTGCAGCGGATGGGCGACATCTGTCTGAAGCACAATGTTTTCGTCATTGCTGATGAAATTCACAGCGATCTGATCTTCCCCGGCCATCACCACACGGTGTTTGCCTCTCTGGGCGAGGCGTATGCCAAAAACTGCGCCGTGTGCCATGCCCCCTCCAAGACGTTCAATCTTGCGGGACTGTCCTTTTCTGCATTATGATTCCGGACGAGACGCACCGCCAGCGGTTTGATGCCATGTTCAACCGCTATTGCCGGGCCAATCCCACGTTCTTTGCCCCCGTGGCTGCCAAGGCCGCGTGGGAGCACGGCGAGGAATGGCTGAAGGAATGTCTTGCCTATATTCAGGGAAATGAGGCGTTTGTCCGTTCCTTTGCGGAAAAGACATGGGGCGGCAAGGTCTGGATCGCACCGCTGGAGGGCACCTACCTTTTGTGGATGGACCTCCATGCTTTAGAGCCGGACGCCGAAAAGCTGGACCGGCGGATGATCGAGGAAGCCGGTGTGGCGCTGGATGGCGGCACGATGTTCGGACAGGAAGGTGCAGGCTTCCAACGTATCAATCTGGCGGCGCCCCGCTCTATCATCCGAGAACTGATGGAGCGTATGGCCAAGGCCTTTGCCTGAGAGTAAATTTATTTTGAGAAATTGTGAGAAAAGTTAAGGAGAATTAGGAATGAGTATCCTGAAAAAATCCATGCTGATCGAGCCCCATGACAATGTGGCGGTAGCAGTGGAGCCCATTGAGGCCGGTGAGGCCACCATGGTAGGCGGCGAGGAGATCGTTGCCAACCAGTTCATCAAGGAGGGCCATAAGATCGCCCGCACGGACATTGCCAAGGGCGATGAGATCATCAAGTACGGTGTGCATATCGGCGTTGCCACGCAGGACATCAAAAAGGGCGACTGGGTCCACGAGAACAACGTGTATGATGACTTCGAGGAGATCAACCAGAAGCAGCGGGCCTATTACCGTTCCATGGCACCCGATGCGCTGGATTATACCGATCCGCGCATTTATACCAAGGAGGAGCTTCATCTCCCCGAGACCATTATGGGCTACAAGCGTGCCGACGGTTCCTTCGGCATCCGCAATCAGGTGCTGGTGATTTCTCTGGTGCAGTGCTCCAATAACGCCGCACAGCGCATCAGCAATGCCTGCAATGTGCCCGCCACTTTTGTGGACGCCGCCTGCGGCGAGTTCCCTGACCGTTTTGCCCGTACCCTGAAGGGCTTCATCACTGCCGGTACCCATCCCAACACCTTCGGCGTGGTGCTGCTGTCTCTGGGCTGCCAGCAGACGAACCCCGAGGAGGTGGCCGAGGCCATCCGTAAGACCGGCCGCCCCGTGGTGAACATCAGCATCCAGTCCGACGGCGGCGTGACGAAGGCCATTGCCGACGGTATCAAGGCTGTCAACGAGCTGAAGGAGCAGGCTGCGGCTCAGAAGCGGGAGCCCTGTCCCACCAGCGGCCTCATCATCAGCGGCTACAACGGCGGCTCCGACTGGACCAGCGGCCTGTCTGCCAACCCCGCCGTGGGCGAGGCCATTGATATGCATCTGGCCATCGGCGGTAAGGCTGTGCAGATCTGCGGCCGCGGCGGCTATCCCACCAATGCCGGCTCCTACGAGATCGGCATGCGCCTGATGGAGATCGGTGACTTCTTCAATGAGGACTGCACCCGCAGAGGCGGTAAGGGTCTCTCTCAGGTGAACCCCACCCCCGGCAACAAGGCCGGCGGCCTCACCACCATGACCGAGAAGAACCTCGGCAGCTTCAAGACCCAGGGCCACGGCCGTATTCTCGGCATTCTGGACTGCGGCGATTCCGTTCCCGGTCCCGGTAACTGGGGCATCAATCAGGCACAGGGCGCCAATGACGCCTATGCATCTACCACGCTGGCCATGAGCGGCTGCCACATCTGCCTGTTCACCACGGGCCGCGGCAACCCCATCGGCAACGCCTGCATGACCACCATCAAGATCACCGGCAACCCCACCACCGCTACGATGCTGGAGGATATGATCGACTACTCCGCAAAGCCTATGCTTTACGGTGAAAAGACCCTGCAGGAGAGCGGCCGCGAACTGTATGACCTGATTCTCCGCGTGGCCAATGGCGAGGAGACCAAGGCCGAAAAGCTGGGCGACTATAGCTGGACAACGCCTCACGGTACCAGCTACAACGGCGACTATTGATATTCAGATGATACGGCGAAAGGATAGGCGGGTCAAACCGCCTATCCTTTGCGCGCAGAAGCGATATGGCGGAAAAGGCCGCGGGAGGCTAATTCCGCCGGAAAAAACGGAGGTTTCAATATGAGCGGAAGCAAAACAAGAGCGGTCACGCTGATGCTGCTGTCAGCGCTGTCCTTTTCCATTATGCAGGTATTTGTCAAAATGAGCTCCACGGAGGTAGGGACCTTTGAGCAGGTCTTTTTCCGCAATTTGGTCAGTATGATCATCGCGGGCATCACGGTCTATAGAGAAAAGCTGGATTTGATTCCCGAAATCAAAAAGGGTGGTCTGACCCTGTGGGGACGGTCCTTTTTCGGCTTCCTCGGCATTGTGCTGTTCTTTTACGCCACCGGCCATGCACGGCAGGCGGATGTTGCCATGCTGAACCGGGCGTCGCCGGTGTTTGTGACCCTGTTTGCCGGGCCGATTTTAAAGGAGAAGATCTCAAAGGTGCAGGTCTGCGCCATCGGCCTTTGCCTTGTGGGTGCGTATATTTCCATGCAGCCCTCCTTTGATTCCAATCCTCTGCCGCTGTTTTCCGCGTTGGGTGCAGCCATGGTGGCGGGCCTTGCCTATACGCTGCTGTCCTACACAAAGCGCTTTACCAGCGCGCCGGTTATCATTTTCCACTTTTCCCTGTTCAGCACGGTCTGCGCGGGACTTTTGATGATTCCCGGCTTTGTGGTGCCCTCTCTTAAGGTAATGGGGATGCTGCTGATGGTAGGCCTGTTTGCGGCGGGCGGCCAGTATTTGCTGACATATGCTTATCAGCAGGCACCGGCCTCCGAGGTCAGTATCTATCAGTATTCCGGTGTTGTGTTCACAGCGCTGCTGAGCTATCTGATTTTCGGAGAGACTCTGACACTGACCTCCATTGTGGGTGCCATCGTGATCTTGGCGGCTATTTTCTGGGTGTTTGAGTACAGCAAGCATAAGGCTAAGGAGGCCTGAACCCTTCGCATTGACCGTCTGCGGCTATTTAGAACGATGATAATAAAAGGGAAGTCCGGCAAAAAGCATCCGCCGGACTTCCTTTTTTAAAATTCAGCCGATAAGTGCTATTTTGTTTGACAGGGATTGACAAAGCCCACGGTATACTATCATAAGGCCGTCAAGATTACAAAATAGTGGGCAATCGATGGGTAATAGAGCACTCTTTTCCAATTTCAGATGACTTTCGTGTAATAAAAAGAAAACCTGTAACCATTGTGGTTACAGGTTTTCTTGGTGGAGAATAGCGGGATCGAACCGCTGACCTCTTGACTGCCAGTCAAGCGCTCTCCCAGCTGAGCTAATCCCCCAAGCCAGTTCGCTTTGAACTTGTTTCGTTCGCTCGGAACATTTGTTAGTATATCAGGCGAGACCATGATTGTCAACATATTTTTTCAAAAAAATCAAACTTTTTTAAAGACAGGGAAAAAGTGTTGAAAATACGGGAAAAGTTCGGAGGGTTCGGCTGTGGCGGAAGGGGCATCGTAATACAGTGATATTTTCAAAAGAATAACGCCTGCCAAAAACCGCCATTGCGGAAAGCGCCGCATTACGGTATAATATTTTATAAAGAAAGAGGTTGACCTTTTAAAAAGGAGGCCCCGCTATGGCCACAGTCTTTACAGTGAACGGAAAACAGGTGACAGCGGAAAGGGAGCAAAGGCTGCTGCGGTTTCTGCGGGACGAGCTGCGGCTGACGTCTGTGAAGGACGGGTGCAGCGAGGGCGCCTGCGGAACCTGTACGGTGCTCATTGACGGAAAGCCCACAAAGGCCTGCGTGCCGATGACCGGTAAGCTGGCGGGCAAAAGCGTTGTGACGGTGGAGGGCCTTTCGGACTGGGAAAAGCAGGTCTACACCTATGCTTTCGGCGCGGCGGGGGCTGTTCAGTGCGGCTTCTGCATTCCGGGTATGGTGATCTCTGCCAAGGCACTGCTGGGCGAAAACCCGGACCCCAGCCGGGAGGAGGCAGCCTACGCGATTCGGAACAATATCTGCCGCTGCACCGGCTATGTAAAGATCATTGACGGAATTTTGCTGGCGGCTGAATGCTTCCGGGAGGGAAGGCTCCCGGAGGCGGAGCAGGACTGGCGGCCCGGCAGCCGGGTCTGTCGGGTGGATGCAGCGGAGAAGGTCATCGGCACCGGACAGTACCCGGACGATATCTATATGGACGGAATGCTGTACGGCTCCGCTGTCCGCAGCCGGTATCCGAGAGCACGGGTGCTGGCTATCCATACGGAGGCGGCTAAGGCGTTGCCCGGTGTGGCCTGCGTGCTGACGGCGGCGGATATTCCCGGCAGCAACAAGGTGGGCCATCTGAAAAAGGACTGGGACACCATGATCGCCGTGGGGGATATCACCCACTATTTAGGGGACGCCATCTGCCTTGTGGCGGCGGAAACACCGGAACTTTTGGAGCAGGCCAAGGCACTGGTAGAGGTGGAATACGAGGAGCTGCCGGCGGTGCACTCCCCAAGAGAGGCCATTTTGCCGGATGCGCCGCTGGTGCACCGGGACGGGAATTTGCTGGCCCATAAGCATATCCAGCGGGGCAACCCCGCGGAGGCCATTGCCAAGGCAAAATATATGCTGACGGAGCGCTTTTCAACGCCGTGGACAGAGCACGCCTTTTTGGAGCCGGAATGTGCCGTGGCGTACCCGGAGGGGAAGGGCGTCACCGTCCTTTCCACGGATCAGGGTGCCTATGATACCCAGCACGAGATCATGGGAATGCTGGGCCTTCCGGCGGAACAGGTGCGGGTGCGGAACTGTCTGGTGGGCGGCGGCTTCGGCGGCAAGGAGGATGTAACGGTCCAGCACCATGCGGCCCTCATTGCCTATCTGACGAAGCGCCCGGTTAAAGTGAAGCTCACCAGGGCGGAAAGCCTGCTCATTCACCCCAAGCGGCACCCGATGGAAATGGAATTTTCTCTGGGCTGCGATGAAAACGGCATCATTCAGGGCGTGGCGGCGGAGTGTATCGCCGACACCGGGGCTTACGCCTCGCTGGGCGGGCCGGTGCTGGAGCGGGCCTGCACCCACGGCGCGGGACCGTATCACTATGAGGCTTACGAGATCGACGGATGGGCCTATTACACCAATAACCCGCCTGCCGGAGCATTCCGGGGCTTCGGCGTGACACAGACCTGCTTTTGCATTGAAAGTCTGCTCAACCGCATGGCGGATATGGTGGGAATCTCTCCATGGGAAATTCGCTGGCGCAATGCCATCCGACCCGGCGAGGTGCTGCCAAACGGTCAGATCGTAGACACTTCCACGGGCCTTGCGGAAACGCTGGAGGCCATCAAGCCCTATTATGATGAGGCGGTGAAAAACGGCGACCCTGTGGGACTGGCCTGCGCCATGAAAAATGCCGGTGTGGGCGTGGGAATCCCGGACACCGGCCGGGTGCGCCTGACGGTTCAGGGAGGTAAGGTGCATATTTTTGCCGGTGCCTCCTGCATCGGGCAGGGCCTTGGCACGGTGCTGACGCAAATCGTCTGCGGCGAGACCGGCCTATCCCCGGAGAATGTGGTCTATGAGCGGTCAAATACATGGATGGCGCCGGATTCCGGCACTACCTCCGGCTCCCGGCAGACGCTGTTTACCGGTGAGGCGTGCTACCGGGCCTGCAAGGGCTTAAAGGATGCGCTGGCGGACGCCGCGCTTTCGGCGCTGGAGGGGAAGGAATTTTACGGCGAATATCTGGGAAAGACCGACCCGCTGGGGGCGAAGGTCCCCAACCCGGTCAGCCATATTGCCTATGGCTATGCGACCCAGCTCTGCGTGCTGGATAAGGACACGGGCCGCATCAAGCATATCGTGGCGGCCCACGATGTGGGCAAGGCCGTGAACCCCACCTCTGTGGAGGGGCAGATCGAGGGCGGCGTGGTCATGAGCATGGGCTATGCCCTGACGGAGCGCTATCCCATTGACGAAAACTGCCGCCCCACGGCAAAATTCGGAACATTGGGCCTATTCCGGGCCAACCAAATTCCTGAGATCATCCCAATTATCGTGGAAAAGCCGGGACTGAATGTGGGCGGCGGCGCTATCGGCATCGGCGAGATCACCTCGATTCCCACGGCACCGGCCATTGCGGACGCCTATTACCGCTACGATGGGGAATTTCGGACATCGCTGCCGCTGAAGAATACGCCCTACGCAAAAAAATGACAGCGGCGGCGCCGCTGTCAAAGCAGGAGTGTGATTTCCATTATTTTCGCCGCCGTGCCAGTTCCAAAGCGGCGGGGGTGTCCACATCCGTTAATTCCCATGCGTCCGTTTCCAGCAGAATGAGATCGTCCTCGTGCTGCCGAATTACGGCGCTGCCGCCGGTATCCCCGGTCAGAGCAAACAGCTCCGGGTAAAGCCGAGCGGGGAACAGGCAGGGATTGCCTCGGACGCCGCTGTGGGCCATGGCGGCGATCTTGCTTGGCTTCTGCGCCCACAGCGCGGTGAGGGCTTCAGCACTCTCCCGCTTCAGCCATGGTTGGTCGGCCACTGAGAAAAGAACGCCATCGCAGTCCAGCAACGGCGTAAGCCCCAGACGGATGCTGCGGCTGAGTCCCAGCTCCGGCGCATCGTTGTAAATAGCGGCAAAGCCGTATTCTCCGGCTAATGCCAGAATTTCGGGATATTGGCTCACAACCACCGTGACAAGGCCGCCGGGAACGGCGTCCATAGCCCGGCGGATAAGGGATATTCCGTCGAGCTGGGCGGTCAGCTTATTGCTGCCGAAGCGGCGGGCATTGCCGGCCGCCAGCAGAACGCAACCGATCTTCAAATCCATCACCTCGATGTTTCTTTTTATAGTATATCCAATATTTCCCTGATAAGTCAATCCGAAAAAGGAGGGATGCTCCATGAGCACAATGGTCGGCAAACCTGTGAGCCGTGTGGACGCCTATGATAAGGTAACGGGCCGCACGCAGTATTATGAGGACCGGATGCCCGCCGGGGCTTTGTATCTGCGGGTGAAGCACGCAGAGATCGCCCACGGCTTTGTGCGCGCCATTGACACCTCGGCGGCGGAGGCCATTGACGGGGTGGTCAAGGTGCTGACCTGCTTTGATGTGCCGGACCTTCCGTTTCCAACGGCAGGTCATCCGTGGTCCATGGACCCGGGACATCAGGATGTGGCGGACCGGCATCTGCTCAACCGCCATGTCCGCTATTACGGCGATGATATCGCCGCAGTCATTGCGGAAAACGAGGTGGCGGCCAATCAGGCGCTCCGGGCGCTGAAGGTGGAATATGAGGAGCTGCCCTTTGTGCTGGATGTGCAGAAGGCCATAGAGCCGGACGCGCCGCAGCTCCACGAGCGGTTTCCCGGCAATGTCCTCAAGCACACGGATATGCGGAAGGGCGATTACGCTGCCGCCATCCGGGAGCCGGGACTGCTTCGGGTGGAGGGCTGGTACGAGACCCCCACCGTGCAGCACTGCCATATTGAAAACCACGGCTGCTATGCCTATGAGGAAAACGGGAGAATTGTAGTAGTATCCTCCACGCAGATTCCCCACATCATCCGCCGCATTGTGGGGCAGGCGCTGGGCCGACCGTGGGCGGACATCCGTATCATCAAGCCCTATATCGGCGGGGGCTTTGGCAATAAGCAGGACGCGCTCTACGAGCCGCTGTGCGCGTGGTGCTCCACACAGGTGGGCGGGCGCTGCGTCCGTATGGACTGTGCCCGGGAGGAGACGTTTGTCAGCAACCGTGTCCGTCATGCTATCCGCTTCCACATTATCTCGTGGCTGCGGAAGGACGGACAGATGGTCGCCCGGAAGGTGGAGTGCTTTTCCAATCAGGGGGCCTACGCCTCTCACGGCCACTCCATCTGCGCTAAGGCCATGGGCTCCTTTGCTCAAATCTATCCCTGCGACAACATGGAATGCGATGCGTGGACGGTATTTACCAACCGTCCTGTGGCGGGGGCTATGCGGGGCTACGGAATGCCGCAGGCCACGTTTGCCGATGAGGCCAACATTGACGAATGCGCCGCCGCTGTGGGGATGGAGCCGCTGGAATATCGGCTGCGCTACATTATGCCAAAGGATTTCCGCGACGGCTTCTCCGGCAATATCAACTATTTCGATTCCTTCCGGGCCTGTCTTGAAAAGGGTCGGGCCACTATGGATTATGACCGCAAGCGGGCGGAATTTGCCAAGGACACCGGCCCCATCCGCCGGGGCATCGGCGTGGCGCCGTTCTGGTACAATACCGGCGTGTACCCCATTTCGCTGGAAACGGCGTCTAACCGGATGCTGCTGAATTTGGACGGTACCGTGACCATGCACTGCGGCGAAACGGAGATCGGTCAAGGGGCTGACACCGCCTACGCGCAGATGACAGCAGAGGCGGTGGGACTGAAAAGCTACCGGGATGTTCATGTGGTGTCCTGTCAGGACACGGACATCACCCCCACAGGCCTTGGCGCCTACGCCAGCCGCCAGACCTATATGCAGGGCTTTGCCATCGCCCAGACCGCCGCACTGCTGCGGGAGCGCATTCTGGCCTACGCCGCTGAAATGCTGGATTGCGCGGCGGAGGAGCTGGATATCCGGGAGGGGAACATCGTCCGCAGAGACAGCGGCGCGGTGGAAATGGACCTTTCTCATCTGGCCATGACCGCCCAGTATAACCCAGTGTATTCCCAGCATATCACGGCGGAAAAGACCGCCACCATCCGCTCTAACGCCTATTCCTTCGGCTGCACCTTCGCGGAGGTGGAGGTGGATATCCCCATGTGCAGGGTAACGCTGAAACGCATTTTGAACGTCCATGACTGCGGCAGCCTTATCAACCCGGCTCTGGCGGAGGCACAGGTCCACGGCGGAATGTCCATGGGGATCGGCTACGGCCTTTCTGAGCAGCTTTTGTTCGATGAAAAGACCGGCAGGCCCCTGAATAACAACCTGCTGGACTATAAGCTCTCAACATTCATGGACCACCCGAATTTGGAGGCGCTGTTTGTGGAGAATCCGGAGCCCACCTCGCCCTTCGGCACGAAGGCGCTGGGTGAGCCGCCGGCCTGTTCACCGGCACCGGCCATCCGCAGTGCCATTTTCAACGCCACCGGCGTGTCCATTGACACCACGCCCATGACGCCCCATGTGCTGTACAAGGCGTTCCGGGACGCGGGACTGATCGCAGAGGGGGGGAAGAACTGACCATGTACGATATGAAGGCGCTTTATCAGGCCGGCAGCGTGGAGGAAGCAGTGGCGCTCCGTTTAGAGCACCCGGAGGCCCAGATCATTGCCGGCGGCAGCGATGTGCTGGTGCAGATGCGGGAGGGCAAGCGGGCCGGCGCGGAGTTGATCTCCATTTACGGCATTGACACCCTCCGGGGTGTTTCCATGGAGCAGGACGGAACGCTGCGAATCGGTTCTCTTACCAGCTTTTCCCATATCACGAAGGATCCTTTGATTCAAAAATACATCAATGTCTTGGGGGAGGCCGTGGATCAGGTGGGCGGCCCTCAGATACGGAACATCGGTACCATTGGCGGCAACACCTGCAACGGTGTGACCTCCGCCGACTCCGCCTCCACGCTGTTTGCGTGGGACGCCATCATTGAGCTGACGAGCAAAAACGGCGTCCGCCGCCTGCCGATTCAAGAGTTCTATATCAAGGCGGGTAAGGTGGACATTCGTGTGGAGGATGGCGAGCTTCAGACCGCCGTGCTGATTCCCAAGGAGAGCTACGAAAACTGCTTCGGTCATTACATCAAATACGCCATGCGGAACGCCATGGACATCGCCACGCTGGGAACGTCTGTAAACGTGCGGCTTTCCGCCGATAAGCGGACGGTGGAACGGGCGCGGGTGGCCTTCGGCGTGGCGGGGCCGGTGCCCCTCCGGGCGGAGACCGCTGAGCGTTTGGCCACAGGACAGCCGGTGAGCTTTGAATTGGCGGAGGCATTTGCCCATGCGGTAACGGCGGACATCAATCCCCGGGATTCGTGGCGGGCCGCCAAGGATTTCCGGCTGCACATCGCCGTGGAGAGTGCCAAGCGCGCGTTCCTTGAAGCGGTGAGACTGGCGGGAGGTGAGATGTAATGGCACAGTACCAGTTGATTCATTTCAACCTCAACGGCAAGGCCGTGGAAAAAATGGTAGATGTCCGGGCCAGCCTGACCGACCTGCTTCGCAATGACTTCCACATGACCAGCGTGAAAAAGGGCTGTGAGGTGGGGGAGTGCGGCGCCTGCAACGTCATCATTGACGGGGAGTGCTTCAACTCCTGCATTTATCTGGCAGTCTGGGCTGAGGGCAAGCATATCCGCACACTGGAGAGCCTGTTGGGCCCCAACGGCGAGCTCAGCGATATCCAGCAGGCGTTTATTGACGAGACTGCGGTGCAGTGCGGCTTCTGTACCCCCGGCTTTATCATGACCGCCGTGGAAATTTTAGAGAGCGGAAAGCTCTATACGGATGAGGAGCTCCGCAAGCTGCTCTCAGGACACCTGTGCCGCTGCACCGGGTATGAAAATATTCTCCGAGCGGTGAAAAAGACCATGTACCGGCGGCTGGGGCTCCCTTACCCGGCGAAGGAGACTGAATGAACGAAAAAGGTTCGTCCCATTGGGACGGACTTTTTTCGTTTGACGCATTGGCGGAAACGTGGTAAAATAAACTCATAAAACGGTTACATCCATGTCCTTTGACAGAGATGCGAGTCCGCAAACGCAAAGAACAAGGAGGAAAATTTATGAAAACCATCATTACTATTGGGCGACAGTTCGGCAGCGGCGGCAAGGAAATCGGTATCCGCGTTTCCAAGGAGCTGGGTATTCCCTTCTACGATAAGGAGCTGCTGCAGGAGGCGGCGAAAAAGAGCGGCCTGTGCCAGAAGATATTTGAAAATTTTGATGAAAAGCCCAAGAGCCTGCTGTATGCCATCGCCATGGACGCGTACCCCCTTGGCTTTTCCGGCAATATGGGCGAGTCTCTGGAGCAGCAGGTGCATCTCGCCATCTTTAAGACCATCCGCCAGATCGCGGAGGAGGGGCCCTGCGTCATCATTGGCCGGTGCGCCGATTATGCGCTGGCAGAGGACCCCAATCGGCTGAGCCTGTTTATCAGCGCGCCCATGGAGGACCGTATCGCTCGGGTAGCGAAGCGGCAGAAGGTAACGCCGGAGGAGGCTAAAACGCTGATTCAAAAGACGGATAAGCGCCGCGCGGCCTACTGCGAATACTATGCCTCTAAGAAGTGGGGCGCAGTGGACGCCTATGATTTCTGCCTCAACAGCAGCGCACTGGGCCTCGGCGGCACGGTGGAGCTGATTCAAACCATAGTGGCCCACAAGGAGCACCCTATTCCCAGCCCCACGGAGCAGGACCCCACCCAGCAGAACTGAGAACTTTTCTAAAAAGCGGCCCATTGGGGCCGCTTTTTTTGCGCGGAAGCGGCAATATCTTCGATGGAGCAGGAGAAAAATTCCATGTGGAAGCTGCTGTCCCAAAAGTTTCCTTGACATTTCACTTCAAAGTAGTATAATTTCAAATTGTTTAAAATTGAACTATTTAAGGAGGCGTTCCATTGCCTACGGCAGTTGATATTTATACGGCGGTCCGACGGTTTGAAACGGCCTATGCGTCAGCTATGCGCCCGCTGGCGGAGCAGTTATCTATGGCCCAGCCCGCTGTAGACATTCTGCTGTTTCTGGCCAACAACCCCGGCCGGGACACAGCCCGGGACATCTGCACCTACCGCAAACTGAAGCCGGCCATCGTGTCCTTTCATGTGGACAAGCTGGCGCGGGAGGGGTATCTTCTGCGGCAGGCAGTGCCGGGAGACCGGCGGAAATGCCGACTGGTGCCGACGGAGAAGGCCGCGCTGGTCATCGCGCAGGGACGGGCACTTCAGGAGCGCTTTTCACGGCAGCTTGTCCGGGGATTGACTGCGGAGGACGCGGCCCACTTTGAAAGGTGTCTGACCATCATCGGGGACAACATGACCGCCATAGCCGAGGACCGGCGAAAGAATGAAGGAGTGTAAACGGATGAATCAGGATAAGACTTTTTTAGGAACGGAGCCCATCGGAAAGCTCCTGCGGCAGTTGGCGGTGCCAACGGTCATCGCCCAGTTGGTGAATATGCTCTATAACATCGTGGACCGCATTTATATCGGACATATTCCGGGAAACGGTGATCTGGCCCTGACGGGTGTGGGCGTCTGCCTGCCGCTGATACTCATCGTGTCCGCCTTTGCGGCGCTGGTGGCCTCCGGCGGCGCGCCCCGGGCGTCTATCTATATGGGAAAGCAGGACCATGCTACGGCGGAGAAAATCTTGGGCGGCTGCTTTGCCCTCCAGCTCATCGTTTCTGCCGTGCTGACAGCGGTGCTGCTGCTTTGGAACCGGCCGCTGCTGCTGACCTTCGGCGCCAGTGAGAATACCATTGATTATGCCGCTGCCTATATGAGCGTCTACGCCATCGGCACCGTGTTCGTGCAGTTGACGTTGGGCATGAACGCCTTCATCACGGCACAGGGCTTTGCCCAGATCGGGATGCGGACCGTGCTTATCGGCGCGGTGGCCAATATCGTGCTGGACCCGCTGTTTATTTTCGCGCTGAATATGGGGGTCCGGGGCGCGGCTCTGGCAACCATCATTTCCCAGTGCCTTTCCTGTGTTTGGGTGCTGCGGTTCCTCACCGGCCCTAAGACCATGCTGCGGCTGAAAAAGGAGAATATCCGCATAGCGCCCGCGCTGGTGTTGCCCTGTGTGGCCCTTGGCTCCGCTACGTTCATCATGCAGGCCAGCGAGAGCGTGATCTCCATGTGCTTCAATTCCTCGCTGCTGAAATACGGCGGCGATATTGCCGTGGGCGCCATGACGATTCTCTCCAGCGTTATGCAGTTCGCCATGCTGCCCCTGCAGGGTATCGGGCAGGGAGCACAGCCCATTATCAGCTATAATTACGGTGCCCGGAACACCGAGCGTGTCCGCCGGACCTTCTGGCTGCTGCTGAGGGTCAGCCTGTGCTACTCCGTACTGCTGTGGGCGATTATTCAGCTGTTCCCCGGGGTATTTGCCCGGATGTTTACCCCCAAGGCGGAGTTGATCGACTTTACCGTGACCGCGCTTCGTATCTACTGCGGCGCGCTGTTCCTGTTCGGCATCCAAATCGCCTGCCAGATGGCCTTTGTGTCCATCGGTGCCGCCGGTTGCTCCATTATTGTGGCGGTGCTGCGGAAATTCGTGCTGCTGCTGCCGCTGATCTACCTGCTGCCCCGGCTGCTGGCGAATCAGACCATGGCAGTCTACACGGCGGAGCCGGTGGCGGACGCCATCGCGGTGACCTGTACGGCGATCCTGTTCTCAGTCCAGTTCCGCAAGGCGCTGCGGAAGCTGGAGGAGCCTGCACCGTAATAGAAAATGACTGCCGAAGCACGCTTTTGTTCGGCGAAGCGTTTTGCGGCAAGCTGATGACCGGCCCCGGAAGCTCCGGGGCCGGTCATTTTTATAGAGAATCAAACAGCGCGTGAAAACGTTCCTGACTGTAGGCATTGACCTCCGTCTCCAGCGTCCGGTAGGCGGTCAGCAGCCGCTCCGCCTCCGGCGTCAGGGACGCGCCGCCGCCGTGGCGGCCGCCGGTGCTGGAGGATAGCAGCTTGCACCCCATGCCCTCCTCCGCCGCGCGGACGATGCGCCACGCCTTTGAGTAGGCCATTTCCATGGACGCGGCGGCAGAGCGCAGGGAGTGGTGCTCCCGGACCCGCTCTAAAAGCTCGGCCACGCCGGGGCCGAAGATGCGCTCTTCGTTTGTCAGCAGTCTGAGGGTCAGCTTCAGTTCCATGATATTCTCTCCCGTGTCCGAAAAATCAGTTCTGCCTTTATCATACCATGCGTTTTTGTGTTTGCAAACAGTAAAAAACGTGCTATACTATCGGCAGTTCAAAATGATACAAAGGAGACTGCCATGCTGCTGCTGAAAAACGAGACTGCCAGCTTGAGGCTGGATATTGTAAACTATGAATTTTCCGAAGTGGAATACGGAATGGACGAATATGACCGCAACTGGCTGTTGCTGCGCTGCACTTGGACGGAGGACGGAGAAATTCACAAGGACTCCAATGACTGTCTGCTGGCACAGGAGCTGACGGAGCTTGCCGCCGGACTGAAGGTGCTTGCGGCGGGCATTAAGGACCGTTATGACAGCGACTTCATTGCAAGCGGTATGACCTTTTCTGCGTGGGCGGAGGAGGATGGCTTTGGCGCGATGATGACGTTCTATCTGCCGAACACCATGGATGGTGACGATACGGCCGAGGTGGTGAGCCATTTGACCGCGCAGGAGCTGAAGGAGTTTATCGCAGAGCTTGATAAGGACTGTGCCAAATTCCCGGAGCGGAAATAAGTGTAAGAAAAAAGCGGCCCGTATGGGCCGCTTTTTTGCTGCTTGATTTGACTTCTTCAGGAAACCGCAGCCTCCGCCGGGTGCGTATCCCCGGTGTGATGGACACGGCGCATGGTTCTGCGATAGGCAAAGTGGAACGCGATCATGTGCGCGATGGAGGTGATGACCCAAGAGATGGGATAGACGATGTAGACCATTTCGATGGTGTGGTAAGCGGGAATTTGGAACACGGTTCCCAGCCAGACCAGACGGAACAGGCAGGCGCCCACCAGCGTGACCAGCATGGGGGCGATATTGTAGCCGATGCCCCGTATGGAGCCCACCTGAACATCCATCAGGGCATCCAGCCCGTAGAACAGCATCAGATAGTGCATCCGCACCATACCGGCTTGAATCACGGCCTCACTGGGGGAGTAGATACCCAGAAGCTGATGCCCGAACAAAATGGCGAGGAAGCCCAAAAGGAACGTGCTGATGGTGCCGGTAGCCACGGCGATGTGCCGAATCCGCAGAATGCGGCGATAATTCCCGGCGCCGAAGTTCTGGCTGGTAAAGGCTGTGTTGGCCTGATAGAAGGCGTTGACATTGGCGTAGACAAAGTTCTCAATGCTGCTGGCGGCGGAGCTGGCGGCCACCAGCGTTGTATCGTCAAAGGAGTTGATGGAGGACTGCACCGTCACGTTGGCAAGGGAAAACAAAATGCCCTGAATACCGGCGGGGATACCTACCTGCATGATCTGCTTGAGCTTCATGGGATAGATTTTCAATTGCCGCAGATCAAGGCGCAACGGTCCGGTTTCCTTCATCAAACAGCGAATGACCAGCGCGGCGGAAATGCACTGGGAAATCACCGTTGCCAGCGCCACACCGGCTACATCCATCTGGAACTTGATGACGAACACCAGATTTAAGACCACGTTGACGATACCGGCGGCAAACAGGAAGTACAGCGGTCGCTGGGTATCGCCACCAGCCCGCAGTAGCGCGGCGCCGAAGTTATAGAGCATGGTGGCGGTCTGACCGGCAAAGTAAATGCGAAGGTAGGTAGTGGCAAGGCCCAGCACATCGTCCGGACACTGCATCCACTCCAAAATCGTCCGGGCACCCAGAATGCCTACCACCGTCAGCAGCAGGCCGCTGTAAATGGACAGCAGAATGGAGGTGTGGACGGTTTTGCTCAGCTCCTCGTCCTCGTGGGCACCGTAGTGCCTTGCGGCCAGAATGTTGGCGCCAATGGAAAGGCCGAGGAACAGATTTGTCAAAAGATTGATCAGAGCCGTGTTGGAGCCCACTGCCGCCAGTGAGTTGTCGCCGGCGTAGCGACCCACCACCACCACATCCGCCGCGTTGAACAAGAGCTGCAGCATGGTGGAAAGCGTCAGCGGTACGGCAAAGCGCAGCAGCTTGGGAAAAATCGCGCCGTTGAGCATATCGATCTCGTATGATTTTGTAGAGCTACGTGCCATGAAAGTCCTCCTGAAAACAAGAAAACGTAAAATTTTTGTAAAATTACCTGAAAGCAGTATTCCTATCATAACACCGCGAAATTGGAAAAACCACCTCTTTTTCAAAAATTCCCTATCATATTTTGCTGAAAATCCGCCGTACTTTTTGGCGAAAAACAACAGAAAACGGCGGCGATGACGGAAAGTTTTCCGAACGTTTACAGATTTACGATTGCGGTCTGGGCAGAATACTGCTATGATTACCATTTACATAGAGAGGTGGAGGAAGCTATGGAACAGAACGCAAGGGAGAAGCGGAGCCGATGGCTGCGGGATTTGCTGTGCGGGGCGCTGATTGGGGCCGGGGCGATTTTGCCCGGCGTTTCCGGCGGTGTGCTGGCGGTGGTATTTGATGTGTACCGCCCGGTGATGGAAACGCTGACGCACCCCGTCCGGGGACTGCGGAAATACTGGCCGATTTTTCTGCCGCTGGGGATCGGCAGCATGGTCGGCTTTTTGGGACTTGCCAAGGCCATCGCAGCGGCGTATGCCCTATCGGCCGCCGCAACGGTGTGGCTGTTTATCGGCCTGATCGCGGGGACGTTCCCGGCTCTGTGGCGGGAAGCGGGGAAGGAGGGCCACAGTCCCGCCGCGTGGGTGAGCTGCGCTGTCTGTGCGCTGGCGGTGTTCATGACCCTATTTTATATTCGGCACATCCTCCATGTGACGGTGACGCCGAATTTCTGGTGGTATAATTTCTGCGGCGCCCTATGGGGGGCGGGCATCGTGATTCCGGGCTTTACGAGCTCGTCCATCATGATGTCGCTGGGGCTGTATGAGCCCATCATGCGGGGGCTTGCGGATATGCGGTTTCTTGTGCTTTCCGCGTGTCTTCCGGGACTGCTGCTGACCATGGCGCTGCTGGCCCGGGGCGTGACGTGGCTGTTCCGGTGGCACTACGCTGTGGCTTTCCACGGAATCTTGGGCATTGTGGCAGCCTCTACGCTGGTCATCGTGCCGATCCAATACAGCGGCTTAGGGGAAGTACTGGTCTCGGTGGCGTGCTGCGGCGTTGGCTTTGCGCTGGCGTTTTTCTTGGAGCGGTTGGACCGCGCTTTGCCGCGATAAAGTAAAAAATAATATGAAAATACGGAAAAGGTCAATGAATCGCAGGATTTATTGACCTTTTCCACTTTTTATACCCTCTGAAAATCTTGCGGAAAAATATCTTGACAAAAGGGGAAGGAGTCAGTACAATATACTTCGGTTCTTTTAATTAAATTTTTTTAAATAAAAATATTTAATTATAAGGGCGGAGATTTTTGAACATATAAGGAGACCCATCATGGAATTTGAAAAAGTGCGTGATATTATCGTGGAGACTCTGGGCTGCGATGAGGAGGCTGTGACCCCCACCGCTTCTCTTGCCGATGATCTGGGCGCCGATTCTCTGGCTGCCGTGGAACTGGTGATGGCTCTGGAGGAGGCCGCCGGTCTGTCCATTGCCGAGGAGGACGCCGCCAAGCTCAAGACCGTGGGCGATATCATGGCCTATCTGGCCGCGCATAAGAACTGATGCGCCTGCCGCCGGGGTATCCCCGGCGGCCCGGTTTCAAAGGAAAGGATATTCCATGACCAATCAGGAATTGAAAGAATTACTGTCCTGCTTTGAGAGCAGCTCCCTTGGAAAAATGAAGCTGTCCACGCAGGAATTTACCATTGAGCTGGAGCGGCCCTGTGCCGCGGCACCCGCTGTCCCGGCCGCACCTGCTGCCGCGGCGGTTCCTACGCAGCCGCAGGCACCGGCGGGGGAAACTGTCACCGCGCCTATGGTGGGGACGTTTTACACCGCGCCCTCTCCGGACCAGCCGCCGTTTGTCAAGGTGGGGGATCGGGTGAAAAAGGGTGATACCCTGTGCCTGATAGAGGCCATGAAAATGATGAGTGAGCTTCCCGCCCCCTGTGACTGCGAGATCACGGCGGTACTAAAGGAAAACGGCGCGCTGATCTCCTTCGGCGAGGCGTTGTTCGGGTATCAGCCATGCTGAAGCGGGTACTGATTGCCAACCGGGGGGAAATTGCCCTCCGGGTGCTGCGGGCCTGCCGGGAGCTGGGAATCGAAACTGTGGCGGCCTATTCACAGGCGGACGCCGAGGCGCTGCCTGTGCAGTTGGCAACGCAGTCCGTATGTATTGGTCCCGCCCGGGCGGCGGACAGCTATCTCAATGAAAACGCATTGCTCTCCGCCGCACTGGCCACCGGCTGCGACAGTCTGCATCCCGGCTATGGTTTTTTGTCCGAAAACGCCGACTTTGCCGACGCCTGCCGGGAAAATGGCATCACGTTCATTGGTCCCTCCGGGGATTCCATTCGGAGGGCCGGTTCCAAATCCGCCGCGCGGGAGCTGATGCGCGTTGCCGGTGTCCCGGTAACGCCCGGCTCCGATGGCCCGGTGAACTCCGTAGAGGACGCTCTGGCCGCTGCGGAGCGGGTGGGCTATCCTGTGCTGCTGAAGGCCAGCGCAGGCGGCGGCGGACGGGGTATCCGCCGCTGTGACAGCGCCGACACTCTGCCGGACGCCTATGCCGCCGCGCGGGCGGAGGCAAAGGCTTGCTTCGGCAATGATGAAATGTATCTTGAAAAGCTGGTGCTGGAGCCCCGGCATATTGAATTTCAGATTTTGGCGGACCGGCAGGGCCATGTCATCCATCTGGGCGACCGGGACTGCTCCATCCAGCGCCGCAACCAGAAGCTCATCGAGGAGGCCCCGGCCCGGTGCCTGACACCGGCACTGCGCGCAAAGATGGGCGATGCCGCCGTGCGGGCGGCACAGGCCGTACATTATGAAGGGGCCGGGACCGTGGAATTTCTGCTGGATGCCGATGGGACGCATTTTTATTTCATGGAGATGAACACCCGCATTCAGGTGGAGCACGGCATTACGGAGCTTGTTACCGGCGTGGATTTGGTACGCCAGCAGCTCCGCATTGCCTCCGGCCTGCCGCTGGATATGGGGCAGGAGGATGTGACGCTTACCGGTCACGCCATTGAGTGTCGCATCAATGCCGAGGACCCGGCGGCGGATTTCCGTCCCTGTCCCGGAAGGGTGGAGTTTCTCCACTTCCCCGGCGGCCCCGGCGTCCGGGTGGATTCCGCATTGTATAACGGCTGTATGCTGCTGCCCTACTACGATTCCTTGGCGGCCAAGGTCATGGTCCACGCTCCGACCCGGCTGGAGGCCATCCGCAGGATGCGCCGCTGTCTGGAGGAGTTCGCGCTGGAGGGCTTTCCCACCAATGCGGAGCTTTCCTATGAGGTGCTGTTCCACCCGGCCTTTGTCCGAGGAAGCTGTACCACTGCATTTTTGGACCGGAGCCTGCCGGAGCTGCTGGACTTCAGCCGCCGGGTGGACGGACACCGAGGAGTGTAAATGGAAACGATTTTTGCAAAGCGCCGGGCAAGGCTGCTGGCCATGAAGGCCATGCGGGAAAATTATGTCCCCGGCGAAAGACTGTGCACCTGTCCGCAGTGCGGCGGGGAAAGTGAGCGTCGCGCTGTAGCGGCGGCACTGTCCGTCTGCCCTCTGTGCGGCTATCACTTCCCCATGGGGGCGTATTACCGCCTCAGCAGTGTACTGGATTCTGGCTCTTTCCGGGAGCTGAACGAGAAGCTGATGTCAAATGACCCGCTGCATTTTCCCGGCTACGGTGCCAAGCTGGACGCTGCCCGCCGGAAAACCGGCATGAACGAAGCCGCTGTTACGGCGGTGGGAACTATCGGCGGCAGCCGCTGTGTGGTTGGCGTGCTGGACAGCCGCTTCCTCATGGGCAGCATGAGCGCCGCCGTGGGGGAAAAGCTGACCCTTGCCATTGAACACGCCATAAAAAATAAGTTGCCGCTGATTTTGTTCGCGGCCAGCGGTGGAGCCCGGATGCAGGAGGGAATTTTGTCCCTGATGCAGATGGCCAAGACCAGCGCCGCGCTGGCTCGGTTTTCAGAAAAGGGACTGCTGTATATCTCCGTTCTGACGGACCCCACCACCGGCGGTGTCACCGCCAGCTTTGCTTCGCTGGGGGACATCATTCTGGCGGAGCCGGGGGCGCTCATCGGCTTTGCCGGGCCCCGGGTCATTCAGCAGACCATCGGCGAAACGCTGCCGCAGGGCTTTCAACGGGCGGAATTTCAGATGGAGCACGGTTTTGTGGATGCCGTGGTGCCCCGGAGCCAAATGCGGGATACGCTGGCTCGACTGCTGAAGCTCCACGGGAAGGGAGACCGTCATGGCTGAGAGAACTGCCGCGGAGCGGGTGGCGCTGGCCCGCCATCCCCAGCGGCCCAATATCACGGATTACATCAATGGCCTTTTTACTGACTTTTTTGAGCAGCGGGGCGACCGGGCCTGTCGGGAGGACGCCGCAATTTTAGGCGGCATCGCCCTGTTCCACGGGCGGCCCGTTACCGTCATCGGCACCCGGAAGGGCAAAACGCTGGAGGAAAACCTCCGGTGCAACTTCGGGATGCCGGGGCCGGAGGGCTACCGCAAGGCGCTGCGGCTGATGAAGCAGGCGGAAAAATTTCACCGCCCCATTTTTACGTTTATTGATACCTCTGGGGCCTATCCCGGCCTTGAGGCTGAGGAACGCGGTCAGGGCGAGGCCATTGCACGAAACCTCTTTGAGATGAGCCGCCTCACTGTGCCGGTCATTGCCGTGGTCACCGGAGAGGGCAACAGCGGCGGCGCGCTGGCGCTGGCTGTGGCGAACCGGGTGCTGATGCTGGAAAACGCCGTATACGCTATATTGTCCCCGGAGGGCTTTGCCTCAATTTTGTGGAAGGATGCCCACCGCGCCGGCGAGGCGGCGGAGTTGATGAAGCTCACCGCACCGGAGCTGAAAAAGCTGGGAATCATCGATGGAATCATCCGCGAGCCGGAGGGCGGCGCGCAGACAAACCATGGGGAAATGCTGCGGAGTATGGACCGGGTGCTGCTGCGGGAACTGACACCGCTGCTGAAGGAGAGCGGAACGGCTCTGGCGGAGCAGCGCTGCCGGAAATTTCGCGCCATGGGCCGGGGGAAGGAGAACGTATGAACGGAATCAAGCTCCGTGGGCTGGGCCGCTGTGTCCCGGCCCAAAGCGTCACCAATGATGACCTTGCAAAAACAGTGGACACCAGTGATGCGTGGATCACGGCCAGGACGGGAATCCGCAGCCGCCGCCGCTGCACAGAGGAAACGCACACCGAGCTGTGCGTGACTGCCGCACGGCGGGCGCTGGCGCAGGCCGGGATCACCCCGGCGGACATCGGCGCCTGCATCGTGGCCACGGTTTCGGCGGATACCATTGTACCCTCCGCCGCCTGTATGCTCCAGCGGGAGTTGGGAATGCCGGAGGACACGCCCTGCTTTGATTTGAATGCCGCCTGCACCGGCTTTATCTACGCGCTGCACACCATGGAGTGCCTTTTGAACGCCGCACCCCGGAAATTCGGGCTTGTGGTAGGCGCAGAGGCGCTGAGCCGGGTGGTGGACTGGACGGACCGCGGCACCTGTATCCTCTTTGGGGACGGAGCGGCCGCCGCCGTGGTGGAATGCCGGGAGGGCTGGCCCGTCATCGGCGCTGTTCTGGGGAGCCGGGGAGATGACCGGCTGCTGCGTCTGCCGGGGCTTGGACGGGGGGAGCCGAACGTCCTCTCCATGGAGGGGACGCAGGTATTCAAATTTGCGGTGGAGACTGTTCCTGCCTGTATGGACGCCACGCTGAAAAAGGCGGGGCTGACCCCGGCGGACATCGATTTCTTTGTGTTCCATCAGGCTAATGCCCGCATCATTGATCTGGCGGTGCGGAAGTACCGCATCCCGCCGAAAAAATACTATAAAAATATCGACCATTACGGAAACACGGCCGCTGCCAGCGTGCCGCTGGTGCTCAGCGAGCTGTATGAGCAGGGGCGCATTGGTCCCGGCAGCCGTTTGCTGACGGTCGCCTTCGGCGGCGGCCTCACATGGGGCGGCGCGGTCCTTGAGCTGGCGTGAGCCGATTCTTCCGATAAGGAGCCTTTCTATGATCAAACTAAGCGAGCTGCTGGGAACGGAGTTCCCCATTATTCAGGGCGGTATGGCGAATATTGCCACAGGCGAATTTGCCGCCGCCTGCTCCAATGCCGGCGCACTGGGCGTCATCGCCACCGGCGGAATGCTGGAGGCGGATCTGCTCCGGGAGCAGATTCATATCTGCAAGCGCCTGACGGACAAGCCCTTCGGCGTGAACCTGATGCTGATGAACCCCTGCGCGGATGAAATGGCACAGATCATTGTGGAGGAGGGCGTCCGGGTGGTGACCACCGGTGCGGGCAGTCCCGGCAAGTATATCCCCATGTGGAAGGAAGCCGGTATCAAGGTGCTCCCGGTGGTGGCGGCCGCGGTTCTGGCCCGGCGTCTGGTCAGTCAGGGGGCGGACGCCATCATTGCTGAGGGGACGGAGTCCGGCGGTCATGTGGGCGAGATGACCACTATGGCGCTGGTGCCGCAGGTCATTGACGCGGTGGACGTCCCGGTGATCGCCGCCGGCGGCATTGCCGACGGACGTCAGGCTGCGGCGGCGCTGGCGCTGGGGGCCTGCGGCATTCAGGTGGGAACGTGTCTTCTGGCAAGCCGGGAATGCCCGATTCATGAAAATTATAAGCAGGCCATCCTGAAAGCGAAGGACAGCGATACCACCGTGACAGGCCGCTCCATCGGCGGACCTGTCCGGGTGCTGAAAAACAAAATGGCCCGGGAGTATCTGGCGCTGGAAAAGCATGGGGCCACGCTGGAGGAGCTGGAGCGCGTAACGCTGGGCGGTCTGCGCCGCGCGGTGTTCGAGGGAGATACGGAGCACGGCAGCGTTATGGCGGGACAGGTAGCCGGTATGCTCCATGAGATCAAGCCCGTGCGACAGATTTTTGAGGAGCTGTACAATGGGAGCCGCGCCGTGCTGCATTCTACGGAGGAAGCATGGCGGTAACGATTGGGGACAAAACGCTGCCGCTGCCGATTCTTCAGGGCGGCATGGGCGTTGGCGTCAGTCTGGACGGACTGGCCGGAACGGTTGCCGCCTGCGGCGGCATGGGGACGATCTCCACCGCCATGTGCGGCTTTGCCGAGCCGGATTTTGAAACAAATCCCTTTGAAGCCAATCTCCGGGCGCTGGCGCGTCAGGTGCGCCGCGCAAAGGAAATGGCCAACGGCGCGGGATTAGTAGCAGTCAACGCCATGGTGGCCACCACGCAGTATGCCGACAGCGTTCGTACCGCCCTTCGGGCGGGGGCGGATGCCATCGTCTGCGGCGCGGGTCTGCCTCGGGACCTGCCCGCGTTGGCGGCGGAGGTGTCGGAGAGCCGCGCCGTGCTGGCACCCATCGTCAGCAGCGGCCGGGCGGCGGGTCTCATCTGTAAGCTATGGGACCGGCATTATGGCCGTATTCCGGATTTCCTGATTTTAGAGGGTCCCGGCGCCGGAGGGCATTTGGGCTTTTCGCGGCAGGAGTTGGAAAAGCCGCCCACGCTTTCCGTGCTTTTGCCGGAGGTGCTGGAGGCCCTTGCGCCCTTTCGGGACAGAGCCGGGCGGGACATCCCGGTCTTTGTGGCCGGCGGCGTGAAAAACGGCGCCGAAATGGCCGCATATATGCGTCAGGGTGCCGCCGGGGCACAGTTTGCCACCCGCTTTATCGTAACGAAGGAGTGCGATGCCAGCCGTGCGTATAAGGAGCGGCTGATTGCAGCCGAGACCAGTGATATCACCCTTGTGAAAAGTCCTGTTGGAATGCCCGGACGGGCGCTCTGCAGTCCGCTTATTCGCCGGGTGGAGACCGGGATACAGCCGCCGCCGGAGCGGTGTATGCGGTGCATCACCACCTGTGACGGGAAAAACGCGCCCTACTGTATTTCCAAGGCGCTGATCGCCGCACGGAACGGCGACTGGGAAAACGGTCTGTTTTTCTGCGGCGAAAACGCCGGTGAGATCAAAACACTGTCCACAGTCCCCGCCGAAATGGCCCGGATCGTGGAGGAATGGAGAAGCGCACAATGAAATTGGGCTTTTTATATGCCGGACAGGGCAGCCAGCACCCCGGAATGGGGGCCGATCTATATGAGACCTGTCCGGCGTTCCGAAGCGTATTGGACCGGGCGGCAGAGCAGGTGGACTTCGATTTAAAGGAAATTTCCTTTACAGATAAAAACGGCGTTCTGAACCGAACCCGGTATACTCAGCCGTGCATGGTGGCCTTTGCCGCCGGTATGACAGCGGCGCTGGCGGAGCGGGGCATCGTTCCCGCCGTTGCTGCGGGTCTTTCTCTGGGAGAATATTCCGCGCTTCACGCCGCAGGTGTGTTTGACGCCGACACCGCCGTGGCGCTGACGGCCTTCCGTGGCAAAGCCATGGAGGAAGCCGCCGCCGGACGCCCCTCCGCCATGGTTGCGGTGCTGGGAATGGAGCGCGAACCGCTGGAGGAGATCTGCCGGGAGGCGTCCCGTATGGGCTGCGCGGTCATCGCAAACTACAACTGCCCCGGACAGCTTGTGATCGGAGGCGATGCCGCCGCTGTGGAGTGGGCGGCGGCTAAGGCGAAGGAGCAGGGGGCGCGGCGCTGCCTGCCCCTGAAGGTCAGCGGGCCGTTCCACACGCCGCTGATGGCCCCGGCCGGGGATGCGCTGGAAATGCGCTTCCGAACGGTAAACTTCAAGGAACCGAGAATCCCGGTGGTGTTCAACTGCTTGGGCGATGTGAAGCCGGAGAATATAACCATCCCGGCGCTGCTGGTCCGTCAGGTGCAGAGCAGCGTCTACATGGAGGATTCCATCCGTCATTTGGCCGCTATGGGGCTGGGCGCGCTGGTGGAGATCGGCCCGGGCAAGGTCCTCAGCGGCTTTGTAAGAAAAACGGTGCCGGAGCTGCCGGTCTACACGGTGGAAACGGCGGCGGAACTGGAACAGCTGACGGAAACTCTGAAAGGAACATCGCTATGAATTTTTCTGAGAAAACAGCGGTCGTCACCGGCGGCAGCCGGGGACTGGGCCGGGCAATCTGTCTGGAACTGGCCCGGGGCGGAGCCAATGTGGTGCTCTGCTACGCGGGCAACGAAGTGGCGGCCAATGAGACCGTTGCCGCCTGCGAGTCCCTTGGAGCCAAGGCCGTGGCCATCCGGTGCGACGTGTCGAAAGAGGACGAGGTGAAGGCCCTGATGGACGCCGCCCTCAAAACCTTTGGCCGCATCGACATTCTGGTGAACAATGCCGGCATCACCCGGGACGGTCTGCTCTTGACCATGAAGGAGGCGGACTTTGACGCGGTGATCGCCGCCAATCTCAAGGGCGCGTTCCTCTGCATGAAGGCTGTGGCCCGCCAGATGGTAAAACAGCGCTATGGCCGCATCGTGAACCTCTCCAGCGTGGTGGGTCTCCGGGGCAACGCCGGACAGGTGAACTACGCCGCCAGCAAAGCCGGTGTCATCGGTATGACCAAATCCCTCGCCAAGGAGCTGGCGGGACGGAACATCACCGTCAACGCCGTGGCCCCCGGCTTTATCGACACGGATATGACCGCCGCCCTGACGGAATCCGCCAAAAACGCCGCCCTCGGCTCCATTCCCATGGGCCGCATGGGAACGCCGGAAAACGTGGCCAAGGCCGTGGCCTTTTTAGCGGGTGAGGACGCGGGCTACATCACCGGGCAGGTTTTGGCCGTTGACGGCGGCATGAGTATGTGAGGAGGAACGCGACATGGAACGACGCAGAGTTGTTATCACCGGTCTGGGGGCCGTGACCCCCATTGGACTGGCGGCGGGGGAAAGCTGGCTGGCCGTGAAAAACGGCGTGTGCGGCATCGGCCCCATCACCCATTACGATCCCTCCGCGCAAAAGGTAAAGCTGGCGGCAGAGGTGAAGGGCTTTGACCCGGAGGCTTTGCTGGGCCGTCAGGAGTCCAAGCGCATGGGCCGCTTCACCCAGTTCGCCGTGGCGGCGGCCCGGGAGGCGCTGACCGATGCCAGCTTTAACGGAGCGCAGGTAGCTTTGGATCGCTACGGCGTTATTATTTCCAGCGGTATCGGCGGGCAGGCCATCACCGAGGCGGAGCACAGCCGGGGACTGGAAAAGGGCTTTGACCGGGTGTCACCATTCTATGTTCCCACCGCCATCTGCAACATGGCGGCGGGTCAGGTGGCCATTGACGCGGGCTTCCGGGCCATGTGCTCCTGCCCGGTGACGGCCTGCGCCGGCGGCACCAACGCCGTAGGCGATGCGTTCCACTATATCCGTGACGGCTACGCGGACGGAATGCTCTGCGGCGGCACGGAGGCGGCCATTACGCCGCTGGCCATCGGCGGCTTTACCTCCATGAAGGCCCTGACCCAGACGGAGGACCCCAAACGGGCCTCTATCCCCTTTGACGCGGAGCGCAGCGGCTTTGTTATGGGCGAGGGTGCGGGCGTGCTGCTTCTGGAGGAGCTGGAACACGCCAAGGCTCGGGGAGCCAAGATCTACGCCGAGGTGATCGGTTACGGCGCGACCTGCGACGCTCACCACATCACCGCCCCTCTTGCGGACGGCAGCGGCGGTGCCAAGGCCATGGCCATGGCGTTGACCGACGGCGGCGTTTCTCCGGAGCAGGTGGGCTACATCAACGCCCACGGCACCTCCACCCATCTCAATGACGCCGGGGAGACCGCCGCGGTGAAAACCGTGTTCGGCGCCCATGCCTATGCGCTGGCTATGAGCTCCACCAAGTCCATGACCGGGCACATGCTGGGAGCCGCCGGGGCGGTAGAGGCCATTTTTACCGCGCTGGCTCTGCGGGACGGATTTATCCCGGCTACCATCCACTATCAGACCCCGGACCCGGACTGCGATCTGGACATCGTGCCCAACGAGGGCCGTCCGGCGGACATCCGCTATGCCCTGAGCAACTCTCTGGGCTTCGGCGGGCACAACGGCAGTCTGCTGCTGAAGAAATGGGAGGACTGACATGGGCTTGCAGTTAAATTCCAATGAGATCGCCGAGATCCTGCCCCACCGCTACCCCTTCGCGCTGGTGGACCGTATCACAGACGGTGAATCGGGGGTATGGGCCAAGGGCATCAAGTGCGTCAGCGTGGGCGAGCCGTTTTTCTGCGGCCACTTCCCCCAAAAGCACGTCATGCCCGGCGTGTTGATCTTAGAGGCGCTGGCCCAGGTGGGGGCCGTGGCGATTCTGTCCCTGCCGGAGAACCGGGGGAAGATCGCCCTGTTCGGCGGCGTGAAAAACGCCCGCTTCAAGCGGCAGGTAACGCCCGGTGATGTGCTGGAGCTGGAATGTGTGCTGACAAAGCGCCGGGGACCGGTGGGAATCGGCGAATGTAAGGCCAGTGTCGGCGGTGAGATCGCCTGCACGGCAGAGCTGATTTTTGCCATCCAGTGACGCTCTTGCCTTTTCCTGCCGGAATTGGTATACTGAAACCAAGGTTGAATTCCGCAGGAAGGGGACACATCATGCTGAATCAAGCATTTAATGAAGTGTATACAAAGTTCAAGCTGCATTTTTATCAGGAGATTTTCCGTCGCTTTCAGGACCGGGAGGCCAGTCTCACTACCGTGGAGACCTTCTGTATGGAAAGCATCATGGCTCTGGGGCGGCCCTCGGTAAACGAGTTTGCCACCTTTATGCGAATTTCACCGCCCAATGCCGCCTATAAGGTCAACAGCCTCGTGAAAAAAGGCTATATCCGCAAGATACAGTCCCCGGAGGACCGCCGGGAATATCATCTGGAGGTCACGCAGAAGTATATTGACTACTACAACATTTCCTCGTCCTATATGGCGGAGGTCATGGACCGCATTGTGCACCGCTTTCCGGCGGAGGACTGCGCCAAGCTGGAGGAGATACTGACTGTGGTGAGCCGGGAGCTGATGCCGGAGGTCCCGCTGCCGGACCGATTGGCAGAGCAGGAAAAATAAAGAACCGCCCATGACCGGGATTTCCGGCCATGGACGGTTTTTTGTTTGAAAATCAGGATTTTTGCTCGACCAGCGGGCGGAAGTAATCGTCCAGCACAGCGAGGCAGTCCTCCCACAGTACGCCGGAAGTGACTTTCGGCTGCCAGCCGGAGTGCTCAAATACAATGTGGGAGCAGTCGCAGCCCTCCTCATCGAAAATGTGCTCCAAATCACGGTTGCTGGCGCCGTAGACCAGCCGCCCCAGCTTGACCCAGACCATGGCACCGCTGCACATAAAGCAAGGCTCACAGCTGGAATACAGCGTGTAGTCCCGCAGGTCCGTGATTCCGGTGGCGCCGCAGAATTCCCGGATAAGTCCGGCCTCGCCGTGGAAGGTGGGGTCATGCCGGGTGTGGACTTGATTTTCGTTGGTAAAAACAATTTCGCCATCCTTTACCAGTACGGCGCCGAAGGGCTCGTTGCCGTGCTCCGCGGCCGCCTTGGATAAGGCAATGGCCTTCCGCATAAAAAGCTCGTCATCCATTGTGTGTGCCTCCCTGAATGTATTGCCTCTATTGTAGCAAACCGTACAGAAGAAAGCAAGCGGCGGGGTGTGGGTTTATGCTTCTCCTGGGTATGCCCTGAGTGAAAAGGGGCTTTTCCTGTCGGAAAATATGTGGTACACTCAGCATAGAAGCCGCCATAAGGCGGAAAAGAACGGAGGAAAAGGCTATGCGCTACGAGATCAAGGGCGGTGCGTTTCCGGTGGTGGTCTGCGAACTGGCAGACGGTGAGCAGATGATCACGGAGAAGGGCTCCATGGTTTGGATGAGTCCCAATATGCAGATGGACACCCGCGGCGGCGGACTGGGGAAGATGTTTTCCAAGGCATTTTCCGGCGAGAGTATATTCCAGAATATCTACACCGCCCGGGGCGCGGGCATGATCGCTTTCGGCTCCAGCTTTCCGGGGCAGATCAAGGCTGTGACCATCGCGCCGGGACAGGACATGATTTTGCAGAAGACTGCCTTCCTTGCGGCGGAGCCGGGGGTGGAGCTGTCCATCCATTTCAATAAGAAGCTGGGGACGGGGCTGTTCGGCGGCGAGGGCTTTATCATGCAGCGACTCAGCGGCAGCGGCGTGGCCTTTGCGGAGATCGACGGCGAGCTGGTGGAGTACGAGCTGCGGGAGGGCCAGCAGATCGTGGCGGATACCGGCAATGTAGCGGGCTTTACAGCTGGTGTGAAAATGGAAATTCAGCAGGTGCCGGGCATGAAGAATAAGCTGCTGGGCGGCGAGGGCCTATTCAATACGCTGCTTACCGGCCCAGGCAGGGTCTGGCTCCAGACCATGCCCATCTCCAGTGTGGCGGTGTCCATCCGGCCCTATATCCCTACCGGCAACGGCTGATGTACCCCTGAATGAAGCTGTAAGAAAATCCCGCAGGCGTAAGCCTGCGGGATGCTTTTTTCAGATTGTCCAAAGGCAGCGGATTGCACTGAAAGATACTTGCGGCAAAAGTGCGTGGGACCGGAATTTTCGATATGTCAGACCGGTAGGTTGGTGATGATGAGATGCTCCACGCGGCGCTCGTTCCGGCTTCTGACATTGTAGGTGTAGCGCTTGTCAAAGCTGAGGATATGGAAGTCCTTTTCATAAAGGCTGCGGATAAACTCCGTATTTTTGATGACAAGGATGAACCGGGCCGGTGTTTCCCGCAGCGCCGCAGCCAGCCGCTCCTGATCCTTTTTTGTAAAGGCGCGGCCCTCATAGTCGGAAAAATCCGTGTCATAGGGCGGATCAAGGAACATGAAATCCCGCTCCGTCAGATGGATATGCCGGAAAAAGTCCCCAAAATCCATGCAGCAAAGCTCCGTGTTGGCAAACAGCTCCCGCACCTCATCGCAGAAAATATGGTCGATTTTTGCGCGCATATTCTTCTTGTTGTAGGATTTTCCACCATAGGGGATGTTGAACTCCCCGTTGGCATTGTAGCGGAACATGGAGCCATAGCAATACTCACGGATGAAATAGAAGTTGGCGGCCCGGTAGGCGGGGGAGGGAGGCTTCATACGATGGGCCTGCATAGCATTGTAAAGGTCCCGGAAGTACATATAGTAGCCGCAGGTAAAGCCGGTGATCAGATTTGCCTGCAGGTCCTCATCGGAAAAGGGCTTTTTTAGAGCATTGTTCCGGGTACGGCGCAGCTTGTCCAGCGCGTACCGGGTAAGGCTATTGGTAAAGGCTTCGATATCCGGCTGTAGCTTTTCGTAAAAATCCGGGGGAAGGGAGGCGGCCAGCGAAGCGGACAGAGCGGCAAGGCGGCCCCTGAGTGCGTCGAGACTAAGATCCTCCCGGCAAAAGCTCTGATAAAGCTCTAAAAGTGTATCATAGCGCCGGTTACAAGCGCCAATCAGGCCGGAAAAGCTGTCACTATAGCACAGCAGCAGGTCGCGCAGCTGCTCGTCCTGCTGCTGAATCAGCGTGTAATACTCCATCAGGGAGCCGGAAATATCGTTGATGGCCGCAGCCCTCGGGCGGAGATGAAAGAACAGGGCGCCGCCGCCGAAGAACGGCTCAACATATCGGTCATATTCTGGAATATATTGCCGGATTTTTTGAATTTCCCCGGATTTTCCTCCGGGCCATTTGATAAGCGGATTCATGGAAGCTCCTATCCCTGCAAAATCGCGTGCCGCGGCCAGCGTCGGCGCGGCACACGGCTTACAGTGGCTTGGGCGGCATCAAAATAGAAAATATCTGAAAAAGCTGCCGAAGCTGAAGAGAATATTGAGAAGGATGATGGCAGCGATGATCTTGAAGATCACGCCTACCGGACTGCCGGAGGCATTTGTCTGCTTGGCAGGGCGGGAAACGGTGGGCCGGGTGGCCTCTGCGGAAAAACGCGGCTTGGCGGGAGCGGTACGCCGCGTACCCTTGGAAAGCCCCATGCGCCGGCGTTCCCGGTTTTCCTCGTGCAGCTCCTCGTGAACAAAGGAGCCGGCATGGTTTTTCTCGTTAATGCCATCCAGCCGAATCACGCTGCCATCGGCGCTGATAGCGGAGGCTTTGGGAGGCTGATTAAAGGCGCCGCACCGGGGACAGAAATCATCCACGTCAAAATTGTAAACCTTGCCGCATTCTTCGCACTTGACTCTCTGCATTCGCTTTTCCGCCTTTCCTGATAGACCGCGCCGGGGAACAGAAATGTCTGCCGGCGCACACAACCACATTTTACTTTATTCTACCATACTGGCGCGGATTTGAGAAGAATATTTTTTATATTTCCCTACAATGGGATTTTGAGGCGAATCGAGACATCTGAACGCGGATTTTAGTTGCGGCGGCCTGTCCTTTATGGTAGAATCTGCATGAGGACGGCGGGAAGCCCGCCATAGACAGCTATGCGGAAGGGTGGTCATGATGAGCTTTTATACAGAAAGAGAAATTGCGCCTGTTGCGCTGGAAATCATTGGAAACCGGCCGGGAATCCATACCTCGGAGCTGATTGATGCAGTCCGCCAGCAGATGCGGCCTGATGGGGAGGACTGCGAAATTCTCAGCGACAGAAATGATGATAAGTTTTCGCAGAAGGTCCGTAACCTCAAAAGCCACGGCAGCATAGCGGAACTCGTGCGGACAACGGATGCGCGTGATTGTCGGTGGTATCTGCGCTGATGACCAGCGGCTGAACAGAGTGTAAAAGTAGTAGACCCCCGCGCCAAAAGGCGCGGGGGTCGCTGCTATTTCAGAGAATCAGCAGCCGCAGCCGTTATTGCAGCCGTTGTTGCAGCCGCAGCCGCCCCAGCCACCGCCGCAGCAGCACCAGATGATAATCAGCAGAATGATGAGCCAGCAGCAGTTCCCGCCGCCACCACCGCAACCGTTATTACAGCACATATCGGAACCTCCTATGAGATTGAGATGTAGACCGTTGAGCCGGCCTCAATCCATAGTATGCGGTCCTGTGGAGATGGTGCGGCGGAATTTAAAGGCGCTCTGTGGAAACCAGTTCCCGGGCGCTGCGCCACTCGCTGCGGGTGAAAACGTCCAAGTCCATGAGTCGGTCCGCCAACGTTTCCTCGCCGCTGGGCAGCTCGGCCTCCAGCGCATAGTAGGAGATGTACACCAGCTCCGCCCGGAGGAAGGTATCCGCTTGGAGCTGTGCCGCCTCACCCATTGTCAGCACACCGGCGCTGACTGCCCGAATCAGCGTAGAGGCAAGGTCAGTATTGGAGGCGGAGCTGTAGCCCATGGCCCGGAGAACGAACTCCGTGTACTGATAGGCGTTGACCGCTCCGGCAGGCCGGAAGGAGGTGGCGGTGTAGCCGTTGGTGTAGCCCTTTTCATAGGCGTAGCCCACGTAGCGCTCCGCCTGAGAACCCTTTTCAATATCCCGGAAGGGCGTTGTGCCGGACCACGCAAGCGCTTGATCCTCCTCACCCAGAACACGGATGAACATGATAAGGGCCTGAAGCCGGGTGGGGGCCGCCTCCAAATCATAGCCCGATCCGCAGCCGGTAAAGGTGCCCTTGAAAAGATGCAGAGACTTCAGAGCAGCGGCCATGGCGTTGTAGTCCGGCCGGTCGGAATAGGTGAAGGCGGACTGCCCCTGATAGTCCAGCACGGCGGTCTTGGAGGTGACGGTAAAGGCGGCGGAGGTATCCTCGGCGACAAGATAGCGGTGTCCCACAGAAAGCGGCGCGCCGTCGGGAACAACGCTGCCGGTGGTGACATCCACCACAGCGCCGGAGGCATAGATGACCTGTGCACTGCCAGCCAGCAGAAGCGCTCCGGTTCCGGTAACGCCCTGAAGGGCGTCGCCCTCCTTCAGACGGACCTCCTGCCACAGCGCGGCGGAGCCGGCGGTCTCGCCATTTTCCGCCCGCTCACGCAGCAGGGCGTCGGAGGCGTCCAGCGCTGCGTCCACCCTTTTGTCTACAGCAACAGTAAAGGTGCCGTTGAGATAGGAGAGGGAGGCCAGCGGGTCATCGGCCCCGCCGCCCGCGGCAGCGGCCCAAACGATAGCGGCCAATCCGGCACTCAGACACAGCGGCAGAAAACGCTTTTTCATCTGCGGTTCTCCTCTCAGCGGTTGGCGATTCGGTAGCTCAGGGTCAGGAGACTGTCGGCAAAGTGGATGTTTTCAAATTTCACATCCGGCTCGCTGCTGGAAAGCTCCACATTGGTAAAGTTCCAAAAGCCCTTGATGCCAAGGCTGATGAGGCGGGCAGCCATATCCTGTGCCACGGACTGCGGCACGGTGAGCACCACAACATCAATGGTGTGGCGCTTGATGTACTGCTCCAGATCGTTGACGGAGTAAACGGGAACGCCGTTGATGGCAGTGTTGATAATGTCGGCATCAACATCAAAGGAGGCGTCCACCGTGAAGCCGCTGCTTTCAAAGGGGAAGTTATTCAGCAGTGCCCGGCCAAGATTGCCTACGCCGATCATGATGAGATGATGGTCATTGTCCACGCCTAAAATGTGGCCGATTTCGGCGCGAAGCTCCTCCACGTTGTAGCCGTAGCCCTGCTGGCCGAATTCGCCGAAGCAGCTAAAGTCCTGACGAATCTGAGAGGCTGTGATGTTCATTTCCTGTCCGAGAGAGTGGGAGGAGGTACGGATAATACCGCGGCTGCAAAGATCAGTCAACTGCCGGTAATACCGGGGCAGGCGGCGAATGACGGCATCCGAGATATTCTCTTTTTTCATGTTCTGATCACCTGTTCAAAAAAAGATAACCGCTTTTGCGGCATGGGAGCGGCTATTATATAGGGGCTCTCAATATTTTATAGTCTTAGTTTAGAATAAAATGGCGGACTTGTCAATTTTTTTAACAATCTTTTTTGGAAAATCGTGACAGCAGTGGAAAAAGCGGAGGATGTCCGTTTTTGACCGGTTATTTCTGCTGCCGCCCATCAGCACAGCAGTCACGGACTCGCCGGGGATACCCAGCGTCAGGGTAGGAATGAGGGAGCCGTCGGTAACGGCGTTGTTGGCAGCCTCAGAGCCGCACACGCCCTCAATGCTGCCGTGGCCGAATTCCTCCTTGTACTTGGAGAACTGCTTGGCGTTGTTATAGCCCATGAAGCAGGCGATGGAGGCACCGGCACCGGGGAGGATGCCGATGATGTTGCCGATGAGCCAACTGTGGATGACCATGGGGGCCAGCCGTTTCTTCTCCTCCCGGGTCAGGCGAATTTTGTCGGAGAACTTCGTGACCTTGGCCCGCTCCTTGATCTTGGCCTCCATGAGAATGAAGACCTGAGACATGGAGAACAGGCCGATAAGGGCGCAGGTGGTGTTGATGCCTTCGGCAAGGAAAGACTGGCCGAACATGAAGCGCTTGGTACCGAGAATGGGGTCAAGACTGATGGTGGACAGCAGCAGGCCCAGTGCACCGGACATGAGGCCCTTGACCATGGACTTGCTGGAAACGCCCGCGATGATAGTCAGGCCGAACAGGCTCAGCCAGAAGTATTCGGCGGACATGAACTTCAGCGCCAACTGGGCCAGCATGGGGGCAAAGAAGTACAGGGAAATGCAGCTGAGAAGACCGCCCCAGAACGAGCTCCAGCAGGCGGTCAGGCTCAGAGCCAGAGTCAGCGCAAGAAGGGTAGCAAAAATTCTTTTCATACTAAATCTCCCTTACATTTTTTGGGGACTGCAAAAAGCAGACCTCTACTACGTAACCTACGTATTCTACGAAGAGAGAGGTGTCAAGAAAAAACTTCACAGAAATTTTACGAATATAATGTCAATATTCACAGCTCAACCATTTTTAACTGCTAAAAACAGAGCGAAAAACGGCAATATGCACAAGAATACGGTACGGCGCTCTATAGTATGACCCATGAATTTAACGGGAACTTAACGAACACGGACGCACTGTATAGAAAAGGGTGGAAGCCCCGTGAAAAATGTGCTATCATAAATTAATTCTATGGGAAGAAGCCAGCGCTTGCCGGAGAGGCAGTATTCAATGGCTGAAGTGCAGTAGGGGCAAAGGTCCGTGGGTGACGTGGGGTTGTGAAAGCAGGACCGGAGCAGCACGGGTACGGTAAGCGGGGCGGACGGAGCAGAAGTTCGTGAAATGAGGAGACTGGCTGTTTTTTGCGGCGGCTTTGCCGCCGGAATATTTGCCGCGCAATATCTGTTGGCAGTGGACTGGCTGCTGCCGGTGGGGCTTGCGTGTATCGGCGCAGGCGTACTTACGCTGCTTTTGCCCGCGCCGCAGCGGAAGCGTGCGGTACTCTGCCTTGTGGGCGCGGCATTGGCGCTGGGGTGGGACTGGCTGTATATCCGGCAGGTCAGCGCGCCGATGGAGGCGCTGGCGGCCACCCGGCAAACACTGACCATGACGCTGGCGGACTACCCCACGGAGACCCGTTTCGGCGCCAAGGTGACGGTGCGGGCAGAGGGGCTGCCGGGAAAGCTCGTCTATTACGGCGATTCGCCGCTTTTGCAGCTTTGTCCCGGGCAGCGGATGACGGAGGACGTCTATCTGCAAAGTGCCTCCCGGATTCGGGACGATGATGTGACGGTGTTCAACTCCAAGGGTGTGTTCCTGATGGCCTACAGCCGGGGAACACCCCGCTTCAGTGCGGGGAGTCAAAGCTCTCTCCGGTGGTGGCCGGTCCGGTTGGGACACGCTATGCAGGCACGGATTCGCACCCTGTTTGACGGTGACGATGCGGGCTTTTTGCTGGCGTTGCTGACGGGGCAGAAGGGCGGATTGTCGGCACAGGCGGATGTGGATTTGTCCGAGGCCGGTGTGTACCATATTTTAGCGGTCAGCGGAATGCACTGTGCATATCTCCTTGCGCTGGTGGCCTTTCTCACCGGGCGGCACCGCCGCAGACTGACTGCCGCCGTGGCCATTCCGGTGCTGGCGTTTTACGCGGTGTTGGCCGGAGGCTCGCCCTCAGTGGTGCGGGCCTGCGTCATGCTGAGTCTGCTGACCGCCGCGCCGCTGTTCCGCCGGGAAAACGATCCGCCTACGGCGCTTTTAACGGCGCTGTTCCTCATTTTGGCGCAGAATCCCTTTGCGGCAAAGTCCGTCAGCCTCCAGCTTTCCTTCGGGGCCGTGATGGGGCTGCTCTGGCTGACACCGGGGCTTTACCGTCTGTTGGCGGGGGAAAAGAAGCACGGGCGTATCTTTACGGTCATCGCGGCAAGTCTTTCCACAACCGTGGGCTGTCTGGCGCTGACCGCGCCGGTAAGCGCGTACTACTTTAAGACAATCTCCCTTGTATCTGTTTTGAGCAATCTGCTGTGCCTGTGGGCGGTAGGCGTTGTATTCGCGGCGGGCCTTGCGGCGGTGCTGGTGAGCTTTTTGTGGCTGCCGCTGGGAAGACTGGTGGGGCTGGTGCCTCGACTGGGAATCCGCTATCTCCTTTGGGTGTGTCACGCGCTGGCGGCGCTGCCATACCACGCGGTTTATTTTGACAATCCCTATTTAAAATATTGGCTGGTGTTTTTGTATGTTCTGTTTGCCGCGGCGTGGCTCCTGAGGCCCAGAAGCCGCCGGAAGTACGCCGTGGCGGCGGGCATGGCCGTATTGACGTTAGTGACAGCGATTCGGCTGGGTGAGCTGCGCTTTACCCACCGTATGGACGCAGTGGCCGTGGATGTGGGACAGGGACAGAGCATCGTTCTGAAATCTGGGACGCATTTTGCCGTGGTGGACTGCGGCAGCGGCAATTCATGGCGGGATGCCGGGTGTGATACGGCAGATATGCTGCTGAGCATGGGCTGCCGCTCCGTGGAGCGGGTGCTCCTGACGCATTTTGACGATGACCATATTAACGGCTTCGCCCATCTGCTGACCCGCATCGTCGTGGAGATACTGATGGTGCCGGAAACGCCGGAAAACAGCGCCGCCCAGACGGAAATCTTAGCGTTGGCAGCGCAGTACGGCGTTGCGGTAGAGGTTGCGGCGGAGCAGACCATTCTGCCCTTCGGCAACGCGGAGCTGACGGTATTTCCGCCGCTGGGGACAAGCGGCAGCAACGAACTGGGGCTGTCCGTGCTGGCGTCAGCCGGGGAGGGGGATTTCCTCATCACCGGCGATATGGACCGGGCCACGGAGAAAAAGCTCATTGAACGTTATGATCTGCCGGACATCGAGGTTTTGGCGGCGGGACACCACGGCTCCAAGGATTCCACCTCGGCAGAGCTGCTGCGTGCCTTGACACCGGAGCTGGCGGTCATCAGCGTCGGCAGCAATTCCTACGGCCACCCGGCGGAGGACACCCTGCGGCGATTGGCCCGGGCAGGCTGCGCTATTTATCGGACGGACCGGCACGGAAACGTGTATTTTTCATTTCAATAGGAGCAGTTATGGCATACGCGAAGAAAAGTACGAAAAACGAGGCTTATCAAAAGCTGAAGACCGACCTGAAGGACGGGAATGCCCTTGGCAATGCCTACCTTTTTTACGGGGAGGAGAGTTATCTCCGGGAATATTATCTGGGACAGATGCGGAAGGCACTGGTCCCGGCGGGGTTTGAGGAATTCAACTATCACGCGCTGGAGGGGAAGGACCTGACCGCTCAGAACCTGACGGAGATGGCGGAAGCCATGCCCATGCTGGCGGAGCGGACGCTGATCGTGGTCACGGACTGGGACATCTATAAATTGGGGGAGGACCAGCGGGAGCGGCTGATTGCGCTGCTGAACGATCTGCCGGAGTATTGCTGCGTTGTATTCGTGTACGATACGGTGGCCTACAAGCAGAATAAAACGGTGAAAAAGCTGTGCAAGGCCATGGATGACCATGTGACTGTGGTGGAGTTCAAGGCGCAGGACACCTCGGATCTGACCGCGTGGATCGCGCGGCGTTTCCGGGCACTGGGAAAGCAGATCGACCGCCAAACAGCGGAGTATCTTATCTTCCTCTGCGGCGGTTTAATGACTGGGCTTGCACAGGAAATTTCCAAGATCGGCGCCTATGCCAAGGGGGACACCATTACCCAGCGGGATATTGACGCCGTGGCGGACCCGGTGCTGTCGGCGGAGATTTTCAAGATGACGGACGCTGTGGCCCTGAGCGATTACAATAAAGCTGCCGCCATTTTAGGCGACCTTCTGAAAATGCAGGAGGAGCCCATCGTCATTTTAGCTGCGTTGGGGAGCCAGCTCCGGCGGCTGTATACGGCCCGGATGGCCATTGATAGCGGCAAGGATAAATACTGGCTTATGGAGCTATGGGAAATGCGCTCGGATTACCCGGCCAAGCTGCTGCTGCAGTCCGCAAAGCGCGTCAGCGGACAGTGGTGCGCGGACGCCGTGAAAATGTGTCAGGTGGCGGACCTCCGCATGAAAAGCCAGCGGGGCGTTGACCCGGAGGAGGAGTTGAAGCTGTTGTTGGCAAGATTGGGGGCGGCCCGGAAATGAGAAAAATCAAGGAAGTCATTGTGGTAGAAGGCCGCTACGATAAAAATACCCTATCCCAGATCGTTGATGCCACGGTAGTGACGCTGGGCGGCTTTGCCGTGTTCAATGACCGCGAGAAGGTAGCCTTTCTTCGGCGGTTGGCGGAGGAACGGGGTCTCATTGTTCTGACGGACAGCGACGGCGCGGGCTTTGTTATCCGCAATTACCTCAAGGGTGCGCTGCCCCGGGACCGGGTGAAGCAGGCGTATATTCCGGACGTTTACGGCAAGGAGAAGCGGAAGCGCGCCCCCGGCAAGGAGGGCAAGCTGGGTGTGGAGGGGATGCGGCCGGAGGTCATTTTGGAGACCCTCCGCCGCGCCGGCGCTACGTTTTTGGATGAAGCGGCAGCGCCCGCCCCGGCCTGGACGCCTATCACTAAGGCGGATTTGATGGAGTGGGGGCTGGCCGGGGGTGCGGACAGCGCCCGGCGGCGGCAGGTGCTTCTGCGAAGGCTCGACCTGCCGGAGCACCTGACCGCCAACGGAATGCTGGAGGCGCTGAACCTGCTGGTGAGCCGGGAGGAGCTGGAGAAGCTGCTGCAGACGGAATAAACAGAAGCATAAATTCCCGCCGATTTCACGGCGGGAATTTATGTAAAGGAAGGAAAGTTGACAAAACAGAAATCTCTGCTATACTATAAGTAGTTTCTTGGAGAAAAACACAATTTGATATAAAAGAACCGACCATGCGGTACGCATAGAAGGGCTTTTAAGTATTTTTACTGTGAGGTAAGCGTATGAAGAAAGCCGCTTCTATTTTTTTGCGCGCCAATATGACCCAGCGGGATGTCCGACTGCTGCTCCAATGGATGGAGAACCCGGCTGTAACACAATATCTAAATGAGGATTCCACTGTTACCACACATCTCCGACAGATGGAATGCTCTGTGCCGGAGCCGATGCTGACCTATCATTTTAATCGGAGGAGCCGGTTCTTCATGGCTTGTACCCGGGAGGGCGAGGCTATTGGTTTTGTAAAGCTGCGGGAACAGATGACCGGCACATACGAGATCGTTTATGCTATCGGAGATGAGGCACTGTGGGGACGAGGCTATGGCACCGACGCGGTGCGGTCCGCGTTAGCTACGGCATTTCTGAAATGGCGGGCAGGCAAGGTCATAGCAAAAATCTACCCGGAAAACCTACGCTCTGTCCGTTCGGTCGGCGCCTGCGGCTTCCGCTGCGCGGAAAGGGGAGAGCGGCTGCACCGCTTTGAGATTACCATGAAGGAATACCTGAATAGATAAAAAGGGCCTGTTGCAAAATAGGCTCACGAAGGACACGGGGGTAAAAGGTCTTTCTCTGACCTTTTGCCCCCGCGTTTGTTTATACGAGCTGCTATTCTGTGGAAATTGCAAGGCATTTGGACGCGGCAAAGCTGACCCTGACTCCAAGATCAGCGCCCA